>Ga0070690_100001774_pt1 | contig 11404 bp, 8 predicted proteins | sample KBSS33HmetaG_FD_64671 | JGI IMG/M metagenome (GOLD analysis project Ga0070690, IMG submission 64671) | Switchgrass rhizosphere microbial communities from Kellogg Biological Station, Michigan, USA - KBS S3-3H metaG | ecosystem: Host-associated > Plants > Roots > Rhizosphere ... | reverse complement strand
CAGCTCCAATCTGTTGTTGTCTTTGATGACGCGGAAGTAGCGACATGCAAGATTGCGGCGTCGTCAATCAGCGACAGCGAGAATCAACCACTCGAAACAGATGACGAAGCGATCATCATCTACACCTCAGGCACCACCGGTAAACCAAAAGGGTGCTTACTGACTCATGGAAATCTGATCGCCAACGCGCGACAGATAAGTGAATGGCTGAGGTTCACGCCGGAAGATCGTCTGCTAACGATCATGCCGCTGTTTCACATGAACGCGGTATCAGTGACGACAATGTCGGCTCTTTACGCCGGTGGTTCTACGGTAGTCAGTCCGAAATTCTCTGCAAGCCGGTTCTGGCAAATCATCTCCGATTATCAGATCACTTCGTTTGGTTCAGTCGCGACGATGCTCTCGATGTTATTGACGACGTATCCTGATGGAGTGCCGGAAGGTTTGAAGACCGGTCAGTTGCGGTTCGCAATGTGTGGCTCGGCGCCCGTGCCTGCGGAAGTGTTGAGGAGATTCGAAGAGACATTTGATTGCCTTGTGATCGAAGGCTACGGTCTGTCGGAATCGACTTGCCGATCAACTTTCAATCCACCGGACGAGAGACGACGCGCAGGATCCTGTGGTTTACCAATCGGAAACGACATGCTGGTTGTTGACGACGAGGACAAGGAAGTGCCAGACGGAACACTCGGAGAGATTGTTCTTAGAGGCGAAAACATTTTGAAGGGTTACTACAAGAACCCTGACGCTAACGAAGCTGCGTTTCGCAATGGATGGTTTCACACGGGCGACGTGGGGTATCGCGACAAAGACGGCTTTTATTACATCGTCGATCGCAAGTCAGACATGATCATTCGCGGCGGCGAGAATATCTATCCGCGTGAGATTGATGAGGTGCTTTATCAACATCCAGCGGTTGCGGCCGCAGCAGTTGTAGGTATCCCTGATGACCTATATGGCGAAGACGTCGCAGCCTTCATCGTGTTGAAAGAAGGAGCGACAGTGTCCGAAGAGGGGGTCGTAAGCTTTTGCCGGCAGCAGCTTGCTGATTACAAGTGCCCGAAGATCGTCCGCTTTGTGAAAGAGATTCCCAAAGGACCAACGGGAAAGCTTTTGAAACGCGAGTTGGCGGCCGAATACAAAAGGGAAAAAGGGGAAGAGGGTAAAGGATAAAAGGATGACGCGTGGTTATTCGCGTCTCGTTTTTCCCTTTCCGAATATTTCAGTGTCCTGCTTCGGTCAGCGGAGTTGCGCTTCTTCGCGATGCTGATTGAACACGATCCATCACCCACCCCACCAGAAGCCACAATCCACAAACACCAACCATCACCACCGAAAACCATTTGCCGTAGAGACCATCAGGCGACAGTTTTTCTGTTGCTTCGTGCAGCACTTCGCTATTGGGGAGTAAGCCCGCTTCCGCGAATTCATGGAAGGAATAGATACCTACCTGGATCATGAACAGGAGAAGGAAGATCCCCGTCACCTGGAAAAACCGCTTCACGTTAATTGTGTGGCCATACCGCGCCCAGGCCCACGCGAAAGCCCCGGCGGCTGCCAGACCTATCAGCGCGCCTATCACAACCTGCCCATTACGAACTTGTAGCAACAGGAGTGCTGTTTCCATTCCTTCGCGTGTGATCATCAGGAACGTGAAGAGAAACACGCCGGCGAGAGCAGCGACGCGAGATTTGCGCGACGACATCTGCGACAAACGATCGCGCATCCGTTGCTGGACTTTTGGACCAGTCCGCCACATGTAGATGACAAGCGAAGCGACCATGATCACAGCGACTAAGCCGAGGATCGCTTCTCGGAGTGCTTCATTATTGAAGAACTGGCTGATCGAGCCGCCGATTGTTGGACCCAGAGTATCTATGAGCAGGTAATCGTTAACACCGGTCTTGAGTAGGTAACCGAGTCCGGCGCTGGTCGCGAGTGCGAGGAGGATGGCGACGTACACAGAAGAAGTGAGCCACTTATGACCGGCTTTACGTAAGAACGAAAGGATGACCGCAACTAGCAAAAACGACTCGAAGCCCTCACGTAAGACTATTATGAACGAATTAAGCATTGTGATTTATCCAAGTACCTTAATGGCTGGCTCGAACCTGTGGAGCAGAAAGCGAGCGGAAGGGAGTATAGCCTAGTTGAAATTAGTTTTCAATTTCAGTGACGTCGAGGAGGCGCCGGAGCTTTCGGGCGTCAGTAGCTGCAGTGAAATTATTGGGAGGTGGTCGGAAGGATTACCAGATCCGCGCGAACCGCACCGATCTCGGTTTTGGCAGTGATCCGAAGCGGCAGCCGACGCCGGTCATCGCTTACCCAAATACGTAACTGATACTTGTCGTTGTCTCGATCATCCGGAGTCGTCAACGACAAGGGAATTGCCGGAATCTTTTGCTCACCGAGGCTGATAATCTCTCGCTTGCCAGCATTCACGACCAACGTCTTTGGGCCATCCTCCACCAGAATCGATATTGCATTCCGTCGTTGAGGCGTCAGATTGAATGTTCGTAGAGCGTAAAAGAACGACAAGTAATCGTGCGTACCGACAGGGATCTGAATCGTTTTTCCACCGGTTGGTGTTAGCGTGCCGTTGTCCTGATTAATGGTCAGCGTTTGGTTCTTTTTTCTTTTTCCCTCACTCAGATTGAGTTCGGTCCGATAAGGAAGCAGCGCCTTGGGATCTACGTACGTACTTATCTGATCATTAGCGACAAAGAGCCGAGCGATTGTTCCGGTTGTTTGAGCCTTTACAGTGAGGAGCAATCCATTGCGATTGAAATAACGGGAGCGCCCCCTTACCTGAAATGTCACTGTGCCGGCCGTCGCATTGCTTTCGCCCAGAAACACTCGATAATTCAGTTGCTCACCTACCGAGAATGGCCAATTCTCATCACTCGGTACAGGAGTTTCTGGAATAGTCGGTTGCGTACTGGGAGCAGGTCTGGGCGTCGGCGCCGGTGTCGGCGTGGGTACGGGCGGTTCGACAATCATCGAGCCCGCAAGTTCAGCTCTGATCTCACCTCCGCGTACCTTCGACGTCAGTAGCACTGGTACATGGGATTGGTCTTCACTAAACCGAGCATAGATCTTGTAACTTTCAGAACTGGTCGACAGTCTCACCTGCGTGGCTATTGTATTGAACATGCCGATGTTAGTTCGGACAACCTCTCGACCGGTTACGCGCAATTCGATCTCATACGGCTGACTCTCTGTCCAAACGTGGAGCGCGTATGTGGCGCCCTCGGTGAGTGGCAAGGATCGGAGCCGGTAAAACGCTGACAGGAAATCGAATGTGCCTGTTATCGTCGCTTGCTTTTGTGAAACGTCAGTTGCGCCGGCTGATTGATTGAACTCGTGAAGACTCTGGGAGGAACTGATCGCGTCGTGAACAACTTGTTCAGATCGAAAGGGAAGACCTGATTGCGGATCGACGTAAGTGGTGTAGTCGTTATTGATTGAGATCAGTGCCACCTTTATCAACTCGGTGGTGACTACGTGTGCCTGGAGTTGAATCGCATCCCGGCCGTTGAAATTCCCTCGAGAGACAACTTGAACTTGCGCGTGCGCCGCTGAAGAGAAGTTTGAATAGGAGACTATGTATGTAAGCCGCTCCCCAACTTGATACGGTGAGTGCGCCCCGTCCTGACCGAATACCGGAAAAACTGAAACAAGGAAAAGAAGAATTAGGATGGGGTAAGCGGGCCGATTCAAACTGAGATTCACCGTCGCATAATAGTTTCAAAACCGAAACTAGGACAAATAATACACGCTTTAGCCTATAAAACAGTTCCTTACATTGATGCTGCTCTAACTTCCATCTCGGCGATTATCTGCTCCGCCGCCGCTTTGGGATTCGACGCGGCCGTGATTGGCCTGCCGACCACGAGATAAGAAGCGCCCGCAGCGAGAGCAAAAGCCGGACTCGCAATGCGCTTTTGGTCATCGTTTGATGAGGATTGGGCTGGGCGAATTCCGGGTGTAACCACTAGAAAGTCTCTATCAGTCACAGTCGATCGAATCGCTGTTATTTCCTGTGGCGACGCGACCACGCCATCCATCCCCGCTGCGGCTGCGAGTGATGCCAACCGTTTGGCCGTGGCAGTCGCGTCGTCATTGAATCCGATTTGACTCAGAATTTTCGAATCTAAGCTGGTGAGGACGGTGACGGCGACTATCGATGGTGCAGCGGTCCGTTGCCGTTCTGCAGCTTCCTTTGCGGTTTCAGTGGCCCGCTTCATCATCTCGGGGCCACCGGCTGCATGAATCGTCAGCATTGACACTCCCAACTCAGTCGCCGATCGAACCGAGCCGCTAACCTGGTGAGGTATATCGTGAAATTTCAGGTCGAGAAAGACCTTGTTGCCGGCCTTTATAATTTGTTCTACTACGTTTGGTCCTGCCGACGTGAACAGTTGAGAACCTACCTTGAACATGCCCACAACGGCTTGAAGTTGGCGGACTAGATCTAAAGCTTCCGCGGCTGCGGTTACGTCGAGAGCAACTATTAGTCGATCCTTCGGTTTCATTTCAGTCAAAACTTAACCCTCCAATTCTTTTGCTCTGTGGCCAACGGCTTCATCGAGTGTACTAAAGCCATTAGCTTTGACTAATCTGGCAAGACCCTCGTTGATTCGTTTAGCAATCCCCGGCCCCTGGTAAATGAATCCTGTGTAGAGTTGTACGAGGCTCGCCCCCGCTGCGATCTTTTCCCATGCATCTTCTGCTGTAAAGATCCCGCCCACACCGATCAGCGGAATCGTTCCTCCGGTAAGGCGGTAGAGTTTGGCGATCATCCGCGTTGCCGTTTGTCGCAATGGGGCGCCACTCAGTCCACCATCGCCAATTTCGGCAACAGTGTTTGGGTCAGTGAGTAGATGATCGCGCCTGGTAGTTGTGTTCGTGGCGATGATGCCGTCGATAGCAAAGGCTTTGATAACCTCGACGGTACTTTCCATTTCAACATCATCGATGTCTGGAGACAGTTTTACGAGCAGGGGCATCGGTGAAGGTCGCAAATGGTTTTTTTGTAATTCTTGATTGCGCGCCTGCAACGCGCTGAGCAGCGACGACAGGTGCGACGCTCGTTGAAGTTCTCGAAGCTGCGGTGTGTTTGGTGAGCTGACATTGATTGCTATGTAATCGGCCAATGGGTAGACAAGCTCGAAACTCGCTAGATAGTCGGCATTGGCTTCCTCGATCGGACTGACCTTGCTTTTGCCGATGCTGATTCCAAGCACGCATGGGAGATTCAACCCGGCCACTCTTTCAGCGAATGCGCCGGCGCCGGCATTGTTAAAGCCCGCGCGGTTGATCAACGCACTATCTTTAGGGAGTCGAAAGAGTCGCGGGCGTGGATTTCCTGGTTGGGGGTGATACGTCACTGTACCCGCTTCGATAAAGCCGAAACCTAGCGCGGAGAGCGACTGTAGTGCGAGGCCATCTTTATCGAATCCTGCAGCGAGCCCAACAGGATTCGAAAAACTCAATCCAAATCGAATTAAATCGCCGAACGAGTTGGACGTGAATCGTCGCCGGACAAGTCGGTTTACGCTTTTCAATTTAAGGAAGTCGAGTGAGTGTAGCGCCAATTCGTGCGCTGTCTCTGGAGGTAGCCGAAACAGGATCGGCCGCAACAGTGAGCGATAGAGCATCAGGCGGGTCTAGTTTGTAGCAGACGAAGAGAAGAAGAGCAAATTTGCAGGAGCAAAGCGCCAAGCGCAAAGGAGCACAGCACAGGAGAAAAGAGCAAAGCAACCCTTAGTTCTTTCTCTCTTCGGTTTTACACATTCGCCCTTTGCGCTTGGCGCTTACCCTTGTTAGTATCCCGACTCGCATGGACTTCGTCGAGAAAGCGCGCATCATGGACGGGCCGCGAATCAATCGCGCGCTTGCCCGTCTTTCGTCCGAGGTAGTCGAGGAGAATCATGGTGCGGGCGACCTGTTTCTTGTTGGGATTCGCCGACGCGGCGTTCCACTCGCCGAGCGCATGGCCGACAAGATTGCTGATCTCGAAGGCTACCGACCGCCCGTCGGCGTGCTCGACATCACTTTGTATCGAGACGATCTTTCGACCGTGGGCGCCAAGCCAGTTGTGAATCGAACGGATTTGCCGGGTGACATTGAGAACAGGAACATCGTGCTGATCGATGATGTGCTTTACACAGGTCGGACGATTCGTGCTGCGCTCGATCAATTAATCGACTTCGGTCGGCCACGTCGTGTTCAGTTGGCGGTCCTAATCGATCGAGGTAAAGAACATCGCGAGCTACCGATACAGGCTGATTACATTGGCAAGCTTGTGCCAACCAAAAAGAGCGAGATCATAAAAGTGATGCTCCAGGAATTTGACGAAGAAGAAGGTGTGGTAATCGTTGAGCGCCCGTCGGAGACGGGTTGATTAAAGCGGCCGGTTGGCCGCTTTTTTTATGGGAAAGAACGGCCTTTGGTCTTCGGCCTTAGGCCTTCGGCAGAACCTAAGCCCAAAGGCCATCGTGCAGCAACAAACATTCAATCGCCAACACCTCCTCGGAATTCGTGAACTGTCAGCTGGTGAGATCACGCATCTCCTTGACACGGCCGACACGTTTCGCGATGTCTCCAAGCGCGAGATAAAGAAGGTGCCGGCTCTGCGAGGCCGCACAGTTATCAACCTTTTCTTTGAACCGTCGACGCGCACGAGAACTTCTTTCGAGATTGCCGCGAAGCGTTTGTCTGCTGACGCTGTCAACGTCAGTGTTTCCACATCAAGCGTAACAAAGGGAGAGACCCTACTCGATACGGCACGCAATCTTGAAGCGATGTCGCCCGATTGCATTGTCATCCGACACTCGATGGCAGGCGCGCCTCAGCATCTGGCGCGAATGTGTAAGGCGCCTATCGTGAACGCCGGCGACGGATCACACGAACATCCGACGCAGGCGTTGCTTGATGCGTTAACAATCCGAGAGTACAAAGGCCATATCGAAGGTTTGAAAGTCGCTATCCTCGGCGACATTCTTCATTCGCGTGTCGCACGTTCAAATATCTATCTACTGACGAAACTCGGCGCGAGCGTTAGCGTCGCTGGTCCGGGAACACTCGCCCCGTTGGAGTTTGCGACACTGGTCGACAAGGGATTGCGACTCGAGAAGCGGATCGAAGATGCAATCAGCGGCGCCGACGTAATCATGATTCTCCGAATCCAGCGTGAGCGACAGGATGCGGCATTCTTTCCTTCGATGCGTGAGTATGCGTCGCACTACGGTTTGCAGCCCAAGCACCTGGATCTGGCAGCCAGTGACGCGATTGTCATGCATCCTGGCCCAATGAATCGTGGCGTGGAAATATCGTCAGAGATAGCAGACGGAAGCCGTTCGTTGATTCTCGATCAAGTAACGAACGGCGTCGCGGTACGGATGGCAGTACTGTATTTGCTGGCCGGAGGAACGAGGGACGAAGCGGTCGAAACTGAGAACACGACGCCAAAGAAGCGTCGCAATGGGAAAACTGGCAAAGCATGAAGTTGCTGATTGCAAATGGCTACGTAATTGATCCGGCGACAGACGTTAACGCCGGCAGAAATCTTCTGATCGAAGATGGTCGCATCGTCGATGTCATCAACAAATCCGAACCAGTGTCGGAAGACGCGAAGTTAATTGATGCAACCGGGTTGATTGTGGCTCCGGGTTTTATCGATCTACATGTTCATCTACGTGACCCGGGCCAGGAATACAAAGAGACAATCGCAACAGGTGCTGCCGCGGCGGTTGCCGGGGGTTGGGCCACCATCTGCGCGATGCCTAACACTGATCCTGTTAATGACAATCCTGCTGTCACCCGCTTTGTGATTGAAAAGGGCCAGGCGGCTCAGCTCGCCAACGTCTTTCCGATCGGCGCGATTACGAAGGGGAGCGGTGGAAAAGAACTCGCGGAAATGGGTGAGATGAAGAACGCGGGCATCGTCGCTGTTTCAGATGACGGACGTCCCGTTCCAACTCCGGGGATGATGCGGCGGGCGTTGGAATACGCAAATGGATTTGACCTGACTGTGGTGGACCATTGTCAGGATCCTTCACTCAGCGCCGGTGGGGTAATGCATGAGGGGCGTTGGTCTCTGATTCTCGGTCTGCGCGGAATTCCTGCCGCTGCGGAGGAAATGGACGCGGTGCGTGATTGTGTACTCGCCAAACTCACTGGTTCGCGCGTGCACCTGGCCCACATTTCGACGATAGGCGCGATTGAAGCTGTGCGTCGAGCGAAGGACGCCGGCCTGAACGTCACTTGTGAAGTTACTCCTCATCATTGGACGTTAACCGACGAAGCTGTTGCCGAATACGACACGAATACAAAGATGAATCCGCCACTCCGCAGCGAAGAACACGTCGCAGCGATTTTGGAAGGGATGAAAGACGGCACGATCGACGCGATTGCCACGGACCACGCACCCCATCACCTGGACGAGAAGGCTTTGGAATTTGATCAGGCGCCGTTCGGCATCACGGGACTCGAAACGGCCGTGGGATTGGCATTCGACCTGGTGCAACGCGGCGTGATCGATCTTGAACGGGTTGTCGAAATGTGCGCGACGAATCCAGCGAAAATCTTTGGGTTGAAAGATCGTGGAACCTTCAAAGCGGGTGCACACGCAGACGTGACCATTCTGGATCCGCAACTGGAGTGGGTGTTTGATGTAACCAAAAGCAAATCTAAGAGCCGCAATACGCCGTTCGACGGCCGTCCGATGCAAGGTGCAGCGGTAGCTACGATAGTCGGCGGACGACTGGTTTACCTGCACCCAGACTACGGCCGTTTGAAAGACGCCAAGCAGCGACAAGCGACAGCCAAGTAAAAACCCGCGCGCGCGATCAGTCCCCGCTCTGTTGAGAAATTCCCGCGGCGACGCTGATGCCGACGCCGACGGCGACGGCAAGGCGGCAGCCGATGAGTGGAGCGAGATGAGGCGTGTTCACTTTTGGTTATCTATCCGAGCTCCTTTGCTCCTTTCCTGTTCGTTTCCTGTTAGTTTACGGTCCTGGCCCATTATCCGTTTGCTTCGCGAGATTGAGTTGGTCTGCCTTTCAATCTCTGCGCATCTTCTGGGTTCTCCGCGCTCAGCGGTAACCCGGCCCCCACCCCCCTGTTACCACTGAACTGCGGAGAACGCAGAAGTGCGCAGAGAGAATCCTGACCTAGCATCAATACGTCGGTTTGTTCCATAGTGCACAACAATGCCGCGCGCTTTCAGCATTCCGATCTTTTAGCCCGACTATCCGACAGCGGCGAAGAATAAATCAAAGCCGATCAGGAAATCCTTAGTAAGAAATCAAAAAGTTCTTAAGTAGTTCTTAGGACTCCTCATGAGTTGACCGTATTCGCCCACCTCCCGCGAATAGTTTTTCCGCCAATTCGAAATAGCAGCGCCACACGTTAGCCTCATCATCCCTCCAGCCCTAACGCAAAAATATTGCGAAACCGCACCCGTCAGCCTAAAATGCAGCGGTTCATTTCCTAAGGCAGTCGAAGTCGACCTCGGTTTGAAGCTGGTCTCGGTCTCTTTTAGAGACGGAACGGCTCCGAGGCCCATTGCTTTTGGGATTGGGCAACACCTGCAGTCCTTTACGCTCACTGGTCTTTACACCTGGCCGAAAGAAATAACGGAGGCTCCGATGAAACGTAAGCTTTTCAGACTTACCGGCATGGCCCTCATGACTATCCTGTTGGCGCCGCTTTGTATCGCTGATAACGGCCCGACCAAATCGGTCAAACAACAGGAACGCTATACAGTTTCACTTGAACTGGAATTTTCCAAAAAGGGGCAAAACGCTATCGAGCACGCGATTTCTGTGTTGTTTGACGTCGGCCCAAATGGTTACGCCACCGGCTTCATGGTAGGTGATGGTTTGGTGATGACCGCTTATCACGTGATTTCCGGTAATCTCAGCAATACCAAAAAAGTCATGCTCGGGTTTCATCCGTCTGACGAACTGGCCGTGAAAGTTTTTATTGATGGCTGTCGCGCGAGAGTAATTAAGGTCGATAAAGAAGCTGATCTGGCATTGTTGGAGATGTGCAGGGCTAAAGCTGTTAAGGCTCCCAAGTTCGAAACCGCGCCGGAAAAGGACGACAAGTTGTTTCTGATAGCGCGACCGCACGGCGACAAAGTTGTGTCGCACGGAAGTTTTTACGGCAACTACATGCTCGGCAATCAGGAGTATTGGTCAGTGAAGATCGACAGCCGCGACGGTTTTTCTGGAAGCCCGGTTTATAACTCCAATGCGGAGGTCGTGGGAGTTTTCAGCGGTTATGATTGGTCACAGAAGCTTGCGTTAATTAGTCCCAGCATCAGGGCGCAGAAGCTCCTCGAGGAGTATCACGCTAATCCGAAGCCATAGCGAACGCGCGGTGCTCGCCATAGTGGCATGCGTGTCGAGTTTTCGAGCGCATGCCACTTTCATTTTCCAATCAATTAGGAATATTGGCGACGTCTTTCAGTAAACCTTTCGGTGCTGAACCTTTCCTTTACTCGCCAGAGAGAACCTTGGCTCCTTAGTCACTTCACCCGACAACAATCGAACAACGTACTCACCAACTGCGGGACCGTGTTTGAATCCATGTCCGGAACCACCACCCACAAACCACACGTTCGACAACTCCGGATGGCTATCGATTAAGAAATCGCCCGTTGAAGTGTTCTCATACTGACATACCCGACTTTCCAGCACGGGTGCATTGCCCATCGCTGGGAATCGCTTTGCCAGAACACTACGAAAAGCCGCGACGTCTTCATTAGAAAGTACTCGCTGACCCGTATCGGGATCGAATTGCGGACCATGCGCATCGATAGCCAATTTCAATCCACGGTTGTCGAGGTTAGGTAGTCCATAGACAAGATCATTGAAATCGATCCACGCCGGCAATGCGTCAGCGTTGAATCTGACGTCGCCTGGTGGCACACCAAAAAAGACAACCTGTTGTCGAGTGATGTAGAAGAGATCCGCGAGTAAAGATGGAAACAGTTTAGGCAGCCACGGACCGCACGCGAAGACGAATTTTTCTGCGTGGATCTGCTCGCCGGATATCGTCGAAAGATATTCTAGTCGGTTTGCTGCCGACGGAGGTGTCACCGCTTGTTGAATGTAAGTAACACCTTCGGCTTGAGCGGCTGAGCAAACCGCTTGCACCGCTTGACGTGCCATTAGCACACCCGCATCGGGCTCGAGTATCCCCCAACTGATTGCTCCGAACTCGATTTGCGGGTACCGATTGTCGAGGTCTTCGCGACTTAAGCGCTCGTAGTTTGCTCCAACCGTTTTGAGTGTCGACAGTATTGCTTCGCAGTAACTGTCAGTTTCGTGCGCGAGCCACAGAACACCGGTTTGCCGGAAGAGGTTCGGTGCCGTTCTATCGAATAGCTCGC
>Ga0070690_100001772_pt1 | contig 11411 bp, 10 predicted proteins | sample KBSS33HmetaG_FD_64671 | JGI IMG/M metagenome (GOLD analysis project Ga0070690, IMG submission 64671) | Switchgrass rhizosphere microbial communities from Kellogg Biological Station, Michigan, USA - KBS S3-3H metaG | ecosystem: Host-associated > Plants > Roots > Rhizosphere ... | reverse complement strand
CACAACACCACCGCCTGCGCTTCGACCGGCAACGGGCTGTATTGGTTCTGCTTGAACAATTCCACGATGCGTTTGCCGCGTTCGAGCATCGCCTGCGTCTTGGCATCGAGATCGGACCCGAACTGCGCGAACGCCGCGAGTTCGCGGAATTGCGCGAGATCGCCTTTGATCCGGCCGGCCACCTGTTTCATCGCCTTGATCTGCGCGGCGGAACCGACGCGGGAGACGGAGAGACCGACCGATACCGCCGGGCGGACGCCCTGGTAGAACAGATCCGTTTCGAGATAGATCTGGCCGTCGGTGATCGAGATGACGTTCGTCGGGATGTAAGCGGACACGTCGCCGGCCTGGGTTTCGATGATGGGCAGCGCCGTGAGCGAACCGTTGCCGTATTTTTCAGAAACGCGCGCGCTGCGTTCGAGCAGGCGGCTGTGGAGATAGAACACGTCGCCCGGGTAGGCTTCGCGACCGGACGGACGTTTCAACACGAGGGAGACCTGGCGATACGCGGTGGCGTGCTTGGACAGATCATCATAAATGATCAGCGCGTCCATGCCGTTGTCCATGAACCATTCGCCCATCGCGGCCCCGGCGAACGGCGCGAGATATTGGTTCGAGGCGGAATCGGAAGCCGAAGCGACGACGACGATCGTGTACGGCATCGCGCCCGCTTCTTCCAAAACACCGATGACCCGCGCCACGCTCGACTGCTTTTGGCCGATCGCGACGTAGATGTTGTAGATGGGACGGAAATTCTTTTCACCGGCGGCTTCGGCGGCTTTGTTGATGCGCGCCTGGTTGATCATCGTGTCCACGCCGATGACCGTCTTGCCGGTGCCGCGGTCGCCGATGATCAGCTCGCGCTGGCCGCGGCCGATGGGGATCATGGCGTCGATGGCCATGATGCCGGTCTGCACCGGCTGGCTGACGGATTTGCGCTTGATGATGCCGGGCGCGATCTTTTCGACCGGATAATCCGTCTCGCCCTTGATCGGGCCTTTGCCGTCGAGCGGCTGGCCGAGCGCATTGACGACGCGACCCAGCAGGCCTTTGCCGACGGGCACCTGGAGCAGCTTGCCGGTGGTGCGGACTTCCTGTCCTTCTTTGATGCTGGTGTAATCGCCGAGGATGATGGCGCCGACTTCAGTCTCCTCGAGGTTGAGCGCGAGCCCGACGACGCCGTTGCCGAAGTCCAACATCTCGTTGAGCATCGTGTCGGTCAGGCCTTCGATCTTGGCGACGCCGTCGCCGATCTCGCGGACGATGCCGACGTTCTGCTTGGCGGTCACCGTCTTGGCACCACTGATCTGCGCTTCGATTTCCTGCAATAAGTTACTCATAAAAATTCGGGTCCAGGCGCTGGGCGCCGGTATCTAGGTTCAAAAACTTTCTTCCAACTTTTCCAACCGTGTCTTGACGCTGCCGTCGTAAAGGTCGCTGCCGACCTGGATGCGCAAGCCGCCGATGAGCGCCGGGTTCTGGGTGAACGCGATGTTCACGGCGTTGCCGTATTTCTTTTTGATCTCGCCGCTGACTTCGGCCTGCAGTTCGGGCGTCAGGGACGAGGCACTTTCCACCCGCGCAGCGCGGCGCTCGAGGTCCAGCTTCACGAGGCGATGCAATCGCGCGAGGATCTCGACGTAACCGCGCGGCTTCTTTTCGGCCAACAGCTTGACCGCCTGCCGCACACGGTTTTCGTCGAGCAACCCGTTCACCTGGCAACCGCGGAACAGTTGCCGGGCGCCTCGTTGCGCTTGTTTGGATATCTTCATTTCATCGTGGTAGGGACGCCGCGCTGCGGCGTCCGGTCGGCGCAGCGCGCCGACCCTACCTTATGCGGATAATTGTTTTTCGGTTTCCTGCGCCAATCGCTTTTGGTCGTCGGGCGTCAGGATCTTACCCGTGACGGTCGTCGTGGTCTTGACGACCAGCCGGCCGACTTCGCGTTTCAATTCGCCGAGCATCTGCGTCCGCTCCTGGGCGGCGGCTTCGCGGGCTTTGGCGACGATCTGTTCCGCGGAGGCGATGGCCTTCTGCGTCTCCTGTTCCCGGACGCGGGCGGCGGCCTGGCGGGCTTCGTCGATCAGTTTGTTCGCCTTGTCGCCGGCATCGGAGAGGATGCGCTGGCGTTCGGCCTCGGTCCGCGCCACGTCAGCCTTGATCTTCTCGGCATTGGCGAGGGCGTCGGCGATCTTTTCGCGACGGGCCTGCAACATGGCGAAGATCGGCTTGTAGGCGAACTTCCAGAGGACGAAGAAGACGAGAGAAAAGCTGATCGTCTGCGCGAGCAGGATTTTCGGGTCGAGTCCTAGTTCGTTTCCCATAACCGGATTATTTCACGACCAGCCACGCGATGACCGCCCAGCCTTCGGCGAGGGCCATACCGACGAACATGAACGTCAAAATTTTGCCGAACATCCCCGGGTTGCGGGCCATGGCGGTGACGCCACCCGCGGTGGCGATGCCGATGCCGATGGCGGCGCCGCCGAAGGCGAGACCGATGTGCATGTTACCGACTGTTTCTGCGAGCATCATATTATTTCTTTCTGTTGGTTTTGGTTGTCGCCCCAAAATTCATCAGGGCAAATTCTTAATGTCCGTGTTCTTCCGTATGCGTGCACAGCGTGCCGACGAACGCCACGACCAGCATGGCGAAGACGAAAGCCTGCACGAGGCATACGAACGTTTCGTAAAAATACATCCCCGCGGACAACAGGAACGTGATCACCAGCGATTTACTGTGGAAAATCATGTCCAGGATGCTTTCCCCGGCGAACACGTTGCCGTAAAGCCGCATGGCCAGCGCCACCGGGCGGGCGAACAGGATCGAAAGCAATTCCATGGCGCCGATGAACAGGAACAGCAGGACGAACAACGGGTATACCCACTTGTTGGCTTCCATCTTCACGCCGAAGATGTGTTTCACCAGGCCCCAGGGGCCGTTGAAACGGATGGCCCAGTAAAGGCTCATGATCAGGAAGATGCCCGCCATCGCCACGGTGAGGTTGGCATCCGTCGTCGGCGGACGGAACAAAGGAGTGAAATGGCCGTTATGAGTATACCCGATGCTGCCGACTCCCGGGACGAGGTCCGTGAGGTTCGACATCACGATGAAGATGAAAAAGGTCGTCGCGAACGGGAACACCCAGCGGGTGACGCGTTTATCCAGGATGTCACCGATGAGGCTGTCCCACATCTCGACGAGCGCTTCGAGGACGTTCTGCATGCCGGACGGAATTTCTTTGATGTTCCTGGGCGTGGTGGCGCGGACGATGACCAGGATCAGGGCGGCGACGATCCAGGTGCAGATCATCGAGTTGGTGACCGGTAGCGCATATTTCGCCGGCAGGAGCGCGGGCAAAAATGACGGGACACCTTCCCGCGGTGATTGGCCGATATAAAAAACCGGGGACGCGGCGGCCGGGACCAATTCTTCACCGGCGGCTTCTTTGGCCGGCTCCGCCGGCGCCGGGACCATGGACGCTTCCTGCGCGTTCAAGCCGGCCACGGAGGCAACGACGACAAACGCGCAAACAAAGATGATTTTAAAAATCTGCTTCACCGTAAATCGTTCCGGACAACACGAATTCCACAATGTTAAAGCACTATTGCGTGTCCAAAGGACGGACAGAATGTCTCATCGTGAAAAATTTCACAAGCAATTTTTTGAAAAATTTGGTCTTGGACAAAGCAACCAACGGTGAAGATGCGGCGGAACGACATCGGCGGCGGGACCGCGTTTCCCATGCGGATCACGCCCGCCGTCATTCCCCGGCGCCGGCTTCCGGATAACCGGATTTTGCCCCGCTGAAAGCAGATTCCGACGGCGAGGCGCTATCGCCGCATATTATATGATGCCTATCGGACGGACGCCCACAGTTGTCGATAGGCATCCATGAGGTCCCGGCGTCGCGGCGAGAAACGGAATCCCTGGAAAAATTTTCCGACGACCGGTGCCGTTGACAACATCTTGATCGCCTGCGCGGTCGCGAACCGGCCGGATTCCATCACATCGAGATCGCGATGCAACTGCCGTTCCAGGCAGCGTCGCAGGTCGTCTTTTTCGCGCCAGGGCAACCAGAGCAGGATGGCCAGCGCGTTGAGGACGCGTTCACGCGGGTGATGTTCGCTCCGGGTCTTGATGTAGGTGTGAAAGCCGAAGACTTTCGCGTTCACCAGGCGATTCCGTCCGGCATTTGTCTCCGGACATTTGTTGAGCGTGCTCAGCGCATAACCGCGCATGGACAGGAAATGGCAATCGAGCCGGCGGTTCTCCAGCCAGAGCCAGACCTGTTGCGCCAGGGCAGCGGTGTGTTTGTGTTCGGATTCGAGATCCGCGACGGACAACACGGGTTCCGGATGCAACTTGAACCGCAGCCCGAGTTCATGCAGGTGACGGACCTCCGCCAGCCAGCTCAGGTTATCGTCGGTCTCCAGTTCCTGCAACCGGCGGTTCCGGACGAGGCAACTCCAGTGATATTGTCCGAACACGGTGAGAACGGCGTCGCCCAGCGCCAGCTGCGCCTTGGCGATATTCCGGGAAACGAAATCCGCTTCGTCATCACGGATGGACCCGCGCTCGAGCAATTCCTTCGCCAGCAACAGGCCGGTGCAACGGTTCATCAGCAGCCGTGTCGCTTCGTGCATCGGGATATCGCGCGCCTGGCGATGATGATCGCAGCCGGCGAGATGGCTCTCTTCGCCGAGGTACCAGCGGTGGGCGGAGACCAGGTCATAAAAGAACATGCTCACCGGGCTTGTCTGCAGGGTCTGGCGGGAAATGATCTTGAATTCGATCTCCACGCCGGCTTCCGGCGCCAATGTCCGGGCCAGGCGGCGCAACCGGCTGCCATAGAGCTGTTCGTTCACCCAGTCATGGCCGCGGACGAGCACGTAAAACTCGAGGTCATTATAGGGCCGATCGCCGTGACGGGTCTTCAGGACACCGCCCTCCCCTCGTCCATAACCTCCGCCGAGCAACAGCCCTTCGAGCTGCTGCCGGACGATGATCTTTTGCACGCCGGCGGCGATCTTCTTGCAGGTACGGTCCAGGTGCAGCTCCAACGCGCCATCACCGTCGAGCGTGAACGACTTTTCGCGCGGTCGTTCCGGAAGCGGTTCGAGGCGTGGAAACGCCGGGTCGATTCGATTTGCGGTCGCGATCATAATTTTACTTTCGTTCGAGTGAGATGACAGGTTTCGCCCACGCGGGCAATGCGGTCGAAAGAAGTTCCGGGGAATTTTCGCGATAGGTCTTCCAGCCTTCGCGGAAACCGGCGAGCCGGGCCTGGCGTTGTTGCCAGCGGATCTGCAGGGCGTACGGCCATTCGGCGGCGCGATTTTTTCGCAAACAATAAAACAGATCGCGCCGCGCATCGTTCAGCCATCCGAGCAACACCGTCTTCGGGAAATTGAAATCCTGTTCCGACCCGTTCCAGACGGCCGCCAGCGCCTTGGCTTCGCCGAAACTTCGTTTCCAGGCCTGCTCGGGCGTGTAATTGTGCGAATGCATCGCGACCGATTCCGGGACGTACACGACGTGATAACCCTGGGTGCGGCACCAGCGGGTATATTCGTCGTCCTCGGAATAACGCATGCGCTCGTCGAAACGGCGTTTGGACCAGATATCTTTGCGGATGCCGCTGCTGGCCATGCTGAAGAAATGGTCCCAACGTTTCGATTCCCGGTGGGCGCCGAAACAGCGCTCGTAGTCATGGGCGAACACGGCGTCGCAATCGGGACGCGGGATCTGGCGGCCGAAGACGGCGGCGCAGTGCGGGACGAACAGCGGCCGGACGAGCGGGCGAAGCCAGTTGGATCCCTGCGGCGTGGCGTCGGCGTTCAGGAAGATGGCGAACGGCGACCGGGCCAGTTCCATCCCCTGGTTCATGACCCGGGCCGGATTGTATTCATGCGGCTGGATCTGGATGAAATGCCTCGGTTCCGCCGCGCGGATGAGGTCCACCGAACCGTCGGTCGAACCGGAATCGATGACGATGAGCTCCCAGTCTTTGTAATCCTGCGCGCGCAACGCGGGCAACGTCTCGCGCAGGGCCCACCCCTCGTTGTAGGAGCGGACGATGATGCTAACCAATGGATCACGCATTAACCGCGACCATAAGCTAAAAACATCATCCGGTGAATGGGGTATCCGCCGATTTGCGCGGCGGGTTTTCACCCACTTTTAAACGGGACAAAGACGGCTACCATGACGGTAGTTTCGGTGATCCGGAACGAGGAGGTCGTAATGAATGCCCAGCCGATTGCGCCGCCGCGAGTATCCATCGCTGTGCGCGCGTGGAATGAAGAAGCCGTCATCCGGCGAACGCTCGAATCCATCTTCGAGCAGTCGCTCTTTGAAGAATTGAGCAAACGCGGCGAACGCGCCGAAGTCGTCTGCATCCCCAACGGCTGCACCGATGACACCGCCGGCGTCGCCCTGTCAGTCTTCATCGAGCAAAAGAAAAAGCATCCCTGCGCCAAAAGTTTCACCTGTCGCGTCGAATCGATCGTCCAGGCCGGACGCAACCACACCTGGAACGCCTACGTGCATGAGATCGCCAACCGCAGCGCGGAATTCCTGTTCATCATGGATTCGGACATCCTCTTCGACCGGCGCGAGACGCTTTATAATATGCTGGCGGCGCTCCGGGACGATACCGAGGCCTCCGTGGCGACCGACGTCCAGGTCAAGGACATCGCCCTCAAACGGCGGAAATCCGCCCTCGACCGGATCTCGCTGGCGACGAGCCGGATGACCCGCCAGGCGCCGGGCCAGATGACGGGACAGCTGTATTGCATCCGCGCCGAGATCGCGCGGCGCATCTGGCTGCCGCGCGACCTGGGGATCGATGACGGCTTCCTGAAGGCGATCATCTGCAGTGATTTTTTCACGGGCGACCCGAACCCGCGCCGCATCGTGCTGGCGCCGGACGCATCGCATGTGTTTGAGGCCTACGTCTCGCCCCTGGACGTGTTGAAGAACCAGAAACGGCAGATGATCGGCCAGACCATCGTTCACCTGCTCGTGGACAAATATCTGAAGGACCTGCCGTTGGAACAGCGGCTGGACCTGGCGCCGACGTTGCGGGCGAACGATGAAAACGACCCGGACTGGCTGAAACGGTTGATCGCGGGGCACATCCGCGGGCGCCGGTTCTGGCAGTTGTTCCCCGACGCCTTGACTTTTCGGTTCAACCGCTGGCGGAAATTAAAAGGTCTCCAGAGAGTGACACATTTCCCCGCAGCGGCCGCCGGTTTCATCATCACGATGATCGCCTGTTTCCGCGCGCACCGGCATTTCAAACGCGGCCAGCTCCATTATTGGCCCAAGGCCAGCCGCGATAACATCCGCAACCTCGAATTGTCATCGACGCATCCGGCCCGGCCGATCGCGCCCCTGACGCAACCCGTGAAGAATTGACATGGACGAAAAAGATTTTGTCGCCCTGATCCTCGTCGCCGGCATCATCCCGATGTCCATCCTGATCAACACCGTCTCCCGGCCCGCGCGCAACGTGTCGTTCTTCCTGATGATCGCGCTGACCTGCGTGACGTTCAAAATCGACATCAACTTCCTGAGCCATTTCTGGTACCGCGGCACGACGCGCGGCATCGAAGTGTCGCTGGTGGACATCCTGGCGATCGGCGTGCTGTTCGGGTCGCTCCTGACGCCGCGGCGCGACACGGTCCGCTGGTTTTCGCCGGCCAGCCTCGGGCTGATGCTGTTGTTCTTCCTCTTCGCGTGCATCAACGTCGGGTATTCGGAACCGAAGATCTACGGTTTGTTCGAACTGTCCAAGATGGTGCGCGGCGTCATCTTTTTCCTGGCGGCGGCGATGTTCGTCCGTGGCCAGCGCGAACTGGCGATCCTGGTGGCGGCCCTGGGCTGCGCGACGTGTTTCGAGGGGTTGATCGCCTTGAAACAAAAACTGCACGACGGCTACCTGCGCGTGCCGGGAACGCTGGACGACGCCAACAGCCTCTCGATGTACATGTGCATGGTCGCGCCGGTGTTCGTGGCGGCGATCAACTCGACCCTGCCGAAGATCGTCCGGCAGTTGTCCGTCCTGGCCCTGCTCTCGGCCGGCCTATGCGTCGTGCTGACGATCTCGCGCGCCGGCATCCCCATCTTCTGCATGGTGGTGATGGGCGCGACCCTGGCGACCATCTCGTTGCGGCTGACCGTGAAGAAGCTCGTCGGCGCCGTGTTCGTCTCCCTGTGCCTGTGCGGCGTGGTCTACAAATCGTGGGACCTGATCGAGACCCGTTACACGACGGACTCGCTCAAGTCCGAGTACCTTGACAACACCGCCTTTGAAAGCCGCGGCTATTACCTGCGCCTGATGCAGCTCATCGTGGCCGATCATTCCGGCGGCGTCGGGCTGAACAATTGGTCTTACTGGGTCAGTAAACGATACGGCGCCAAGGTGGGCCCGGCGTTCTCCGATTACGACGACCTGATCTACACCCCGGTCAAATACCGTCCGAACAACAATTACGCGGCGCCGGCGCATTGCCTGGCGGCGCTGACGCTCGGCGAGTTGGGCTATGTCGGTCTGTTCCTCTTCGCCCTGATCTGGTTCCGCTGGTTCCAGATGGGCCTGCCGTTCCTCTGGCCGCGGGTCCCCGACGCCACGCGACGGATCGCCGTCGGCATCTTCTTCGGTACCTGCGGTGTCTTCCTGCAAAGCATCACGGAATGGGTGTTCCACCAGACGCATATCTATCTCACGTTCCACGCCCTCATCGGGACGCTGGCGGCGCTTTATTGGATGCGACAGCAGGAATTGAAAGCCTGGCGGGAACGCGAGGAGATGGAATGGAACGAGGAGATCGATGAAGAAGCAGCCGAGTATGAACACGAACCCGTGGTTGTTGCATAGAAAAACGATGTTCGCCACCCGCGAAGCCCGGGAACGAAACGGACATTTTGCCGTGCCGTCCGTGGAAGCGCGTTATCGCCAGACGATGCGCGTGGCCCATATCCTGAGAAAATTCAACCCGGCCGAATGGGGCGGCACCGAGACCGCCGTGCAGCGACTGTTCGACGGGTTGTCGGAACATGACGTCGAGAACGTGATGTTCTGTCCCCGCCTCGAACGCGAATTGCCGGTCGAACCGCTCGCGCGGGACGGGAACATCGTCAAACGTTTCACCGCCTGCGTCCCGATCGTCGGCATCTCCCGGGAGGACAAACGCCAGATGGTTTCGGTCGGCGGCAACCTGATGTCCTTCGACCTGCCGTTGATCCTGTTGCGTGAACCGGACCTGTCCGTCATCCACACCCACGCGCTGGGCCGCATCGGCGCCATCGCCGCGACCATCGCCCAGGCCCGCCGGCTGCCGTTCGTCGTCACCATCCACGGCGGCCTGCTCGACCTGCCCCAGGCCGTGAAGAACGGTTTTGATAAAGCCGACTATGGTGGATTTGAATGGGGTAAGATCTTCGGCCTGTTCCTGCAGTCGCGCCGGATGATCGAACGCGCGGACGCCGTCCTGACCTGCAATCCGAACGAAGCGCGATTGTTGCGGGAAAAATTCCCGGACAAACGCATCCAGGTCCAACCCCACGGCATCCCCGTAGACGTCTATGAAAAGGATTGCCGGGCCGAAGCGCGCGTGGCGTTCCCGGAGATCCGTGATCACCAGGTGCTCCTGTGCGTCGGCCGGATCGATCCGGTCAAGAACCAGAACTGGCTGGTCGACCAGATGCCGGAAATCCTCCGGCGCCATCCGCGGGCATTGATGGTTTTCGTCGGGGCGATCACCGACGAGAACTACGGCCAGCAGTTCAGGAAGAAGATCAGCGACGCCGGGCTGGCCGACCATATCCTGTTCACCGGCGGCCTGCCTCCGGGCGATCCCCGGCTGATCGGCCTGTTGCAGGAATCGAAAGTGTTCCTGCTGCCGTCCATCTCGGAGACCTTCGGCATCGTCCTGCTCGAGGCGTGGGCGGCGGGAACGACGGTGATCTCGAGCCGGACGTCAGGGGCCTCGGGCCTGGTCAAACATGGTGAGAACGGCTGGCTGTTCGACCTCGACAACCCGCCCGCGTTCCATGACGCGCTCGACGCCACGTTGTCGGATTCGACCTGGCGGGAACGGCTGGCCGGTTCGGGACATCAACTGGCGGCGACGAATTTCGGTGTCGGCGCCGTCGCCGGCCAGGTCAAACAATTATACGAAGAACTGGTCGAAGAAAAATTGGGTGGGGCGAGTTTGCCTCCGAGCCGCTATTAACCAACAAGTGCCACGGCTTGCGCGCTCGCCCACCCTGCTCTATGCGCTACGTCATTTTACGCGACGACGATACGAACGCCTTCACGCCGGTCGAATGTCTCGACCGGTTGTACCGGCCGTTCCTGGACCGGGGCCTGCCGGTGAACCTGGCGGTCATCCCGCGGGTGCGGACCGACGCCGTGACGCCCCAGGGCAGGCCCGAACAATTCCTGTTCGCAAAGAACGGGACAAAATCCCTGACGGCGGCGATCGGTGAAAATCCAACGCTGGTCCGTTACCTGCTCGACAACCCCGGCTATCATTTCGCGCAACATGGGTATGACCATTCGTTGTTCGAATTCGATTCCCTGGCACGCGATGACATCCGGCGACGGCTGCGGGACGGTCGCGACCAGTTGAAAGCAGCGGGCCTGGGCGAGCCGAAAACCTTCGTCGCGCCGTACGACCGGCTGTCCCGTCCCAGCCTCCAGGAAGTCGCGGATGAATTCGCGGTGTTGAGCACCGGCTGGTTCGAGTTGCGCCGGCTCCCGCTGGGGTGGCTGCCGAAGTATGCGCACAAAAAATTCTTCAATCGCCCGCATTGGCGCGTCAACGGCACAAAGCTGTTGACGCATCCCGGCTGCCTGCTCTCGTGCCATCGTCCGCGCGAAACGATGCTGCAACGGGTGAAACAAACCATCGCCAGCCGGCGGACGACGGTGTTGGTGACGCACTGGTGGGAATATTTTCCGAACGGACAGCCGGATGAGACCTTCATCCCCATCCTGCACGAGACGGCGGATTGGCTGGCGAAGGCTTCCGACATCAAGGTCGTTTCTTTCGACGACCTGGCCGAAGGCAAAGTCCCGCTGGCCTGAAGCCGGTGATGCCGGATTTCGGCGCGGCGGCCGACAACAACCTGGCGACGCTATGATCCCCGCGTCGACCCCCTGTCATAATTTTCAAACGGATGTATCTTGTCCCATGCGTTATCTCGTCAAAGCGCGGGTGAAACCGGGGTGCGAAAAATCGTTGTCCGGCGCGATCGCGGATGGATCGCTGGGACGCGGCTCGATCGCCGGGGACGAATATCTTTACGACCTGGAACAGGCGCGGGTCGGTGACGATGGCGTGGCGCATTGGGTCGAGACCTGTTTTTGTGCGACGCCCCTGGCGGAAGAACGTCCGTA
>Ga0070690_100001768_pt1 | contig 11419 bp, 11 predicted proteins | sample KBSS33HmetaG_FD_64671 | JGI IMG/M metagenome (GOLD analysis project Ga0070690, IMG submission 64671) | Switchgrass rhizosphere microbial communities from Kellogg Biological Station, Michigan, USA - KBS S3-3H metaG | ecosystem: Host-associated > Plants > Roots > Rhizosphere ... | reverse complement strand
GCGGCCTGAGCTGCCGCCGGCGGTTTGCTCTCTATAGTCTGCCAAAAAACCGGCGCATCCACCTGGTGGCGATACTTGCTTGCCACCATAAAGCGTAACTTTTCTGCGCTAAACTTACGGGCCGTTTCCTGAGTCGCAAGATAGTTCTCCAGCCACAGATACAACTCCCCAAGCGTTACTTGATCGGCGTCCGGTAAATTCTTGCCGTCGGGAGACATGGCGGTGATACCCCGCAGCCTATCAAGCTTGTCATCTACCATCCGCGGGTTCGAAACCAAAGCGGCCAGACTAACAATGACCTCACCGCACGATATTTGCTGCCCCTCGATGGCGGCTTTTTGGGTGCCAAAGAAAGAACGGTGTACTTTATCCATTATGCCGATAGGCAGATCGTCGGAATAGGTGTTTTGCTTGAAAGCGATCCCCGACTTCAGACCCGAAAACGCGCCCAGCATGTACGTCAGCATCGTCACGTTGTAGTTGATAAACCAGTTATCGTTGCCGGCTATGAGCAGGACGGTAATGAGCTGCAAGTCGCCAAAAACGATGAAGCCATACAACAGGATCAGCCAGGCAAAAGCGGGCGTATACAATACACTGAGCGCCCGCTTGAGCGAAAGCAATACCATAACGCCGACGACGCCGAAGCTCATTTCCCAGATGTTAAAGGCTATCAGCAGATCAGTAGACTTCTCGATATCCGGATCGGGGGAGTGGTGTATCAGTAACGACAGTAGCGCCACGCCCAAAATCGTACCGACCACCAACGGCAAGGAAGTCCAGATATTTTTTACACCAACCCGCCGGGCGATCAGCCACGGGCCAAAGTAGAGCAAAAATAGTCCGATCAAAAACGGCGCTTCGGACCAGCCATACATCATGTACGGAGTCGTGTACAGATTGAAATAACTAATGGCGATGTACTGCAGGGCGCCGATGGCCACCAGAGCCTGGCCCACGCATAGTGTTATGTAGGCAACTCTAATGTGCGCCTTAAAGCTCCCCAAAGCCATTAGCAACAGGACGATGCTGCCGCCATACAATATGCCGTTAAACAGCGACGTGGCAAAAGTGATATGGAAACCGACCGCAGCCTGCCCGGCTGGTACTGGCGACAAGGCCGCTGCCACTCCTCCCAAAATGGCGACTCCTAAGGTAATGAAAAGAGATTTAGACTGTGACTTAAATAGCTTTATGGCCATTCTTATTAACCCCACATTTTTTATACATACTTTTATTATCCACATTCTCCGCATAACCACAAGCGTATTGCGGAAGCGCGGCGAACGGTGCGCACCATCCCCAGTCCACGTCTTGGGCTTTTGGCAGCATCGGCGCGCGTTTGCCATAGGAAACAGGCGCGTTATACTACAACATGATGAACCGTGTCGGCATATTTTCGGGGACATTTGACCCCATTCATCAGGGACATATAGGATTTGCGCTGGAAGCACGCCGGCTTTGCGAGCTGGACGAAGTTATCTTTGCCGCGGAGCGGAATCCTCGTGCCAAGCAGGGGGTTATGGACATCGCGCACCGGACCGCTCTGATAGAGCGTGCCATCCAAGACACTGCTGGGCTGCGCAGCCTAACGCTCAAATCCGAACGATTTACCGTTAAAAATACGCTGCGGGAGATTCAATCTCTTTTTCCTGGCGCTTCCCTGACACTTCTGATAGGTTCGGATGTGGCACGCACGCTGTTGTATCGCTGGGAAGGACTCGATGTGTTGCTCCGTCAGGTCACGCTGGTAATTGGCATGCGAGCCGGCGCCGTCCAGGCGGAAACGGTGGCGATTATGGACCAGCTGGCCAAAGAATACGGCCTTCCTATCACCTATCGGCTAGTGAGTGTTCCCCACGCCCACATGGCTTCGTCTGATATTCGTGCCGGTAGAGCCGCTTCCGCGCAGCTTCATCCCGCTACGCTGGAATATATTGAAAAATACAAACTATACACCTAAGCCTCGCTGTCCGTCCGATAGCGGTACTGGGCGATTATTGAGGGCCGGAAAGCACTTGGTACTTGGCCGAGAACGAAAGGAGCGCTAGACTTAGGAAATGCGTGCAAACGAACTCTTTCCCAACAGCTGCCCGAACTGCCCGATACCGGCACTGCTCGAAACGCTAAGCAACGATGCGGCGGGTGCAACCAAGGCTAAACTTTGGGGCCGGTTGTATACACAGTTCCGCGAGAACGTGCCGCTGGCAATGCAGCAGCCCACCACCTGGAATGGCGGATATGAGGGCACCTATCCCCAATGTTGCGTTATGGAACTGAAGGGCGTAACCCACTGGCAAGATCCCTTTGGCCGGGCCATGGAGTTAACCGACATCCACACGAAATTAGGCGTGGGGCCGGAAGCCCGGATCGCCCTGGAGGCGCTAGGCAGAGGGTATGCCATCGACCCGATCGCTCCGGAGTCCGGCGCCTGAATCTGATCCTGGTAGCGCTGGTTACAAGCCAGCGGCCTGGCGCGCCGTTTTGAGCCGCTCCAGCAGCTTGAGTGCGTCGCCATCGGCCATCAGGTGGGTCTGTAGTTCCTGGCCGTACACCGTCGGCGAAAGCTTGGTCTGCACCAATTTGCCGCCCACGAAATAGTGCGTCAGGATAATGCCGCGCTCGGTGCCGGGCCATTGCGTTTGCTCAAAATACAGATTGCCCAGGCCGTAGTAAATCGGCTTGCCGTTGTACAGCTCGTACGTTTGCGGCTGGTGGGCTTGTGTGCCGACCACCATGTCCGCGCCCATGTCGATAAGCTGACGGAAGACTTCCCTTTGATTGGGAATGGGCTGATCGCATTCCGGAAATTCCACGTAGCCGTTGGGATAGGCATAGCACTCCCAGAATTGGACGTCGACGATGATAAAATCGGCCTGCTGCTTGACGGCGGCAATGTCCGATTTGATTTTGTCGAAGTCAAAATGATTGGCTCCGGCGGTGGTGTCGCTGGCAATAGCCCCGCTGCCCAGGCCGTCAGCGTAGTTGTAGCCCAAAAAGGCGAGCTTGGAACCTTTTTGGCCGGCCAGATACGGCTTGGCTCCCTCGACGGTGTTGAGTCCGCCGCCAAAGGTGTGCCAACCCAGGCTATGGTACAGATTGATCGATTCGGTGTTGTAGGTGTTACCGGTGTCATTATTGTGATTTCCCGTCAGCTCCACCAAATCGACACCGCTGGATTTAAGCGCGTCGATCATGCCCGGCGGTGCGCAAAACTGCGTGTCGCTGTAGGTGCAGCCAGTCTTGAACGATACTTCATTCGACACGTGTGTGATGTCGGCATCGGAAAGAAACCCGCCAATTTGCTGGCTGAAGTAGCTGGCATCCTTGACCGAACTGAGCTTGCGCATCATCAGCCGGGTCAGTGCCGTCACGCCGGTCATATTGACCTTGAGCGTGGTGTCTTTGCTGGCGTAATTGTTCAGTTTGAGATCCATGAGTGCGGCTTGAGCCGCGCCACCAATCGTCGCCTGCCGAAACACGGCGCCCTTGGTGAAGCTGTCCAAATAGTACGCGCCCTCGAAGGTCAGCAGCTTGACTTTGGGCGTCAGCTGATCGGCCGGGATAAACGCCACCGCGGTGTCTGGCACCTCGGCCGCGGGCGTACTCAGCACGGCGAGCTTGCCAGGACTCAGGCTCAGCGCCTGCTCGATCGCGGTACGAACTTTGCCGTCCGTCCCGGCCGGAACGTAGGCCACTAGGTTAACCAAATCGGCCTTCGTGAGCACTTGCCTGGTGGTGTAGATATTGGTGACCGGCACATAGGCGGCCAGCACCGACGATACGTTGTCGACCTCTACCTTGGTCGCCACGCTTACGCGCGCCGCGCCGCCGAACGTTTTGTGCTGTTTTTCAACCGCCTGGCGGATACTGTGCTCTTCGGCCTCAGAAACACTGTTATCAAATTGCAGGCCGCTGGCTGCTTTTGCCGCCGGGCTCGCTCCCCAAAAATGTTTGTAGGCGAAGAGTCCGCCCGCTGCCACAAGCAGAACGCCCAACACAACCGCCAGGGCTAGCCACAATTTCCGATGCGTGCGCCTTGGCCGGCGCCGCTCCGCCCGATAGATACTTTGCATGCTTCTATTCTAACGCGCGTGTTTGGAAGCCACAAATTGCGCCACCAGCAGGGCCGCCACCGCTAACGGCACTACCGTGGTAAGAAGCCGCCACAAATCATGACCATTCAGATACCACAGCAGTGGCAGCGCCACCAAATAGGCTGTGTACACAAGATACACCGCCAACCCCTGCCAGCTCGCAGGTAAATAACTGCCCCTTAATTTTCTAAACCACGCCTGTTTTTTGGTCTTTGCTTTCACTATTACCCCCTTCTCCTAACTTTGCTTGTTGTGGATCGGCAAACTCACCCTTGGTGGGCACCGGATACAAAGTGTCGGCTGCAGGTTTTGCAGCCAATGCCGCTTTTCTTTTGACCACAGAGGCCGCGGCCGCCATCCTGTACATAATCCACGCCGAAAACACCACACCGAACAGGCCAATAAGCACACCCAGCACACGAATCGTACCGCCGATCAGACCGCTGGACCCCAGCATATGCAGCCGTCCAAAAACAAAATTCCAGTCGTGAATCGTGTTTTCCGACCCAGCCAGCGCCCCGCCCAGCGATACCAGCGGAATCCGTTGCGGCACGGCATCGGCCATATAGGCGCCGACACTCTGAAACGCCAACATACACCATACACAGCAAAATAAACTGGCAAAATAATTCCGAAGCTGAAACGCGCCATACACCAGCACCGCGCCCAGCAATAACTCCGAAAACGACCCCGCCGCCGCAGTCATCAATGGCGGCAGCCAGGCAGTCAAAATATGCGCCATCTCGTGCAGCATAAAATCAAACGCGTACGGCACCATCACGACAAACGGCATCGGCCGGGTCAAATCAAAACGCAGCAAACTAATAAACAAATACAGCCCAAACACCCACAGCGGCACGTGCCAATACCACAGTTTATCCTGAGCATACTGATTAATGTGTTCGCGGGTGCGCGCAAGCATTACCATAATGATAACAGCTTTGTCTTAACCGAGGGTCAGCACCCTCCCAAGTGAGTCATCCTCGCCGCGCGTGACCGCTCACGTGGGAAGAACGCAAGGCCCGGCAAGACGACTGGCTACTCGCCCCTGTACGCCTTCTTTAAAATCCGCAGTAACGATCTTTTTCATCTTCAGCATGGCGTGATCACCCGGCCGGCCTTTTTCGGCGTCCGGGTCGCTCATCAGCGTGGTCAGAGCAGTCGGAATAATCTGCCACGACACGCCGTACTTGTCATTGACCCAGCTCCCCTTTACTGCGGCGCTACCGTAAAGATACCGGCGGTTTGCTCGTGCAAATGATCGTGGAAGCGGTACGTGCCGGACTCAGAAAGCGTTATTGTCTTGCCCCGTCCTTTGCCCAGCACCAGCTCGGCCTCGCCAGCATAAGTAGCGTGGTGATCGTGCGGGCCAAAGGCGATCACGCGCGCCATGTCGTCTTCGTTAATAAGCGTCAGCGTGTCGCACAGTTGCGCCTCGATGTGCAGCGGGCTGACAGAGCCGTCCCTGATAATGACTTGATGATTGGCGCGCGCCTCCTGACAGGCGCCGGTTTTCTCGCCGCCTATTTGGTAAATCGCCTCGCCGTTGACCAGCTTCTTCGACGCCTCCGCAGCCATATTGGCGTGCAAATTATGCATTATCCACAGCGAGCCGGCCACTACTACAAAGATAATGCCTGCCGTCGCCACAAAGAACGAAAGCTGCCAGTGCGGGCTTTTCTCGCGCCCAAGATGCAAAAAAAACACGATCTGGACGATCATCTGCAGCACCGCAAAGCCAAGGATCGTTGCCAGGAGCGGCAGGCCAGACACGACATGGCGAGTAACCAGGTAGTACGGGATAATCGTAAACGCCACGGACAACACAAATCCCGCGATATAAGAGGCCGTCGTTCCATGCTCACGCTTCGTTGTTTGCTCTGTACTGCTCATACAAATGCCATTAGATACACTACGGTAAAGATGAATATCCAAACGATATCCAGAAAATGCCAGAATAGGCTGAGAAGAGTCAGCTTGCGCACCAACGGCGCGTTAAGCCCTCGTTTGACCACAAAGAACAGCGTCGCCGCCATCCACAACAATCCAGAGGTTATGTGCAGTCCGTGGGTGCCGACAAGCACGAAGAACGATGACAAAAAGGCGCTGGTGCTGAGCGTATGGCCCTCGCGCACGAACTCGGCAAACTCCCGAAGTTCTAGACTGAGGAAGGCCAGGCCCAGCGCAAAGGTGATGCCGAACCACAGCAACACTTGCTGTTTGCGGCCGCGACGGGCGGCGATCATGCCAAGCCCCGCGGTAAAGCTGCTGGTCAGCAGGATGAGTGTTTCGGCCAGCGCCAGCGGCTGACTGAACAGCTCGCGGCCCGCCGGCCCGCCCGCGGTGTTGCCATGCAGCACGGCGTAGACCGCGAAGAGCACGGTAAACATCAAAAGATCGGTCATTAGATACACCCAAAAACCGAACATCACGCGGTCGTTATAGGCGGCTTCGTGGCGCCGCTCTGCTAACTCTGCTTCTGCCATCGCCGCCACCTTTTGTTTTTTAGTACGTCCCAGCCAAAGGCCAAGACCGTCCTGGCAAATTCCAGCAGGCCCATATCCTCCGCGCCCTTAATGTTAAGTGGCGTGAGCGTATCTTTCTGCTTTCGGGCGGCTTCGTCTCGCTGTTTGCGCTCGGACTCAAGCCGCCTAACTTCCTCGGCCGTCAGCGTGTGCTCGGTATGATCGTCAAAGGTACGCGCCACAAACACCGCCAGAACACCAATGATTGAAACGATAACCAACCAGGTAATTTCCCACACAAATCCAAAGCAGGCCAGGAAAGCGAAGGCGGCAATATAGATACCCGCAGCCGTGTTTTTGGGAACGTGGATATCTTCGTACGTCCGCTTGGGAAGACCGCGTTGCTTCATCTCCCAAAACGCATCGCGCGTGGGCGCCTCAGGAATAACCGTAAAGTTGTAAGACTGCGGCGGCGACGCCGTTGCCCACTCCAGTGTCCTCCCGTCCCACGGATCGCCGGTGGTGTCGCCTAAACGTCGCTTTTGCATAAAGCTGGCCATAATCTGTACCAGCTGCAAGGCGACGCCGGTAGCGATCACAATCCCGCCGACCAGCATAAGGATGTAAAACGGCTGCCAGCCGGTCGAAGCGTCGTAGTGATCCAGCCGGCGGGTCGCGCCCATAATCCCCAAGATGTACATCGGGATAAACGACAGGCAAAAACCCACCATCCAGCACACAAAGGCGTAACGGCCGATCCGTTCATTGAGTCTGATGCCGGTAATTTTGGGGAACCAATACGACAAGGCGGCAAAGATGCCAAACAGCACGCCGCCAATGACGTTGGAATGAAAGTGCGCCACCAGGAACAAGCTGTTGTGTAGCTGAAAGTCGGCCGGCGGCACCGCCAGTACCACGCCGGCCATACCGCCAATAGTGAAGACAGCGATGAACCCCAAAAACCACAGCATTGGCGTAGTAAACCGGATGCGTCCTTTGTACATAGTGGCGACCCAGGTAAAAATCAGCACCGATGTCGGGATGGCAATAAACATCGTCATCACCCCGAAGAATGCGTTGACATCCGCACCCGCTCCCATGGTAAAGAAATGATGCAGCCACACCGACAGCGCGAACGCCGATACGCCGATCATCCCCAGCACGTTGGACATGTAGCTGGCGATACGCTTGCGGCTGAAGGTCGACACAATCTCGGTGAACGCCCCAAACGCCGGCAGCACCAGAATATATACCTCGGGGTGTCCCCACATCCAGATGAGGTTGGTGTACATCATCGGATCGCCGCCTCCCATGGTCGTAAAGAAATGTGTGCCCAAATACCGATCAAAAAAGAGCAGGAAGAGCGTAGCCGTCAGCAGTGGGAATACGGTCATGGCCATAATCATGCTGCACAGGGAGGCCCAGGTAAACGCTGGCATTTTCCAGATGGTCATACCGGGCGCACGCATCTTTATAATTGTCATGATGAAGTTTATTGCCCCCAGCGTCGTGCCGATGCCCGAGATCTGCAAGCTCCATATCCAATAGTCCACTCCGACACCCGGGCTGAACTGGGACTCGCTCAACGGCGCAATTGCCAGCCAGCCGGTCGCGGCATACTCGCCGCCCAGCCCAAAGAACATGTTGACCATAACGACGCCGCCGACATACAGCCAGAATCCCAGCGTGTTCAAAAATGGCGAGGCCAGGTCGCGTGCGCCAATCTGCAGCGGCACAATGTAATTAATAAGGCCGAACACAAAACCCATGGCTACAAAGAAAACCATGATATTGCCGTGGGCCGTAAAAATCTGCTGGAAGTGATCGGCGGACAAATAACCGTGGGTGGCGCCCAGATAGCCGTGCGCGGTACCGGCGGCCATGGCCTGCTGCAGCCAAACCATCAGCGCGTCCAAGCCGCCGCGCAGCAGCATAAACCCGGCCACAATGAAATACATAATGCCGATTCGTTTCGGGTCCACCGATGTGAGCCACTCTCCCCACAGCCATTTCCAACCCCGTATCCGAATCAGCACGGCAAGCGCGAGCAGCGGCAACAGAATAAAGCCAATGGTGCCGCCGATGGTAAACCATTCGTGCGGCAAGGCGTGCCAATCCAATCTGCCCAAAAGAAGCTCTTTCATCTAGTAGTATCCTCCGTGCTGGTGCGGCGTCTGACTTTCGACGGCCGCCTGCTGGTGCGCGCCCATGTATTTCATAAGTACTGTATCATAGAGGCTGCTATCTCCGACCGCGTAGAAGGCTGGCGGGTTGTTTTCGCTGGCCGCACGCAACGTGTCGTATTCGACCGTGCCGAGCACGCCGGACTGCTGGTGCACATTCTTCGCCCACAGATCGAAATCGTCTTTTGAGGTAGCACTAGCCGTAAACTTCATCCCCGCAAAACCGGCGCCGTTTATCTCGGCCGAGCTGCCGGGATAGTCGCCCAACGTATCCGCCACGAGATTCAGTTGGTTCACGTGTCCAGTCATGGCATAGAGCATGCCGCCCAAGTTGGGAATCCAGAACGAGCTCATCGGCGCCTCATCAGCCGTCAGCTCAAATGTCACCGGCGTGCCGACTGGCAGCTGCACGTAATTAACAGTGGCGATTTTCTGCTCGGGGTAGATAAACAACCATTTCCAGCGCAGAGCGATTACTTGGATGGTGAGCGGCTTGGCATCTGCCGCAATCTGGTTTTGCGGTGCGAGCCGGTGGGTGGCGGGCCACATAATCGAAGCCAACACCACCATAAACGCAAGCGGGACCAGCCACATGCTCGCGTTCAGCAGCGTGCCGTGGCCGGCGTTGGGATTGCGTTTGACCGTACGGTTCGCCTCCCGGTATTTCCAGGCAATAAAGTAGACCAAAAAAACCGCCGGAATGGCGATTACCAACATTATAGCCACAACCAGCATAGTCAGACTGTGCTGCTCATGAGCAATTGCGCCTTTCGGATTAAATAGTGCGACATTGTAGCCATGCAGCAGCACCGCGACAAATATCGTCAAACAGAAAAGCACCCCAAGGATAGGTCCCAAGGTCCTGCCTAAGAGATGTTTCTTTCCGTTTCTCGCCATTAACCCTGCTCCGTCAGGCCGTGAACATAACCATTATGTATTAACTATAGCATGGTCATAATTTCCCTTGCAGAAAAGCTCAGACTACTCTCCTCCAGGCCAGCCGGGCAAACCGTTTATGGTATGCTGCACATAGATAATGCATACATCAACTCTACGCTCACATGGAGTGCGTCCATGTTAAAGGCCTACTACAGATTGACCAAGCCGGGCATCATTTATGGCAACCTTGTCTCGGCTGTGGCTGGATTTTTGCTGGCTTCCAGGGGGCATGTCGATCTGGGGCTGTTTGCGGCCATGGTCGCCGGCACCGCGCTCGTGATCGCCTCTGGCTGCGTGCTCAACAATTACACCGACAGAGACGTGGACCAAAAGATGGCTCGCACCCGCCAGCGGGCACTGGTGTGCGGCACTATTTCCGGATTCAGCGCGCTGGCATACGGTACCGTACTCGGGGTGCTCGGCTTCGCGGCGTTGGTGCTGTTTACCAACCCTCTGACTGTCCTGGTGGGCGCGATCGGGTTTGTCGACTATGTCGTCTTTTACGCCATCGCCAAGCGATTGGGACCCGCCGGCACGATAGTCGGCAGCATCTCGGGTGCTACACCGTTGGTTGCCGGCTACGTGGCGGTTACCGATCGGATTGACGCCGGCGCCGTGCTCCTCTTTCTGATTATGGTCATCTGGCAGATGCCGCACTTTTACGCCATCGCCATCTTCCGCCTCAAAGATTACGCGGCGGCCGGTCTGCCGGTACTCCCCGTCAAAAAGGGCGCCCGCGCTGCCAAAATCAGCATCATCGCATATATTGGCGCGTACATTGTGGCGGCAACGGCCCTGACCGCCTTCGGCTACACGGGCTACACGTACGCCTTAGTTATGGCCGGAGTCGGCCTGGCCTGGCTGCACAAGGCACTCGGCGGATTGGCTGCAAAGGACGACGCGGTTTGGGCGCGCAAACTATTCGGCTTTTCGCTCATTGTACTTTTAACGTTTTGTGCTATGATTGCTGCGGACACATGGTTACCTTAATTACCAAGTAGAGAGCAAGGGGATGGGTTTTATGGTTTTACTACTTCATTTGTTGGTCGCACTGTCAAGTGTGGCCTATACGACGTACATACTAGTTGCGCCTTCCAGAACGAGGCTGCACATTTCGAGCGCGCTGGTGGCGGCAACGCTGGCCAGTGGCGTATATCTGGTCATAAGCTCGCACGCTCCGATACTGCAATCCTGCGTAAGCGGTTTGTTCTATGTCGGTTTCGTTTCGGTAGGACTTATATCGGCCCGCCGGAAACTGGCAGGCGAAGAGGCCCGAGGCGACCGCTAACTCCTGCAGTCCTGGCGAGCCTGTCGGTCTGCGACAAGCAAAGTTAAAACAATATAAAAAGTAAGGCCGCCCGCGCTGCCTGCCTGCTTGGCGGCACCCGCACACAGCAGCGTTCGCGCTGCTCCCTTCTCTCTAATAACAGAGAACAATAAGAAACAAAAGTTGATAGCTATGGCTATAGAACGTATACTAGTTAGTAGCCGGTATGAGCACCGACATGAGCGCTCAGGCTATGCCCACCCATAAAGTCTGAGCGCTCATGTTACTACTCAAACCCAGCCAATAGACTTATTATCGTGGAAAAACATTAAAAAAATACTAACTTGGCAGTTAATTTTTGAATTTTCTCGACCCCGGTGCAATCTTTTTTTAACGATCAGATTACACCGTGACTCTATACTGGATTTTCATGCATTAAAAGTTAATGACAATTTAATCATGAACTTG
>Ga0070690_100001766_pt1 | contig 11433 bp, 10 predicted proteins | sample KBSS33HmetaG_FD_64671 | JGI IMG/M metagenome (GOLD analysis project Ga0070690, IMG submission 64671) | Switchgrass rhizosphere microbial communities from Kellogg Biological Station, Michigan, USA - KBS S3-3H metaG | ecosystem: Host-associated > Plants > Roots > Rhizosphere ... | reverse complement strand
TATTTTACGATATGCTGGCCCCTTAAAAAGCCTCCATGTTTTAATAAAAACATTCCTTGACGGAGCTTCGTCAGCGGCGCTAAGGGCCGGTTCATAAAAATGAGTGAGTTTATATCCGTAAATAACACCGCTAATATTGATCAATACAAATTGAGCCAGGAATACCCATAATATCCATTTGAATACGGGTCGTAGTGTTTTTCGCATATTGGTTTTGTTCATTAAGTGGCCTGAACTACAATTTTAAAAATGTTTTGAGTCTGTGAGAAAATATTTTTTACTTTTTTAATAGAAAATTAATAAGAGGTATGAATTTTGCTGATTTGGAACAGTTTGTTCTGAACATATTGAGAAAAACCTTTTAAAGCAGCTTTATCCCTTAAGCTGCTTTTTAATTTATAACAACTACAACCTTCCATTTTTAATTTCTTCTACAACAGCCGGGTCAAGCAATGTAGTGGTATCACCTAAATTAGTGGTTTCACCTTCAGCGATCTTCCTGAGAATTCTTCTCATTATTTTACCGCTTCGCGTTTTGGGAAGCCCTGTTACAAATTGGATCTTATCCGGTCTTGCGATAGGGCCTATGATCCGTGAGACCGTAAGAGCGATATCTTTTCTGGTCAGGTCCTGGTCGCCATGAACAGAATTTGCGATCACGTAAGCGTAGATCCCCTGCCCTTTTATATCATGTGGGTATCCAACTACAGCGCTTTCAACCACGCCGGCGTGCATATTAATGGCATTTTCAACTTCGGCCGTACCAATGCGGTGACCGCTCACATTTAATACGTCGTCAACACGCCCGGTAATGCGATAATTACCTTCTCCGTCCCTTAAGCATCCATCCCCGGTAAAATACAAATTTTCGTAAGCAGCAAAATAATTTAAACGGCAACGTTCGTGATCGCCATAGGTTGTTCGCAAAATTCCCGGCCATGGAAATTTGATACAGAGATTCCCGGCAGCCTCAGTGTTCTCACTTACTTTTCCATTTTCATCCACGATCACTAATTGCACTCCTGGCAAAGGCAAGGTTGCATAAGTAGGCTTTGAAGGTGTCACTCCGGCAAGATTAGAAATAAGGGTTCCCGCAGTCTCAGTTTGCCACCATGTATCTACAACAGGGCACCTCTTCTTTCCAACATTTTCATCATACCAATGCCAGGCTTCTTCATTGATGGGCTCACCTACTGTTCCCAGAACTTTTAATGAATCAAGCTTCTTTCCCTCCAAAGGTTTTGTGCCAAAACCCATTAATGAACGAATAGCTGTAGGAGCAGTATAAAGTATATTGACCTTATATTTATCGACGATCTCCCAAAATCTTCCCGCATCAGGCCAGGTAGGTACACCTTCAAACATTAAGGAGGTAGCTCCGGCACCCAGGGGTCCGTAAACAATATAGCTGTGACCGGTTATCCATCCAATATCGGCTGTACAGAAATGAATGTCGCCGGGGTTATATTGAAAAACATTTACAAAAGTGTAAGTGGTCCAAACCATGTAGCCACCACAAGTATGAACAACTCCTTTCGGTTTACCCGTAGAACCTGATGTGTACAGAATGAACAGCATATCTTCTGCATCCATTTCTTCTGCCGGGCAATCCGGGTTACCCATTGTCTCTACTTTTTTTATTTCATCTTCCCACCACACATCACGGCCCTTGATCATGCTCACGGGTGTCCTCGTTCGTGTCAATACAATTACTTTTTTTACAAACTTGCATTGTACGAGAGCATCATCGATCACCTCCTTTAAGGGAATCTCCTTATTACCCCTGAATGCTCCGTCACAGGTAATAATAAATTCTGCATTGGCATCCTGAAGGCGATCAGCGATGCTTTGTGCACTGAAGCCGCCAAATATGACAGAATGAATAGCACCAATTCTTGCACAGGCTAAAATAGCAATGGGCAATTCAGGTACCATGCCCATGTAAATACAAACACGATCACCCTTTTTTACTCCATTATTTTTTAGCACATTGGCAAACTGCATTACTTTAAAATACAGATCCCGATAAGTAAGAACGCGATGATGCTCTTCAGGGTCGTTTGGTTCCCAAATTATCGCAGGTTGATTACCAAGTGTTCCCAAATGCCTGTCAAGACAATTCTCTGTAATATTAAGCTTCGCATTGATGAACCATTTTATTTTCGGTTCTTTGAAATTCCATTCCAGTACTTTGTCCCATTTCTTTTTCCATAAGAAACTGGAAGCTACATCGGCCCAAAAACCTTCGGGATCATCAGCACTTTTTTTATATGCTCTTTTGTATTCATCAAACGAAGTGACCTTAAAGGAATATGACATAGCAATGAGTTGTAAGTTAAGAGTTATGGGTTATGAGTTACGTAAATGCCAAGAACCAAAGAACCATCCCTATCACTACCAGGACCAACTAAATTAAAAAGTGAAAATCAATTTTGGGTTTTCAAATTTAAGATTGAAATTTTATTTGGTTCTTGAAATTTGGTTCTTGTTTTTTGTATCTTAAATCCATGAATCAGCCAGCTAACGAAGTCCAAAGTATCCGTAAAATCATTACTGCTTCTTCGGTGGGTACTTTAATTGAGTGGTATGATTTTTACATTTTTGGAAGTCTTGCCACTGTTATTGCCAGCCAGTTCTTTCCGAAAACAAACCCCACAGCCGCTTTGCTTTCCACCTTGGCCACATTTGCAGCTGGTTTTATTGTACGTCCTTTTGGCGCCCTGGTATTTGGAAGATTAGGAGACCTCATCGGCCGCAAATACACTTTTCTTTTAACGCTCATCATCATGGGCAGTTCCACATTTGCAATCGGTCTTGTGCCAGGTTATCAAACTATCGGTTTTGCGGCGCCGATCATTGTATTAATTCTTCGGCTGCTGCAGGGACTGGCATTAGGAGGTGAATATGGAGGCGCCGCGACCTATGTTGCAGAACATGCACCACCCAATCGAAGAGGATTTTTTACCTCCTGGATACAGACAACCGCAACACTTGGCTTATTTCTATCCTTAGGCATTATTTTAATTACGCGTCATAGTCTTGATGCAGACCGGGTAAAGTCCATTGCCAAATTCAATGAGTGGGGCTGGCGTATTCCTTTCCTTGTTTCTATTTTTCTTGTTATCGTTTCGGTATACATACGTCTGAGGATGAAAGAATCGCCTTTGTATGCAAAACTGAAAACTGAAGGAAAGACTTCCGCAAATCCGCTGAAGGAAAGTTTTATGCGTCGCTCGAATTTAAAAATGGTATTGCTGGCTTTATTTGGAGCTACCATGGGACAAGGCGTCGTTTGGTATACGGGTCAGTTCTATGCACAGTCATTCATTGAAAATATTTGCAAAGTAGATTTTGAACAATCAAGAACCATTTTGATATGGGCTATCTTATTTGCGACTCCGTTTTTTGTTGTATTCGGAAACTGGAGCGATAAAATTGGAAGAAAATGGATCATGCTTACAGGCATGCTGTTGGCTGTTATTACCTATCGCCCATTATTTGGGAAATTATTTTCCATTGCAGACGAAAAAAATAAGACCGAGGTGCTTGATAAAAAACAAATCAACACAGCTATCAAGCCTATTGTCAGTAGCGAGAATTCATTGAGAACCATAGGAACTAAACACCTTTATGATGATGGTACGTTAGTAACTGAAACGAAAACAGATACCGTATATGCCGATGCAGGGAAGACCACACTAAAGCCCGATATAAAAGTTTCCAAACTACTTCCAGGGAAAAACTACTGGTTGATGGTTGCGATCGTATTCGTTATGATCCTTTATGTGACTATGGTATACGGACCGATCGCTGCGTTTTTGGTAGAATTGTTTCCAACCAAGATCCGTTATACCTCTATGTCCCTGCCTTATCACATTGGGAATGGAATTTTCGGAGGATTGACACCATTCATTGCCCTGCTGCTAACTACTATCTATACGGGTGATAAATTGATTGGCCTTTATTATTCAATGATAGTAGCGGGACTCTGTTTTCTGATCGGTGTTTTATATTTAAGAAATACGATCGACCGGGATGTGAATGATTAAATTTCAAAATTCAGCTCATGAATGCATTAAAAAGGATCGCAGGAATACTGTGGATAATTGCAGGACCCCTTGCTATTTATTACCTCGCCAGAACTGCTATCAGTGAAATAAACAAAAAGCCGGTTATTGATACAAAAATTCAATGGGCCGTATTCGTGATCGTTTTCATCCCGATAGCCATTGGAATTATCATATTTGGTTTTTATGCTATCAAAGGTGAATATGATCATTTACCGGGCAGTTCGGCAGAGATTACTGATTAAGATCAATGAATATCTTAAATCTGCCTTAATTCATCTTAATTTTCCCGGGGGTATATTTTATTTAAAGGCGATCCATCTTACTTTTACTGACCTTAACGAGAATAAATGTTTTTATTAAAGTCTGTCATTTCGAGCTTGTTCATGATAATAGCCTTATTGTGGTTAACAATAAGCACTCCTTTTGTATTTGCATCGCAACAGGCTCAGCAAAAGGAAATTCAGAAACAGGCAGGGGGTAATGAAGACAAAAATCCTTTTTCAACCACCACAGAGGAAAAAAATGAAAGTAGTGTAAGCACTCTTTCTGAATATCTTCACGATCTGAATTCAATGAACCATCATTTTATAGTACTTAAAAGGATGTATAAGTGCCATACTTCTGACTTGTATTATGCCTATCACCCTGAACTGCTTTCTCCCCCTCCCGAAGTATAATTAGTTCCCACTTTTATTTTTTGCGATCGCTTTTGCTGTTGAACAAACAATTCAACAGGTAAGCATTTATTTATTCATTTAAACTAATTATACATGAAACGTGCAAATTTCTATTTGAAAAATACAGGATCGGACCTTCCTGCCTCGATCGTTGTTTTCCTCGTGGCGTTGCCATTGTGCCTTGGGATTGCGCTGGCTTCCAACGCGCCGTTATTTAGCGGAATTATTGCGGGCATTATCGGTGGAATAGTTATTGGTTCATTAAGCGGGTCGCAGTTAAGTGTTAGCGGTCCTGCAGCAGGGTTGACAGCGATCGTGTCCGTTGCGATTTTAAAATTGCCCGCCTTTGACGCTTTTCTCTTATCCGTTCTTATCTGCGGCGCATTGCAAATAATACTAGGTTTTATCAAAGCCGGTGTTATTGGCGACTATATTCCCAATTGTGTTATTAAAGGGATGTTGGCCGCCATTGGACTGATCCTGATCTTAAAACAGTTTCCTCACCTTATTGGCTACGATGCAAATTTTGAAGGCGACGAAAGTTTTAAACAGATCAATGATGAAAATACTTTTTCGGGGATCATTCATGCCTTCAGATTCATTACTCCGGTTGCAGTGCTGATCGGGGTGATCGGTTTATTGTTTCAAATATCCTGGGAAAAATTTACAGCAAAGAAAAAAGGATTTGTAAAATTGATCCCAGCGCCTTTAATAGTAGTGTTAGCCGGCATAGTTATCAATGAGTTTTTTAAAAATAACGGAGCTGAATATGCCATAGATCCAAAACACATGGTTTCTATTCCGGTTGCTGAATCAGCCTCCGGGTTCCTTTCATTTTTCACTCTGCCCGATTTCAATAGCTTTTTAAACAAAGACGTTTGGATCACAGGCATCACCCTTGCACTGGTGGCCAGCCTCGAAACTTTATTAAGCATTGAAGCAGTTGATGACCTTGACCCATACCAGCGGGTTACCAATAAGGAAAGAGAATTAAAAGCACAGGGAATTGGCAATATGATCTCAGGGCTTATCGGCGGTTTGCCTATTACCTCCGTTATTGTGCGTTCCTCAGCCAATGTAAATGGTGGGGCAAAGACGAAGATGTCAGCCATATACCATGGCGTCCTATTGCTGGTTTGTGTTGCATTTATTCCCGGGATCCTTAACCTGGTCCCAAAAGCCTCATTGGCAGCGATTTTAATTTATACGGGTTACAAACTTGCGAAACCATCTCTTTTCAAGTTGCATTATAAAAAAGGATGGGATCAATTTCTTCCATTTGTGATAACTATCGCAGCAATATTGCTAACCGATCTGCTGATCGGAATTTTAATAGGAATAGGTGTCGGATTGTTTTTCGTTGTTCGAAGCAATTTCAAAACATCTGTCTTTATCGTTCATGACCATAACAAATATTTATTCAGGTTGCGAAAGGACGTATCTTTTCTGAATAAGCCCGCCCTAAAAAACAAATTAGAAGAGATCCCGGAAGAGTCATCTGTACTGATCGATGCAACCAGGGCAGATTTTATTGACAAGGATATTATAGAAGTGATCGAGGACTTCATGATGCATGCACCGCTTAAAAACATACGTGTGGAGTTGAAGAAAAGCCGGTACAAAAGCCAGGGTTTTAAAAACAAACGCTTAATTAACAGTGACGCGAAAATCTATAGTTATCAAATACTGAAAGGCGAAGAATCTTAATTTTATAATTTTAAAGACGGAACTATGCATTCATACGAAAAATTATTGTTGGAAAATAAGGCATGGGCAGCTGAAAAAATATCAGATGATCCCGAATATTTCGAACGATTGTCTCATTTGCAGACGCCGGAATTTCTATGGATCGGCTGCAGTGATAGTCGCGTACCCGCCAATGAGATCACAGGGACACAACCAGGCGAGATCTTTGTACATCGCAACGTAGCTAACCTGGTCGTAAATACGGATGTGAATTTGCTTGCTGTTTTGGATTTCGCAGTCACACATTTGCAGGTAAAGCATGTCATTGTCTGCGGTCACTATGGGTGCGGGGGAATAAAGGCTGCAGCTACCAAAACAGATTACAGGCCGGTGTTGAATATGTGGCTGCGGAATATTAAGGACGTGATGCGGCATCACAGGCATGAATTGGAGAATATAACCGATGAAGAAAACCGTCTCGACAGGTTGGTAGAGTTAAATGTCCAGGAGCAGGTGTACAACCTGGCAAAAACAACTATCATTCAGCGGTGTTGGGAAAAAGAGAGGAGACCCGATCTTCATGGCTGGGTATATGGATTGAAAGATGGGATCATCAAACCGGTGTTTGAAATGAAAGCCGGCTCGCCCATTGATCCGCTTTATAAATATGAAAAACTTTAATCCCATGCGTTCTGGTATTATTATTTTAATTATTCTTTGTTTTTTTTCATGTAAAAATTCGTCACAGGATAAGGCTGGCGACAAAACAGAGAACTGGGCTCTCTTGCCATTTGTAAAATCCGACGAAGTAAATCCTATTCTTGCCCCGGATTCAACAACAGAATTTTTCTGCCCGGTAAGAAAAGAAAAATTAAAATGGGAAGAGAAAGATGTTTTTAATCCAGCCGCCATCGTGCGAAATGACACCGTTTTCCTTTTATACAGGGCCGAAGATAAAATTGGAAAATTTGCAGGTACATCAAGAATTGGATTAGCGTGGAGCACAGACGGCTTGCATTTTACCAGGCGGCCATCGCCGGTCTTATATCCGGACAATGACTCTTTACAAAAATACGAATGGGAGGGTGGTTGCGAAGATCCAAGAATAGTTGAAAGCGCAAACGGCACCTATTATCTTACTTATACAGCCTATGATGGGGACAAAGCCAGGCTAATGCTTGCAACATCACCTGATCTTTATCATTGGGCAAAACAAGGACATGTGTTCAGTACCGCGTTCAACAAAAAATATGTGAATGAATGGAGTAAATCCGGTTCTATTGTTTGTAAATATGAGAATGCCCGCCTGCCTGGCGAAGTCGGGCAGGGGAAAGCTATCGCGGCAAAAATCAACGGTAAGTACTGGATGTATTGGGGAGATACAAATATTTTTCTTGCCTCTTCATTTGATCTTATTTACTGGACACCTGTTGAGGATAATGATGGCAGATTGTTGAGCGTATTTGGACCGCGGAAAGGGAAATTTGATAGTGACCTTGTGGAACCCGGGCCACCCGCGATGTTAACTGACAAAGGAATAGTGTTGATGTACAACAGTCGCAATGTGCCGTCGAAAGGAGATAGCAGTTTGCCTGAGGGAACCTATGCGGCATCAGAAATCCTGCTTGATAAAAATGATCCTTCAAAAGTGTTGCAAAGAATGGACACCTCTTTTATCAAACCTGATAAACCATATGAAATATCAGGACAAGTGAATCACGTTTGTTTTTTAGAGGGATTGGTGAGTTATAAGAATAAATGGTTCCTGTATTATGGAACAGCCGATTCAAAGATCGCCGTCGCCGTGAAGTAGGATGAATTTTAAAATTACTCAATAGCACAACGACTCAATTATCTTTGAGTTATTGTGCTATTTTCATACGGAGCGATTACTTTTGTTTTATGTCCATCGAAGTAAAAAATCTTTTAAAGGTTTATGGTGAGCAAAAAGCCGTAAATAATATATCATTCAAAGTTGACAAAGGTGAGATCGTTGGTTTTCTTGGACCTAACGGAGCCGGCAAATCCACCACCATGAAAATAATTACAGGCTATTTGCAACAGGATGGCGGCGAGGCCTTTGTTTCGAATGTCAGCGTTACAAAAGAACCATTGACAACAAAAAAGAAAATTGGTTATTTGCCTGAAGCTAATGCTTTGTATTACGACATGTATGTGAAAGAGTATTTAGATTTTATTTCTGAAGTGCACAAAATTGAAAACAAAAAAGCAAAGATCGAAAGTGTAATTCAGCTGACCGGCTTAACGGTTGAAAGCAAAAAGAAAATAGGACAACTGTCAAAAGGTTATAAACAAAGGGTCGGTTTGGCTGCTGCCCTGATACATGACCCCGAGGTGTTGATCCTTGATGAACCAACAAGTGGACTTGACCCAAACCAGATCGTCGAGATAAGAGAGGTGATCAGGCAGCAGGGGAAGAACAAAACCGTCTTATTTTCATCTCATATTTTACAGGAAGTAGAAGCCATTTGCGACAGGGTCATCATTATTAATAAAGGCGAGATTGTAGCCAATGACAAGTTAAGCAACCTTCAAAAGAGGAACGAGGATAAACACATAGTCGTTGTAAGTTTTAAAGAACCCGTTGATAAAACATTACTTGACAGGATAGATCATGCAGATTCTATTGAACAACTACAAACCACAAACTTCAAATCCGATAACTATCGGATCCAAACTTCAAATCCCGAATCAGTAAGAAAACAAATCCTGGAAATCTCCTTGCAGAATAACCTCAACATCGTTTCTTTGCAAAGCGAAAACCAAAGTCTTGAAGAAGTGTTCAGGTCACTTACTCAAAAAGGCGAATAGAATTACTGAACGCACAAGGGTGTGACACAACAAAGGTCAAATAGAACTACGAAAGCTTGCTACCAAACAAATTTTCCCGAAGAGACCCTGGGAACAAACTATAAACTAATATCATGAGCTACATTTCCGAAATTTTTGCAAGACAAATATTAGACAGCCGCGGTAATCCCACTGTAGAAGCAGATGTATTAACTGATGAAGGTGCGGTTGGGCGTGCCGCAGTACCAAGCGGCGCCAGTACAGGTGCTCATGAAGCCGTTGAGCTTCGTGATGGTGATAAGAAAAAATTTGGTGGTAAAGGAGTTTTGAAAGCGATAAAAAATGTGAATGAGATCATTGCCCCAAAATTATTGGGATATGATGTGGCTGATCAAACAGGCATTGATGAAATGATGATACGGCTGGATGGCACAGCCAATAAGGGCAACCTCGGAGCTAATGCCATACTTGCTGTAAGCATGGCTGTGGCAAAAGCGGCTGCCGAAGAAGCGGGTCTTCCATTGTTTCGCTATGTGGGCGGCACGAACGCTAAAACTTTGCCGATACCGATGATGAATATCCTGAATGGGGGCGCACATGCGGACAACAAGATCGACTTCCAGGAATTTATGGTGATGCCTGTGGGCGCCGAAAGTTTCAGTGAAGGATTGCAATGGGGAGTCGATGTATTCCATGCACTGAAATCTGTTTTGAAGAAAAAAGGGTATAGCACCAATGTTGGTGACGAGGGTGGATTCGCCCCGAACATTCAAAGTAATGAAGAAGCCATTGAAACAGTATTGACAGCCATTGGTACTGCGGGTTATAAAGCAGGTTCTCAAATTGTGGTCGCGATGGATGCAGCCAACAGTGAGTTGTGGGATGCAAAGAAGAAAAAATATGTATTTCATAAGAGTACCGGGAAGGAACTGAGCAGTGATCAGCTGGTTAAATTCTGGGAAAAATGGGTAAAAGAATATCCCATTGTTTCAATTGAAGACGGTATGGCAGAAGATGACTGGACGGGCTGGGCAAACCTTACTAAAGCTATCGGCGATAAGTGTCAATTGGTAGGCGATGATCTTTTTGTGACCAACGTGACCCGCCTCCAACAAGGAATTGACAAAGGCATTGCTAATGGATTGCTGGTAAAAGTAAACCAGATCGGAACGATAACCGAAACCATTAATGCGGTTACGCTGGCACAGCATAATAGTTACAACACCATCATGAGCCATCGCAGTGGTGAAACCGAAGACACAACTATTGCTGACCTGGCAGTAGCATTGAATTGCGGACAAATAAAAACAGGAAGTGCCAGTCGCACTGATCGTATGGCAAAATACAACCAGCTACTCCGGATCGAAGAGTTGTTGGGATTTTCCGCAGTCTATCCAAAAGGAAAGATCAAATTTGGTAAATAGAAATGGACATTGATATAGCGAAACTAAGAGGCGACTATGTCTGCCTGGAGTTTCTGTCCCCTGGCCATTGTGAAGCGCTCCGCTTTCTCGCAAAAAACGAGCACATTTGGGAGTTTAATAAAACGCTGCCAACTGATGATAGCTACGATGCTGCCTATGATGATTATTTCAACGCCGCACTTGATAAAAACGGGCTGGGCGGGCAGCAAACCTTCGTCATAAAAAAAACAGAAGACGATTCTATTATCGGGATGACCCGTCTTTATGAGATCAATCCAAAAGAAAAAACCATTCTTATCGGCTACACCTGGTACATTCCTGCAGTTTGGGGTAAGGTCCATAATAAGGAGTGTAAACTACTCCTGCTTCAATACGTTTTTGAGGAGATGAAATTTAACCGGGCTGAATTAAGAGTGGCTCATCAAAATCTGCGATCACAAAGGGCCGTGGAAAAGATAGGAGCGATAAAGGAAGGCGTATTGCGTAAGCACGGATATCGCAACGATGGTTCAATAAGGCATACGGTAGTGTACAGCATTATCGACGATGAATGGCCACAAACAAAAGAAAAATTATTACGCCTGGTTGCCGAAGGCAAAAATGATTAACTTTATAGCAAATCCATTCGATGAAACTGCTAACCCAATTACCGGCCTGGCTTCGGAATAAGTTTTTTATCGCTTTTGCTGCTTTTGCTGTATGGATGCTATTTTTTGACGAAAGGGATGTTTTTACGATGCAGCATCATCGCCAGGAATTAAGGGA
>Ga0070690_100001765_pt1 | contig 11441 bp, 9 predicted proteins | sample KBSS33HmetaG_FD_64671 | JGI IMG/M metagenome (GOLD analysis project Ga0070690, IMG submission 64671) | Switchgrass rhizosphere microbial communities from Kellogg Biological Station, Michigan, USA - KBS S3-3H metaG | ecosystem: Host-associated > Plants > Roots > Rhizosphere ... | reverse complement strand
GAAGTTGTAGTGGTGCTTCGGGCTGCCGGGCGGTGGGCAGGGGCCGATGTACCCGGGCTTGCCCATGTCCGTGTTGCCCTGGACGGCGCCCGGGGGCAGCGGCCCGCCCTCGGGAAGCGACGTCGTGCCGGCCGGGATGTTGTAGACGATCCAGTGCCAGAAGCCGGCGCCGCCGGTCGGCGCGTCCGGGTCGTGAACCAGAAGCGCGAAGCTCTTGGTCCCTTCGGGCGCGTTCTTCCATTCCAGCGCGGGCGACTTGCTCTCGCCGGTGCAGCCCATGATGTTGCCGGCGTTCTTCTGTTCGATGTTGCCGCCGTTCTTGAACGATGTGCTGGTGAGCGTGAACGGCGCCGCCCCGGCAGTACCCGCGCTGGCCAGCAGCAGCGCCGCGATGATTGCAAACGATAGCTTCATGATCGTCTCCTTTGCGAGAACGCCTGACGAGGCGCGGGCCGGAACCTAGCAACTCAGCCGCAGACGTCAAACGCGGCCTCAGGGGCAGCCCCGAGGCCGCATCCTTGTATCCTGGCGCCGATGCCGAAGCGCGTGCGCGCGGATCTGGCGCTGGTCGACCAGGGCCTGGCACCGTCGCGCGAGAAGGCGCGGGCGCTGATCCTCGCGGGCGAGGTGCTGGCGGGCGACCGGCCGATCGCGAAGGCGGGCGACCTGGTCGACGAGGGCGCCGAGCTCCGGCTGCGCTCGGCGCCGATGCCGTACGTGTCGCGCGGCGGCGTCAAGCTGGCGCACGCGCTGGACACGTTCGCGGTCGACGTGCGCGGCGCGGTCGCGCTGGACGTCGGCGCGTCGACGGGCGGGTTCACGGATTGCCTCCTGCAACGGGGCGCGGCGCGCGTGTACTGCGTCGACGTCGGCCAGGGACAGCTCGACTGGAAGATCGCCTCCGACGCGCGCGTGCGCGTGCTCGACAAGGTGAACATCCGGCTCGCGCCGCCCGATCTGCTGCCCGAGCCGGCGGACGTCGTCGTCATCGACGTCTCCTTCATCTCGCTGCGGCTGGTGCTGCCGGCGCTGCCGCCGCTGACGAAGCCGGGCGCGCCGGTGATCGCGCTGGTCAAACCGCAGTTCGAGGTCGGCCGCGCCGACGTGGGCAAGGGCGGCATCGTCCGCGACGACGCCGCCCGGGCGCGCGCGCTCGCCGAGGTGCGCGCGGCCGCGGCGGCGCTCGGCTACGAGGTCGGCGCCGACACGGTCTCGCCGATCACGGGCGGGAAGGGCAATGTCGAGTTCCTGCTCGCGCTGCGCGCGCCCGCGGTCACGGCCCGAAGTTGAGCATGCCGGTGCCGGCGCACTTATCCACCAGTGAGGCTGCGCTGTCGACCCCGTCCGTCGTCCACGAATAGGGAAGCGGCGGCGGCGTGACGGATGGTTGGATGATGTCGATCGGCCCGGAGGATGAGAACTGATCGCCGTCCTCCGTCATCATGCCGGAGAGGGGGTCCTGATAGGTGGTCGCGAGCGGCAGGCGCGGCACGAGCTCGAACAGGTTGTTCTCGAGCCGCACCAGCGCGTCGCTCGCCGACACCACGCCGAACACGTTGACGTCCTGGAAGCGGTTGTTGAAGACATGCGCGTTTCCCCAGCGCACGCGCGGGCCGGAAGCGACGCGGTAGAACCCGTTGTGGTGGTAGGTGACGCTCAGCGCCGCGTCTTCCTCCATCTGCGACACGTCGGCCGTGTGACCGACGAGGCTGGTGTCCCCGTGGTCATGGAACATCGTCCAGGACACCGTGATGAACGACGAGCCGTGCGTGATGTCGACCAGGCCGTCGTAGCGCGCGGTGGTGTCGTCGCGATCGCTCGACAGGTCACAGTGGTCGATCCAGACGTGGTGCGAGTTGAGCAGGGTGATGGCGTCGCCCTCGCCGATGGAGACCTTCGAGATCTTCAGGTTCCGCACGATGATGTTGTCCGAGTATTCGAGGTCGAGGCCGGCGCCGGTCAGGCCCGAGTTGGCGCCGACGCCGATCAGCGTCTTGTTGCCGCCGCGCGCGTCCTTGTCCAGCGTGACCTTGATCGTATCCGGCGGTGACAGCATGCCGTTGACGTAGATGACGAGAGGGTCGGGCGACTGGAGCAGCTCCGCGAGCTTGACGGGATCGTTGTTGACCATCATCGTCGGCCCGCTGCCGCCACCGGTGGTTGGCGGGCTGGCGACGCCGTTGACGTCACCTCCGACGGCGGCGTAGCCATCGAGCGTGGAGACGGGGCAGTTTTTCGGTGGCGCCGGACCGTACGGGTAGACCGGGGCGTCGCCGCAACCCGCGGCGATCGCCGTGAGGACCAGGAGCGCCGGAACACCGCGGATCACGCCGCAATATTACGTTACCGGCGGGCGCAGGGGTATGCTGCGACGCGATGGTCATCTTTGTTACCGGAGCGGCCGGCTTCATCGGGTCCCACCTCGCCGAGCGCCTGTGCGCGCGCGGCGAAGACGTGATCGGCCTCGACAACTTCGACGCGTTCTACGCGCGGGCCGACAAGGAACGGAACCTGGCGAAGCTGCGGAGCGAACCGAAGTTCACCTTCGTCGAGGGCGACATCCGCGACGCCGACGTGCTGGACCGGATCTTCGGCGAGCGGCACCCGGAGGTGGTCGTCCACCTGGCGGCGCTGGCGGGCGTGCGCCCGTCGCTCGCCGATCCGGTGCGCTACGCGGACGTCAACGTGATCGGCACGCAGCGGGTGTTCGACGCGTGTCGCGCGCACGGCGTGGGCCGCCTCGTCTTCGGATCATCGTCGTCCGTCTACGGGCGCGACAGTGAGCCGCCGTTCAAGGAGTCCGATCCTTGCCTGACGCCGCTGTCGCCCTACGCGGCGACCAAGCGCGCGAACGAGCTGATGCTGTTCACGGCCCATCATCTCTACGCGGTCGACGTCACCTGCCTGCGGTTCTTCACCGTCTTCGGACCGCGCCAGCGGCCGGACCTGGCCATCCACAAGTTCGCCAAGCTGATGGCGGCGGCGAAACCGATCGAGCTGTTCGGCGACGGCTCCACATCGCGCGACTACACGTACATCGACGACATCATCGACGGCGTGGTGGCCGCGATCGATCAGCCGCGCGCCGGCGGGCCGGGTTTTCGCATCTACAACCTGGGTGGATCGCGCACGACCACGCTGAAACAGCTCGTCGACCTGCTGTCCAAGGCGCTCGCGATGAGGCCGACGATCGAATCGCTGCCGGAGCAGCCGGGCGACATGAAGCGGACGCTCGCCGACGTCACGCTGGCCGGCAAGGAACTGGGTTACGCGCCCAAGGTGTCGATGCAGGACGGGATCCAGCGCTTCGCCGACTGGTGGCGGTCGCTCGAGTCGATGTAGCGGCGCGCGCTGTTCACGAACCCGATTCGAGCGTCTGCACGCCGAGGGCGCGCGCGCCCGACGACGAGCCGGCGAAGATCGCGGCGTTGCGGCCGGTCTCCTGCTGGTACTGGCGGGCGATCGCCTCGACCGCGCCGCGCCGTCCGGTCGCCGCGATCACCGCCACCGTGCCGCCGCTGCCGCCGCCGGTGATCTTCGCCCCGTAGATTCCCGCCGCGGGGCCCGCCGCGCGGCAGAGCGCGACCAGACGATCGGTCCCGTCCGACCCGAGGCCGCAGGCGGAGTAGCTCGCGTGCGATTCGTACATCAGCTGGCCGAGCTCTGCGCGCGCTTCCTCGGTCGCTGCGCCGTCCGCCAGCAGCGTGCGGAAGCGCCGCACCCGCTCGTGCTCGAGGATCGGGTGCTCGGTCGCGGCGCGCACCGCGTAGGTCCGGCCGGCGTCGACAGTCGTCGCGTCGTCGGTCGATCCGCCAAAGCGGGTGAGAAAGTCGGCGCCCGTGATCCGTTCGGGAACGGCGTCCCGATGGCGCGCGCGCCATTCGGCGGACGGCACGTTGGCGAGGTAGCCGCCGTACGTCGGGTCGTCGATCGCCACGCGTCCCGGCGCGACCGCACGCGCCGCCAGCCCCGCCGTGTCCGCGACGATCCGGTAGCCCATGAACGCAGCGGCGCGAACGGTGCCGTAGTCCGCGCCGGAGACGGCGTGTCGGATCCCGGAGTCGATCCCGAAAACCTCCACGGTGCCGGGCAGGGCCACGTGGCCGATCAGCTTGGCCGGCTGGCAGAGCAGCTCCAGCAGGTGATCGCGGCGTCCGGCGGCGGCGGTCATCTGATCCATCACGCCGCACGGCGCGCCGACGACGAAGTTCTCGACCTTCTGCGCGGCGAGCGCCAGCGCGCGTTCGTCGACCTCGACGCCCGCGAGCGCGGCGAGCGCCTCGAACGCCGCGACGTCCAGCGCCGCCGACGAGCTGACGCCCTTCCCGATCGGCACGTCCGATCGCACGAGCACGCGGGCGCCGTGCCGCGCGTGGTACCCGTGCTCGCGCTGGAGGACGACCAGCGCCCCGGCCACGTAGGCGGCCCACGCGCGCGCCGGATCGCGGGTCAGGCGCAGGTGCGCCTCGGCGTAGGGCAGCGGCGCCGCCGGCACGATGTCCTCGAGCGGGATCTTCACGCGCCCGTCGTTGCTCTCGATGATCAGCTCCGGCGGATCGTGCGCCTGCACCGCGACCCAGGTCGCGACCGCCAGCGGCAGCTCCAGCACCAGCGATCCTGAGTAGTCGGAGATTCCGCCCATGACGTCCAGCCGGCCGGGCGCGCGCGCGACCAGCACGGGACGCCGCCGCCGGTCGAAGAACTCGGCCCGCGACGCGATCCAGGCGCGCGCGTCGCGGAGATAGCCGTCGGCGTCGTCGGCCGTCATCGCCCGCCGTGGTGCGCGGCGGACAGCGCCCGGAGCTCGGCCGCCGACGCTTCGGGCGACGTGTCGGACAGGAAGTTGCCGCCGCCGATCTCCGGGCCGGCCAGGTACTTGAGCAGGTGCGGCTGGCGCAGCGGCGGGTGGAAGGCGATGAAGAAATGAAAAGCGCCGTCGCCGCCGCCTTCACGGCCCGCGCGAGCGTCAACCGGCGCCTGGTGCAGCACCATCACGTACGGAAACGACGTCCGCCACAGGTTGTCGAACCGGATCGTCACGGCGGACAGCGCCTGCGCCAGCGCGCCCGTCTCGCGGTCGTCGAGCGCGAACACGTGCGGCACGCGGCGCTTGGGCACGACGTAGACCTCGTACGCGTAGCGGGCGAAGTACGGGACGAAGGCGATCACGTGCTCGTCCTCGTGGAGGATGCGCGGTCCGCCCCCCTGCTGCTCGGCGCGGATGACGTCGTCCATCAGGCCGCGCCCGGTGTCGGCCAGGTGGCGCGCGGACGCCGCCAGCTCGGTCTCCATCGTCTTCCAGACGAAACCGGTCGCGTAGATCTGCCCGTGCGGGTGCGGGTTGGAGACGCCGACGACCTCGCCCTTGTTCTCGAAGCAGAGGATCTGCTTGATCCCCGGCTGCGCGCCGAGATCGCGCGTCTCGCGCCGCCACACCTCGACGACCGCGCCGATGGCCGCGGGCGGCATCTCGGCCAGCGTCAGATCGTGGCGTGGCGAAAAGCAGACGACGCGCGCGCGCCCCGCGGCGGGCGCGACCCGATACGGCGCGGGCGGCGCTGCCGGAGCGGCCGGCGCGTCCGGACCGACGCACGGGTGATCGTTTTCGAACACGAACGTGGCGTCGTAGCTCGGGTTGCGCGCGCCGCCGACGCGCGCGTTCCCCGGGCAGAGGTAACAGCCCGGATCGTAGGCGGGCCGGGCTGCAGCCGCGGGCGTCCCCACCGTCCCACCCGTCCACGGGCGATTCTGCCGGTGCGCCGCCACGACCACCCATTCCTCGCGAAGCGGGTGCCAGCGTTGCTCCCAGACGGCCATCACGTCCGCTTGCTTCGAGAAGCCCACCGGAAAGCGTGCTCGACGATCACGTCCAGATCGGCGAAACGCGGCTTCCAGCCGAGCGCCTCGGCAGCCACGCGGTTGTCGGCGACCAGCGCGGGCGGATCGCCGGCACGGCGTCCCACCTCGCGGAAGGGGACGGGCCGCCCGGCGACCTTGCCGACCGCCGCCACCACCGCGCGCACCGAGTGCCCGCTCCCCGTCCCCAGATTGAGCCGCAGCGCCGGGACACCCTCGCGCAGCCGCGCCAGCGCGCGCACGTGCGCCTCCGCGAGATCGACGACGTGGATGTAGTCGCGGATCGCGGTGCCGTCGGGCGTCGGGTAGTCGGTGCCGTAGATCTCCAGGCCGCCGCGCCGGCCGAGCGCCGCATCGATCGCCAGCGGGATGAGGTGCGTCTCGGGATCGTGATCCTCGCCGACGTCGCCGTCGGGATCGGCGCCCGCCGCATTGAAGTAGCGGAGGGCGGCGTAGCGCATGCCGTACGCCTGCGCATACCAGTGCAGCATCTTCTCGACGGCGAGCTTGGTCTCCCCGTACGGGTTGACCGGGCTCTGCGGATGGTCCTCCGGGATCGGCACCTTCTGTGGCTCGCCGTAGGTGGCGCAGGTGGACGAGAAGACGATGTCGCGCACGCCGGCGTCGACCATCGCGTCCAGCAAGTTCATCGTCCCGCCGACGTTGTTGCCGTAGTACTTGCGCGGGTTCGTGACCGACTCGCCGACGTACGCGTAGGCCGCGAAATGAATGACGGCGTCGACGCGGTGGCGTTTGAGCACGTCCGCCAGCGAAGCCCGGTCGGCCAGGTCGCCGCGCACCAGCGGCCCCCACTTCACCGCCCACTCGTGCCCGTAGACGAGGTTGTCGAAAACGACGGGCTCGAGTCCGGCCGCCGCCACCACCTTGGCTGTCTGGCTGCCGATGTAACCGGCGCCGCCGACGATCAGGATCGACACGGGCTCAGTCTATATCCAGGAGGGGCTAGTCCCCGCCTGGGTTGTAAACGCCCGGCAGACGCGGCCCGCGGTCGCGGTCGCGGTGACGGTGACGATCGTGCCGCTGCTGATCGCGATCGCGGTTGCGTCCGCGCCTCCGGCGGCGCTTCCCGCCTCCACGTCCACCCCCGCCGTCGTACCGGTCGTCCGGTCCGCCGCGACGTTCAGGTCCGCCGCCCCGTTGCTGATGATGGCCGCCGCCGTGACCGTGGCCGGGCGCGTGGCTACCATGACCGCCGCCGCCACCGCCCTGATTCGGCCGTGCCGTCAGCACGGGCAGCGCGACCGGCGCGCCCGCCCGCCATTCGGCGTAGGGCCGGATGTTCGCGTCACGGACCGCCGCCCAGCCGGGCGCCCAATCCTCGTCGGGGGCCGGCTCGCCGCCGCTTGCGGCCGCCGCTGCCTCGCCGCCTGCCTCGAGCTCCGCCGGATCGATCACGGCGTCGCCCGACAGCGACTCGCCCGCGCCCGCGTCGCCTCCGGCCCACAGCCCCTCGTCGAAGGTCTGCTCGCTGTCGGGTGGCGGCGGAACCTCCCACGGTGGAAGCGGCTCTGGGACATCGCCGGGAATCGCCGTCTCGAACACGATCGGCGGTGGCGCTGCCGGCGCCTGCGTCTGCATCGGCGCCTCGTGACCGCCGCGTCCCCGCCGCCGCCTGCGCGGCCGCGCGTGGAAATCGGTCGCCGCGTGCAGCCCGTGCCGCTCGTCGTCGGAGGAGGTGTCGAACACCTCGCTGTCCAGCCCCGCGTCCGAATCACAAAGCCCGCACTTCTCGCCCTCCGGCTCGCCGAAGTAGCTGCGCAGCATCTGCACGCGACAGCGCTGCGTGTTCATGTACGACAGCAGCGACGCCAGCCGCCGCCGGTCCGAGATCCGTCGCGCCTCGAACACCGACGCCGCCTTGTCGATCTGGTCGCGCGTCGGCTTGGGCTCGACGCCCTTCCAGCGCGCCGCCTTCACTTCCTCCGCGACGCCCATCGCCTCGAGCACCGACAGGATGACGCGCACCCGCCGTTCGGGCAGCCCCACCGACAGCGCCAGATCGCGCACCGAGACTTCCTTGCTCTCGTCGCTCCAGGCGTAAAGGCCCTCGGCCGTCATGCGCGCCTGGGTCTTGGTCGGGTGCGCTTCTTTGAGGAAGTGCTCCTGGATCGCGATGTCGTCCGGCTGGAACAGCAGCACGCAGCGCGCCGGCTTGCCGTCGCGGCCCGCGCGCCCCGCCTCCTGCACGTACGATTCGGGCGACCCGGGCATCTGCCAGTGGATGATGTAGCGGATGTCCGGCTTGTCGACGCCGAGGCCGAATGCGTTGGTCGCGATCATGACGACCTTGCGTCCGGCCTGCATGAACGACGCCTGCGACTTCTCGCGCTCGTCGGTCGTCATCTTGCCGTTGTAACGCTCGACCGGAATCTTGCCGTGGCGGAGCGCGACGTAAAGCTCGTCGACCGCGCGCACGGTGGCGCAGTAAACGATGCCGGGGCGGCGCAGCCGCTGAATCAATTTTCCCAGCTGGCGTAGCTTGTCGGCCTCGCCGGCAACCTTGCGCACGTCGAACGCCAGGTTGGGCCGGTGGAACGACACGCGGCAGACCTTCGGGTCCTTCATCCCGAGCTGCACCAGCACGTCGTCGGCGATCGCCGGCGTCGCCGTGGCGGTCAGCCCGAGGATTGGCGGCCGCCCGAGCACCTCCGCGGCGCGCCGGAGCCCGAGGTACGACGGCCGGAAGTCGTGGCCCCACTGCGACACGCAGTGCGCCTCGTCCACGCAGAACAGCGAGAACTTCACGCCCTCCAGCGCTTCCTGCACCGCCGGCGAGTTGACCGACTCGGGCGTGATCATCATCAGCTTCGCGCCGCCGTCGCGGACCGCCGCCAGGTCAGCGGCGCGTTCCTTCGCGGTGCGCGTCGAATCGATGCGCACGATCGGAACGCCGGCCGCCTTGAGCTTGGTGTACTGATCCTCGATCAGCGCGAGCAGCGGCGACACGACCAGCGTCGGCCCATCCATCACCAGCGCGGGCAACTGGTAGGTCAGCGACTTGCCGCTGCCGGTCGGCATGATCGCGAGCGTGTCGCGGCCGGCCAGCACCGATTCCATGATCTCCGCCTGGCCGGGACGAAGCTCCCGGATGTGGAAGACCTCGCGCATCTTCTCGAGCGCGCGTTGCAGCGCCGGAGAGGGGGGCTCGCTGGGCGTCGCCGACACGATGGTCGGCGCGCCGGCGGTCACGGACGGCGGCGTCAGGTCGTTCGACGCGTGCGACGCGTGCGACGGCCGGAAGTCGTCGTCGTCCCCGCCCGAGCGGCGGATGACAATTGTCGGCACTCCGTCGTCCGCGGCGTTTTCGCCGCTGGTGTCGGACTCGGCCGGATCGGAAACTCTATCAGTCCCGCGGCCGGCTGGGGCCCGGGCATCGTCGTCGGAACTCAGGCTGAACTCCTGTCATATCGCGCACGTACGCCTCGGTGCGGCTCGACCGCTTCCTAACGCGTTCCTACCTTCCCGCATTCCCGCTTGCCCACGTGCACCTGTTGCAAAAGCTCTAGTTACCGGCGGGTCGTCGCCATGCAACTTGCGACCCCACTCAGAGCGCCGGTGCGGGGAAAAAACCCGCGAACCACGAGCGCTGGTGGAAAACCTAGCACGGGGACCTGGCGAAGTCTACGCATTCCTTTTTCTTTCCAAGGGGCCCGGCACGCGCGGGTTGCCCAGGTCTGGCACACCGGTTGCCGTCATCGGTTGGGATGGCGACGATAGCGGCCCTGGAACCGGACGCCCGTCCGCGCGAGCGGCTCACGGCGCGCGGCGCGGAACAGCTGACCGACGGCGAGCTCCTGGCGATTGTCCTCGGCGCCGGGATTCGTGGCGCCAGCGCCGTCGAGGTCGCGGCGGCCTTGCTCCGCGGCGTCGGCGGCCCGGCCGCCCTGCTGCGCGCGACGCCCGCCGAACTGGCGGCGTACGCGGGCATCGGGGCCGTGCGCGCCACGCTGGTGCTCGCGGCGCTGGAGCTGGGCCGGCGCGCGACGGCCGGGCGGCCGATTCGCGGCCAGCGGCTGGCCGGAGCGTCCGAGGTCTGGACATATTTTCGCGGGCGGCTCGCTCCGCTGTCGGTCGAGGAGTTCTGGGCGATCGGGCTCGACGTGCGCCATCGCGTCCAGAGCGAGACCTGCCTCGCGCGCGGATCGCTCACCGGCGTCGAGATCCACCCGCGCGACGTGTTCCGCCCGCTGATCAGGCAGGGGACGGCCGCCGTGATCTTTTGTCACAACCACCCATCGGGCGATCCGGCGCCGTCGCGCGCGGACATCGAATTGACGGCGCGCCTGCGCGACGTCGGTGATCTCGTCGGAATTCCCGTGCTCGATCACGTCGTCGTGGGGTGGGAGGGCTTCGTCAGCCTCGCCGAGCGGAATTGGAGATAGATCGAGGATAGGCGGCTACAATCGCCGCGTGCCTTCGACCCGACTGCCGGCCGCGCTCGCCGTCTGCGCGCTTCTGATTTCGGTTCCGGCCTCGGCGATGGACGACTTCACCGGAACGCGCGCGCTCGGCATGGGCGACGCCGTGCGCGGGTTCGCGATCGGCGACAGCGGGCCGATGCTGAACCCGTCCGGGATGTCGCTGATAAAGAACTTCCAGGCGCTCGAGGGGACCTACGGATTCTCGCGCCGGCTCTCCGGGCACACGCTGCACGCCTCGATGGTCGACAACACCTCCGGGTTCGGCATCGCCGGCGGGCTCTATTACACCTACCGCGCCAGCGAGCCGGGAGGTGTCACCGGCCACGGCCACGAGGGCGGGCTGGCGCTGTCCCTGCCCATCGCGGGCCGCGCGGCGATCGGCGGCACGGTCAAGTACTTCAACCTGTCGGGCGACGACGCGCCCGGGGGCCACACGGGCGGTGTCACGTTCGACGTCGGCGCGACGATCAACATCCTCCCCATCCTGTCGGTCGGGGTCGTCGGCAACAACCTGCGCGACCTCGACAACAGCAACGCGACGCAGGGGGTGGGATATGGCATCGCGGTGGTACCGATCACCGACCTGGTCATCGGGGTCGACGGCATGACGCGCCTCACGCCCGACAACCACACGGGGCGGAAGGGGACGGGGTTCATGGGCGGGGCGGACCTGACCCTGGCGGGCAAATACGGGATCCGGGCCGGGGGCGGGTACGACCCCGCGACCGCCAGCGGGTACGTGGCGGCGGGCCTGTCGGCGGTCTCGGATGTGGGCGCCGTCGACGGGAGCATCCGTCAGGACATCGTCGCCGAGGGGACTACACCGCGGTCGACCATCGTGGCGCTCAGCCTCCGGCTTTTCATCCCGGCGCCGGCACCGCCACCAAATATTCCGTGATCGGGAACCTCATGGCGGGGACGTTGTCCGAAGATTCGTGGAGGCCACACTGCGCGGGAGAGGTTTCATCGCCACTCCCGCAGCGGCGGAGTCCGCGGCGCCGAGCGCGGTGTCCTCCCGGCGGTTGGCCCGCGCCCGCGCCCGCGCGCTGGGGCAGCGGACCCCCTACACGATGAGCGTGGCCGAGCGGCTCCTCATCGCGCGCCTGCGCGAGCGCGACGAGCAGGCGTTCAGCGAGATCGTCC
>Ga0070690_100001763_pt1 | contig 11445 bp, 4 predicted proteins | sample KBSS33HmetaG_FD_64671 | JGI IMG/M metagenome (GOLD analysis project Ga0070690, IMG submission 64671) | Switchgrass rhizosphere microbial communities from Kellogg Biological Station, Michigan, USA - KBS S3-3H metaG | ecosystem: Host-associated > Plants > Roots > Rhizosphere ... | reverse complement strand
ATGGCCATCATTGTGGGATGCATGGGGTTATTTGGCCTCGCTGCATTTAGCGCCGAACAGAGAACAAAAGAGATAGGGATAAGAAAAGTATTGGGAGCAAACATGCTCGACATTGTTGGATTGCTTTCAAGAAGCTTTCTTGTTTTGATCGTAATTGCATCACTGATCGCATTCCCTATTGCCTGGTGGGCAATGAATAACTGGTTAAAAGATTTCCCTTACCGGATAATGATAAGTTGGTGGATGTTTGGCATAGCAATTATCGCTGCTTTATTGATTGCTTTGTTAACAATAAGTTTTCAATCAATCAAAGCGGCCATTGCTAACCCTGTAAAGTCGTTACGAACGGAATGAGTAATGCCCGCCCGTGCCGGTTCGGACGGGAGTGATCAGTGATGAGTGCTCTCAAACTCATTACTCGTTATTGATCACTCATTTTATATTTTTAATTGGTTTAATAAAGAACCTATGATAAAAAATTTTCTTCTCATTGCATTGCGCAACCTAAAAAAAGATTTTTGGTATAACCTGTCGAATATATTGGGCCTTACCATTGGTATTACATTCAGCCTGTTTTTAATTTTTTATATAACAGATGAATTAAACTATGACAGGCAAAATAAAAAAGCAGACCGCATATACCGGATCAATACCTATGTTCATGAAAAGGACAAGAACACTGACATGGCGATAACGCAATTGCCTCTTGGTCCTACCATGAAAAAGGATTACCCCGAAGTGGAAGAAATGGTGAGACTTAACAGCCGCGAAAGAACTTTATTTAAAAGTGGTGACAATAGTTTCTATGAAACAAAGATCTATTATGCTGATAGCACGTTGTTCAATGTATTTACTGTGAAGTTCATTGAAGGCACTGCGGCCGCGGCACTGCAGGCGCCCTTCGATATTGTGATCTCAAAATCACTTGCAAAAAAGTACTTCGGCAACCAGCCGGCTGTTGGTAAAACTTTGAGAACGGTTTATGATGTGTACAAAGTAACCGGCGTGATCGAAGACGTGCCCAAAAATTCACATATCCGCTATGACATGCTCATCTCCATGTCCACCCTGCTAAGAAATAACCAGGGACAGGAGAACTGGGGCAGCTTTAACAACTACACATATTTACTACTCAAGCTGGGAGCCCATCCACAAGAGGTAAATAAACAACTGGCCGATGTATACAAAAAATTTGTTGATCCCATCTTTAAGCAGTTCAACATAACCATGCGATATGATGCTCAGAACATCACATCGATTCATCTTCATTCCAATTTGCAATTTGAGCCGGAAGAACTGGGCAGTATGTCGTATATCTGGATATTTTCTGCAGTGGCTTTTTTCATGCTGTTGATCGCTTGCATCAATTACATGAATCTTACTACGGCAAGGTCTGCCCGGCGAGCCAAAGAGATTGGAATACGGAAAGTGACTGGTTCATCAAAAAAACAATTAGTCGCGCAATTTTTAGGAGAGAGTTTATTCACTTCCGTGGTCGCCGTATTGCTGAGTGTTTTACTGGTGATGCTTTTATTGCCAACGTTTAATTCCATCTCAGGTAAAACATTTACTGCTGGTAACCTGTTCCAGCCTTCAAATATTATGTTGCTGCTGGGAATTGTATTATTCACAGGATTGGTGGGCGGAAGTTATCCTGCCTTTTACTTGTCATCGTTCAAACCGGTTGGAATACTAAAGGGTGCTCTATCAAAAGCGTCGGGTAACATCAATCTTCGCCGGACATTGGTCGTGTTACAGTTTTCCATTTCAATGATCATGCTTATCTGCACCTGGGTGGTTTATTCTCAACTTTCTTATGTACGTAACAAAGACCTTGGCTTTAACAGGGACCAGGTAATGACCGTCACCATCAATACAGGTGAAGATGAGCGTAGCAAGATATTTGCGATGAACAACGACTTCAGGGACCTGCCGGGGATACAAGCTGTAGGATCCGCAAATTCATACCCGGGCGCCCCGAATATCAATCTTAATTTATTTACTGTTCCAACCAAAACCGGGCAGACGGATAAAGCGATCGAAAGTTATAATATTGACGAACATTATCTCAATACGCTTGGAATTAAGATCGTCAAAGGGCGCAATTTCTCCGGACCTCCCGATACCTTACACAGTATTATGGTGAATGAGACGATGGTGAAATATTTCGCCTGGGATGACCCGATTGGTAAACGCCTGAAGTTTCCCGGCGATACATCCAACCATTACCTCGAAGTAGTAGGAGTGTTCCATGATTTCAACCAAAAATCTTTGTACAATCCCATTGCACCGCTGATTCTTTTTTATTATCCCAATGGCAATGTCATTGAGCTGAAAACGGATGCCGCCAATATAAAAACATCCATTTCAAAAGTAGAGGCTGCCTGGAAAAAATATTTTCCCCAACTGCCTTTTGAATATAAATTTTTAGATGAAAATTATAATTCACAATACGTTGCCGATCAGAAACGGGGAAAGATCTTTGCCGCATTCTCCTTATTGACCATTATTATCACCTGCCTTGGTTTGTTAGGGCTTACTGCCTTTACCACGCAACAACGGCAAAAAGAAATAAGCATCCGGCGTGTGCTGGGAGCTTCCACCATTGAAGTGGTTAAAATGGTCACTAAAAATTATTTATGGCTGGCTTTAATTGCCGCGGTGATCGCGTTCCCGGTTGCGTGGTATTTTATGAATAAATGGCTACAAATATTTCCCTATAACGCTGGATTATCCGTCCTGCCCTTTGTGATGTCGGCAGGGGTGATCCTGGTCACTGCAGTGGCTACAGCCGGTTTTCATTCGGCGAGAGCTGCATTATCGAAACCGGCGAAGAATTTAAGAACGGAATAAATAAAAAACCAGACAGAATAGAAAGCTAAACAAAGATCTATGTTTAAAATTCATCTAAAAATTGCCTGGCGGAATCTTTTAAAGGATCGTCAATTCACTTTGCTGAATGTGCTTGGGCTCTCTGCAGGTCTTGCCTGTGCCTTACTCATCTTTTTATGGGTGAATGATGAACGGAGTTACGATAAGGTCTTTGCGAACGACAACCAGCTTTACCAGGTGATGGAACACAGGAAGGCAGATGGCGACATAAAGGTTTCCGATGAGTCATCGGGACTGGTAAGCGAAGTATTGAAGAACCAAATGCCACAAGTACAATACGCCGCTTCGCTGGCTCCGCCTGAATGGTTCCAGAAATTCACGCTTACGGTGGGTGATAAAAATATAAAAGCCAGGGGACAATATGCAGGAAAAGACTACTTCAATATTTTCTCCTTCAAACTGCTGGAGGGTGATAAAAATAAAGTACTATCCGATAACAATTCCATTGTGATCTCCGACGAGCTTGCAAAAAAACTTTTCGGAACAACCGAAAATATCATTGGTAAACCCATCGATTTTCAACACGACACCACCTTTTTCGTGTCAGGTATCTTTGAAAAAACACCTTCCCATTCTACGCAGCAATTTGATTTTGTTCTGTCATTTGATTATTACTTCAGCGTACAGAGTTGGGTAAAAACATGGGGCAATACCGGCCCGCACAATTTTGTATTGTTAAAGAAAGGAACCGACATCAGGGCATTCAATAAAAAAATTGCTGGCGTGATCGCTGCAAACCATGATGATACTACGCGAAGTTTATTTGCCGCTAAATTTTCAGACAATTACCTGCTCAATTCCTTTGACCACGGCTCACAGGTTGGCAGTAAGATCGTTTATGTAAGATTATTCTCACTGATCGCTATTTTCATCCTGGTCATTGCCTGTATCAACTTCATGAACCTTTCCACGGCAAAGGCTTCAAGACGGATGAAAGAAGTAGGAATAAAAAAAGTGGTCGGAGCCAACAGGAAGCAACTCATTTTTCAGTTTCTCTCAGAATCCATCATGCTCACCCTGCTGGCAATGGTATTTGCTGTACTGATCGTATTGCTTTTCCTTCCCTCCTTCAATCAACTCACAGGCAAACAGATCTCATTAACACCCGATCTAAAGATCATCTGTTCGTTTTTTGTCATTGCTCTAATGGCAGGATTACTGGCAGGCAGCTATCCCGCACTATACCTTTCGAAATTTAACCCACTGTCGGTATTAAAAGGAAAGTTGAATACTTCCATAGCCGAGGCCTTGTCGAGAAAAGGATTGGTCGTCTTCCAATTCACTATGTCTTCTGTTTTGATCGTGGCTGTGATCATCATTTACCAACAAGTGCAATTCATACAATCAACCAATCCCGGCTACAATAAAGACAACATCGTCCGCTTTGATTCGGAAGGAAGCATACAGGGAAGGGAAGATCAATTTATCGCCGAAATGAAGAAAATTCCGGGCGTAGTAAATGGCACTTACACGTTCCACAATATGATTGGCCGCAACTATGGTAATTATTCTCTTTCCTGGGAAGGAAAGGATCCCAATGCAGACATCTATTTCGAAGGCTTTGGGGCAGGATATAATTTTATTGAGACGATGGGCATGACGATGGCATCCGGGAGGAGCTTTTCGGAAGCATTTGGCGATGAGTATTCAAAGATCATTTTAAATGAATCTGCTGTCGGCGTAATGCGTTTAAGGAATCCTGTTGGAAAAACGATCATGTTCGGTGACCTCCCGAAACAAATCATAGGAGTTGTTAAAGACTTTCATTTTGAATCTTTGCATGAGCCGGTTAAGCCTGCATATTTTTCACTACAATCACCGGCAAAAAATCCATGGTATAAGATCATGGTAAGAATAAAAGCCGATCACCAGCAACAAACTATCGCAGCGATCCAGGATCTATATGAAAAAAATAATCCTGGTTTTCCTTTCACGTTCAATTTCCTGAGTGAAGCTTATCAGAAGCAGTACGATACTGAAACCAGGGTCGCCACACTTTCAAAATATTTTGCCGGGCTTGCGATCATCATTTCATGTTTGGGCTTGTTTGGCCTGGCTGCATTTACAGCACAAAAAAGAAGAAAAGAAATAGGCGTTAGAAAAGTTGTCGGTGCTTCTGTTGCCGATATCACAAGCATGCTGTCAAAAGATTTTGTAAAACTTGTGATGATCGCATTGTGTATTGCCTTCCCTCTATCATGGTGGTTGATGAACAACTGGCTGCAAGGCTTTGCCTATCGCATCCATATCAGTGCTGGTATTTTTTTAATTGCAGGTGTTTCGATCATATCGATCACCTTGTTCACGATAAGCTATCAATCGATAAAAGCGGCAATCGCAAACCCTGTGAAATCGTTACGAACCGAATAACCAGCTACAAGCTGCAAGCCACAAGCTTATAGCTTGCAGCATATAGCTTAAAGCTTTTTAAAAATGATCAGGAACTATTTTAAAACCGCCTGGCGCAACCTTGGAAAGAGCAAGATGCATTCGTTCATCAATATAGCCGGTTTATCGATCGGCATGGCTGTAGCTATTCTGATCGGTCTGTGGATGTATGATGAATTATCGTTCGACAAAAATTTCAAAAATTATAACCGCATCGCACAGGTCATTCAAAATGTAACCAATAATGGTGAAGTGCAAACCTGGAGAGGTGTCCCCTATCCTCTTGCCGACGAACTTCGGAAAAATTATGGAAGTGATTTTAAGCATATCATAATGGCCGTATCATGGGGTGATCACCTTCTGAATTATAATGAAAAAAAATTAAAACAAACAGGAGGATATTTTGAAAAAGATGCTCCTGAAATGTTCTCTTTAAAAATGTTGAGTGGTACACGGCAAGGTCTCAATGACCCTGCGTCGATCTTTCTTTCTGAATCTGCCGCCAAAGCCTGGTTTGGCAATGAGGATCCTCTGAATAAAATGATAAAAATAGATGACCAACCGGTTGTAAAAGTGACAGGCGTTTACAAAGATTTTCCAAACAACTCCACCTTTACCGGTTTGAATTTTATTTCAACCTGGGATTTTCTTTATAACAACGATGAGGGTTTGAGAACGATGGAAGATCCCTGGAGACCCAATTTCGTTTCCTTGTTTGTACAATTGAATGATAACGCAGATTTTGCCAAAGTCTCCGAAAGGATCAAAGACGCAAAGCTAAAAAGAGTAAACCCGCAACTTCAAAAAAAGAAGCCTGCCCTGTTTTTACATCCCATGAGTGATTGGCATTTGTATTCGGAATTTAAAAATGGTGTCAATACAGGCGGAGCCATACAGTATGTCTGGATGTTTGGAATTATCGGTGTGTTTGTTTTATTGCTGGCCTGCATCAATTTTATGAACCTGAGCACCGCACGTAGCGAAAAACGCGCAAAGGAAGTGGGTATTCGCAAAACTGTTGGCTCTCTGCGCAGGCAATTGGTGCAGCAATTTTTTGCTGAATCAATATTTACAGTAGGGGTATCATTTTTATTATCGTTATTGTGGGTACAGCTTTCACTTTCCTTCTTCAATGAAATTGCGGGAAAACAAATGTCCATCCTGTGGACAAATCCATCATTTTGGTTATTGAGTATCGGGTTTACTTTTTTCACGGCATTGGTCGCAGGCAGTTATCCTGCTTTTTACTTATCCTCATTTAATCCTGTGAAAGTTTTAAAAGGAACATTCAAGGCGGGGCGGTTTGCGGCCATTCCGCGTAAAGTGCTCGTTGTTGTTCAATTTACCGTATCCGTTACATTGATCATTGGAACCATTATCGTGTACAGGCAAATTCAGTTTGCAAAAGATCGCCCGGTTGGTTATACACGGGAGGGTCTTGTCAGCATACCAACTGCTGACTCTTCAATTCATCAACATTTTAGTGCGGTGAAAGATGAACTCATGAAAACAGGAACTATTATTTCTGTTGCAGAGTCGGGAGCGCCTCCAACGTCGATATGGGGTAGCAGTAGTGGTTTTAGCTGGAAAGGAAAAGATCCAAATCTTTCGATCGATTTCGGAACGGCAAGGGTGTCGGATGAATTTGGTAAAACCATTGGCTGGCACGTCAAAGCAGGCCGGGATTTCTCAAAGGATTTTTCTACCGATAGCTCATCGGTTATTCTGAATGAGGCCGCCTTACATTTTATGAACCTGCAAAACCCGATTGGGGAAACGATCATGTGGTTCGATAGACCCTATACTGTGATCGGTGTGATAAATGATATGGTGATGGAATCTCCCTATGCCTCGGTCAGGCCGGTGATATATTATGCATCTAATGAACCCGGAAATCTCGTGATCATAAAAATAGATCCAAAAGCCACCGCAAAACAGGCATTGAGTAAAATAGAACCCATATTCAGGAAGTTTGATCCTGGACAGCCATTCGAATACCAGTTTGTAGATAATGAGTACGCAAAAAAATTCGGCGACGAAGTACGTATAAGTAAGCTGGCTAGCTTTTTTGCCATACTTGCCATTATCATTTCCTGTCTTGGTTTATTTGGGTTAACCTCATTTGTAGCAGAGCAGCGAAAAAAAGAAATTGGAGTTCGGAAAGTATTGGGAGCATCTGTATTCAGTGTATGGAACTTACTTTCCAGGGACTTTATAGGGCTGGTCGGCATTTCTTTCCTGATCGCTGTGCCGCTTGCATGGTATGCTATGCATAAGTGGTTACAGGATTATTCTTACCGGATAAATATTAGTTGGGGAATATTTTTAGTAGCAGGGATCATTGCTATCGCTATCGCACTGATAACAGTGAGCTTCCAGGCAATAAGAGCGGCCGTGGCAAATCCTGCTAAAAGTTTGAGAACAGAATAGTAAATAAAGCTGCGAGCGATGAGCCACGAGCTCATAGCTCATAGCTCGTGACTAAAAGCTTTTCTTATGATAAAAAATTATTTCAAGATCGCGTTGCGTAACCTTTCAAAAAACAAGGTTTTTTCGGTCATTAATATTTCGGGCTTCGCCATTGGCCTGACCTGTTTTATTTTGATAACGGTATTCGTTGTTGATGAATTGAGTTATGACAAATATCCTGCCCAGGCTGAAAATATCTACCGTGTAAATTTATCAGTCGCCGGCAATGGTGATGTGGCTGTATACCCCCTCGTGGATGTAGCCGTGGGAGAAGGAATAAAAAATGCATTTCCTGAAGTAAAGGCTTCAACCAGGATCTTTTCTGTAAGTGATTTTGTAAAATACGATGACAAGCAATTCAAAGAAGAACATCTTGCTTTTGCCGATTCTAATTTTCTTCAACTATTTTCCATACCCCTGGTCGAAGGAAATACAACAAATGCGTTGGTTCAGCCTAACAGCATAGTTGTATCAAGATCGTTTGCGAAAAAATATTTCGGAAATGGTGAAGCGGTTGGTCAATCAATAACGGTCGGCACACGCAATACGATTTATAAGGTAACCGGGGTAATTGATAAGGTACCCGCCAACTCCCATTTTCATTTTGATGCTTTCTTAAGCATGTCTACCTTTCCCAACACAAACAAAACATGGAGTAACCTGGGTTATTATACTTATCTCCTTTTAAATAAAAATACCGATCCAAAGAAACTGGAAGCAAAATTTCCACAACTCGTTGCGAAATATGTTGTCCCCGAAATTCAACATGATATGGGTGTCAGCCTTGCTGAAGCGCAAAAATCGGTAAATACATTTCGCTTTTCTCTCGCACCACTTACTGATATTCATTTACGCTCCAATACAAAATTTGAACTTGAGCCAAATGGAGATATACAATATGTTTATATTTTTTCAATATTGGCTTTGTTTATATTGCTTCTTGCCTGCGTAAATTTTACCAACCTTTCCACAGCCCGGGCTATTAAACGTGCCAGGGAAGTTGGCATTCGCAAAGTAATGGGTTCAGTAAAAAAACAATTGATCGTTCAGTTTCTTAGCGAATCGGTGCTATTTACTTTCTTTTCCATGCTGCTGTCTTATGTTTTGATATTCCTGTTATTACCGTATTTCAATCAGCTCGCGAATAAAAATATCAGTTTTGACTTCTTTCTGAATTATAAATTGATCCTGGCCGTGCTCCTTGTAAGTTTCATAGCGGGAATATTGGCTGGTATTTATCCTGCATTCTTTTTGTCATCATTTAATACGATCAGGGTATTGAAAGGTGCTTCTATGCAGGGCTCACAGAAAAAACCATTGCGCAGCAGCCTGATAGTCTTCCAATTTTTTGTTTCCACTGCTTTGATCATTGCTACCGTCATCATTTATCAGCAACTGCATTACATGCAGAACAAAAAATTAGGGTACGACAAAGACCAGGTTTTATTTCTGCCGGATGCAAGACTGTTGGGCAAAGATCAAACTGCTTTTAAGCAACAGTTATTGCAGGATAACCGCGTGGTATCAGCAAGCATTTCAAGATCAATTCCCGGCGGACAGATCATGGACGGAACCGAGATCTACCCAAAAAATGAAAACTCAAACGGAACGGAGATCCATGCGAGTATTTCTCATGTAGATTATGATTATCTGCACACATTGGGTATCCAAATTTTAAAAGGCAGAAATTTTTCAAAGGATTTTCCAACAGATTCTTCAGGTATTGTCATCAATGAGGCCGCTGTACAGCAGCTCGGTTGGACGAACGAGAATGCAGTGGGAAAAACCATTGTTCGCTCGGGCCAGGAAGAATTTAAGGTAGTAGGTGTTGTTGCAGATTTCAATTATGCTTCGTTAAAACAAAAGATCGCTCCCCTGATGATGATGCTGGGACGCAACTTTGGGGGACTGATAATAAAGATCAACACAAGGGATGTAAAGGGATTTCTGGCTGATCTGAAAAAACAATGGAATTCTTTCAATCCTGCAGGCCCGCTGGAGTATAATTTTCTCGATGAAAAATTTGCGGCACTCTATGCAAGTGAACAACGAACAAAACAAATATTCTCTGCGTTTGCCGTCCTGGCGATCATTATTGCCAGCCTTGGTTTGTTCGGGCTTTCAGCATTCGTGATCGAACAACGCGCCAGGGAAATAGGTATCCGAAAAGTATTAGGAGCTTCTGTACAGCAGGTATTGTTGCTGGTGTCAAAAGAATTTTTGTTATTGGTAGGGATTGCATTCATTATTTCAGTTCCTGTTACCTGGTGGGCCATGCATGAATGGTTGAAGGATTTTGCCTACAGGATAAATATCGGAACAGGCGTTTTTGTTGCAGCAGGTCTTGCAGCGATCTTAATCGCATTCTTTACGATAAGTTTCCAGGCAATAAAAGCTGCTATCACGAATCCAGTTAAGTCTTTACGAACAGAATAAATAAAAAGCTATGAGCTTACAGCTTATAGCTAAAAGCTTTTTTTATGTTTAAAAATTATTTGAAAACTGCCTTTAGGAATTTAAAAAGAAACAAAAGCTATGCAATGATCAATGATCAGTGATGAGTGGATCAAACTCATTATTCATTACTCATCACTGATGACCGATAAAAGAAAAACTTATGATTAAAAATTATCTACTCACCGCCTGGAGAAATCTATTGAAGAATAAAACATTTTCAGCGATCAATATTTTAGGTCTTGCCATTGGCATCGCAGCATTTCTACTTATCATTAACTATCTCCGGTTTGAATACAGCTTTGATGATTTCCATGTAAAAAAAGATCGCATCTACCGGGTGCCGATGATCATAACCGAAACAGGTGGTAAACCACAAACTTTTGCATTTACTTACCCGGCTCTTGCACCCGCCATAAAAAAAGATTTTCCTGAAGTAGAAGAAGTGGTCCGCTTCAGAAGAAGGTGGGGAGTGGTACGACACGGCGAACAGAAGATCGTTGAAAACGGTATGGTCTATTATGTTGACCCTGCTGTGTTCAAAGTTTTTTCATTCCCTTTCGAAAAGGGCGTCGCGGCAACCGCTTTTACTCAATTGAACGATGCGGTTATCACTCATTCCACAGCAGAAAAATATTTTGGCAACGAAGATCCCATTGGCAAAACGTTTCATTATAATGAGGAAGATTATATTGTAACCGCAGTTTTGAAAGATGTCCCGGCAAATTCCCATTTGCAATTTCATATCCTTCTCAACTATGAAAAGTATATACAAATAACAAATGGTGACGCTAACACAAGCTGGGGCTGGAGTGATTTCTATACTTATCTTTTATTAAAACCCGGAACAAATGCAAATGCTCTGCAGGCAAAGATGCCTGCATTCGCGAATCGCTATATGGGTGCATCTATGAAGAAGGACGGTTTTTCGGCTTCTTTTCAGATCCAGCCATTGAAAGATATCCATACCCGCTCTGCGTATGACTATGAAATGGCGGGCAGCGGAAATCTCTACTATCTAAAATACCTGGGTATCGCCGCTTTGTTCATTTTGCTGATCGCCATTATCAACTATATCAATCTTTCTACCGCGCATTCCCTTGAACGTTCGAAAGAAGTGGGCGTACGTAAGGTAGTTGGTGCTACAAGATCTCAACTGGTACGACAATTTCTTGCAGAAACTTTTTTAATGAATCTCATTGGCATTGTCATTGGCTTCTTCTTGTTTAAATTTTCACTTTC
>Ga0070690_100001761_pt1 | contig 11454 bp, 11 predicted proteins | sample KBSS33HmetaG_FD_64671 | JGI IMG/M metagenome (GOLD analysis project Ga0070690, IMG submission 64671) | Switchgrass rhizosphere microbial communities from Kellogg Biological Station, Michigan, USA - KBS S3-3H metaG | ecosystem: Host-associated > Plants > Roots > Rhizosphere ... | reverse complement strand
TTTGGTAGTGAGGTTTTGGAGGCAATCGCGGCGCACGCATGCGGCTCGGTCTACTTCGCCGCGGGAGACTCGCTGGCCTCGCTGGAATCTTCACGGCGCGCCTTCAGCATATGGCAGCGCCTCGGGGCCCCATATCTCGCCGCACGCTTGCGAGTGCTGGTTGCGCGCGCATGCATAGCGCTCGGTGATTCGGCGGGCGCGCGCTTGGAGCTTCAATGCGCGAACGAGGTCTTCGAGCGGCTGGGCGCCACCCCGGACATGGCGCTTGTCAAGGACCTGACTGATTCCCTGACCGCCGGCATTGGACAAAGCTCCACCGCACACGGCCTGACAGGGCGCGAGTTGCAGGTCCTGCGGCTCATTGCGACAGGCAGGACTAACAAGGCCATTGGCCGCGAACTGTCGTTGAGCGAGAAAACCATAGACCGCCACGTCAGCAACATCTTCGCAAAGCTAAAGGTATTTTCGCGCTCCGCGGCCACGGCCTTTGCATATGAGAATCGCCTGACGTAATTTCGGCGTCCGTATGGGGATTATTACCCATGCCTTGCGCAATGCCGCTGGGTGGTATCGCCGAAGTTCATCTCTGTGCCGATATGTAGCATTCCTGCGGATTCTAAATATCGCAGGAGATGCACCGTGTACACCGGCAATACCAGGCAATTGATCGAAGAAGGGTCGGCGGCAATTCAATTGACGCGAAGCTCCGCCGCGCCCGCAGGGCGCGAGGTATTCGACGTGATCGTGATCGGTGCCGGCCAAGCAGGGCTCTCGGCTGGCTATCATCTCTCACGTACCGGGAAAACACGATTCGTAATCCTTGAAGCCAACGCGCGGATTGGTGATTCCTGGCGAATGCGGTGGGACTCGCTGCGTTTGTTTACGCCAGCACGATTCGATGGACTGGACGGCATGCCGTTCCCGGCCCCGGCCGCCCATTTTCCGACCAAGGACGAGATGGCTGGTTACCTCGAGGCGTACGCGGCGCACTTCCGCCTGCCGGTGCGCACGGGAGTACGCGTCGAACGACTCTTCGAACGCAATGGACGCTACGTCGTCAGCACTGGCGCTCAGGAGATCGAGGCGCGGCAGGTCGTTATTGCCATGGGAAAATATCAGCGACCTAAAATGCCCGAATTCGCTTCCGCTTTGCGCGAGACAATCACTCAACTGCATTCGAGTGCCTACCGAAAGTCCACGCAACTCCAACCCGGCAGTGTGCTGTTGATCGGCGCAGGTAACTCTGGCGCGGACATAGCACTAGAGACTGCTCGCAGTGGTCGCGAGGTGTGGCTTGCGGGGCGCACTCCAGGCGAGGTGCCCTTTCGACCTGAAAGTGTTTTCGGCCGCAAAGTGATGCAACCGCTCGTATTGCGCCTAATCTTCCATCGACTGTTATCGGTGCAGACACCCCTCGGACGGAAGGTCCGGCCGAGTTTGCTCCACAAGGCGGGGCCGCTGATTCGGGTCAAGTCGCGCGATCTTGCTGCCGCCGGGGTCCATCGGGTACCGCGTGTGGTCGGCGTCTCAGACGGCCTGCCACTGCTCGAAGACGGTCGAACTCTTTCCGTGCAAAACGTCATTTGGTGCACGGGCTTCCACGCAGGTTTCAATTGGATCGATCTTCCAATCTTTGCAGTCGACGGGGAGCCGAAGCACCGTAGCGGGGTGGTGGATGGAAAGGAGGGGCTTTACTTTGTTGGCCTACATTTTTTACACGCAATGACCTCAGGGATGGTTCATGGCGTTGGGCGGGACGCTAGCCGAATCGTTGAGAGCATAGAGTCCCAGGCCGCGAAATGCCCGCCGTACCAACGCGCGCCGAGACGCGCCTAAACCGAATGGCGCTCCTTTAGGACGACGGCACAGGTGTTTCGGGCTGTCTAACGCGGCGTCGGCGCCGGACAGAAGCGTGTTAACATCCGCCAATTCGAGCGGCGCTTCGATGTCCGCCGAGAAGCTTATTCGGATGGGGGAAATGCAGGCAACGCCTCAAGAACCGGTTTCGGGAGCCACTCGTCTCTCTCTGTCCACTGCGCAACCCTCGCGCCACTCCGTTTTAGTTCGCGCCACACATTGGATTACCGCGCTGTCATTTCTAGCGCTGCTTATCAGCGGTGTTGAGATATTAATCTCCCATCCGCGATTCTATTGGGGCGAGAACGGGAATGTATTAACGCCGGCGCTGTTTAAGCTGCCGATACCTTCGTCGAGGTCGTTGGTACCCACCGGCTACGGATTTGTATTGCCGGATCAGAATGGATGGAGCCGGTATTTGCATTTTCAATCCGCTTGGTTTTTGGCGTTGACCGGTTTGATCTACGTAGGCGCAGGCCTCACCTCAGGGCATTTCCGCAAGAACTTGCTACCACATGGAGAGGATGTTTCATGGCGAGCGCTCTGGAGGACGATTGTCACTCATTCGCGTTTCGAGCAACCGACTGCGGCAGAGGTCTGGTCTTACAACTTGCTGCAACGCCTTAGTTATTTGTTCGTGATTTTTGTATTGTTTCCCTTAATCATCTGGACGGGACTGGCGATGTCTCCTGCATTCACTTCGTCGTTCCCGGCAACCGTTACCTTGCTGGGCGGACGACAATCAGCGCGGACCATTCATTTTTTTGTGGCGGTGTCGTTGCTGCTATTTCTCCTGCTCCATGTTGGAATGGTTTGGTTTGTTGGATTCCGTAGCCGCCTGCGCACCATGATCACGGGCCGGATTGATGGTCCTCAGGAGGACGCGTGACTGATATATCGCGACGAAAACTGATCAGCACCGGACTCGCCGCTGCAGCGGGAATCACGAGTTTAGGTGTGGCCGCGGGCTTGGCAAAGAAATATGGGCTGCTCCCGCCAGACTGCGGTGGAATCTGGGGCGTCGGTGAAACGCTGAATTATGCCTCCTATCGGCTGCTGACGAATCACTCGATGGCCCGTGAATTCGCGCGAAGTGAGATTTCAGACAAGCCACTTGCAAACGAAATGCCGCCGCTGAGTGGCGCGTTCAAGAAACTCCAAGCGGGAGATTTTGCAGATTGGCGAATTACCGTAGACGGGCTGGTGGATCGGCCCGGCGCGTTCTCGTTGCAGCAGCTGAAGAGCTATCCGTCGCGGAGCCAGATCACGCAGTTGGCGTGCGAAGAGGGATGGTCGTATGTAGCAGAGTGGACTGGTGTACCTCTCTCGCATGTACTGAAGGTGGCTGGGATTCAGCCGCACGCCAAATACGTCGTCTACTTCTCGATTGATCCCGACTGGTGGGACAGCATTGATATGGGTGACGCATTGCACCCGCAGACTTTTCTGGCCTACGGAATGAATGGCGGAGCCCTTCCCGTTGGGCATGGCGGGCCGGTACGAATGCGAGTTCCGCGGCAGCTTGGGTACAAGAACGTTAAATTTATCACCCACCTTGCGATTACGGACGATCTAAAGAAATTCGGCAAGGGTTTGGGTTCGGCGTCTCCTGAAGGTGGATACGCATGGTATGCGGGCATCTGAGGCCAAGAGGGCGTGGGATGCTCCTAACTCAGATCGTCGCGAGGCCCAAGAATAGGCACTGCTATTTAGGTTCGATTCCATCCTGGGTCGCGAAGGCTTGCCGTAGCAGTTTGGTGTTCAACCTGAATAAATAGCTCCAAGTCAGCTTACCAGCGCGCGCCGAAGTGCGGCGCGCCAGCCCTGTAGCATTTTTTCGCGACTGCTCGCCGCCATGCGCGGGTGAAATACACTAGCGGTTGCCGAAGTCGCCGTCAGGGCCTTGAGATCGGGCCAGACACCGCAGGCGAGCCCGGCGAGAAATGCCGCACCGAGCGCCGTCGTTTCGAGTTCCACCGGTCGCTCGACCGGCGCCTCGATGATGTCAGCAAGAAACTGGCAAAACCAGTCGTTTACCACCATGCCGCCATCGACGCGCACTGCCCGCGCGTGCCGTGCGCCTTCGCTTGCCATCGCTGTGGTGAGATCCAGCGTTTGAAAGGCCACGGACTCGAGCGCCGCCCGTACGATGTGCGCGCGATTGGCATCGAGAGTCAGGCCACAGATGAGCGCGCGCGCATTGGGCTGCCAGTGAGGAGCGCCGAGTCCGACGAATGCCGGCACCATATAAACGCCATGATCATCGGCAACACTCGCTGCGAGGTTCGCCGTTTCTGCTGCCTGACCGATGATGCCAATACCATCGCGTAGCCACTTCACGGCGGAGCCAGCGACGAAAATCGAGCCCTCCATCGCGTAGGTCGTGCGCCCGCCGATCCGGTAGGCGGGCGTCGTGAGCATGCGATTGCGCGAACGGACCGCCTGTTCTCCCGTGTTCATCAGCAGGAAGCAACCGGTGCCATAAGTCGACTTCGCCATGCCCGGCTCGAAGCAGCATTGCCCGAAGAGTGCAGCCTGCTGATCGCCGGCAATGCCGCTGATCGGAATGGGTTTGGCAAACAGACCCGGCGCCGTCGTTCCGTATACCTCGCTGCTGTCGCGAATCTGCGGCAGGATCGCCGCCGGAACCCGCAGCAGACGCAACAGGTCTTCGTCCCAGCAGCCGCGGTGGATGTCGCACAGCAGCGTGCGCGAGGCATTGGTCAGGTCAGTTGCGTGCACCTTACCGCCGGTGAGCCGCCACAGCAGAAAGCAATCGATGGTGCCGAAGGCCAGCTCGCCGCGTTCGGCGCGGGTCCGCGCCCCGGGAACCTGATCGAGCAGCCACGCGACCTTGGTGCCGGAAAAGTAGGGGTCGAGCAGCAGGCCAGTGCGCGCGCTCACCAATTCCTCATGGCCATCCTGGCGCAATTGGGCACAGACATCGGCCGTGCGCCGGTCTTGCCAGACGATAGCCCGGTGAATCGGCTTGCCGTTCGCACGATCCCAGATGACGGCCGTTTCACGCTGATTGGTGATGCCAATTGCCGCAATATCATCGACGCCAAGCTTCGCAGCCTCGATCGCCTCACGCGCCGTGGTGAGCGTCGCTCGCCAGATCTCTTCGGCATCGTGCTCAACCCAGCCGGCCGCAGGGTAGTACTGCTCGAGATCACGCCGCGTGATGCTGACAGCGCGGGCACTGGTGTTGAAGATAATGCTGCGAGTCGAAGTCGTGCCCTGATCGATGGCCAGCAAGTAGCATGTGCGACTCATGGCGGTGCTCCGTCACCCCGGGCTGCCGGCAAATAAGGCCGCACCAGCACGTGATAGAAAGCCCCGCCCAGTACGCCGCCCAGCAGCGGGCCGGCGATCGGTACCCACCAGTAATTCTGTGGCGCAGGAAAGGCCTGCGCACCCCAGCCGTTGAGGAAGCAGAACACGCGCGGCCCGAAATCGCGCGCCGGGTTGATCGGCCAGGCTTCGAGATAGCCAGCACAGGCGCCTATCGTTGCCACCAGGAGACCCACCATTAGCGCGCCTTGCGCTGGCGCCGCAGAATTTCGCGGCTCTGTGATCGCGAAGATGCCGAGCACCAGAATTGCAGTAAGGACAATCTCATCGATGAAGGCATGCGTTGGAGTGATGCCCGTACCCGGATGTGTAAAAAATACGCCGGCGGCCCCCCCTTCAATACCGCGCGTCAGATGGTGCAGCTCGTTGAATTGATCGATCACCGGCGAGAACAGCAAGTAAACGAGCGCCGCGCCCAGAAACGCCCCGACAATCTGCGCCAGCACATAGGGCAGGACCTTCTTCGCGGGGAAGCCACGGAATAAGGTCAGCGCCAGCGTCACGGCCGGATTAGCGTGGCAACCCGAAACCGCACCGGTGACGTAGATGGCAAGCGTCACCGCCAGACCCCAAGCGATGCACACGCCCCAGTAGGCATTCTGGTAGGGGCTCGGGTCATAGAGCACATACATTGCAGCGACTGAATCGCCGATTCCCAGGATGATGAAGACCGCAATAACCTCGGCGATCAGTTCGCCCAGCTTTAGGCGGGTCAAATTCGCAACGGCGGCAGTTCCCATGCTCCCCCCTTTTCTAAAAGCTCCGCTCGGCGAGTTGGTTGTCGGCCACACGCGAGCGAGACAGCATCGTGAGCAGGTAGTGCGGGACTTACCTCAGCTCCAGCACCCCGCTCCAGGAGTCAGCTTATACGAATTTAGGGCATGCGGCGGATGCGCAGCTCCAGCCAGTGGCGCTACTGCTTCGGCCGTCTGAGTATTCGAAATCCCGGCAAATGCCGGGATTCGGTCACTTATCTGCCCGCATTGTGATCGTTATGTGAGGCGGCCCCTTAACACCAGCTTTCTGCATTGCGTTCTTTAGCTCGTCCGAAGCAAGAAACGCTTTGGCTTTCTCGGTCGTCGCAAAATCGTGAATAACGAAGACATCGTTCGGATTGTCCACCGACTGATATACCGACTGAAATGTAACTCCCATCTTTCGCTGCGTCGATTCAAACGAGTTGTACGCCTTTCGCCAGGTCGCGTAGTCCGCCACTTCGTGTTCGATGAAAACGCGAACCGGGGATCCTGTGGGGTGAGAATCAGCCGCGTAGAGTCCTGGCGCGGCGGCGACTCCCGCGAGAATCAGCATAAATGCGATCGTCGATCTCATAAATCTGCCCTCCGTAGAAATTCGTGGCGTTACTTCCTGTGTCGAGAAAATGTTAGCACGTACGGTTTTGGGGCCGCTGACTGCCGTGCGATGTAATGGCGTGTGGCTAAGCAGAAAGAGATATTGGCGGTGCCCACTTTGGTGCTCAACCCACGGTCACGTACGGCAATCCAGCGTCATGTACGGTCCAATTCAGTGCCCACCTTCGCGCCCCACTATCGGTCACTAGGTAGGGCCCGGCGTCACTAACTGTGGAATGGCGTCGGCTGCAAAGTGCTGATTATGTAACGACGAGCGACGCAATATAACAAAGGCAGTGGAACAGAAAATCCGCGTGCCGGTGTCTCGATTCCACCCCTGGCCACCATTTAATTCAGTTAGTTATACGAGTTTGCCGGGCGCGCACCGCGTCATTTGCGCCCATTTGGTGCCCAAACTCCGAATGGGTGGTGCCACAATGAATGATAAATGGGCACAAGTCAGCACCCACTGTGATCAATCCAGAAATAGTGCGCGAGGCGTCCAGGGTATGGACCATCGTTCGGTAAACCGCAGACCGGTCTGGCTTCGCCGACTGTTGCTTGCCATACCTTTGTTCATTGCGGCGTTTGCGAGTGTGGCGACGTCGGTCAAGCAATTCACGTTTGCCGAACTCAATGACCGGGCGAGTCTCATTGTCGAGGGGAGGGTGCTTGCTGTGCAGGCCCGCGAAGATGGACTCGGCGGGGGCATTGGCACCTACGTTCTAATCCAAGTACTCGATTCTCTCAAAGGCCCTGATGTTGGCAGTGAAGTAGAGCTGCGATTCTCCGGGGGCACGGTGGCCGACAGGACCCTGCAGTTCGCCGATATGGTGATTCCGAAAAACGGCGAGAAAGGGATCTATTTTATTGAATCGCTCGACGCCTACCAGATCAATCCATTGGTGGGCTGGAGCCAAGGACATTTCATCGAGCGCATGGACACGCAAACGGGTCTGCGCAAGATATATACGCCGGACGGCAGAGCAGTACTGGGGCTTGGAGATCAGTCAAGAGAGCAGGAGCAAAAGGTCCTTTCCGGAAGCGACGGCACAGCTTCAGACATACAAGTGGCCAACAAGAAAGGTCGATCTTCGCATGCAATGAGCTCGACAGATTTCAAGGCCCTCATCCGCCGAAACACTGCATTGCGGGGCAGTAGGCAATGAGTGCACGGGCAAGGCATTTTCTGGCTACCGCAATTGCTTCAGTGGCGATATCGTTGTCCCTGGTGTGTACGCGGGCGCGAGCATACGTGCTGGAGGGCCCCAAATGGGCTGATGCGACGACGGCGTATCACGTTTCCATTCCCGGAAGTAATGGCCTTTGGGACACGAGCTTTGAAGCCGCGATGGCGCAATGGACGAGCGTCACTGTTTTCGATTACACGATCTTCAAGGGTCAGTATGCGGACCCGTGCAACGATCCAAACCGCAATTCGCCTGTAAATGGAGTCGCATTCACGGACACAAGTTGCGGCTTGTCCTGGGGCGCGAATGTTTTGGCCACTACATATCTGTATAGCTCCCGCGGTCATTTCATTCAGACTGGAATTACATTCAACTCGAAATTTAGTTGGGATGTTTACACGGGGCCGATACGCCCGGGAGTGTTTGATTTTCAGCGCGTCGCCGTCCATGAACTTGGACATGCTCTGGGACTTGGCCACGAAAACGACGTTCCCTCGATCATGCATACCCGTACTGGTAAGATCGAAATTCCTCAAACGGACGATATTGAGGGCGTTCGGGCCATTTACGGTGCTGCGTCGGCAATCGTTTTTGCGAGTCCGCCGCCAGGGCCGGGGACTGTCGGCACCGCGTACTTACACACTTACATCACCACCGGGTCATCTCACGGGGCCACTGTCGTTTACAGCCTGACATCAGGGGCGTTGCCACCCGGCTTGACCTTGAGTACGAGAGGCATAATCAGGGGTACGCCCACGACTGCAGGAACCTATGCGGGCACGGTAACGGGCAGCGACTCCGTCGACTCGGATGGGAGTCAGATCTTCAGTATCGCAATTGCCGACAAAGCGCCGTCGTTCACGAGTGCTGCCGCTCCCAGTGGGATAGTTGGCACGAGCTACTACTTTGCACTCACCGCCACTGGAACGGCCCCAATTGCCTACAGCCTGGCCTCCGGGTCGTTGCCCCCAGGACTTGCGCTCAGCGCGGCTGGAGTCATTAGCGGCACGCCGACAGCGTCAGGAACTTTTACCGGAAAGATAAGTGCCAGCAATGGGATTGCGCCGGATGCCACATATAATCTTAGGATCGTTGTAATGGCGCCTGGTACACAGTCTGGCGGCGGTGGCGGTGGATTCATCGACTGGACAACACTCGGAATATTCGGCCTCTTCATCGTGTTGAAGTCCACAGCGAGAAACTTGCGATGGATTAAGACTCCTGGGCGTTGCCTCAGGCTGCCGGTTCCCAACCATTCGGTAAGAGATCAAACGTCAATGTGTCTCGAAATGCGAATGAATTGCCTTCCAGTGTCGCAACTGGAGTCAACATGTGCCAGACGCGATCATCATCGAATACGTAGCACTCACCGGCCTCGCGCAACGTAAACCGGTCCAATTCCCGCCTGCTGTTGTCGGTTATCACCACCTCTCCACCGCTGGCTCCGCACCGCCCTAAGAGATGAGTGGCGAGATACTTTTCACCGTCCTTGTGCAAGCCCGGTGGGCTCGTGTCGCATGGGCAATTCGGAGTTGCTGCAAATCGAATGACGTGCATGTTCACCGCGTAGCGCGTGCCAACTTCAGAAAGCGGCAGGTACGCCAGGTGATGTGCAATCAACTTGTACACGCCGGGCGAGTGGGCCAACTCGGAAGGAAGCGGAGTGTAGTTGCGCGGCTGGTCTCCCAGCGCCGTATTGTATTTCGCAAGTTGCACGTAAGGCGTGTTCTCATCGCACGGTGAAATGTCGGCCCCGCCTGCAACGATCTCGGCACTAAGCCGGTTCAACGTCCGGAATCTGGTGCCGCCTGTGTAATACTGGTCTGGGGGCATGGACCAAGCGGCATGCGCAAGCAGTCCGAGTGCACGCGCAATGTCCGCATCTATAGTTAGTGGTCGGCGAGTGAATCCATGTTCACGCATTTCATCTCGGGCGTGCCTGTCCGCAACGGCAGAGACAAAGTCATTGGTGTGCGTGCGCATCGATACCGTCGCGTTTCCGTTAGGGTAATCCGAGGGGTGGCTCGGGGCTTCGGCGATTCTCAGGACCTCGGCGATTATCCGGGCTCGGCGCAGCACCGCCGCTGGTACGAAATACTGCGGCCATACCATGCCAGAAAGCGAGGAACAGTAACCATACTAGGAGCCCCACTACCAGCGCGAATAAGGCCCCCTCCAGAGTTAATGTGAAGCCTGGCTGATAGGCACTCCAAGTCGACCGCAGTAGTTGGTAGTCCGGGTGGCGCACGAGATAGAGGCATTGGTGGACCAGGTCGGTGTTGAGCGCTTGTAGAGCTCCCCGCAGTCGCGCGGCCGCATCTACCATCGACTGCAGTGCCGCACCTTCGCGGTGGAAGGTCGCATCCTGGCTCGCCAGATGGTAGTCAATCATTTTCGAGAGACTACCGCCGAAGTTGCGGTCAGCGATCACCTGGAAAGGAGCCAGATCGGAATGAACTTGATCGAGCTGTCCACCGAGCCGCTGGCGGTACTGCGCGAGGAAACTCGGAACGCAGGCCGAAACCAGCACCGCGGCGAGGAGAACCAACCGATCCAGAATCCCACGCACGATGTTCATTTCAGCCTTGGAGGTTCCGGGTAGGGAGAGGCGCGAGTGGTGTCCACTTTTGGCGCCCAACTCACTCTCACCTATCGTAACCCAGCATCACCCACCGTGGTCTGTCGCCGGCTGCAACGTGCTGCAATATGTCGGCGGGCGAAGTTGGGCACGCGAAGCATTGGAAATGAAAGTCCGCCGGTCGGTGGTTCAATTCCACTTGGCCAGTAGTTTCTAACGACGGTTGAACTGGCGCATCATACCGTCGTGGATCTCGGCTCTTGAAAGCGATGGGCCCAAACCCGTGTTCTTATAATAAAGCGCCTTCAGGAAGGCCAAATCGCCGGCTGTTATTGCTGAGGGCTTCTCACGAGCGCCGCAGCTTGGGGACATCAGGTCCAAAATGCTTGGCAGCGCATCGCAATGCTCAGGCGATTGCGTCACTGACAGGCTCAACATGGCTACGTAGTCGGCAAGTGCCCCGATGGGGTAGCCCACTACCTTCGTTGTGTCGACTACTAGGATGACGATGCCGATACCAATCTGACTCCCGCTACCCCCGCCCCCCACACGTGTCCCCACGTCCCCATAGGCGCTGTATTGCTGGGTGATCTGCGGCCAAATGGGCATAACATCAAGCCCTAATAGTTCGGCGTCGGTATTCAACACACGGGCACCGTCGTTTGTAGTCAGGTACCAACCCTGAATCGCGTGGTCGCTTGTGAAGGCTATCAGGTCAGTCATCCTTGCAGGACTTCCGTTACGAAGGTAAACGGACGCCCATTGTCTGACCCCGTCCATTACTTCCTGAGTTTTGTTCGTGAAGAGGATCTGCACGTTGCTTTTGCACTGCGGGTTGGACTGCACAGGAGCGCCAACGTACGTTGCGAGTGAGCGAATTCGCGCCGTTACGAAGGCGTTATATTCCGAGGAGAGCCCCAAGGTGGTTGGGCAAACGCTCTGCCTGCCTCCACGCCAGCGCGCTAGGTTACCCGCCGTGTTGGATTCGACGTAGTGCGTTGTTGCGTGATGCAGTATGAATTCTTTCAGACTATCGTCCGCTAACTGCTGATCGGTAGGAAGGGGCGGAGGCGTCACGGCTACAGCGGGAATCTTCATCGATGCTTCCGTACCAGCGTCTGCA
>Ga0070690_100001758_pt1 | contig 11462 bp, 15 predicted proteins | sample KBSS33HmetaG_FD_64671 | JGI IMG/M metagenome (GOLD analysis project Ga0070690, IMG submission 64671) | Switchgrass rhizosphere microbial communities from Kellogg Biological Station, Michigan, USA - KBS S3-3H metaG | ecosystem: Host-associated > Plants > Roots > Rhizosphere ... | reverse complement strand
CCGGAAGGACGGATGCCGAGGTGTGTACTGAACTCGCACGCGCCGTGGCGACCTGGGCGGAGACCTTGGCGTAAGACACCGTGGTTGATTAGGTGTGGGGGGGAGGGGTGAGAGCAGGAGACGAGACTACACAACCTAGCTGCGGCGCTCTCGGTCGCGGCGGCCTAAGGATTCCTCATGTCGATGCTACCAGGAACCGACGGCACATAATTCGGGTCGATGTTTTCCCACAATCCGGCATGATCGCCGCTGGCTCCCCAGCCTCGCATATACAAGAGCATCAACACCGGCTCCGTGTTGGACCGCTGCTGGCCGGTCACGCGTCCGACCACCGTCGCACGTGCCCAGCTCCGAAATTTTTGGGGGGCCTGCTGCTTCGGGACTGCGACCCAGTACGAGCCGCCTTCCGCGCTCCCAGTGTCGGCTGGACGATGAGGTTTATAATCCTGGTCGAGCGGGCGGTTCGTCAGGCGTAAGAATAGAAACTGCCCGTATTCTTCCTCTTCCGTGATCGTGCCTCCCAGCAGGATGACTTTCCCGACGTAGGGCTGCGGGTTCGTGCTGAGCATCGTAAGTGTCACGCCGGGCTCGGCCATCCACAGATACCGTCTCGGCACTGAGGAGCACCCCCACATCCCAACGGTCATGGCGGCGGCAATGGTGAGGACGGCTGTCCAGCGCTGCATCAGACTGCACGAGGGCATCGCATTGCCTCCGAGATCGCGGGGCACAAAGCGGGCGCATTGTACGTGTTTGCAGTGGCGGGGTCTATGGCTGGGGAACGTTATCTCAAATCGCGGACCGGTCCCCGCCAGAGGCCCTCGGGGATCTGTTCTAGAGGGATGAGTTGATTAAACCACTGGACCACAAATTTTCCTCCGATTTCCGTCGCGTGCGGCTGCATCTGGATGACTTGGAGCAAAACCTTGAAGTGCACGCGGGAGGAGAGATCGTCGTAACGGAACCAGTAGAATCCTGCCTGATCAGGTGGGGTGGTGGCGAGAGTCATTGGCGCGCCTTGCTTAGACGATCATCACTATAGTGTACGCCGTCTGAGTGTGAGGATAAAACTGGGAAGGTCCCTCGGTTCCCTAATCCTACGTATCTACGGCTGGCCGCATGGGTCAGGTCGCGAGTTGCAATTCCTGGTCATGGACAGCATCGTCGCTGAAGGGAAGGCTCAATTGTGCGGCGGACATTCTATGCTGATGCCGACGGCGCCACGGAGTGGTGCAATTTAGCAACACCGAAGCTGATGACCTTGATTGAACGCGAGGCTGCCTTGGCCGATGCAATCGTGGACTTTGCTGCTTCAGTCCCTTGATCTGTCTCAACAAGACCTGTTCATGACTGATGCAGATCCCATGGGAGGTAAGGTCCACGTCGTAGAGGCTGATCTCACCAATCAGCGTCTCCTTGCCTTCGTTTTCACACCAGGCGCAAATAACTTTCATAACAGACTGGATGAGCAAACTTGATGCCGCATATATTCACACACAACGCATAGAAAAACACGCAGACGTGCAGTTTTTTCCTTTCTCCCAGGCGATTGTGTAGGAAGCCGACTGCATCAACGACGGGGATTCAGCCGATACCGCTGGATTCATCAGGCCTAAGGGACCGGAAGCGAAATGCATACACTCGCGGGGACAATTTGGACACATCAGCAGAACGATTACACTGAGCGCAGAGTAATCGATTCGAAGTGGCTTGTGAATTGGGTAGATTGTCTACGTGGCTCAACGTACGTCTGCTGAGCAGTGATAGTGGCGCAGTGACCACTTCCGCCTACACTGTACGCCAGCCTTGCTTTGGCGAAGCGTGTTCCACCCCCAGGCCGCATATCTCGGGTCCATACCAGGCGCGGGTGTTTCAGGAGACTCATTCAGGGAGGAGGCATATGCATGTCCGAATCCGGCTAGTCATCCAGCGGCTGCTTCCCGTAGAGTAAAGCCCGCCGAACAAAATATGACTGAAGTCGCGACCAAGGGTGCTCGGCAGCCAATGACCAATCACGATCCGTTCTATCAAGCGGTGCTGGCCCGAGATTCCCGTTTCGACGGCAGGTTCTTCGTCGCGGTGAAAACCACGGGCGTGTACTGCCGTCCGATTTGCCCGGCTCGTCCGAAGCGTGAGAATGTCGAATTTTTCAAGACGGCGGCCGCGGCAGAGAAGGCCGGCTATCGACCGTGCTTACGCTGTCGGCCGGAATCTGCTCCGGGTTCTCCCGCCTGGAACGGTACACGCGCCACGGTCGAGCGGGCGCTGAAGCTCATTGCGCAAGGGGCCCTGGAACATCACACCGAAGAGACCTTCGCTGACCGGCTGGGCATGACGGCGCGGCATCTGAGACGGCTCTTCGTGGAGGAATTCGGACATACCCCCAAGCAACTCCATGACACCATGAGGCTCAACTTCGCCAGGAAGCTCATTGCAGAGACGCAGCTTCCGATGACCGAGATCGCCTTTGCGGCTGGATTTCGCTCGCTGCGCCGGTTCAACGATGCCGTCAAGCAACGGTTCCATCAGGCACCGTCTGCGCTCCGATCAATACGGAACACCAACGAACAGGAGCCGATGATCCGCCTGTCCCTTCCCTACCGGACTCCTTTCGATTGGAAGGGCCTGTTGGCCTTCTATCGAAGACATCAGATCGCCGGCGTCGAAACGATCGAACGCGACACGTATTCGCGTGTGTTCCAGCTCCGGGAGATAAGTGCGACCGGATGGTTCCTGGCTAGGCCCCATGACCGGAAGCCGGAGCTGCTGCTTGAGATGATCATCTCGGATACCAGGCAGCTCTTGAATGTGGTGCGGCGCATCCGGTGCATGTTCGATTTGGATGCCGATCCGGCGGTTATGACGGAAACATTTGCTCGATCGCGCGCCCTCAGGTCGCTACAGGGGGCCTGTTCCGGCTTGCGATTAGCGCGGGGATTTGATCCGTTCGAAACCGCGATTGGAACGATTCTCGGCCAAGTGATTTCTGTATCGCAGACCTCACGCGTGATGAGTCAACTCGTCGCGGCGTACGGGGACAAGATCCAGCATCCTCTCACCGGCGAGCGCGTCCGTGTCTTTCCCGGCCCGCGCACGCTGTCGGAGTCCGATCTTTGTGCGTTGAAGATCACGGCACGGAAACGCGCGTGCATCCGCGAGTTCGCCTCGCGGGTTCTGATGGGAACCCTTCAGCTTGAAGGGCAGCAGAATCCTGAGGACTTCAAACGCTCGGTCCGGACGATCCGGGGCATCGGGGCATGGAGTGCCGAATACATGGCCCTTCGGGCTCTGGGTGATACTGATGCGTTTCCAGCCACCGATCTGCTCTTGCAACGTTTCCTCGCGGCGAATCCGGAAATCGATCCTGACGTCGTCCGGCCCTGGCGCGGGTACTTGGCTGCACTGCTGTGGCATCACAATGCTCATGTAGCACATCAATAAATACAGGATAACTATGCTGACTCACAGGTTTATGGATTCTCCAGTCGGGCGGCTCAAGCTAGTGGCGGACGAGTCGAGCCTTGTCGCGGTGCTCTGGCCCAACGACGGGCCATCTCGCGTCAAGCTGAACGGGACGCGTGAAGATCGCCACTATCCTATTCTCCGTGAGGCCGAGCGGCAATTGGCCGAATATTTCAAGGGCGAGAGGACGGCATTTGAATTGCCGCTCTCCCTGCGCGGGACGGTATTTCAACAACGGGTATGGCAACAGCTGCTCCGCATCCCGTACGGCCAGACTCGGAGCTACGGTCGCCTGGCGGTCGAGCTTGGCAATGAATCCGCCTCACGGGCGGTGGGTCTGGCCAATCGTCAAAATCCTCTCTCGATCATCGTGCCATGTCATCGCGTGATCGGTGCCTCGGGCAAGCTGACCGGCTTTGCTGGCGGACTTGAAACCAAAGCGAAATTGCTCGAACTCGAAGGCGCCACCTCGAATCTTCCCTGGCTTCGCCTCGGTACGCTGGACAACGACATCGGAGAGGCGGGATAGTACATACTCAGGCATCGTCGATTTCCTCGGAAAGGAGAACACATCATGGCAAAGACTTGGAACGCCCGAGCGTATGCCGCGGCGAATCCGACCTCGTCAATGGCCTCCACCATCATCCCGCGGCGGGACCCCGCCGAACGTGATGTTCACATCGATGTCCTATACTGTGGCATCTGCCACTCCGACCTTCACACCGTCCGCGATGAATGGAAGAGCGTCTTTCCCACAGTCTACCCTTGCGTCCCCGGTCATGAAATCGTCGGGCGGGTGTCCCGCGTCGGATCGTCAGTGACCAAGTTCAAAACCGGAGACCTCGCCGCCGTCGGCTGCCTGGTCGATTCCGACCGGACCTGTACGGAGTGCCAAGCGGGCCTCGAGCAGTTCTGTCCGAAGATGACGCTCACCTATAACTCACCGGACGCGCACCTCGGCGGCGTCACCTATGGCGGATACTCGGAAGCCATCGTCGTCGACGAACGTTTTGTCCTGCGCGTGCCCTCGAAGCTCGATCTTGCCGGTGCGGCGCCCCTGCTCTGTGCCGGGATCACGACGTATTCGCCCCTGCGGCATTGGGGCGTCACCAAGGGCAAGAAGGTCGGGGTGGTGGGGCTCGGCGGGTTAGGTCACATGGCGGTGAAGATTGCCCATGCGCTCGGGGCCCATGTGGTGGTCTTCACCACGTCGCCCAACAAGAAAGACGACGCGCTCCGTCTCGGAGCGGACGAAGTGGTCATTTCCCGTCACAGGGACGAGATGAAGAAGCACACCGGCAGCTTCGATTTCATTCTCGATGCCGTCTCCGCCGATCACGACATCAACGCCTACATCGATCTTCTCCGCCGCGATGGCACGCTCACCCTCGTCGGTGCGCCTGAAAAGCCGCTCGAAGTGGCTGCCTTCAGCCTGATCTTCGGCCGCCGCAATCTTTCCGGCTCACCCATCGGCGGCATTCAAGAGACGCAAGAGATGCTCGACTTTTGCGGTACGCATAACATCACGGCTGATGTTGAAGTCATTCCCATTCAGAAGGTCAACGAGGCCTACGACAGACTGCTGAAGTCGGACGTGAAGTACCGCTTCGCGGTCGATATGGCCTCGCTCAAATCCGAATGATCCGACACCGGGCCTTATGGTCCCTGGGCGCGGCGCGATAACGACACGATATAGGCTGCTGACCGCGCGCCGATCATCGGATCGGCTGGCTCGATGCCTGGAACCAGCGCTCCGGGAACGAACAGCAGCTTTTTTTCGGCGGCCTGGCTGTCGGCCACGGCTTTGGTGATCGTGAGGGTGCCTAGTTCGACCTTCTTCCGGGTCTCGGGCCAGACGATCGTGGGATTGTCCACCGGGTCATCTTTCTCGGCCACCTGCGCCAGCAGTGTGAACTTCACAGGGACGCGACGAACGCGTTCCCGTATCTCTTCAGTCAGATAGTCCGCTCCCATCATCGTGACCTGCTCCTTGGAGAGAAATTTTGCGCCTGCCACGGGTTGCAATTGGTACCGGATGTGGGTGGCCGCCCCCTTCGCATTGGTGAACTTGAAGGCGTTGATCCCGAAGTAGGGGAGAGTGCAATAGCTGACCGGCGGCGGTTTGGGCGTCTCGACGAAGGCCTTCGCGGCCGGATGAGCGCCCAGGAATTTCTCAAACTCGGTGGGTTTGAGAGCGTCGGGTCCGCTGGCGGCAATTGCGAGCAGGAAATCTCTGAACTCCTCCGCATTCGCCACGGGGAAGCCATTAAAGGACAGGACAACGAGATCCGTTTTGGTGCCGTCCGGAAGCGAGAACTTAATCGCCATTCCGCGCGGCATGTCATTCGTGTCCGGAACGGTCGGAACGCCGGAGCCGGCAGAAAATCGAACCGTGACGGGAAGGGGTTTCTTCCGCGTTTGCAGATGAGCGGCTTTGGTTAAGGATGCCGCCGAGGCGCTGGGCGCGAACGTGCCTTCCAGCACAACGCCCTTGGCATGATTGGCCCGGATGCCGGGGTGCGCGCCGAACACGGCATTGAACGCATCGACAAGTTGTTCAGCCAGTGATTTCTGCGCTGGAGGTGTCTCTTGGGCCCAGACGATCGAAGGAGTCGTCAGGGTGAAGATGAACGCTGCTGTCGCCGCGAGCAATGTCCACATGGTGCCCCTCCTACTGGGTGATTCTCGACAATAATTGTCCCGGCGCTCGGAACGTCGTCGAGAAGTATAGGTATAAAGCCTCTGGGAGAACACTGTCAGTATTGACAGGCGGCAATCGAGCAAGCAATCAACCCTGCACGTGAGCATTGAAGGCCGCCGAACCTTCCTGTAATCTTGTGCTGAGGGACAAGAAAGGGTCCGCCGGAACATCCGACCAAATGGTGAATTCAGCGTGAACATTCCGAGATTCAAGATCCTGCTCGCCGCGTGTGCGGGAGCCCTCGCGATCGCCAGCACGTGGCCGCCGGCATACGCGGATGACCTGTTGACCGTCGGTGCACCGCCCAGCTTACGGACGGCGTTCAGCGAAATCCTCCCCATGTTCGAGCGTGAATACGACGCTCCCATCAAGATCGTGTACACGCCATCGAAAACGCTGCTGCACCAAATCGAAAAGGGCGCTCCAATTGACGTATTTCTGTCTGCCGGCAAAGAGGAAGTCGACTATCTTCACAAAAAGAAACTGACGCTCAACGGTCCTCCACGGATCTACGCGCAGACGTCTTTGGTGCTCGTCATGTCGTCGGATTCGCAGGCCTCCCTGATCTCTCTTCGGGATGCATTGGCCAATAAAAGCCTGCGCATTGCCCTCGGGGATCCCCGAACCTCTTCATTGGGAGATGCGACGGAACGGGCGCTGACCAAACTTTCTCCGTCGTATAAAACCCGCCCGCATATCGTCTACGCGGCGCACAGCGAGGACATCATGGAATTGATCCGCGTGGGGAAGGCCGATGTTGGGCTGGTCTATCGCTCGGATTCGATCAACAGCGGGCACGTACGCATGAGCGATGACGACCCCTTCGGCACGTTTGTGCCGATTCAGTTTGGACAAGCCATCGCGTCGACCTGTCGAGCCCCCTTACGGGAGGCCGCCGAAAAGTTTTCTTTGTTCCTGATGACGCCTCGCATCCAAAAGCTTTTGGTGAAATATGGGTTTGACTCCGCCCCCTTGCCGGTGGAGCCATCTGCCATCAACAGAAAGGAGAAGGCCCCATGACCCGGAAAGCCGTGACCCGGATCGCCGTGATTGCCACGATCGCGGCGCTCGCAGGCTCGAACATTTTCGCCGTCGAAAAGCCTTCCAGCGCGCCCCCCGGCGTCGCACCTGAAACGGTTGCCGACTATTTACGGGCAGTCATCATGGCCCATCGCCATTTTTACACCATCCACATCGCCAACCGGCTGCGCCAGGAGCGTATTGTTGACGTGTCGGAAAACTGGCGTGCGAACCATGCGCTGCCGTTACCCGTGCAACTCGTGCGGGAGACCAGCGAAATTGCCGAATTGACCGGTCCGAACGTCCGCTATCGTCTGATCAGCCAGTGGCCGATCAACAAGGCCAATGCGGCCGGCACCGAATTCGAGCGGCGCGGCCTGAAAGAAGTCCAGGCGCGGCCCAATCGGCCCTATTCCAATGCCAGTCCGGTGGCAGGGAGCGAGGAGCAGCTATTTGAGGCGGTCTATGCCGATATTGCAGTCACCGCCGCTTGCGTCGATTGTCACAATGCACATGCCAACAGCCCGAAGAAGGATTTCAAAGTCGGCGATGTCATGGGAGGACTCGTCATCAGTTTTCCGTTGAAAAAAAAGTGAGTTGCCGGTCGCCTGCCTATGTGTCCGGCCGGCGTATGAATGTCCACTCCATCCTTGTCAGATCCTCCACCGGCATCCGCGAGGCTTTCCCGGCGCCGTCTACCGTAAAGGTGACGCCGGTCAATCCCACCGCATTCGCGCCCGCAGTGTCTTAGACAAACGTGTCATGGGCGGGTTATCGGAGAGGCCAACGGCTTAGGACCTTGCTTCGTTGTTGTCAGTCTGCCGTTCTGTTCTGCAAGTTCGGGGGCGATGCGACCTCAATACACAGAACCTTCATGTCGCACGACTCAACAGCGAAGGACTCAGGCGGGCGAGGACGTGCGTCTCAGCGTTGAGCTTTCGCGAGGTAGCGATACATCCCTTCCACATTTTCGGGGAACCAGTCGGCATAGCGGCTCCAGCTCTCATATTTGGGGAGTTGAACGGCCCTCTTGGTCTCGTCGAGACTAGCTCCCTTCCTGACCTGTTCGAGGACGGCGGCTCGAAGATCTTCGAGATACCCGCGGAACATCCTCACATGTTCTTTCCTGCCGATCTTGCCGTGACCGGGCACCAATGTGTCGAACTCCAATTGCTCGACCCGCTTGAGCGATTCGATCCAGTCGTCGGGATAGTCGCTTCGCATGGTGCGGTACGCCATCGTCTCGACCGGGATAAAATCCACGGCGAACAGGAGCTTGTGCTGCGGCAACAGCATGACCAGGCTGTTGTCCGAATGGTTTTTGCCCGTGTAGATCAGTTCGACATGTTTCCCGCCGAGATCGATGACCAGCCGGTCGGTGAAGGTGAGCGTAGGGACGGGAGTCGTCGGATCTGCCGCATCGACAATATAGGCCCGAGCTGCCGCCTGGCTGATGAAGATGGCTTGATCGGCAAACGCCTTCCCACCGGTGATGTGATCGCTGTGGTGATGGCTGTACACCACATAGCGCACGGGCTTGTCCGTAAGTTTGGTGATTTCGGTCTTCAACCAGGTCGCCGCTTCGGCGCTGATCGGATCCGTGACGATCACGCCTTCGGGGGTCGTGATGAAAATGGCCTGATGAAATTGATGCCGGAACAGGTACACATCATCGGCCAGTTTGGTGATTTCGTCGTCCGGGCGCGAGGGTTGCGCTCCAACGTCGAGCCCAGGAACCAACAGCCAACCGATCAGCCCTAGCGCGAACCATCTGGAGAAGGGCATGCGGGCCTCCACCACTGCCAGCTCGCTGCATCGTCCCGACACCGCACAGAAGATGACAATCTACAGACAGGGGACGTTGCGAAGCAAGTATGGGATGATCGATGAGCGAGCCACGCGATACACCGATGAACCGTTCGATCCGGGAGCTTACGGGAGGGCAGAGACCGTTGTACGGATGAGCGGAAATTGATTTCCTCCGCCCGCCGTATGGCCTTCAGTTGTATCGAGGGAGGACAGCATGGGAATTCGCCGATTGGCAGGGCCGAGGATCATGATCCTCGCGTGCCTCGGGGCCGGCCAACCTGAATGTACAGCCCAAGCGCCTCTGCCGCCGCCCTCGACTGCTCCGTCGATCCAGGGTTCCAACAGCGCCCAATCGATTGCCGCTCAAATTCAAGGCCTGGCTTCACAGATCTCCTCTCTCAATGAAGAAATCACTGTCCTGCTCACGCAATTAGAACATCTGCGCGCCACAAAGCCCCAGCCGCCGCCCAACGAGGCCTCGCCGGCGGTCAAAACGGCCTATGCCAATGCGCTGCAGGTGTGGAGCAACGAGATGCAAAGTGCAGAGCAGCGGATACAGACGCTCCAGGGTCGCATCAATACGCTCGAAAACGAGCTGGCTCGGCTCGCCTCCCAAGCGTCGGCGGCGCAACGGACGGATATTGCGAAACAGCAGGCGGCACTCGCCACAGCCAAGAAAAACATCAGTCAGGCGATGGTCGTGGCTGCCGGCCTGAAGCCGGCTCCGACAAAGCCCGGTGCGAAAACAGGTGCGGGGTCTCTTCCTCCGGCGTCGGGTCTGCCATAGGAGCTCATCACATTTTCACGGATGCCATTCAGCCAGTTCCACCGTAATGCCTTCGGGCCCCGAAAGAAACACGAGCTTCCTGGCGTGAAAATCCATGATCTCATTTCGTAACGTCACGCCCTGGCACGTCAACCGCTTGACCTCTGCCTCTAAATCGGTCACTGCAAAGCAAATATGGTTGTACCCCGGCTTCGCCAGGTTCTTGACATCGGCATCAGGCAGGTGATCCGGCTGGATATAGCGCAACAGTTGAATTTCGAATCGGGCACCGGCCTGCTTCGACACCAGCGTGACGTGTTCGGCTTCGATCCCTTCCACGCCCATATAGCGGGCGAACGTCTCGCCGGAAATGACGACCGACTTCTCCTCGACGAATCCTAGAAGCCCAAAAAATTGCTTCGCCTGAGTGACATCCCGCACCACGACGGTCACGTGATCAATATGAAGAATCATCGCCCGACAATTCTACGTCTCCAAAGTGGAAAGGTCTACCGCCAAGCCGTAGACACCACACCTCCACGCTCGCTTTATGAAGTTCCTTCCCTATCGTTTGGAATGGCTCCGGGATGATCTGGCCGCCGGAGACGTACGCACCACTCTTGAAGGCGCCGGGGTCGCGACGCACATCGGGCCCGAGTTCACGTTTCACACCCTGAACAGTGCCATCGACGCGTTCACTTCGAGAACCCGCGAGTGAATTACCGGACAGGGATCGAGTCGGTCTGGCCGGCCGTACACATCAACGTCGACGGAATATCGAGTTGACCAGACGGGCGGAATCCCCACGCGGTGGCGAAGGCCTGGCACGCGAGACCTCGAAGCATCTTGCCGTTGAGATCGACGCAGTGAGGGTAATGCGCATTGCCGCGGAGCGCGATCTCTCCGCTCTCTGTCGACACGCCTCGCACATCGACGTTCACGTTGAAACGCGAGCCGCAGTCCGACTCGAGCAGCGTGTCATCCTTGGAGGCTTCCTGCTCAAGAAAGAGCACCATTTGCGCCTTCATCTCCTGTGCGACAGCCAGTGCGGCCTTGCGGGTGGAGAAATTGTGGGCAATCTGAGGGGACCGGACTGGATGCGTGTCGGGCATCAAGAGATTCGAGTAGCGGTGCACCTGGAGCCATTCCACTGCTATCTCGATCAAAGGTGGATCCACCCAAATGAGAATTGGCAGGTCGGTGGCCGGCAGGTGGGTGTGGGAACCGCTGGCGATAGGGAACCGGACGCCCGACGGCGGGGGCTTGGTCGGGCATCCTTGCAGAAAGAGCAGGGCGAAGAGGAAGCACAGGATCCGGACAGCTGGGCCGGAGCGTCTCATGACCTGTCGATCTTCTTGCAGAGGATGGCAAGATGGCCACGTGATGAGGGGGCGTCGATCTTGGCACGGACAATGTCAAAGCCCATTTCGCGGAGTAGGGCCATACTCTCCTCCGGTGCATGACCGCTGTAGAAAAAGTCTACTCCAAACATCGGAGCCGTGAATTCATTCTCACTGCCGCCAAGCGACAGCAGCATGGGGCCTCGGTTCGAACCAGCCGTGCATCTTGCGAAGCAGTCCGCCATGCGCGGCATCCGGGAGGTGAAACACCGAGTCCCTGGCGACGAGGCCGTCATAGCGCCTGGTCGGCTCCTCGGCAAGCATGTCGGCCTGGATCAACTCCGCCGCGTCGCGGGGCCATGGC
>Ga0070690_100001757_pt1 | contig 11463 bp, 9 predicted proteins | sample KBSS33HmetaG_FD_64671 | JGI IMG/M metagenome (GOLD analysis project Ga0070690, IMG submission 64671) | Switchgrass rhizosphere microbial communities from Kellogg Biological Station, Michigan, USA - KBS S3-3H metaG | ecosystem: Host-associated > Plants > Roots > Rhizosphere ... | reverse complement strand
CCAGTCCATGATGACGTTCACGTCCTCCGGCGACAGATCGGACCAGTCGGGCATACGCTGTTTCTTGAAGGTGCGAAACAGCTCGACCGCCGTGGGATCTCCGCTGGCGATCACCTTCTGAGACGATCGGACGAACTTCAGCAACCACGGCCGCTGCCGGCGCGCGGTGACGCCCTTCAGGTCGGGGCCGACCTTGACGCCCTTGCCGAACGTATGACAGGCGCTGCAACGTTGATTGAAGACCTTCTTTGCGTCGACCGCGTGCGCCGGATTCGGTAGGGTGGTGATCGCCAGCGCTGCTCCAAGGCCGAGCACCAGCGCTGTTGTCCCCCGCCAACGACGCGATCTCGCCAATGTTGGAAGTGACGCTGTTCCCTGTTGGTGTTCACCAACGACGAATTCCGGTTTACCGGAAGCGTTTCCGATGGTGAAGCCGCGAGTTCTGGCCGAATTGAGCATCCTGTCTCCTGGGGGCCGCGCTCATTTGCGCGGTCGGATGTAAGCCGGTGCCTGACGTCGCCGTACCATCAGCAAGAATCGTGACGACCATCGCGCGGCGCGCCTGAAATAGTGACGACGCGCCGGCCCGCGCCTGTTGGCGGCTGGCGCGAACGGATCAGTCGCCGCGCGCCGCGCTCGCCGGGCGGTGGTGCTAACGGAGGTTGTGACGCCGAAGCAGCGAGAGCAGGTAGGGCCGATCCATGTTCGCCGCGCGCGCGGCGGCGGAGGCGTTCCCGCCCGTCGCCTCGATGAGCCGGCGAAGATAGCTTCGTTCGAACGACGCGAGCGCCTCGGCGCGCGCCACCCGATAGTGGGGAACGATCGCCGCGGTCGACGCGGGAACCGCAGGCTGCGCGAGGCCGTTCAGGTTGATGCTGCCCATCGCGAGCGCGCTTTCGACGACGTTTCGCAGCTCGCGCACGTTGCCGGACCAGCGATGCCCGCGGAGCGCGTTCATGGTCGCGTCCGAAAACATGAAGCCGGGCGCGCCGGTGATCTCGGCGGCGAAATGCGCGACCAGCGGATCGATGTCCTCGGGACGCTCGCGGAGCGCCGGGATCTCGATGCGCGCGACGGCCAGGCGGAAGTAGAGATCGGCGCGGAACGTCCCCGCGTTGGCCTCGGCGCGCAGGTCGCGGTGCGTGGCCGAGATGACACGCACGTCGACCTGGATGTCTTCCTTGCCGCCGAGGCGCCGGAACGAGCGGCGCTCGAGCACGCCCAGAAGCGCCGGCTGCACCGCCAGCGGCAGCTCCCCGATCTCGTCGAGGAAGATCGATCCGCCGTGGGCCAGCTCGAAGGCGCCCTCCTGGCGGCGCTCGGCGCCCGTGAACGCGCCGCGCTCGTGCCCGAACAGCTGCGAGGCGATGAGCGTGGCGGGCAGGGCGCCGGGATCGACGACGATGAACGGCCTCTTGGCGCGCGCGCTGAGGTCGTGGATGGCGCGCGCGACCAGCTCCTTGCCCGTTCCTGTCTCTCCCTGGATGAGCACCGAGACGTTCGACTGCGCCAGGCGTTCGACGGTGCGCCCGATCTCCTGCATGGTCGCGCTCGCGGTGACCAGCCCGGGCACGTTCGGCGGCGGCAGCGGATCGTCGGGCGGCGCGATCGTCGCGTCCAGCAACGACAGCACCGTGCGGCCGATGCGGATCCGGCTGCCGATCGGGACCAGGGCGTCGCGGACCCGGACGTCGCCGACGAAGGTTCCGTTGCGGCTGCCCAGGTCCTTCACGTGGACGCCGTCCTCGCAGCGAAGTTCGAGGTGATAGTGACTGACCGTCGGATCGGTCAGCGTCAGCTCGTTGGCGGGCGATGTTCCAATGCCCAGCCGCTCGCCGAAGTGCTCCATGACCCGGTCGCGGTCCGGGCCCTCGACAATGCGCACCCGCAGCCGCCTGACGGTCGGCTGTACGCGCTCGAGGTGAAGCTCGGTCGGTTCGCCCATTCGGGTCCCTTCTTCGACCGGCGGACAAGCGAGAATCGGGCCAGCGTGCGGACCGCCCGGTTTAGCGGTAAGCGACGCCATGGCGAACCTGTTTCGATCGATGGGAACGGAACGCCAGCGCGATACTCGCGAACGCGACCGCAACGCCAACCAACCAGATCATCAAATTCCTGGGCATGGAGATCGACACGCGATCGGTGTGGGCATGAGACCCGCTGGTCGCGCGCCAGCCATGTAGGGCGGCAGCCACGGCGCGGGGCGTCGCCTCTCCCCCGTCGACCGCGACGTGGGTCATCGTGGAGCTGCCCGCCTCGTAGGCGGCGGCATGGACCTGCCAGTTACGGTTCCAGACCAGGACCAGCAGCCCGGCGCCGAACGCGGACGCCGCCGCGCGCGTGATCTCCGGGCCGGACGGGTCGGCGCCGGCGCCCAGGGCGGCGGCCAGTTGCTGGCGTGTCTCGTCGGCCGACGCGGGATCGAGCTTGATCGTGACCGTCCGGTCGGCGTCGAGCACGGGCGTGAGCGTCCGCGCGCGGTGCCCCAGCTTCTGGGCCACCAGGACGTGCTCGCCCCTCAGCAGGTGCACGCGGCAGGGCGCCGCCTGGCAGCGCCGGACGCCGTTGACGTGGACCGCCGCCCCGTCGGGCTCGGTCCGCACGTCGATCGCGACCCACCCGCGGTGTTGGGCCGCCTGCCGCTCCTCGTCGGCGATGCGCTGAAACGCGGGGGTCGTCCCGCGCAGCATCCCGGGCTCGACCAGCTCGCGCGCGGACAGCCGGCGGAGGAGATCGCGCGCCCGTTCTTCGTCACCCGCGCCGAGCGCGCACGCCGCCGCCAGCGTTCCCGCGCGCGCGGCCTCTTCCCGGTGTCCGGCCTGCAGCAGTTGTTCGGGATCCGGCGTGTGGTTGATGCGGTTGAGGCAACGCAGGAAATCCGCGTCGCGATACGTGCGGGCCAGCGTATCGATCTGCACCATGGAGGGCTCTTCCTCCGCGGCGCGCGGCACCAGCGTTTCCAGCCGCCAGTGCCGGGGCACCTCGACGCCCGCCGCGTCCAGCGCGCCCTCGGGGTGGAGGCGGCCGATCATCACGACGGCGGAAGGGTCATCCGCGGGATCGCCGCGTACGGGGACCAGCATCGCGGAGCCGATGACCAGCATGGCGGCCGCCCGCCGCCGACCGGCTCGATCTCGATGACGCTTTCCTGTTGGCGACGGCCAGTCGGACATGGAAGGACCCTATCTACGGTCGTCTGCGGGGCAGGCAGCAGGCGAGGTTTCCTCTAAGGTGTGGAAATGACGACGATCGTTGTTGACCCTGTTTGTGGCCCAGCCGGCTATTCGTCGTCATCTGATACGATGGCGCGAGGAGGTCGAATGTCCGATCCCGCGACGCAGATCCGGAAAGTCCAGGCGGCCCATGCTGGCGCCCGCCAACAAGACGTCGGGTCGTTCCAGACCCTGACGCCGCAGTTGACGGCGCTGGCGAACGCGTTGCGCGAGACGTATCAGAGCTCGGTCGCGACGCCGGTGACGAACGTAATAATGAAGCTGAAGGCAAACCGTGAGCTGACCCCCGACGACATCAAGGTGGTCGAGGGCTTCATGATCGGCGACGCGGAGGCGTACACGCGCGTCGAGAACGATTTCCAGAACTGGATCACGGAGCTGGCGCGGCTCGTCAAGAGCCTGTCCGAGAAGAGCGATCGCCTGGAGGGGTCCACGATTCTGGACGCGATGGGCGAGGTCGCGGATGCCCAGCGCGTCCTGGGCGACGTCTGCAACTATCTGGAGCAGCAAGAGCGCGTCGCCCGCTACAAGCGGACGATGGCGCAGCCGCTGACTCCCGAGGGCAGCGCGATGCTCGTCGAGATTCTTCAGCGGCAGCTTGCGTCGGCGGATGAATAGCGGGCGCCGCGCTGGCGTCGGGTGCATGCAGGTGGTAAGCACAGAACGTTCAAGGAGGCTCGTCATGAAGAAGCTCGTACTCGCGGCAGTGCTCTCGGCGTTTTCGTTCACCGCGGCCGCCACCTATGCGTGCGACGGCATGAAGGGGCACGAGAAGTCCGAGAAGGCCGACACGCAGGCCAAGAAGGACAGCAAGAAGTCCGACTCGACCAAGAGCGACCAGAAGAGCTAGGCCTCGAACCGGTCGCCCTGGTGCGCGGGGCGTGGTAACTAGCCGGCGGTGAGGCGCACCCTTCTATTGGTGCCGGCGATGGCGCTGGCACTGACCTGCCGGACGCCCGGCGCCCCGCCGGGCGGTCAATCCGCGAAGAGCGTCGCGCCGCCGCTCGATCCTCCGCACGCGCTGGCTGCCCTGGCCGCCGAGTACTGGGAGGAGCAGCTGCGGACGCACCCGCTGATGGCGACCGACATCGGTGACCGGCGGTTCGACGACCGGCTGGGTGACCACTCGCCGGCGGGGCGCGAGCGCGAGAAGACCGAGCTGACCGCGATGCGCGCGCGCGTGGCCGCGGTGCCGGCGGCGGCGCTGTCGAGCGGCGACCGCGCGACGCGGACGCTTTTGCTGGGAGAGATCGACGCCGGTCTCGCGCTCAAGAGCTGCGAGCTCGACGACTGGTCAGTCGACGCGCGCGACGGCACGCAGGTGGAGTTCTTGCGGCTCCCCGAGCTGCAGCCGACGCGCACGCCGGCCGAGGGCTGGAAGTTCGTCGCGCGCCTGGAAAAGATGGGCGGCTACATCGACCAGGAGACCGCGAACCTGCGGCGCGGGCTGGCGGCCGGGAAGGTGACGACGGTCGACGAGCTCAAACGCGTCCTTGGACAGCTGGACGATCTGCTGGCGAAGCCGAACGACAAGTGGCCGCTGCGCACGCCCGCGGCCGCGGCGCACGCGGACTGGCCGGCGCCCGAGCGGCTGGCGTTCACGCGCGCGATCGACGCCGCGATTGCCGGCGCCATCAGGCCGGCATTCGAACGCTACCGCGCCGCGCTCCGGTCGGAGATCCTGCCGCGCGCGCGCGACGAGGCGCACGTCGGGATCCTCAACGTCGCCGGCGGCGCGGCGTGTTACGTGAAGCTGGTCAAGGTGCACACGTCGCTGGACCTGCCCGCGGCGGAGATCCACCGCATCGGCCTCGAGGAGCTCGAGCGAATTCACGCGGAGATGGCGCGCATCGGTCAGGCGACTTTCGGAACGGGATCGCTGCCCGAGCTGCGGAAACGGCTGCGCGGCAATCCCGCGGCATTCTTCCACGACCGTGCGGAGGTCGAGGCGGCGGCGCGCAAGGCGCTGGCGCGCGCGCAGGCCGCCGAGCCACGGTTTCTGGGCCGGCTGCCGCGCCAGCCCTGCGTCGTGAAGCGCATCGAACCCTACGAGGAGAAGGACGCGCCGATCGCGTACTACCGTTCGGCGGCCGTCGACGGAACGCGGCCGGCCACCTATTACGTCAACACCTACAAGCCCGAGACGCGCGCCCGCTACGAGGTGGAGGCGCTGGCCTTCCACGAATCGGTGCCGGGCCACCACATCCAGACCGCGATCGCGCAGGAGCTGACGGGGATGCCGGAGTTTCGCAAGCACGTCGGCGTCACCGCGTTCGTCGAGGGGTGGGGCCTGTACGCCGAGGGGCTGGCCGACGAACTCGGGCTTTACAAGGGAGCGCGGGAGCGTCTCGGGCGGTTGAACTTCGACGCGTGGCGCGCCAGCCGCCTGGTGGTCGACACCGGCATCCACACGATGGGCTGGAGCCGTTCGCGTGCGATCGCCTTCTTCGAGGAGAACGCGATCCTCGCCAACGACAACATCGTCAACGAGGTCGATCGCTACATCGCCTGGCCGGGCCAGGCGCTGGCCTACAAGGTGGGCGAGCGCGAGATCCGCCGCCTGCGGACCAAGGCGGAGACGCGGCTTGGCCCGAAGTTCGACGTCAAGGCGTTCCACGACCTGGTGCTGGGCGGCGGCGCGGTCAGCTTGCCGGTGCTGGGCGAACAGGTCGAGGGCTGGATCGCGAGCGCGGCGCCGCCGCCGGCTGCGGCTCGATGAACCCGGACGGATCGGCGTATCATCGCCGCCGGAGAGGGCGATGAGATCCTGGTTCGTGCCGGTCCTTCAGTTCTGGTTTGGCGACGTCGACGAGCTCGGGCGCTCGGACGTGCAGCACTCGCGCCGCTGGTTCATGAAGGACGATGCGTTCGATCGTCAGATCGCGGATCGGTTCGGTGAGACGTACGCGGACGTCCGCGGCGGGCTGCGCGAGGCGTGGCTGGACGATCCACGCGGCCGGGTCGCGTACGTGATCGTGCTGGATCAGTTCCCGCGCAACATGTTTCGCGGGACGGCGCGGATGTTCGAGGCGGATCGGCAGGCGCTCGCCGCCGCGGTCGAGGGCGTCGCGCGCCACGACGACGACGCGCTGACGGTCAACGAACGCTCCTTCCTCTATATGCCGTACATGCACAGCGAGGACCTCGACATGCAGGAGCGGTCGGTCGCGCTGTTCAAGGAGCTGGCCGAGAACGCGCCATCCGAGCTGCGCGGCGCGATGGTCGCGGCGGTGCAGTACGCCGAGAAGCACCACGACATCGTCGCGCGGTACGGGCGGTTCCCACACCGGAACACGGCGCTCGGACGGCAGAGCACGCCTCAGGAGCTCGCCTTTCTGGCCCAGCCCGACAGCGGGTTCTAACGATAATGGCCGAGCAACGCCCGCTCGGGGCCGTGCACGCGGCGGCGCTGGTGGTGGCCAGCATGGTGGGGACCGGCGTCTTCACGATCACCGGGACGCTGCTGGTTCCGCTGCCGTCGCCGCTCGTCGTGCTGGCGGCGTGGGCGGTCTCGGGTCTGCTTGCCCTGTGCGGGGCGGCGGTCTACGCGGAGCTCGGCACGATGATGCCGCGCGTGGGCGGCGAATACGTTTATCTGTCGCGCGCGTTCGGCCCGGCGATGGGGTTCATGTCGGGCTGGGTGGCGCTGATAGTGGGCTTCGCAACGCCCACCGCCGTCGGCGCGGTCGGTTTCGCGAGCTACGTCCACGCGGTGAATCCCGCGCTGCCGCAGGTGCTCGTGGCCGTCTCGCTGATCGTCGCGATAACGGCGGTGCACATGATCGACGTCCGTTTCGGCGCGCGCGTGCAAGCCGGCCTGGCCGGCCTGGTCGTGGCGGTGATCGTCCTCTTCATCGGGGCGGCGCTGGCGACGGGGCGCCTCTCGCTGGCCAACATGGCAGCGGGCGTTGGCGGCGTCCGCGCGAACAGCGGCGGCGGAGTGCTGGCCTCCGCCGGCGCGTTCGCCATCGGTTTGGTGCAGGTCTCGTATGCCTACTCGGGCTGGAACGGCGCCGCTTATATCGCCGGCGAGGTGCGTGAACCGGCGCGGGCGCTGCCGCGGGCGCTCATCATGGGAACGGGCCTGGTGACGGTGCTGTATCTGGCGTTGAACCTCGTCTACCTGTGCGCCGTACCGCCCGCGACGCTGGCGGGCCAGATCAACGTGGGGCACATCGCCGCCACGGCGTTGTTCGGTCCGCGCGGCGCGCAGCTGGTGTCGTCGCTGATCGCGCTGACCGCGGCCGGTTTCGTCAGCGCCATGTTGATGTCGGGTCCGCGGGTCGCGGTGGCGATGGCCGAGGACGGCGTCTTCTTCCGCGGCGCCTTCGACCGGACCAACGCCCGGGGCGCGCCGACGCTGGCGGTCGGGCTGCAGGGCGCGCTCGCGATCATCGCGGTGCTGACCGCGCGCTTCGAACAGCTCCTCGTCTACGTCGGGTTCACGCTGACGCTCAACGCAGCGGCGGCGGTGCTCGCGGCGTTCGTTCTCCGCTGGCGCGAGCCAGCGAGCGAGCGCCCGCATCGCGCACTCGGCTGGCCGCTGTCGGGCGTGCTGTTCCTTGTGCTGGCGGCGTACATGACCGTCCTCGCGGTGCGGGAGCGGCCGCGCGAAAGCACGGCCGCGCTGGCCACCCTGATCGTGGGCGGCCTGGTGTACGCCGGCTGGCATCGCCGCCGCCGTCGGACATGATGTCGTCCCCGCGATGACGTCACGAACAGATCGCCCTGCGCCGCTGGGCGCCGTGCTGACCGTGACGTTCACCGGCTCGCTCAGCGGCGGTGTGTTCTGGCAGGCGATCTTCTTCCTGACGGCCGGGCACTACCACTTCTCGCCCGCGCGCAACCTGACCCTCGCCGCCGTGATGGGCGCGATCTACGCGATCGCCGCGGCGGGGGCGGGCGTGCTCGTGCGGCGCTTCTCGTCGGCATCGTCGCCGCGCGCGGTGTTGATGGCGGCCCTGGCCATCTGGACGGTCGCCGCGGGGATGCCGCTTCTGGCCGCGCATTCGGAGCCGGCGTTGTGGGCGGCCGCGCTCCTTGGCGCCGCGGCCTCGGCGGTGACCTGGCCGATCGTCGAGAGCTACCTGTCCGCGGGCCGCCACGGCGCGGAGATGCGCGCCGCCATCGGTTGGTTCAACGTCACCTGGACGCCCGCGACGGCGCTCGCGCTCCTGCTCATGCCGATCGTCAGCCAGGCCGGCTCGCTGGCGGCGCTGGTTCTCTCCGCGGCCGGCAGCATCGCCGCGCTGGCCGCGACATTCGCGCTGCCAGCTCGCCCCGGTGCCCACGAGGCCGACGCCGCGCAGGCCGCTGTCGGGCGGGAATACCCGTACCTCATGCGCGCCGGATCGTGGTTGCTGCCCATGAGCTACATCCTGGTCGCCGTGATGTCACCGCTGCTTCCGCATCGGCTCGCGGCCGTGGGCGGTGGCGCGGGCGCGGGCGGGGTCGCGGCGCTGTGGATGGTCGCCCGCTTCGCGACGCTGCTGGTGATGTGGCGCAGCGGGTTCTGGCACGGCCGCTGGGCGACGCTTGCGCTCGCGGTGGGCGCACTCGCCGCGGGCCTTGCGGCGGTGATGCTCGCGCCGTCGCTTGTCGTCCTGGCAGGGGGCCTGATCCTGTTCGGCGTCGGCATGGGTCTGACCTATTACGGCGCGCTCTACTATTCGCTGGCCGTCGGTCACGCCGCCGTCGATGCGGGCGGGTCGTTCGAGGCGCTGATCGGCTTCGGGTACTTCGCGGGCCCGGTGCTGGGCCTGGCGGCCCGGGCGATGGTCGAGCCGGCGCACGCCGCTTCCGCGACGGTCGGCCTCGCCTGGCTGGTGACCGCGGGCTGTTCGACCGGCGCGCTCGGACGCTACCTGGCGGCGCGGCGGGCGCGCCGATCCTGAGCGTCAGCGCCGCGCGATCGACGCGCGCACCAGCGCCCCGATCTCGCGGATGCCCAGGCGGCTGGAGGCGACCTTCAGCGGCGCGAGCGTTCGTTCCAGGAAAAGCACGCGCTCGGCGTCGTCGATATCGGCAAAGAGCACAGCGGGAAGGGCGATGCCGGTGGTGCGCAGCTGCCGCAAAATGAGGATGCCCTGCGTTTCGGCGAGGCGGCGCCGTTTGTCTGGGTCGAGACCGGCGGGGACCGGACCGCGTTCGTCGACGAGGCGGCCGGGCGGCGTGCGGCGAAAGTCCAGATCCAGCAGCAACCCATCAACGCCCGCGGCGCCGTCGCGCGCGCTTTCGAAGTCCTGCGACGAGACGAAGTCGAAGTCATCGCCCAGAAACCGGTTGAAGCGCTCGAGGTACTCGTTGCCGTCCTCTACGATGAGGAGGCGCGGCCGGGGCGTCACAGCGGGAAGCATGCGCCCACCGTCTTGGTGAAGGGGATGTTGTCGGGCCGCACGACCATGTGCCCGCGCCATTCGCGGACCAGGTCACGCACGATCGCCAGGCCGCGGCCGCTCTCGCGGGCCTCGATGACCTCCAGTGTGAGCGCGGCAGGCGCGGAATCGCCTAGCGCGATGCTCACCTCCTGGCGGCCGGTGACGTCGCGCGCGCGATCGACGCGCACGATGACGCGCGCGTCGTCCTGACCGGCGACGGCGGCCTGTGCGTTTCGGAGCAGGTTCATGAAGATGGCGGCCAGCGCGTCATGTTCGATCGGGAAGTCGACGGCCAGATCGGCGAGCGAGAGCGCGGGCGCCGTCCACCCGCCACCAGACTGTCGAGCCGCGGCTTCCACGGAGGCAATCCATGCAGACAGCGTGCCGGCGTCGAGGCGGGTGCGGGGCCCAAGCGTCAGCAGCTCAGTCAGCGCCTCGGCGTGCGGGCCGCGCAGGCGCTCGTCGATCGCGGCGAGCTCCGCGCCCGAACCGCCGGTCCCGGCCGCGAGCAGCGCCTCGGCCCGCGCGAGATCGCGGTACAGCGCCCCGAAGACGGGCTCGCGCGCCAGGACGCGTAAGGTCGTGCCGTGCCCGGTCGCGGCCTGCGCGATGCGATCGTAGATCGACGCGACGACCGCCGACGTCGGCCGCGGCTCGGTCATGGTGCGAATGATCTCCTCGCGCGGCGGGTCCGGGTCGGAGAGCAGGCCGAGGACGCTCGCGCGGTGCTTGAGCACGTCGTGGCGCAGCTCGGCGACGGCGCGCGCGACGTCGGGGAAAAGGGCGGGGCGACGTCGCAGGGCCGCGGCGACGGTGCGGCCGTGCCACCGGCGGCGCGCGAAGAGATACAGGATGAACGCCAGCGCAGCGCCGACCGCGAGCCCGATCTTGAGGCCGCGGTCGCGGCGCGCGGCGTCCTCGTTGCGCGCGGCGTCCGAGAGGCGATTGCGCGTGGCGCGGGCCACGTCGACCCACTGGTCGCCGTCGGTCGTGTTGCCGACTGCCAGTGCCAGCGCGCGCTCGGTTCGCGCCAGCGCCGTCGTCCGGTCGCCTTCGGCCTCGGCCAGGCGCGCGAGCGCCCACTCGCCCGCGCCGATCTGCGCGGCGGCTGCCGCCGACAGTGTGCGCCGATCCGCCTTGCGTAGCTCGGCGTCGGAGAGGCGCGCATCCAGCTGCGCCGCCCGCGCCAGACCCGACGCGCCCAGTGCGCCGCCGGCGCCGGCCGCCATCTCGTAGCAGACCCGCGCCGTTGCCAGCCGATCGGCGTATTCGTTGACCAGCCCGAGGGCGATTAGCCGGTCGGCGGGGATGTCGCGCCGGCAGGGACCGGCGAGCGCGCGCAGGGCGGCGTCCGGCTTGTCCTCGAGCAGGCGGATCCGGGCGAGCAGCTGAGGGGAGGGCTGCGAGTCGCCACGCGGGGTGGCACGGTCCTCGATCTCGGCGCGTAGGGCGCGCGCCTCCGCGAGATGTTCGGGATTCGGCTCGCGCGCGACGTACGCGGTGAGATCGGCCAGCGCACCGGCGCGATCGCCTCCTGCCGCCCGCGCGATCGCGCGCGCGAACCGCGCGTCCTGGACGTCGAGCGCGACCGCCCGGTCGATCAGCGGACGCACCAGCGCCTCGACGTCGTCGCCGCCGGCCGCCTTCTTCCCGGTCTGACCCAGCTTACGCACGCCCGAAGCCAGCGCCCAAAGGCCGGGGCCGTCGTTCTTCAGGGCCTCCAGCGTCGCGGGCGGCAGCCTCCCCGTCAGCGCGTACGAGCTGACCGCCGCCGCCACGAAGCCGGGGGAATCGGTGAGCGCCTGGTCGAGCAGCTCGCGGCCGAGGCCGACCGGATCGCCGACGCGAATCCA
>Ga0070690_100001756_pt1 | contig 11466 bp, 11 predicted proteins | sample KBSS33HmetaG_FD_64671 | JGI IMG/M metagenome (GOLD analysis project Ga0070690, IMG submission 64671) | Switchgrass rhizosphere microbial communities from Kellogg Biological Station, Michigan, USA - KBS S3-3H metaG | ecosystem: Host-associated > Plants > Roots > Rhizosphere ... | reverse complement strand
GACACCGAGTAGCTTCCCGCCGGCGCGCCCGAGAAGATGTAGTTGCCGGCCGTGTCGGTGTTGACGCTCGCCTGCGCACTGCCGTTGAGCTGAATCAGGACGCCGGTGACCGGGACGGAGTTCTTCGTGACGGTCCCGGAGATCGTCACCGGCCCCGTGCCGAGGCTGAGCGCAAAGGTCATTCGATCGGTGTCGGTCGAAGAGATCGCCTTGCACGCCGCTCCGTACACCAGCAGCAACAGAACGGTTCGCAACTGCATCGACGGTCTCGTCATCGGGCGCCTCCTGAGGATGCGCGCAACGTACGTGCAGCCGAGCCGCGCAAGCAAGCGTTTAGAGTGTTGCAGTTTGGTTGCAGACGTGCCGCGGGGCGCCGTCTATTCGACGCCGGCCGCGCGCGCCAGCGCCGCGAGCGCGGCGGCGAACAGCGGGCCCTCGACGGCGATTCCGTCCTCGCCGGCGCGCTCGAGCACGAAGTAATCGTTGGCGATCACGTCGACGGGCGTTCGTACCTGCAAGACGCGGATGCTCGCCGCGGCGCCGTCGGGCAGCGCCAGCGACGCGCGTTGATCGTCCGCGGCGTCGGGCGGCATCGCGACGGCCAGCGGCTTGCCATACCGGCTGAAGATCGCGAGCACCGCTTTCGGCGGAACGGCGGCGATCAGGGCGAACGTGTCGTCGATGTTTGTCGGCTGGCTCAGGCCAGGCAGCCCTTCAAGATGTTCGCGATCACTTCGCGTCCCAGCGCCTCGAGGTCGATCTTCATCGGATCCTGCTCGACGAACGCCCACTGCACGACCTCCTTCACGCTGCCGAGGGTGCAGCGCGCGACGACGTTGGCGTCACACGGACGCACGACGCCCAGCTCCCGACCGGTGTTGAGCGCGCTGACGAACATCGCCTCGATGCGCCCGTAGAAATCGAACAGCTTTCGATCGAAGTCGGTGTCGATTCCCACCGCCTCGCGGAGAAGGATTCGCGCCATCTCGCGGTTGTCGAGCAGCGTCTTCAGCACCCGATCGACCGTCGCGTTGAGCTGTTCGACCGGGTCGGGCGCGTCCGGACCCACCTCGATGCGCTTCACCTGCGCCTGCAGGGTGGTGACGAGGCCATCGAGCAGCTCGTCGAAGATGGCGCGCTTCGATTCGAAGTACAGGTAGAAGGTTCCCCGCGCAATCGCGGCGCCCTCGATCAGATCGTCGATGCTGGTGTCGTGGTAGCCCTTCTTCGAGAAGATCTGCCGCGCCACCTTGAGCACGGACGCGCGCCGCGACTCACGCAGGAGCCGCGCGCGCGAGACACGACCGTCGACTTTCACCATGGCTGCGAGCCCTCGGGACAACGGTTCGACGTTAACACGGGCGGCTACCCGCCGGCCGCGGCCCGCAGGCGATCCGGCCACACCGCGGCGTCTTCCAGGTGCCGGCCGTCCGGGAGAACCGTCCGGTACCGGGCCAGCGTGCGCTCGGCCGCCTCCATCGACGTCCGCGACTCGGCCTTCGCCGCGCCCAGCAGCGCGCTGAAGTAAGCGTCGTCCACCACGTCGGTTTCGAGCACCCCGGCGGTCTGGTCGAGCGCCAGCGCCGCCTCGAGATCGCGCGCGGCCTCGGGGTATCGTTCGAGCCAGGCGTACGCGGCCGCCCGGTCCACCAGCGCGGCGGGATCCTCATCGTCGCGGGCGATGGCGCGGGTCGCTTCCTCGACCGCCTCCGCGTACTTGCCCTCCTGGATAAGCTTCGCCGCGAAGGTCATCCCGTAACGCCCGGCCATGACAGGCGGAAGGTACCACGCGCAGCGCCCGCGGGACCCGCATGGCCCTTGACGTCCGGCGCTGGCTCCTCCAGCGTCTGCGAATGGCCGCGCCCCGCCGTCCCGGCTTCGTCGCCGACCTGAGCACGGCACCGAACCTCATCACGCTGTCCCGGATCCTGTTGGTCGTCGTTGCGGCCGGTCTGTTCTTCGGGGGTCACAGGCGATTGGGAGTGGTGCTCGGGGCGGTGGCCGGTTGGACCGACTACCTCGACGGCTGGCTGGCGCGCAGGACCGGGCAGGTCACACGTCTGGGCGAGATTCTCGATCAGTTCTGCGACTTCTTTTTCGAGTCGGTCGTGCTCTACGTCGCCATCGCGAAGTTCAACTTCCTTCCGCTGTGGGTGATGATCGCGTATCTGGCGCGCGAGATGTGGGTGACGACCATCCGGCGCTTCATGGCCGGTCATCAGCTCAACATCGCGAGCAACCTGCTCGGGAAGATGAAGACCAACTTCATGCTCTGGGGAATGATCCCCACCTATGTCGTGATCGTCGACGTGCTGCCGTCGCTCGCTCCGAGGCTCACCTACCTGGGTCAGGGGTCGATCCTGGTCGGCATCGCCTTCGGTTACTGGAGTGCGGCGGACTACACCCGCCAGATGATCACGGGCTACGACCGGATCGCCGCGTCGCGCGCGGCCGGCGACGAGCCCGTAGGCTAGCGGTTCTAGGCGAGACCCGCCTGTAACGGTCCCACGCCCGACACGGGGCGACTCCCGTTGCCGTTCGGTAATGGATCGGCGGGAAGTAAGGGCTCTCGGTTTGGCCGGGAGGTTGCTTTCCTTAGGGTGTCGTCCGCGGGTTCATCCGCGGCGTCGGCGCGGGGAGAGTGCGTATGAGGTATGCGGGATGGGCGGTGGTCGCGGTCGTCGTGTGCGGAGCGGCCGCGGCGCCGGTGTGGGCGGAAGGTCTGACGGGGATCGGCGCGCAGCTCAGCGGGACGGGCCGCATCGGCACGTACACCCCTGAACTGGCGCACATCGCGTCGCCGGACGGCGGCGTGGCCGCCAGCACACGCGATCCGGCGTCCGCGGCCGCGCGCATGAGCGACGAAACCGACTCCCGCGCGACGACGGTGATCGAGCCGGGCGACGCCGAGCTCGCTTCCACCGACGCCGCCGTCGTCGCCTGCCGCGTGGAGATCGCGCGCCGGCGCCGCGTGCCGCCCGCGAAGGTGGCGGCCGGAACGGTCGTTCTCCGCTTCATCATCGAACGCAGCGGGCGCGTGCGCGAGGCCGAGGCACTGTCGGCCCCGGGAACGGATCTGGAAGTCGCGGCCTGCGCGAAGCGCGTGCTGAGCGAATGGGTTTTCGCAAAGCGCGCCGCGGCCGGCACCGTGGCCAAGCGCACGTACCGTTTCGCCAGCCCCGGCTCGTGAAGCCGAGGATCCACGATCCGGAACCGCGACGGCGCGGCTGAGCTTCTGCTGGCCGCGCGGCCCGCGTACACGCGTTGCGATTTTTTCGATTGCGGCGCGCGCGGAGTGACTACTCACACTAGGTCGTAGGGGCGCGGTGCGGTGAAATTCCCCTGGTCCGGAGGTTGGTCATGAACAAAATGTTGCGCGCCTCGCTGCTCTCGATCGCCGCCTTGCTGTTGTCGTCGCAAGCCGAGGCCCAGTTGCTCTGCACGCTCGGTCCCGCGACGCCGTACGATCCGATGGCGGACATGCCGCCCAGCGCGGGGGCGAAGGCGGACTTCACGAAGGTCACCGCGCTGCTCTGCCCGAAGGGGTGCGGGAAGTTGTTGTTGTTCTCGAACGCGACGACGCCGAACACCGCGATCGTGACCGATGGCGCGGGCGTCTCGAAGATGGCGTACAGCCCCAGCTTCGCGAATTCCATCAGATCGAACTTCGGACCGATCGCGACGTTCGGCATCTTCGCGCACGGCCTCGGCCACCACCTGGACGCCACGGGGACGAAGGCGGCGTGGATGAAGGATTCCTGGGACGCCGAGCTGCGCGCCGACGCCTGGGCGGGGTGCGGGATGGCGAAGGCGAACCTCAGCCCCTCTCGTCTTCAGGCGGTGCTCCTCGCGCTGTCCACGTATCCGTCGCCGCATCACCCGTCCTGGGAGGTGCGGCGGGCCGTGATCACCGAAGGCTTCAAGAGCTGCGGTGGACGCGTGCTGCCATCCCTGGCCAAGGACGAACCCGCACCGCCAATCAGGACCGCCGTGCACAAGGAGGACATGGTCAGCGAGGCCGCGCCGGGGGGCTGCACCAGCGACAAGGACTGCCGGAACGGGCGCGCCTGCCTGAACAGCCACTGCGCCGCGGCGCCGGAGCGGCGGCGGTGCGGCAAGGACACCGACTGTCCCGACCCGCAGGAGTGCGACCCGACCAATACCTGCACCGGCCCGGCGAGTCCGGCGCGGCCGCAGGCCGCGACGCAAGGACCGATCAAAGAGGAGCCGCCGCCCGCGAAGCAGGCGCCGGTGCTGGCGGCGTTACAGGAGGCCCGCCCGGCACCCGCGCCGGCGAGCAAGGACACCGCGACGTGCCAGCAATCGTGCGACGACGTCCGGAACCAGTGCGTCGAGGCGGCAACCACCGAGGCGAAACGCTGTGTCGCCGCGGTGCAGTCCGAACCCAACTACAAGACCTGTTCGTGCCCGAATTACCAGGCGGGAAACGTCGGCTGCTACCACTTCTGCGCCGGCGCGTACCAGCGCAGCAACGCCTGCTCGGCGGCAGCGCTCGTGAAGGACTGCCGCACCGACGGCGACCGCTGCCGCGTACAGTGCCAGCCGTGAACGCCTGACCGCTTCGCGTCGGGGAGGTCGCGCAACCGCCGGGATGCGCAGCGACTCCGCGGTCTTCGACGCCAGTTTGCGGGCGCGGCCACCGCACGATAAAGTGCCGGCCCCGATGTCGTTGGGACGTTTGCCCGTCGAAAGCAGTGACGCGCGCCCGACCTTCGATCTGATGGCGGGCGGCAAGGCCGCCTTCGCCCGCATCCTGCAGCGGATGGACCAGGCCCAGCGCAGCATCCTGGTGCGCTGCTTCGAGTGGCGCGACGACGAGACCGGCGAGATGGTCGCGCGCGGGCTGCTGCGCGCCGCGGACCGCGGCGTCGAGATCAAGATCCTCAAGGACCGGGTCGGGATGGCCTACGAGCACCTGGAGGGGACGAAGCAGAGCTTCTTCCACAAGCGCATCGGCCTGATCCCGCGCCTGCAGACCTGGTCGCTGATGACGGTGTACGGCCGCTGGGGCTCGCTGCGCCAGAAACCGAGCCCGCTCGCGGACGCGCTGCTCAACCACCAGATGGTCAAGGTCAGCCACCGCCAGAAGCGCTTCGACCACGCCAAGCTGTACGTGTTCGACGACGAGACGGTGATCCTGGGCGGAATGGGCATCGGCGACGACTTCCGCCACCACAACGTCGACTTCATGGTGGAGATCTCGGGCGGCCAGTCCGCGGCCCGTCTCGCCGATCGCTACGAGGGACGGGCGGCCTTCGATCCGGAGCGCCCGTTCGACTACCTGCTGCACTCCTTCAAGGAGGGGCGGCCGAAGAAGGGGAAGCGCGTCGCGCTGGCCAAGCAGCGGCTGGCGCTGATCGCCAGCGCGCAGAAGCGCCTGTCGATCGAGATGGCGTACTTCGGCGATCGGGCCTGCACCGCGGCGCTGATCGACGCGGTCAAGCGCGGCGTGCAGGTCAACGTGCTGACGGCGGCGCGCGCGAACATCATCGGCGATCTCAACCTGTGGACCTGCGCGCAGCTGCTGCGCCGGACGGGCAGCCCCGAGAACCTGCGCATCGTGCTGCACCCGCGCATGGTCCACGGCAAGGCGATCGTGGGCGACGGCGAGTGGGTCGACATCGGTTCGACGAACTTCACGTCGCCGTCGCACGGCGGCTACGAGGAGGTCGACCTGTTCTGCCGGGACGCCGACTTCGCGCGCAAGGTCGAGCACGCCATCGAGCACGACATGCGCGACGGCAAGCGGGCGAAGCTGCCGCTCCGTTACCGCCGAACCTTCGTGGCGGTCGAGCGCATGCTCACGTCGTTCCACGGCCGCAAGAAGAAGTCGAAGGTCCGAGGGCGAAAGTAGCCAACGTGGGAGGTCGAGGCGGCGCGGCGATGCACAGGGTCGCGCTGTTCGTCGCCGCGGGCGCCCTGCTGCCGTCGTCGATGGCGTCGGCCTGGGAGGTCAAAGATCCGGTTCACAGGAACTGCCACGAGCGCATCAGCGCCGCGGCGCTGTCGGGTGTCGGCTACGTTCAGACGCCGCCCGCGCTGAGCAGCTCCGACTCCGATCTGCGGAACGGCCTGCAGTTCGACGCCAGCGGCTACCCCGCCAACATTTACGCGCTGTCGTTCATCATCGGGACGCGCTGGCCCGACTCGCAGGGCGAGCCGGACTTCGACTTCTACAAGCTGTCCAACGTCCACAACGCCCCCGGCGATCAGGCGTCGCACTGCCTGCGCGAGGAGACCGACGTCGGCGCGGAGCCGGGCGACACGCACGCGCTGGCCGCCTGCCGCGCGAAGATCACGACGCTCTACTGGGAGGCGCTGGCGACGCTGGACGCGACGACCGGCGCCGTCGATCCGGACGAGCGGACGCTGCAGCCGGAATACCTGCCGTACCTGGGCACGACGCAGATCCCGGTGTCGGGTTTTTACTTCTTCGCCGGGCGGGCCGTGCACGCGATCCAGGACAGCTTCACCCACACCTACCGGGACATGGCCGACCTCAGCGCGCCCGATGCGGGCCGCAGGATCAACGCGGTCTTCAACTGGGAATCGCAGGTGCGCGGCGACCTGAACGAGGCCGAGAACGGCCACGGCCACGAGGGCGTCTTCGACAACTGCGAGAGTGACGATCCGTTCAAGGACGCGCGGCTGGGATGGGCGACCGACGCGACGAAGGAGCTGCTGACCGCCCTCAGCACGTCCGGGGACCCGATGACGAGACAGATGCGGCTGGACGCTTTCCTCGACAAATGGATGACGTACGAAACGGGCTGCTCGATCGCCAACGAGTACTGCGACAACCCGGAGCAGGCCTGGCTGCGGACCAGCGGCGAGTCGATGAACTACGACGGCGGCGGCTGCGCGGTCGCGGGCAAGACGCGCGCGGGCAGGGGCGCGCTGGCCGTCGTCGCCGTCGTTTTCCTGTTGGCGGCGGCGCTGATCCGGCGCAGGCGGCGCGGGCGGATCGCGACGCTGATCGCGCTCGCCGTCGCGCTGGGCGCTCCGGCCGCGCGGGCGGAGGGCGAGCACGTCGGCTGGCGCGGCGAGGCGCGCGCGTCGCTGTCCGTGCAGAATCCAGCCTACGCGTTCGGGGGCGCGGGCGCCTTCGCCTGGCGCCGCGTCGAGGTGGGCGGCTTCGCCGAGCTGAACCCCTGGTACGACACCAACCGCGAGATGATGAGCCTGGGTTCGACGAACTTCGGCGTCTTCACCCATTACCTCCATTCGATCCGCCCGGACTTCCGCCTGCGCGCCGGCGTCGGCCTGGGCCTGTCGGTCCTCAACATGGATCTGCCCGGCACCAGCGCCGGCAACGTCGGCATCTACGCGAACGTGCGGTTGCTCGGCGTCGTCTGGTACATCGCCCAGCGGACGGCGCTGACCATCGACGCCTTCGACCTCGCGCTGCCGACGCCGCAGATGCGCGGCTGGCCGGTCCTATACGCGCAGCACCGGGTCAGCGTCGGGCTGTCGTTTTAACGGCGCCGCCGCCGTGGCCACCGCCGGCCGCGGCGCGGTCGCGGGCGCGCGCAGGTAGCGCGCGAGGCTGCGCAGCGTCTCGATCACGCCGATGGCCGCCGCGAGCACCGTGAGCACGGTCCCGACGCGCGGGAACGCGAGCGCGCCACCGAGCAGCGCGATCTCGACCCAGAGGCTGGCGGCCCAGGAGAAGTCCGTGACGCGCCGGTTGGCGGCGTAGTTGTCGAGCGCGCCGCGCGCCATGTCGACCGACAGCAGGATGACCAGCGGCGTCGCGGGGAGCCACGTCGAGCCCAGCGCCACCATCGCGAGGATCGGCATCGCGAAGCCTGCCACCAGGCGCACCCAGTGCAGGCCGCGCAGGCTGTCGGGCTTCACCAGCTCGCGCGCGCCCACGACCAGGTAGTCGAGCGCGCTGTACCAGGTCATCGCGACCACGAAGGCCAGCACAGTGACGCGCGTGACCGAGGGACCACCCGCGACCGCGGCCGCCAGGAATCCGATGAGGACGATGGCCGCGAACTCGATGGGGCGGAAGCGGCGGCGCGGCGTCAAGCGCAGGATCAGCATCGTGACCAGCGCGGCCGCCAGCGGGATGCCGAACAGCAGCACCAGGTTGCCGCGCTTCGCCACGATCGGGGAGAGCACGACGAACCCGATTCCCAGCATCTGCACCCAGGTCTTCGCCTTCGCGGCGTTCGTGCTGGGCAGACGTATCCCGCGCAGCTCCAGGCTGGATCGCAGCACGGTGACGCCCAGCTCGCGCGACAGGATCGCGGCCGCCACCCACCACGGGATCACGCCCTGGTCGGCGCAGATGCCGTAGGAGACGACGATGAACACCTTGTCGGCGACCGGATCCAGCAGCGACCCGAGCACCGTCACGCCGTACTTGCGCGCCAGGTAGCCGTCGACCGTGTCGGTGAGGCCGATGAGCGTGCCGAGGATGACCGCGATGATGCGCGTCTGCTCGTCGCCGTAGGCGAGCGCGCCCACGAACGGCAGTCCGATCAGCCGGGCGATGGTGACCTGATTCGCCGTGATCCGCATCCGCCGCGAAAGTTAGCGGCCCGGGGGATCCGGGTCAACCAACACCGTCTGCCGGGGTGTCAGGTACCCGTCAACCCCCGATCTCCCCCGTCGGCTCGTTGGCCGTCTTGGCGGTCTCGCAGTTCCACTTCACGGCCGATATCTGCCAGCGGTCGCTGCCGCAGTCCATACCGTAGCCGTAGGCCGATTCGGTGGTGCCCGCCGAGATTTCCAGGTCGGCGGACCTCGATTCCGGTTTGACGCCGCCGGACAGGCAGCGGACCTCCCAGGAAATCGCGCACTTGACCGGGCCGTGGCAGCAGTTGCGCAACTCCATCCGCAATCCGCCGTCCTCGACCAGCTTCTGCTGCCGGTACTTCATGCACGCGTTGACGGATTCCAGCTTCTGAACCGGTGCCCTGGCAGTCTTCGATTCTCGTGCAGCCGAGTGCCCGGACGCGAGCGAAGCCGCGGCCAGCACCGACAGCACCGCGATCAGCGGTCGCCGCATGGGTGCCTCCTGCGGGACTCGAACGTCCCGCGTTCGATCAGAGGACAACGCCGATTCGGGCGGGTTCCGCGAAATTCTACGGATCAGCTAGGGGGCCGCGCAGCCGTCGTCGACGACGCCGTTGCAGTTGTCATCGAAGCCGTTTCCGCAGATCTCGGCCGCTCCCGGGTGCACGGACGGGAGGTCGTCGCGGCAGTCGTTGCACCAGCTGTATCCGTCGCCGTCTCCGTCGTCGTTGACGTGGCTGTCCTTGCACATCAGCCAGCGGGTCACGTAGTCGGCGCGCTCCTTGATGCCGTCGCGGGCGAGCTTCACCGCATCCTCGAAGTTCTGCATCGTCATGTCGGTCGGCCTGTGGGGATCCGCCGCCACCGCGGCACGGATCTGATCCGCCGACGCGTCGATCGCCGCCTGCAGGCTCGTGACGTCGAATCGCGCGAGCTCCGCGCGCAGCGCCTCGATGTACATCGCCCGCAGCGTGTCGTCGCCCATCACGATGAGGTACTGCTGCGGGATCGGCAGCATCCAGTCCGGCCGGACCGACCACCAGGTGATCGGATCGCTGTCGAAGCGCCCCAGGTAGTCCAGCGTCGAGTCGAGGTCGTGCGGGATGAACACGTAGCCCTTCGCCCCCTGGTCGTAGAGGTAAAAGTTGTGGTCGCCGCCCCAGTAGCCATCGGCGTCGTTGAGCAGCGCCTCGGCGGCCCACGACGTCACCGACTGGGGCACGTCGACGATCGCGCTCAGAGCCGCCGGCGTGGTGGCGTCCCAGAACATCGCCAGCCGGTTGGTGTTCGGATTGAGCTTGTTGGTCTGGGGCGTCCAGCCGCCGTCGAACAGATCGCCGTTGTCGTTGCCCGGGAAGAACTGGCCGAGCACGCGATGGCCGAAGTGCTCCTCGGCGACGAACACGCCGTAGACGCTCCCGTTGACCATGAGCTGCGCGCTGGTCGTGCACCCGGCCGCGATACCCACGCTGCGCAGCCAGTTGTTCGCTACCCGCTCGCGCATGAACGTGTGATCGGTGCGCGGCATGTCGAGCTTGATCTTGCCGATGCCGTGGAAGCTGGCGTCGGGGTTGGCGCTGTCGAACGCGATCGAGAGCTGCATCTTCCCATTCGCGCCGTCGATCGCGGCCGCCTCCCGCCAGGACGAGTCGCCGCGCAGCCGGATGGTCGCGTCAGCGGTGTCGCCCCCGTAATGGAACACGACCGGATACTCGACAGGCTGGTACGCGACGAAGGCCTGATCGACCAGCGCGCCCGCGGTCAGGAACTCGCTCTGGATGGCCGCCCAGTCCGCCGCGCCGATGTCGAGCGAGTACGTTTGCAGCGTGGGCGCGAAGATATCTGGGCACGCCGACCCGCCGCTGCCGACGCTGCCGCCCGCGCCGCTGTTCCCGCCCGCGCCCCCGGGGTGCAGCTCCTTCTGGTGCGGCGCCGAGCTCGAGCATGCGGTTCCCAGGACTACCAAACCGATCATCAAGCGCCTTACCGCCACCACCCGTCACCCCCCGATTCTGCCAACGTAAGGTCGCCCGCGGCCGAGTGGCAGATCAGGGATCCGCGAGCCGCCAGTCGGGGGCGACTCGGGGTCCGCCGCCGCCTACGTTTCGGGCAGCGGGATGAACTCGGTCTCGTCGCCGGGAATCAGCGGGAACGGTCCGTCGGGATCGCCGCGCCGCTCGCGCCAGTCGCGCTTCGCCTGCTCGAGCCGCGTCTCGGAGCTGGAGACGAAGTTCCACCAGATGTGACGCGGCTCCGGGAAGCGATCGCCCGCGAGCAGGACGAACCGGCTGGCGGTCTCGGCCCGCAGGCGCGCGCGGTGGCCGGGACGGAAGAGCAGCATGTGCCAGCGGGGGCAGCGCTCGCCGCCGCAGATCACCTCCCCGTCGACGACGTAAGCGCCGCGATCCGCGACGTCATCCGGCAGGTCGATCGACGTACCCGCCGCCATCTGGACGTCGACGTAGGCCAGGCGCGAGAACGTCTTCACGGGGGACCGGCGGCCGAACGCCTCGCCGACCAGCACGCGCACGGAGACGCCGCCGTCGGTCAGCGCGGGCAACGTGTCGGACGGGTGGTGATGGAACTCGGGCGCGGTCTCCTCGTCGGCGCGCGGCAGGCCGACCCACAGCTGGATCCCGTGCACGGTCGAACCCGACGCGCGCAGCGCGGGGCCGGTGCGCTCCGAATGCACGATTCCGCGGCCGGCCGTCATCCAGTTGATGTCGCCGGGCTGGATCGCCTGGACCGAACCGAGGCTGTCGCGGTGGACGATCTCGCCGTCGAACAGGTAGGTCACCGTCGCGAGGTTGATGTGCGGGTGCGGACGCACGTCAAAGCCCTGCCCCGGCGCGAGGCCCGTCGGCCCGAAGTGATCGAAGAAGACGAACGGACCGACCGTGCGGTGCTGAGACGCGGGCA
>Ga0070690_100001755_pt1 | contig 11469 bp, 7 predicted proteins | sample KBSS33HmetaG_FD_64671 | JGI IMG/M metagenome (GOLD analysis project Ga0070690, IMG submission 64671) | Switchgrass rhizosphere microbial communities from Kellogg Biological Station, Michigan, USA - KBS S3-3H metaG | ecosystem: Host-associated > Plants > Roots > Rhizosphere ... | reverse complement strand
CCTGCAGGGTGCGCAGACGCTCGACGAGGTGCAGTCGCGGATTCGCGGCTACGCCGCCGCGCATCGCGACCTCGCGTGGATCCGGGGCCGCGGCTGGGCCTACGGGCCGTTTCCAGGCTCCGCACCGACGCGGGCGCAGCTCGATGCCGCGGTACCGGATCGGCCGGCGATCATGCGCTGTTTCGACGGCCACAGCATCTGGGCCAACACCCGCGCGCTCGCCGCGGCGCACATCACGAGAGCCACACCCGATCCGCCGAACGGCGTCATCGTGCGCGATCCGGCGACGGGCGAGCCGACCGGTTTGCTCAAGGAATCGCCGGCCATGGCAATGATGAATGCGGTCGTGCCGAAGCCGTCGCGCGCCGAGCAGCGGCGCGCACTCGAGGCCGCACTCGCCGAAGCGATCAAGTACGGCGTGACGAGCGTGACGGAAGCGGCAGGGACTCCCGACGATCTCGACGTGTTCGAGGAGGCGCGCCGTGCCAGCGGCCTCGCCGCACGCGTGTACTACTCGCTGCTGATCACGCCCGGCTTCACCGAACAGGACGCCAGCCGGTTCGACGCGGTCCGGCGGGCGCACCCTGACACCCCGTGGCTGAAGACCGGCCTCGTCAAGATGTTCATGGACGGTGTCATCGAAACCAACACCGCGTTCATGCTGGCGCCGTACACCAACGACCCGACGACGCGCGGCACGCCGAACTACCGCAAGGAGGACTTCGAGCGCATCGTCGCGATGATGGATCGGCACGGGTGGCAGATCATGGTCCACGGCCTTGGCGACGGCGCCGTTCGCATGGTGCTCGACGGCTTCGAACACACCGCCGCGGCCAATCCGATGCCGGCGCGCGGCAGGCGGCACCGTGTCGAGCACATCGAGACGATCGATCCCGCCGACGTGCCGCGATTCGGCGCGCTCGGCGTCATCGCCTCGATGCATCCGGGCGGCGGCTTCATCGCGACGAACCCTCCAGCCGCCGCGGCCACGCCCGGCTTCATGCTCGGCGTGTGGGGCCGGAACATCGGTCCCGACCGCGCCGCGCGCGGCGGCCTGTGGAAAAGCATTGCCGCCGGCGGCGGCCGCGTGGTGTTCGGCAGCGACTGGCCGGTGGCCTCACTCGATGCGATGAGCCGCATCACCAGCATCGTCAATCGTCCCCCGCGACCCGGAGGCAGCGACCAGCGGCTGCCGTTGGAAGCGGCGATCGATGCTTACACGAGCGCGTCGGCGTTTGCTTCGTTCGACGACAAGGACAAGGGCCGGCTCGCGCCGGGGATGCTCGCCGATGTCGCGGTGCTGGCGACGAACGTGTTCGCGCACCCGGTCACGACACGCGCCGATGTCGCGGTGACGGCGACGATCGTCGACGGCAAGGTCGTCTATCGGCCGTAGCCGCGGGCGGTCCTGATGATACGTGCGGCGTACGGTAGCGCACGCCTTCAGGCCGGCCAACACCCGCGCGGGCAGCCCGGGAGACTGCGCTACGGTCATCTTGAAACGTGCACTCTCGTGTGCCGAAAGCGTTGACAACGTTACCTGCCTGTGCTCCGATGCGCGGGCTGTCGTTCAACTGCAGGAGGGAGCGTCCGATGGTGCGACTCCGTCGATCCGGGTTGGTACATTCGCATGCGGCGACCACGGTGGCGATCACCGCGTTCGCGCTCCTCACCCTTTCCGTCTCGAACGCATTCGCCCAGACCGCCACCGGCGGCCTTCGCGGCTTCGTCAAGGACGACACCGGCGCGATTCTCGTCGGCGTCACCGTCGAAACGGCCAGCCCGGTGCGCATCGGCGGCGCCGCCGTCGACGTCACCGACGCGCAGGGTCTGTTTCGATTCGAGAATCTCCCGCCCGGCGAATACTCGGTGGTGTACTCGCTTCAGGGATTCGCCACGGTCCGCCGCGAAGGGGTCCGCGTCGAGGTCGGGCGCACGATCCAGGCCGACGCGACGATGAAGGTCGGCGCCGTGGAGCAGGCGATCACGGTCACCGGCGAGTCGCCGGTCGTCGATGCGCTGCACGCCGGCGTCACCAGCAACTTCAACAAGGACTGGCTGCAGACGGTCCCGACCGCGCGGCAGTCGTACTTCGACGTCGTCACCTACGCGCCGTCGGTGAAGATCAACCAGGTGCCGAACGATTCGCGCTTCGTGATCTTCGGATCGAGCAGCGATCAGAACTCGTTCCAGTACGAGGGCGTGGAGATCTCCGCGGTCTCGAACGGCGGCGTGTGGGACTTCCCCAGCCCGGACATGATGCAGGAAGTGGAGGTCAAAGCGGTCGGCGTCTCGGCCGAGTACTCCAACTTCCAGGGCGGCGTCGTCAACATCGTGCTCAAGTCGGGCAGCAACCAGTTCCACGGGCTCGAGAGCGCCTACTGGACGCCGCCGGGGTGGGTGGGCAACAACACGCCGAACGAGCAGTTTCCCTATCACGTCGACTACAGCTACCAGGCGACCGGCGAGCTCGGTGGTCCGCTGGCGAAAGATCGCGCGTGGTTCTACGGCGCGATCCCCTGGCAGATGAACCAATCGTCGAGCGTGGGGGTCGATCCGGCGTTCGCGCACGGTGGCCACTCGACCAAGCCGTTCGTGAAGACGACGTTCCGGTTCAGCAACCATGACGCCGGCGACTTCACGTGGAACGACAACATCTTCTGCTGCGCCGCCACCGCCAGCCGGACGGCGCCGATCGAGACGCAGACGATCGAGCACGGGCACAACCCGGTGCTCGCCGGCCACTACACGCACAGCTTCGGCTCGGCGACGCTGTTCGAGATGAAGGGCGGCGGGATCTACATCCGCGACAACTTCACGCCGTACACCGACGACTTCGTCACCCCCGGCCGCACCGACTCGGGCACCGGGTTTTCCAGCGTGAACGCGACGACCGGCAGCCGGCAGGTGCACAACCGGACGACGCTCGACGCCTCGCTGACGCGAGCCGGCGCCAGCTTCATCAAGGGGTCGCACGATCTCAAGTCCGGCCTGCAGTACGTCTACGCCACGCAGCAGACCAACACGCTCACCTTCTCGAACGTCTCCTACAGCGATCTGAACGGCGCGAAGGATCAGGCGACGTTCAAGGATCCGGCGGTGACCGGCGGCCGCATCCGCCAGACCGGCCTCTACCTGCAGGACAACTGGACCCTCAACGATCGGGTCACGTTCAACCTCGGCGTCCGCTACGACCACACGCTCGGCGACATTCAGGCGATGGACTCGCAGACGACGCTCCTCGGGATCGACACGACCTACCCGTCGGCGGGAACGAACGTCAGCTACCCGGGGATCCCGGATCTCATTTCGTTCAACACGGTGTCGCCGCGCGTCGGGATGACGGTTCGCCTCGATCAAGCGGGCAAGACCGTGTTCAAGACCAACTACGCGCGGCTCTACGGCAAGCTCGCCACCGGCATGTTCAACAGCAAGGCGCTGGGCAATACGCCCTCGGACACCGAGCGCTACAACCCGGCGACCGGCAAGTACGACGTGCCGATCTCGATCGTCAACAACCAGACCAACTTCGCGGTCGATCCCGGCCTGCGGAATCAGTACACGGACCAGTACTACGTGGGCATCGAACGTCAGATCATGGCGAACACCGGCCTCGACGCCTCCTTCGTGATCAAGAAGGAAGGTGACTTCATCCGGCTGAACGACGTCGGCGGCACTTACGCGCCGGTGCTGATCAACAACGTCTTCCGCGGCACCACCTACCCGATCACGGCCTACAACCGCACGTCGCCCTCGGCGGCGAGCCTGTTCGAGGTGGTCAACCGCGACGACTTCACCCAGGACTTCAAGGCGTTCTTCGTCCAGGTGAACCGCCGGTTCTCGAACGCGTGGCAGGGGCAGATCTCGTACACGTGGCAGGACTCGCAGGCCTACGCCACCGGCACCGTGACCGGCAGCACGCAGCAGGACTTCTCGTCGCTGAGCTCGACCGCCGGCTTCGGCCGCACGCCGAACGATCTGATCAACGCGTATGGCCCGACGCCGACCAACTCGACCAACTCGTGGAAGGTGTCGTCGACCTACCGCGCGCCGTACGCGATCACCCTCGGCGCGCGCTACTCCTTCGAATCGGGCCGGCCGTTCGGCCGCCTGATCACCGCGCGCCTCAATCAGGGGAACGTCACGATTCTCGCCGAGCCGCGCGCCGCCTACTACATGGACGCGGTCAACGATCTCCAGCTGCGCGTCGACAAGGAGATCAAGCTGGCGACGGGCCAGAGCGTACGCGTGTCGCTCGACATGTTCAACATCTTCGACAGCGGCACCGTCCTGACCGTGCTCAACAACAGCAGCACGCAGGGGGACGCCGGCTTCGCGCAAACCAACACGGTCGTCCGGCCGCGGACGTTCACGTTTGGAGTCCGGTATCAGTTCTAGACGGGCGCGCCGCCCGTAGCGCAGGCCTTCAGGCCTGCCCACGGCCGCGCGGGCAGCCCTGAAGGGCTGCGCTACGGTCAGCGGCGCGACGTATCAACGGAGTGGTCGAAAAGGAGGAACCCGTGCGGCGCTTCAAGACGTTCATCGGTGCGAGCGTTGCCCTCGCTCTGGCGGCTGCGAGCGTGCTTCACCTGCACTCGCAGGGGAAGACGATCGACTGGCGGTACTTCGGGGCCGACAAGGCCTTCACCCGCTACTCGCCCGCCGATCAGATTACGCGCGACAACGTGAAGAACCTGCGGATCGTCTGGCGCCGCCCGGCCACGAACCCCGGCTTCAAGGAGGCGTTTCCGCAGCTGCGCGTCAACGCCTACCTCCGGGCGACGCCGATCATGGTCGACGGGCTACTGTACACGCAGGACGCCCACGGGCTGGTCAGCGCGTTCGACGCCGCCTCGGGCGACGTCGTCTGGCAGCAGGAGCCGTTCGCCCGGACCGAAAGCGAGCTGCAGGGACAGAGCACGCGCGGCGTCGACTACTGGCGCGGCGGCGGCGACCAGCGCATCTTCGCGGTCCGCGGCGAGTACCTCTACGCGCTGAACGCGAAGACCGGCAAGCCGTACGCCGACTTCGGCGATCACGGGCGGGCGAGCCTGCACTTCGCCGATCACCAGCCGCTGGCGGCTGCCTTCAACGACACCACCGGGCCGCTGGTCGTCGGCGACGTCGTCGTCGTCACCGGCAACACCGCCGGTGCGGGAGACGGCGGCGTCACGAAGGAAGCGGCGCCGGAGAACGTTCGCGGCTTCGACGCGAAGTCGGGCAAGCTGCTGTGGACGTTCCACGTCGTGCCGCAGGCCGGCGAGCCGGGCGTCGACTCGTGGGGCAACGAATCGTGGAAAGTGGCCGGCGACATCGGCGCCTGGAATCCGATGTCGGCCGACGATCAGCTCGGCTACGTCTACATTCCGCTGACCGCGCCGACCGCCTCGCAGTACGGCGGATGGCGGCCAGGCGCGAACCTGTACTCGGACTCGCTCGTGGCGCTCGACGCGAAGACTGGCGCGCGGGTCTGGCATTTCCAGATCGTGCACCACGACCTGTGGGAGTACGACAACGTCGGGCCGGCCATTCTCGGCGACATTACGGTCGACGGCCGCCGCATCAAGGCGGTGATGCAGCCGAACAAGAACGGATTCCTGTACGTGTTGAACCGGGTCACCGGCGAGCCGGTGTGGCCGATCGTGGAGCGCCCCGTGCCGGCGTCGGCGGTTCCTGGAGAATCGGCGTGGGCGACGCAGCCGATTCCGACCAAGCCGCCCGCATTCGATCGCCAGGGAGTCACCGAAGACGATCTGATCGACTTCACGCCCGAACTGCGCCGGAAGGCGCTCGACTACGTGAAGCCGTACGTCCTCGGACCGCTCTACACACCGCCATCGATCCGCAGCGACGATCCCGAGGGCAAGAAGGGCACGCTGACGATTCCCGGCGCGTGGGGCGCCGCCAACTGGCACACCGGCGCGTTCGATCCTGAAACCGGCATGTACTACGCGGTGTCGCTGACGCTGCCCGGCGTGCGCGCCGTCGTCAGCACGAACGGCAATTCGACGGCGACCATGGACTACGCCGGCCCGGGACCGAATCAGCAGACCGCGGCGCCGGGATTCGTGCAGGGTCTCGGTCCGCAGATCGAGGGCCTGCCGATCGTCAAGCCGCCGTACGGTCGCATCACGGCGTTCAACCTGAACTCCGGCGATCAAGTGTGGATGGCGGCCAACGGCGACGGCCCCCGCAATCACCCGCTGTTGAAAGACCTGCACCTGCCGCCGCTCGGCGTGCCGAATCGGCCGGCGCCGCTCGTCACCAAGACGCTCCTGTTCATCGGCGAAGGCAGCGACTCGGTGATCGGCACACCGCAGGTGTCGTGGGGCTGGGGCAAGAAGTTCCGCGCCTACGACAAGGCGACGGGCCAGGTCGTGTGGGAAACGGAACTGCCGTCGGGAACGACCGGCGCGCCGATGACCTACATGCACAAGGGCAGGCAGTTCGTCGTCGTGCCGATCGGCGCGAGAGATCACCCGGCGGAATTCGTCGCGCTGGCGCTGCCCGACGGCCGCCAGTCATCGGCGGGAGGAGCGCAGAAGTAATTCGAATCACGTAGCGCGAAGGCTTCAGCCGAGCGATCAGCAGACGCCAGCCGCTACTTTGCGCCGATGCCGGTCACCCTGGACAGAAGCTCGAAGAACTCGCGCTTGCGCGGCGAGCTGATCGTCCAGTTGACCGGCACGCTCTGGTAGCCGTCGTCGAACTGCTCTCCGCTCATGCGGTAATCGAAGTAGCCCCAGCTCGCATACGCGCGCAGCGCGGCCAGCATGTTGTTCTCCGGCCGGGCGAAGTCGAAGTGATCGTCCTCGTTGAAGAGAATCGGCTGGCCGCGATAACTCGCGAGCGCCCTGGTCTCCTCCACCATCTGCGCAATCCGCGACGGATTCTGAACGCCGTTGCCGTGCAGCAGCACGAAGTCGACTGCGTTCACGAGTGAATCGGACGGCACTCGCCCACCGTTCAGGCTGGTGCTGACGAGCAGCCGGCCGGCCGGCGATCCGATTCGCCCTTTCGATCGTTCCTTCACCCGCTCGATCAGCCGCACCGCGCCGCCGCTCGGTTTCACGCTGTCGTATTTGAATCCCGCGTTGTCGGCTTCGTTGGCGACTTCGATCAGGACGTGGGTATATCCCTGGCCGACGAGCCAGTCGGTCGCGGCGTCGGTGGCACGCACGACCGACTGCTCGTCGTCCATTCGCCGCTCCTGGCCCTGATAGAAGAAGCCGACGATCGCGACCATGCCCAGTTCGTCGGCGCGATCGAGGATGCGGGCGAGGCGGGCCGTGGCATCCGGCCGCAGCGCGCCGTCGGTCTCGAACGCCGAACTGCTCCATGGCTGCGATCGGCTGTATCCCTCCGGGCTGCCGCCTTGCAGGTTGATGGTGAAAGCCAGCAGCCCCTTCGCTTTCCACAGCGGCATGGCGGCGACGAACTCGCGCGTGTTTCGTTCCGGATCCCAGGGACCGTCCGGGTAGTTCCACCGCGCGCGCGTCTCGGCGTTGCGATCGTCGAAGATGCCCTGGACCATGCGTGAGTTGAACAGCAGCCCCTGGACTTTCATCCCGTCGTACGAGCGCGCTTCGTAGGTCGGGCGTCCGTTGACCAGGAACTCGCGTCCCTGAATGCTCACAACGGTCTTGCTCGCCGCCGGCGTATGCGCGGCGACGAGCGCGAGGCCGAGCACGAGGGCGACGGAGACACTCCGCACGTCTGACGCCGCTACTTGATGACTTTGACGACGTAGTAGCTGATCGACTTCGGTACTTCCTTGAACCAGTGCGGGACGCCGGCCGGGATGACGAACACATCGCCTTTGCCGACGTGATGCGTTTCGCCGCCGGTGATGTCGGTGCCCAGCCATTGCTCGGGCCGTGAGTTTTTGCCGCCGACCATTTTTCCTCCGTAGACGAACGTCGCCTCGCCCTCGAGGATGTAGAGGACGTCGGTCTCCCTGTCGTGGACTTCCACCTGGCCGGCTTTGTCGCGGTGGCTGCCCTGAACGATCAGGTCCGATCTCGTCACCAGCGTGCCGCCTTTCGCCAGCGCCTCCGCGACTTTCGCCGGATCGACGTGGATCCCTGCGGAGGTGGATTGTTGCTGCGCGTAGCCAAGGACGCCAAGGGTCGCTGCCGCCGCGAGTGCCAACCACAGTTTCATCGTGCCTCCTCGTAGCGCAGCCCTTCAGGGCTGCCCGGCGGCCGTGTGGCAGGCCTTAAGGCCTGCGCGACGAAAGGCCGCCGATGGTCCAACGTTTTCTACCCCGCCAGGGCGCGGACGAACGCATCGGTCAGTTCGGCGGCGCTCGTCCGATTCAGCGTCTCGTTGACGCCGATGAGGAACGCGCCGTCCTGCGCCGGCGCGAGCATGACGCGCGCCGCGGCGAGCCGCCGCTGAAACGACGCCGGATCGGTTCGCTTGAGGCGGAGCCGGAACAAGTTCGTTCCCGACGGTACGCGATCGATCGTGAACGCGCCGTGACGGCCGAGCGCACCAACCCACTCCTCGGACGTGCGCACGGCGCGCGTGTAGCGATCGCTGAAGCCGTCGAGATAGTGGCGCGCGACCAGCGCGAACGGCCACACGTGATTCAGTCCGCCGCCGAACATGCGCCGGCCGTGATACAGCCCGTCGATCAATTGCCGCGGCCCGGCGAGCATCGCGCCCGACGCGGCGTTGAAATACTTGTAGAGCGACACGTAGACGGTGTCGAACGGCCGCGCATAGTCGGCGACGCTCTCGCCGGTGTACGCGGCCTGCAGGAAGAGACGCGCGCCGTCGAGATGGAGACGAATCCCTTCACGCCGGGCGAGCGCGATGATCTTCTGCAACTCGGCGGCATCGAACTGTTCGCCCTGTTTCCGGCGCACCGGCGACTCGATCGCGATCACCGACACGCGCGAGAGGACGCGGCCCGCTTTCGTCTGATCGATCACCCGCTGCACCTCGTCGGCCGTGAACGTCGCGCGCCCGGCCGCGAGCGGTATGAGCGTCAGCGCGCTGAGCGTCTGCGCGCAATCGCCTTCGTCCTGATAGAAATGGCTCTCCTCCTGGACGACGACGCGGCTCGATCCGCCGGCGAGGGCCCGCACCGCCATGTGATTGGCGAGCGTGCCGGTCGGCATGAAGATGGCGCGCTCCTTGCCAAGGACGCGCGCGCACTGCTCCTCGAGTTGCTCGACGATGCCGCCGAGCGAGTAGGAGTCTGGAGCGAAGCCGGCCGCGTCGACGAGGCGCGTCAACAGCGCCGCATATTGCGTCGGCGTCAGACCCAGGCCGTCGCCGCTCAGCCTCACCGTCCGATCGGCGGCATCCTCTGCCGCCGCACCGAACGCGAGGCGCGGGATGCCCGCGGCGATCCCCGATGCGACGCCGCCGATTCGAACGAACTGCCGGCGATCGACGCGCGCCATGTTGTGCGCCTCCTGCGCCAGTGGATGCTACGCCAAATCCGCCCTGCCCTGACGCCGCGCCCGACACAAATGTCAGGGAGTCGTCAGGTTGGCGCGGGCGCAAAGCCTCCATCCTGGAGCGCCATGAGGTTGCCGCATGGCCGAGACTCTTCGTGACATCAAGTACGCGTTGCGGGCATTCCGTTCAGCGCCCGGCGTGTTCACCGCGATCATCGTCATGCTCGGCGTGGCCGTTGGGGGCGAACGCCACGGTGTTCGCGTCTGAAATGAGTTGGGGCTCGGGGCTTGGGGCCAGCGGCCTTCAGCCGAGCGAACAGCAAGCCCCCAGCCCCCAGCCCCGACGGGCGCGGCGGCGGGCGTCAGCGCCGTTCAGGGTGCGCGATCCTATCAGCGCGACGCCGGCCGATGTATCCTGCCGCCGAGCGTTCGCATGAGCAGCGGTCCTCGACCTCCGCTGGCGGCGCCGGAGCTCGATCCGGCGGCGGTCCGGCGCGACTTTCCTGCGCTTCAGCAGCCAGTCCACGGCCGGCCGCTCGTCTATCTCGATAACGCGGCCACGACGCAGAAACCCGCCGCGGTCATCGATCGGCTGGCACGCTATTACCGCGAGGAGAACGCGAACGTTCACCGCGGCGTGCACGCGTTGAGCGATCGCGCCACCGAGTCCTACGAACACGCACGGCAGGTGGTCGGCCGCTTCCTCAACGCGCGCGATGCGCGCGAGATCGTGTTCGTTCGCGGCGCCACCGAGGCGATCAACCTGGTGGCATGCGCGTACGGCCGACCACAGCTCGGCCCGGCAGACCACGTCGTCGTCTCCGCGATGGAACACCACTCGAACATCGTGCCGTGGCAGGCGGTGTGCGCGGAGCGCGGTGCGCGCCTCGCCGTGATCCCGATCTCCGACGCGGGCGAGATCGATCTCGACGCGTTCGCGACCCTCTTGACCGACCGTACGCGGATCGTCTCGGTCACCCACGTTTCGAACGCGCTCGGCACCATCAACCCGATCGCGGAGATCGTCCGGCTGGCGCGCCGCGCCGGCAGCGCGGTGCTGGTTGACGGCGCGCAGGCCGCGGCGCACATGCCGGTCGACGTGCAGGACCTCGGGTGCGACTTCTACGTCTGTTCGGGCCACAAGATGCTCGGCCCGACCGGCATCGGCGTGCTCTACGGCCGGCTGCCGCTGCTCGAGGCGATGCCGCCGTATCAACACGGCGGCGACATGATCACCTCGGTACGTTTCGAGGGGACGGACTACCAGCGGCCGCCGCACCGCTTCGAAGCCGGGACGCCGCACATCGCCGGCGCCATCGGGCTGGCGGCGGCGATCGACTACGTCAGCTCGCTCGGCCTCGATCGCATCGCCGGGCACGAGCGCGCGCTCGCGGACTGCGCGACCGAGGTGCTGACACGCCTGCCCGGCGTCCGCGTCGTTGGACGGCCGGCGAAGCGCGCCGGGATCGTCTCGTTCGTGATGGACGGTGTGCACCCGCACGACCTCGGCACCGTTCTCGATCGCGAAGGCGTGGCGATTCGCGCCGGCCATCACTGCTGCCAGCCGCTGATGGACCGCCTCGGCCTGCCGGCGACGGCGCGGGCGTCGTTCGCGTGTTACAACACGCTGGCCGAGGTCGACGCGTTGATCGCGGCGCTGTGCACGGCGCGCGAGGTCTTCGGATGAATGCCGACCTCGCGGCGCTGTATCAGTCGGTCATCCTCGATCACAACCGGCGGCCGCGGAACTTTCGTGCGCTCGACCACGCGACACGCGGCGAAGGGCACAACCCGCTGTGCGGCGATCGGCTGACGGTGTTCGTGCGGATCGCGAACGGGGTCGTCGAAGAAGCGGCGTTTCAGGGATTCGGTTGCGCGATTGCGACCGCTTCGGCGTCGATGATGACCGAGAGCGTGACGCGCCGTGCCGTGGCCGACGCCTGCGCGCTGGCCGCACGCGTCGAGGCGCTGCTCTCCGCCGAGGGCGACGGCGCTGGCGATGATCTCGGCAGCCTCGCGGCGCTCGCCGGTGTTCGCCAGTTCCCGCTGCGGGTCA
>Ga0070690_100001753_pt1 | contig 11472 bp, 8 predicted proteins | sample KBSS33HmetaG_FD_64671 | JGI IMG/M metagenome (GOLD analysis project Ga0070690, IMG submission 64671) | Switchgrass rhizosphere microbial communities from Kellogg Biological Station, Michigan, USA - KBS S3-3H metaG | ecosystem: Host-associated > Plants > Roots > Rhizosphere ... | reverse complement strand
GCGACGCGAACCTCACGAGTTCAAGGTTGAACTCCGGCTCGCCGTCGCAGGGTTTCCAATGCGGCTTGTGAATCTATCGTCGACTGGCTTATTGGCCGAAACCAATCAGAGATTGTGTCCCGGCCGAACCGTTGATGTTTTCCTCCGATATGGTGGTGTCCGCAAGGTTCTCCGAGCCACGGTCATTCGATCGTCCATGCACGCCGTTGCGCCCAACCCAATCTTCCGCGCGGCGTTGCAATTCGAAGACGCCTTAGCTTTGCAGGACGCTGACCTATGAGCTTGATGCCGTCACTGTGCGCGGCCCTGGAACGTGCCGGTGGAGAACGACTCGTGATGCGGGCCGGTGAACGCCCGCACGTGCTGGTAGGCGAGCGGCGCCACGACGTAGCTTCCGCTGTTCTCTCTATCAATGCCGTGGAAGCACTGGCGGAACAGATCCTGTCGCCTGGCGCTCGCCAGGAATTAACGACGAATGGATCGGCAACTGAGCCAGTGCACGCACCGTCTTTTCCGCATCCACTTACTGCAAGAGCCGAACGGGTCGGCGACGATTTTTGTATTGAGCTGATTGTGTCGCTGGCCGTCGAAGCATCAGCGGCACCTGTCGAAGCCGAGATCAGTCCGGTCGTTGCACAGGAACCGGAGATCGTGGACGAGGCACCGCAAGCAACTGAAGTTCATCACATCGACCAACCAGCGCCTGTCGAAATGCCATCCGTCGTTGTCGCTCCGGAACCTGCAACGGTCAATGTGCACGTGCAGGAGCCCGAGCCGATGCCGGCTCAGGCGGTGGTGCGCGAGATCTCACCCGATCCCATTCCCGAGCCCATTTCACAGCCCGATGTCACCGTGGTGACCAGAATCCAGGAGCCGGTGCGTGCGCCTCGATCTGCTCGCACAGCAACGGCACTCGACCTGTTTGGCTGGATCAGCCACGCGTCGGATGTCGGTGCAACGACGTTGTATCTGAGAGCTGGATCGCCGGCCGCCGGGCGAATCGATGAGCGAATTCAGCCGATCAGCCAGGAGATCGTCGCCGCTTCCACGCTCGAGGATGCGATCAGTGTATTTACTCGCGGTGGCGATGGCATGTGGGAACCACGCGGTGATGGCGAATGGGTTCGGGAGGATGACGAGCTCGGTTATGTCAGCTGCCGTGTGTTTGCCGATCTTCAAGGCAGCGGCCTGCTGATCCATCTCCGACCGTCCACATCGTTGCGCCTCCTGTACAAGCACATTCCCAGGCAGGTTCGTGCTGCCTGCGAAGGCAACGGACTCGTCGTGGTCGCGGCATCGACCGACAGCGATGTCGAAGCTCTGGCTGCCGCCGCCGCCGACTGGAGTGGCCGCGATCGGGGTGGTTACCTGATTTCGCTTCAGCGACGCAGGCGATCGCATGGGGACATCACCGGCGCGTTCGTGAGTCAACGAACTGTCTCTGGCAGCGACAAAGACTTCGTCGCCGCGATCCGACGCGCGGCTCAGGAGAGTCCTGACATCCTGCTTGTTACAGGACTCCAGGCCGAGCAATCGCTTCAAGCCGCGGTTCTGGCTGCCGCCGGTGGCCGTCTGGTGATTGCAGGCGTCGTCGCGCCGACGACGGTCGATGCGCTGCGAATGTTGGCTGGTTCGGACGCCCATGTCCGACGTGCCCTGGCGGCATCCTTTCGTGCGGCTATTGGCTATCGTAGCCTTCGCCGTCTGGGTGGGGGCAGGACCTTGATTCAGGACGTTGTGCTGGCCACCAGCTCTGTCTGTGGTCTTCTCGAGTCCGGTGATTTCGCAGGCCTCGCTCGGACACAAAATGACGTGACGTCGAAGATGCGATCGGTGGACGAGGCGCTCGCCCGCGCCGTGACTCGGCGCCAGATCTCGCTGCGAGAGGCAGCCAGCCAGGCGATCGATCGCAGTCATCTGGTTGCACTGGTTCGTTCGCAGGCGCGCACGAATTCCTCAGGCAGGCTCGCACTCGGTGGCAGTCGCGAGAAAAATACGACTTCGAACGCACATGCCCAGCCAGATGCGCAGGTTGCGGCCCCGGGGATCAGCGGTTTCGCCAGATACTGAGTCGCCCCCTCATAAACTGTACTGCGACACCGACGCGGCACGGTCTTGTGCCGCTCCCAGGCACTCGATTAAACCGGGGCAGGGGCGGTGATGAAGAAGTCCTCCACGATCTGACGCAGCTGGGCGACGCTCTCGGCCCGGTTGACGGCAACACGCAGATGCGATCCTGAGTCCAGACCTTTTGAATACCACGCGCACAGTGCACGCAGCTTGTTGATGACCCAGCGTTCGTGACCGGTTGCAGGCGCAGAGATCTGAAGCCCACCAGGCGCAACGTGACGGAACCCCTGTGGCTCAAGGTCCCGTTGATCAAGCAGCAAGTCGATGTAGTCGAGCAGGAATTGGCCTCGTTCGCGCATCGTCACCGTTCGCGCCTCACCTCCGGCCACAAGATCCGCGGCTTGCGCCAGAATCCAGGGATTACGGAGCACCCCGCGGCCGACGAGAACGCCACTGACGCCGGTCTTCATCCGTTCGACGATCTGCTCGGGCTCGACACAATCTCCACTGCCAAACACAGGGATGCGCAGATCTCGGGCGACCCGGCTCACCAGCTCCCAGTCGGCGTGGCCGTTGTACGATTGTTCGGCAGTCCGGCCATGAATCGTAATCGCGGAAGCGCCGGCATCCTGCACCATCCGCGCTAGCGTTGGAGCATTTCGATCGCTGTCGGTCCAACCTGCACGCATTTTCACAGTGACGGGGATATCGACTGCGCCCACCATTGCCTCAACGACGTGGGCAGCGTGCTCGGGTTCACGCATCAGGCTGCAACCGGCATTGTGCTTCGCGATCTTCGGCACCGGGCATCCCATGTTCACATCGACGATGTCCGCGCCCATGTCCCGTACGATTCGCGCGGCTTGCGCCATCTTTGACGGATCGCCACCAAAGATTTGAATCGAGATCGGTCGCTCCTCCTCGGTGTATTCGGCATACTCGAGCGTGCGATCAATCCCTCGCACCAAACCTTCTGACGACACCATCTCGGTCACGACGAGGCCGCATCCGCCGTGCCGCTTCACCAGACGACGAAAGGCCGTGTCGGTCATGCCAGCCATCGGCGCGACGACAAACGGCGACGGAAGTTCGAGTGAGCCAACTTTCATGGGACGTCAGTACGGCCGGACGTCGGCTGCGTCCACTTCAACGCTCACCGCCTGACCTATCAGGTCCACCGAGAGCACGAGGCGGGCTTTGTCGTTCTTTCGAACCAAGCGTCCGACGACGCCCGTCAGCGGACCATGAACGACTTCGACCATCATTCCCTCACGAATCATCGGGCAGGGATCGAAAGCAAGATCACTCAGAACGAGACGCCGAATTCCGTCGATCTCCTGTTCAGGAATGGGTGCCGGCTCGCCTTCGAATGAAATGATGCTCACGACACCTGTGCACTTCAGGACAGGTAGCCGGTCACGTGGGTCGAAGCGTGCGAAGCAGTAGCCGGGAAACAACGGCCAATCGATTTTCTTCTTCCGGTCTTTCCAACGGCTCCACTTGGTGACCGTGGGAAGAAATGTCTCGATGCGCTTCTGCTCGAGTTGTTCGCGAACGACCTGCTCATGGCGCGATCGAGTCCACAGCGCAAACCAGCTTTCCTCGGAGCCCTTCACCAGGATCTCCGGGGACGCACCCGAGTGACGACGATCATTTGCTGGTCCCGGCCTCCGGTGAGGTCTGTTCCGAGCTTGCTCCTCGCCGTTTCGCCAGAGCGGTATCGTAGGCCTTCTGAAGCTCGGTATTCCGCCAGGTAATCGTCGCTTGAGCGCGAAGGCGATCGAGATACTTTTCGCGCTCGCCACGAAGCTTCTGCTCACCGATTCGATTCCCGATGTCTCCGCGCGCCTCCTCGAAGGAGCGGAGTTTCGCATCGGTGCGAGACTCGAGTTTCAACAGCTGATATCCCCTTTGAGTACGTATCGGATCGGTCACGTCGCCAACCTGCATCTTCGCCAGGAGGTCGCGGAGAGCCGGCGCCAATTCGCCGCTGTTCAACGGTCCGATAAGGCCACCATTCGCCTTCGACGCAGCTGACGAGTACTCTCCCGCGAGGCGTGGGAACGGCTCGCCCGCCAGCAGTCTCTTGCGGATCTCTTGCGCCTGTTCGCGAGCCGTATCGTCTTCAGCAACGTTCACACCTCTATCGCTGTTCTTCACCTCTATGAGGATCTCTCGCAGGGTGACCTCAGATGGGGATGTGAACTCCTGCCGATGGGCGTCGTAAAAGGCCCTGGCTTCCTCGTCCGTCACACTAATCTTGTCGAGAATTTCCGCGCGCTGTACTTGACTGACGAGCATTTGGCGCTCGAGGTTGCGGCGCAGGTCAGCCATGGTCAGCCCCTCTTGCTTCAGAGCCTCCTGGAACTTCGTCTCATCCTGCAGATTGTTCGACGTCTTGATATTTTCGAGAATCTGGGCGAACTGTTGATCACCGAGGGCGTATCCTGACTCTCGCCCGCGCTGAACCATCAACAGTTCGTCAACTGCCGTCAAGATCAGATCAGGAGTGATCTCAGCCACTGCCTTCTGCAACTCCGCCCCTTGGGAGGCGTTCGCCAACTCGGGGCGATTGCGGAGTTCCGCTACCTGCCGGGCTTCAAATTCAGTTTTGGTGATGATTTCGCCGTTCACCTTGACCAGGACCTGTTCCAGGATCTCGGCGTGGATTCCCGGCGAAATGGCCACCGCGCCGAGAATCACACAGGCGACGGTCAGGTGCTTCAACATGACAATTCCTTCGACATCAGTATTTTACACGACGAGAGGCTCGCAAACCTCAGCGCTCGTCGAGCGCGTCAAGCAGCGACGTCAGACGAGAAAACATCCCACCTTCGGCGCGCGGATCAATTTCCGGCTTCCGCAGAACCTCGTCCTTCGTGAATCCCGGCTTGACCTCGCCGACCGTCGCTCTCGCCGTCCACCAACTGACTTGTGGTTCAGCAGATCGTCCTCTGCCCCCTGCCGGTCTGGCAGGCGATGATTTCTGGCCGGCCCCCGACCGTATCGGGGACAGCGGCGCCTCCAGATCCAGCTTCACTGAGACGGGTGGGACAAGCGTGGCTCCCGGCCACGACCCGACCACCCTTACCAGGCGCGCGCCATCGAGCCGCGCGTTGGGCCTGAACTTAATGACGACCAAACGCCCTTCCCGGTCGATCGAATCGACATCGAGGTGATCGGCTTTGAGCCGTATTCGTCCAAACTCAGCGAGATTCAGCACCGAATCCGGCGGAGACCCGTAGCGATCGCGCAGCTCTTCCAGCACCGCCGTCAACTCGTGTTCGGTCCTCGACGAGGCGACCTTGCGATACACCATGAGGCGCTGATTCATGTCCTGGATGTAACCTGGGTCAATTTTGAGATCGATCCGGAGATTGACCGTCGCGCGGCTCTCTTCCTCGATTTCTTCGCCGCGGAGCTCGCGGATCGTCTCCTCGAGAAGCTTCATGTACATCTCGAAGCCGACGGCGTCGATGTGGCCACTTTGCTCGCCGCCCAACAGGTTTCCGGCACCCCGGATTTCGAGATCGAGAGCCGCCACGCGGAAGCCGCTTCCGAGATCGCTGAATTCCTTGATGGCGGCGAGACGTTTCCGCGCAATCGGCGACAGTGACTCCTGGGGAGGAATCAGTAGATATGCATACGCCGTTCGGTCCGAACGACCTACTCGACCACGCAACTGGTAGAGCTGCGCCAGACCATACCGATCGGCACGATTGATGATGATCGTGTTCGCATTGGGAATATCGAGACCGTTCTCCACGATCGTCGTGGCCAGCAAGATGTCGAAGCGACCTTCCACGAACCCCAACATCGCCCGCTCCAACTCCTCTTCACCCATTTGACCGTGTCCAACGGCCATTCGCGCCTCGGGCACCAAACGTTGTAAGAGGTTGCCGATTGAGTAAATGGATTCCACCCGATTGTGGACAAAGTAGATCTGTCCCCCTCGCGCAAGCTCACTGCGTATCGCACGCTCAATCACGGGTGCATCGAACTTGACGACATTCGTTTGAATGGACAGTCGATCCTTTGGCGGGGTCTCGATGATCGACATGTCCCGGATACCGACAAGAGACATGTTCAACGTTCGCGGAATCGGCGTCGCGGTCATGGTCAGCACGTCCACCCGCTTGCGCATTTGCTTGATGCGCTCCTTGTGGACAACGCCAAAACGTTGTTCTTCGTCGACGACGAGAAGACCCAGATCCTTGAAACGAACATCTTTGGACAGCAGTCGGTGCGTTCCAACGATGATGTCGACGCGCCCGCTTGCGAGGCGCTCGATCACCTCCTTCGTTTCCTGCTTTGTCCGGAAACGACTCACCATGTCGACCACGACTGGGAACCCGGCAAACCGATCGCGCAGCGTCTTCAAGTGCTGAAACGCCAGGACTGTCGTCGGGGCGAGAACCGCAACCTGTTTTCCATCCAGGACTGCTTTGAAGGCGGCTCGCATGGCCACTTCCGTTTTGCCATATCCAACGTCGCCGCACAGCAAGCGATCCATGGGAGTCGGAGTTTCCATGTCACGCTTGATGTCGGTGATCGCTGCTGCCTGATCAGGCGTCGGTTCGTACGGAAACGCGCCCTCGAACTCTTCCTGCCAGTGCGTATCCGGCGGGAACGCGTGGCCTGGCAGCGCCTTCCGCTGGGCATACAGCTTGAGCAGCTCCTCGGCCATGTCGCGCATCGCCTTCTTGACGCGCGTCTTGGCCTTCTCCCAGGTCGTGCCTCCGAGTCGGTCGAGAGCCGGCCGCGAGCCGCCGGTGTATTTCTGAATCAGATCGAGGCGCTCGACCGGGACGAAAAGCTTGTCGTCTCCGTGATACCGGAGCTCGAGAAACTCCTGCACATCTGATCCGGAGACTGTCGCCGAACGAGTACCGGTGGCCAGCTGTTTCAGTCCAACGAACTCACCGATGCCGTGGTCCACATGCACGACAAGATCGCCGACTTTCAGGTCGCGCAGATCAGAGAGAAACGTCTTCGCCAGATTCCGACGCTGCTCCTGAACCCGACGCTCCTCTTCGAAGATATCGGTCTCTGCGTAAATCTGGAGTCGCCCCTCTTCGAGCGAAAATCCTTTTGAGAGCGTGCCACGCGTCACCAGAACTGCGGCGGAATGCGCGTCCTCCGAAAGTTCGATCGGAATCGCAATGATGTCGTAGTCGCGAAGAATCTCGACGGTACGTTCCGCACGGCCGACGCTCTCTGTCACGACGACCACCGTTGCGCCCCGCTCGCGTGCACGTTTGATGTCCGCGACCCAATCGCCGACGCGACTGCGAAACTCCATCGCCGGCTGGCAGGCGACTTGATGAACACTTTCTTCATCGACCGCCAGTTCCTCGAGCCGAGGAGCGGCCATCACCCGGCCGGCAAGTATCTCCCAATCTGCAAAAGCCTCGGTGGGTGGCAGGGCGGCGACGTGACCGCGCGTCTGTGCTTCCTGGTAGCTGTTGTCCAATTGATCTCGCAGCTTCACCGCCTGCTGGCGGACGTGATCGAGCTCGGAAACCAGCCAGTGCATTCCGCCGGGGGCCGCGGTCATGAACTCGATGATCGACACCAGTGGTGCGCCGTCGTCGAATCGCTCGCGCGCCGGCACGAGGTGGACGTAGTCGGTCGGACCGGTCGATCGCTGCGTGGCCGGATCAAAACGCCGAAGCGTCTCAACCATGTCACCGACGAACTCCACTCGCACCGGTTCGAGATCGGTCGCAGGAAATACGTCGACGATGCCGCCGCGAATCGTAAAGGCGCCGTGCTCATCGACTGGATCTTCGCGGATGAAGCCGCCGTCTACCAGCAGGTCGGCCAGACGTTGAGGCTCGACCTCGGTGCCGACGCGTAGCTCAATCGAGGCTGCTAACATCCGTTCCGGCGAACTCATTCGGGGAAGCAGCGCCCCCGCAGACGCAACGATGATCCGCGCCGATCCGGAGGCGGCGGCGTGCAATGCCCGCGCACGTGCTGCCGCGACGCGAAAGTGCGGAGTCATCCCGCGATACGGATCGACCTGCAGCGCCGGCAAGCAGAGGACGGCCTGTTCGACAGCCGCATCGGATGCGCCTTCGAGGCCGCCATAGAAGAACCTGATGTCGGCAGTCAGCCGCTCGGCTTCGATATCTGTGGGAGCGACCACGACGGTCAGCCCCGTGCGAGTTCGCGCGACACCTGCTATCGCGAGCGCTTTCGACGATGCTGTCAGTCCCGCTGTGACAGGTGCCGCCCGGTCGAGGCCGGCGGTTGCCAGAGCACGTGCCAGGACGGAACGGAGCGTGAGTGAGGGAGTGCCAATGCTCATGAACTGGCCGGCGGGCGCATCTTCCCGATCAGACTGGTCGTGGAGAATCCCTTCGCGAGCTCGAGACGGACCACACGACCCCCTCGCCGTTCGACGATCTCGCGCCCCACGATGTTCTCGGGGCCCCAGTCTGCTCCCTTGACCAAAATGTCAGGTCGTATTGCGGTAATGATGTCGAGCGGCGTGTGTTCGTCGAAGACGACAACGGCATTCACGAAATCGAGGGCGAGGAGAATTTCGACCCGCTCCTCCGCTCGATTGATCGGTCGATTGTCGGCCTTGTTTGCGCGTACCGATCGGTCCGAATTGACACCGACAATCAAGACGTCGCCGAGCCGTCGCGCGTCATTCAAGTAACGCACGTGTCCAGGATGCAGCAGATCGAAGACACCGTTGGTGAACACCACCGTCCCGCCCTGGCTTTGCACCTGGCGGGCCAGTGCGGCGGCTTCTTGGCGAGAGGATACTCGGGGACTGGTCGTTTTCACTGGCGTAGGCGGCTAGAACGATCTTGCCACCACATGACGCGCGCCGGCGGCTCAAGCTCTGGTGCGTGCGCGCGAAGCTACCTGGAGACGAATCAACGATTTCATGAGCGCGACACGGGCGCGCTCGAAGTCCATATCGGGGGACGGGCTGGCAACACGACTCTCGGCCCGTTTCTTTGCCGACTCGGCTCTGCCGACATCGATGTCTTGCGACTTCTCGGCGATACGGGCCAGGACTGTCACATGATCGGGGAGGACCTCCACGAAGCCAAACGCCACCGCGAGATAGAACTTTTCCTGCCCTATTCGATACCAGAGCTCCCCAACCTGAAGCGAGGCTAACAGTTCAGTATGGCCGGGAAGGACGCCGAAGTAGCCCTCCGATCCAGGCAACTCGACTTCATCGACCTGCTCAGTGACCAGCGCGCGATCCGGCGTCACGATCTCGAGCGTCAGCTTGGTGGGAAGAGCCATCCTCCGCCTTATGCCTCCTTCATCTTCTTTGCCTTCTCGATGGCTTCCTCGATAGTGCCCACCATGTAGAAGGCCTGTTCTGGCAGGTCGTCGTGCTTGCCCTCAACGATCTCCTTAAAACCTTTGACCGTATCGGCAATCGGTACGTACTTGCCCTCGAAGCCGGTGAACTGTGCTGCAACAAAAAACGGCTGCGACAGGAATCTTTGAATCTTGCGCGCGCGCGCCACCGTCAGTTTGTCGTCCTCTGATAGCTCGTCGATACCGAGAATCGCGATGATGTCCTGCAGATCCTTGTATCGCTGGAGAATCTGCTTCACCGAGCGCGCGACGGTATAGTGCTCATCTCCGAGCACACGCGGGTCCAGAATCCGTGAGGTCGATGCCAGGGGATCCACGGCCGGATAAATGCCGAGCTCTGCGATCTGCCGCGAGAGGTTCGTCGTCGCATCGAGGTGCGCGAACGTTGTCGCCGGCGCCGGATCGGTGTAGTCATCGGCCGGCACGTAGATCGCCTGCACTGAGGTAATCGATCCCTTCTTCGTCGACGTGATCCGCTCTTGCAACTCTCCCATTTCTGTCAGCAGCGTCGGCTGATAACCGACCGCGGACGGCATTCGCCCGAGCAAGGCTGATACTTCAGAGCCCGCCTGCGTAAACCGGAAGATGTTGTCGATGAAGAGAAGAACGTCCTTTCCCTCTGCGTCGCGGAAGTACTCCGCGACTGTCAACGCGGAGAGACCAACGCGCAGCCTCGCACCAGGCGGCTCCGTCATCTGTCCGTACACGAGCGCCGCTCGCGACTTCGACATGTCGTTCACGTTCACGACACCCGACTCCTGAAACTCGAGCCAGAGGTCGTTGCCTTCGCGCGTGCGCTCTCCAACACCCCCGAACACGGACACACCTCCGTGTTTCGTGGCGATGTTGTTAATGAGCTCCATGATGATGACCGTCTTGCCGACGCCGGCGCCGCCAAACAGACCAATCTTTCCGCCCTGTAGATAGGGTTCGAGCAGATCGATGACCTTGATGCCGGTCTCGAACATTCGCAGCTCAGTCGACTGATCTTCGAGCGTCGGAGCATGCCGGTGAATCGGCCAGCGGTCCTTGGCGCGAATGGGCCGGTCGGGGAAATCGACGGGCTCGCCGAGCACGTTGAGAACTCGGCCCAGCGTTTCCGGACCGACAGGCACGGAGATCGGCGCGCCAGTGTCGATCACGCTCATCCCGCGCGTCATGCCATCGGTCGGCTTCATCGCGACCGTCCGCACGCGGTTTTCGCCGAGATGCTGTTCGACTTCGGCGACCACATCGATCTTCTCGACTCCGACGCCGCCCTCCGAGACGATGCGAACCGCGTTGTAGATCTCGGGTAGACCTTCGGCGAACTCGATGTCGATGACAGGCCCGATGACCTGCACCACTTTGCCGACCTTCTGCGCTGTTGCTGTCTGTGCCATACGCTCTTCCTGCGTCCTACGTCGCGGCCGCGCCTGAGACCACTTCGATGATCTCGCGCGTGATTGCGGCCTGCCGCACTTTGTTCATGTACAAAGTTAAGTTGTCGAGCATCTCCGCGGAGTTGCGCGTGGCGGCGTCCATCGCCGTCATCTGCGCGGCAAAGAATGCGGCATTCGACTCGAGCAGGGCGCGATAGACCTGCACCTGCACGTGATGCGGCAGCAGCTCCTTGAAGAGGATTTCCGGGGCCGGCTCGTACTTGTATTCCGTGGTCGGACGGGAAGCGCCCTCCCCCTCGAGTCGTGGAATCGGCAGCAGGCGCTCGACGACAAGGCGCTGCGAGATCACCGACTTGAACTCGTTGTAGACGAGATGCACACTGGACGCCTTGCCCGACGTGAAGTCCTCGATCGCCGCATCGGCAATCGCCGCGGCATCATTGAAGTTCAATTTCTGGAAGATGCCGGCCGCTTCGTAGCGGACGTCGAAGCCGCGGCGGCGGAAGAAGTCTCGCCCCTTGCGGCCGATCAGGCCAAGTGCGATCTGCGGTCCCTGGCTTTGCTTTGCGATGAACTGCCCTGCCGCCTTGATGATGTTGGAATTGAAGCTGCCACAGAGACCACGGTCGGCGGTGATCACGATGAGCAGGGGACGCCCCTGCCC
>Ga0070690_100001750_pt1 | contig 11479 bp, 11 predicted proteins | sample KBSS33HmetaG_FD_64671 | JGI IMG/M metagenome (GOLD analysis project Ga0070690, IMG submission 64671) | Switchgrass rhizosphere microbial communities from Kellogg Biological Station, Michigan, USA - KBS S3-3H metaG | ecosystem: Host-associated > Plants > Roots > Rhizosphere ... | reverse complement strand
AAGCACCACTGCAGCATACATCGTCGTGGCTAGCGCCAAAGGTAAAAAGGTGTACTTAACCAAGGAGGCGAGCATCAAAGAAATTCCCAGCGCCACCAGGTTGGGCAGGCGCAAAGTGCGGCGCTGCACATCTTCGGTTATTACAAGTGTCAGCCAGCACACCCAAGCTAACACTAGTAAAAACAGACTGTCATAGTTGATTTGAGCGGCCAAGAGCGGCACTGTTGGGATGAGTGCAAAGAGCAGCGTAGCCGTGCCGACCAGCTGCCGAGGAGTCCCAGCCCGGAGCAATGTCTTGCCGAGCAGCAGGACGCCACCGGTGATTATGCCGATATTAATGATCCGCAGGCAGATGACCTGGATCATTTGACTGTCCGCAAACGGGACGATCAGACGATAGGCCCAGCTCATCAGAAAGTGATACAAATATGACGGGTCGGCAGCCAGAGCTCCGTAGATGTTCGCGCCTGTGGGCTGACCGGACAGGAACGGATGGGACTGGTGCGCGTAGATGTTGATGATGCCAAAGTGAAAATCCTCGTCGAATGCCATCGGATATTTCGCCGACAGCGCCACCCACAGCGCCTCGAACACAAAAAAGGCGATCACGCCCCAGTAAAACTGGCGCGAACCCAACAATCTCTCTAACTTCCCCCGAACGCTCATGAACTTATTGTATTATACGGCATGATCTACCAGCGGGAGGCAGGCTTGCTACTTCCGGGAGGGTCAACCCTTAGTGAAGCCGTGCACATGCACGGGAGCGTGAACGCCCTCCCGCAAGTAGCAAGCCTGCCTCCCGCAGCCCGGTGTTATACTAATGTCAGCATGAAGACCAAGCTCAAAACCGTTCTGGGGCCGGTGATCATCGCCGTCACCATCGTTATTTTTGCGTACTACATCAAACATCATCCCGAAATCCTGGCTCAGCTCCGGCAGCTGCCGCCGCTCGCTGTCGTGGTTCTGCTGGGGCTGTACACGCTCTCGTTCCTGGTGTATGCGGCGATTACGCGCATTTCTTTGCGCATGTACGGCAAGACGTTGTCCAGGCAGGAAAATATTTTGTTCAATGCCTATTCTTCGCTTATCAATTTTTTCGGGCCGGGGCAGAGCGGTCCGGTCTTTCGGGGAGCGTACCTCAAGAAACGACATAATTTGGCGGTAAAACAATTTGTGTTCGTCACGCTTTTGTATTTAGGTTTTTTTGCGATGATGAGCGTTATGCTGATGTTTGTGGGCAGCCGCCCGTGGTGGCAGACCATGCTCCTTGTGATCGTAGTGGGCGCGGCGAGTTGGCTGCTGGCCAAGCGCTACAAGAAACGCTCGCACATCGAGACAGGACCGGGGCTGAACGCCGCCACCATCAGCGCGCTCGGCATTGCCATCGCTCTGCAGATTGCACTGCTGGCAACAATTTATGGCTTCGAGCTGCGCCAGGTGGACGCGCACGCTTCGCTTGGCCAGGTTTTGTCGTACACCGGCGTGGCCAACTTTTCGCTGTTTGTGGCGCTAACGCCGGGCGCAGTCGGCATCCGCGAAGCGTTTCTGGTGTTTAGCCAACATCTGCATCATATCAACGCCGGCACCATTGTTGCGGCAAACATCGTGGACCGCTCGGTGTATCTATTATTCCTGGGGCTGTTGTTCGTGCTTGTCATGAGCTTGCACGCCAAAGATAAACTCAACGTAAGGCAACTCAAGACCGGTTCAGACGATTAGGCCGCTCCCCAAAACTGTTATGATTAAGCTATGGACTGGCTTGATCTGTTCATCTTGCTATTTCTGGGAGCCTCGCTGATCCGAGGAGGCGAGGTGGGCTTTGTGCGACAGTTCTTTTCGACTGTCGGCTTCTTTGCGGGGCTATTTTTGGGCGCGTGGATTAACTCGCTGGTAGCTGGTGTCTTTAGCGACCCGGGCGCCAAGGCGCTGCTGGCATTCGTTACGGTGATCGGTTTCGCGCTCATCTTGATGTCGACGGGCGAATATGTGGGGCTACGAATTAAATTTCATCTAAAAGAAACCGACCTTCGAGACAGGTTGGACAAAGTGCTCGGCTCGGCTCTGGCCGGCGCCACGCTACTGGCGGCGGTGTGGCTAGGCGCTACGGTTCTGCGCACCATCCCGGACAGCGGCTGGCAGCGCCAGATCCGCAATTCGCGAATCGTAACGCTGCTGGACAACCATTTGCCGTCGGCGCCCGACGTAGTGACACGGCTCGGCCACCTGATCGCGCCGAACGACTTCCCGCAGGTTTTTACCGGCCTGGAGCCATCACTTAAAACAGACGCGCCACTGCCGGACATGGGGGAGCTGACGCCAGCCGTTCAAAAAGTACGACCTTCTGTTGTTAAGGTAGAAGGTGAGGGCTGCGACAGCGAGGTGGAAGGCTCGGGCTTCGTGGCAGGAGACGGCGAGGTCGTCACCAACGCGCACGTCGTCGCCGGTGTTAGGGCTCCGTTCGTGCTCGACCAAAAAGGCAAACACGGCGCCAAAGTAGTACTGTTCGATCCCGATCTAGACATCGCCATCCTCCGCGTCCGCAGTCTGGCCGGGACGCCCCTGCAGCTAGCCGGACAAAATGCCACAAACGGGACACCGGCCGCCGTACTGGGCTATCCTGGAGGTGGTGGCTTTACGGCTAGCCCCGGTGTGGTACTGGAAACGTTTTTGGCACGCGGCCGCAATATTTACAATCAGGGCAACACCATGCGTGAGATATATTCGGTCAAAACGAATCTGGAGCACGGTAATTCCGGCGGCCCGCTGATTGACAAAAACGGTACGGTGATTGGCGTGGCCTTCGCCCAATCCGTCAGCTACGACGAGATCGGCTACGCTCTCACCATGTCAAAAGTAATCGACGCCGTCATGCAAGCTCGGTCGCTGCAAGACAGTGTCAGCACCAGAGGATGCGCCAACTAGACGATCCGGCTATACTACAAACATGAAATTACTAAAACCTGCTACTCTCACACAAGTTCTACCTTGGCTATTAATCATCGGCGGGGCGATTGGCGTCCTTTGTTCGGCTATTATCACATACGACAAAATCCAAATTCTGACAGATCCTAGCTTTAAGCTAGGGTGCGATCTCAACCCGATAGTTAGCTGCGGATCGGTAATGAGCTCTGCTCAGGCAGCCGCCTTTGGCTTTCCGAACACCTTTATCGGCTTAGCCGGTTTTGCCATTATCGCCACCACGGGCGTCGTGCTGCTGGCGGGAGCAGGCAAGCTTAAACGCTGGTATTGGCGCGGCATGCAAGCCGGACTGACTTTTGGCGTCCTCTTTGTGCATTGGCTGTTCTACCAGAGCGTTTACAATATCGGCTCGCTTTGCCCGTACTGCATGGTTGTCTGGGTGGCCACTATTACGCTGTTCTGGTATGTCACGCTCTATAATCTTGAGGTCGGGCACATCAGACTGGGGGCTGCTGCTGCCAGGCCGATTGCCTTCATGCGTCGGCATCATCTGGATATTTTGGTGTTTTGGCTGCTTGCCATTGGCGCCTTGATACTTTCGCACTTTTGGTACTATTACGGCAGCAAGCTCATCTAACACCACACGATTTATGTGCTAGCGCCATATTTGCAAGGACATTTTTCTGTTACAATTGCCTTAACGAGTCGAATCATGGCTAGCGAAAAACATAAAATCCTTACCAGAACCGTCGAAGCGCCCGCTGAGATGCTCGGCCAGGCCGTTCTGATGAGCCAGGTCATCCACAATGCCACGGTCAATAACGAAATGGTCAGAAGGACCAAGGATTATTGGCACACGCTGGGGCCAGGGCTGACTACCGGCGCATCGGACGACGATCCGTCGGGTATCGCCACCTATTCCCAGGTGGGCGCGCAGTACGGCTTCGGCTTGCTGTGGATGGCGCCCTGGACGCTGCCGCTGATGGCTGTAGTGCAGGAAATGTGCGCCCGCATCGGCCTGGCCACCGGCCGCGGGCTGGCCGGCAATATCCGCATATTTTTCTCTAAGCGGCTGTTGTACGTGTGCACCTTGCTGCTGTTTGCGGCCAACACGTTCAATATCGGCGCCGATTTGGGCGCCATGGCCAAGGCCACCCAACTGCTCGGACCCGGCCTGGGCTTCGGCTGGCTGGTTGCCGGCTTTGCGATCCTTAGCTTGCTGCTGCAAATTTTTACACCGTACAGCAAGTACGCCCGCTACCTCAAATGGCTGGCACTCATCTTGTTGTCGTACATTCTCTCGGCTGTGCTGGCGCACCTTAATTGGGGAGCGGTAATCACCCATGGCTTTGTGCCGCACATCGATTTCACCAAGAATCAGATCGTGCTGATCGCCGCCGTGCTGGGCACGACTATTTCGCCGTATCTGTTCTTTTGGCAGACCAGCCAGGAAGTCGAGCGGGAGGTAGAGGAGGGCCAACTGACCGTTAAGGAGCGTCAGCACGCCGACGAGAAAGACATCAAGCGCATGCGCATCGACGTGTGGAGCGGCATGTTTTTGTCCAACTTGGTGATGTTTTTTATTATCGCGGCGGCCGGTGGTATTTTGTTCCCGCACGGAGTTACGCAGATCCAGTCCGCGGCCGAGGCGGCCGAGGCGCTCCGGCCGTTTGCCGGCGACGCCACGTACTTTTTGTTTGCCGTCGGGATTATCGGCACGGGGCTGTTGGCGATTCCGGTGTTGGCCGGATCGAGCAGCTACGCCATTTCCGAAAGCATGCGCTGGCGCGAGGGTCTCTACCGCAATCTTGGCCAAGCCAAGGCCTTTTACGGCATCATCATTATTTCCATGCTGGTGGGGCTGGGCATCAACTTCGTCGGCATCGACCCGATCAAAGCGCTGATTTATGCGGCCGTAGGCAACGCGCTGGTCGCGCCGGTCATCCTGTTTTTCATTGTCCGGATCAGCAGCAGCAAAAAGCACATGGGCCACTGGGCCAACCGACCGCTAACTACGGCTATTGGCTGGCTGGTCTTTTTGCTGATGAGCGCCGCGGCTGTCGCCGCCATCTGGACACTGGCTACTTAAAATTTTCCTGCATATTGGAAGAGTAACTCGATATCAAATTCATTTGATCACTCGTGGCGGAGTGCCTCGATAGGATCTTTGCGCGCAGCCTTGATGGCCGGAATTGCGCCAAAAATAATCCCGATCGCGATAGAAACCCCTGTCGCGACAGCCAGCGTCGGCCAGGAAATAACCGGCCGAAGATCGGTGTACACACGGAGCAGGCCGATCGAACCAGTCGAGAGCGCCATGCCGATCACCCCGCCCAGCACACTCAGCACTGTCGCCTCCAGCACAAATTGACCGAGGATTTGACGGCTGGTGGCGCCGACCGCCTTGCGTACGCCGATCTCGTGCATCCGTTCGGTGACCACCAGCAGCATAACGTTCATGATGCCCACACCGCCCATCAGCAGGGCGATCACCGCCACTGCGAAAATCCACATCGACAACAACTGGATAAATTCATTGCCGGTTTCGAGCGACTGGCCGGATTCCATAACACTGAAGTCGTGCTCGCCGCCATGTGCTCCCAGCAGTTGAGCCTGAATCTCCCGGACCGTATCGCGCAATTGATCCGGCGCGTCCGGCTTGGCCAAAATAGCGTACGGTCCGGCGGCGTTATTCGTCAGCCGGGCGGCGGTTTTATAAGGGATAAAAACGGCTTTTTCGAAACTGGCCGTGGGCGAGAAGGGCACGCTGGCGAATGAGGAAAACACGCCCCGCACCTGGAAACTCTGCCCGCGGAAGGTGAAGCTCTTGCCCAGCGGCGCCGGCTCTTCGAACAGGTCCAAGGCCGCCTGCCGGCCCAGCACGGCGTAGTGCGCCTCCTCGTCTTTGGTGGTCCAAAAATCGCCGTACGCCACCGTCTGGTTAAGCAAAATGGGCAAGTCGCCGCCAGCGCTCATAACCCTAACGCCAGAGAAGTTGCGGCCCTCGGCCTCCACGGCACCGGGCACCAAGCCGATGGGCGCGCTCAGTTTGACGCCAGCGGTCTTGTTAACCAGCTCGGTATCGGCGGCGGTGAGGTTGACCGCGTCGGACATGCCGAATACGATGTCAGTCTTGCCCAGCGTGGTAGGCGAATGTTCAGCCGTTTGGGCCGGACGGACGATAATGAGATCTTTGCCAAAATGGTCCAGCGCTCCGGCGATCTGCTGCTTGACGCCCTGGCCGATGCCGACCACTGTCACCACCGCCACAATGCCGATAATAATACCGACCATCGTCAAAAAGCTACGCCACTTCGAACCTTTCACGCCGCTCAACGCCATCCTCAAATCGCCGCGCAAAATGGCGCTCATGTCCGCGCCCCTTTCCGCGTTTTGCGGGTTTTGGCCTTGGGCTTTCGGGCGGGCTTTTGGGAAGCCGGTTTGTCGGTGTGCGGGATGGCTTTCATGAGCGAGGATACGCCGGCCAGATCATCCTCCTCGGTTTTGACCGGCAGCGTGTAGATGGCTTTGCGGGCGGTTTTGGCGATGTCGCCGATGGCCGTTTGCTCGTCGTGGACAATGGCGCCGTCGTGCATGTAGACAACGCGCGTGGCGTAGCGGGTGAGCTCCGGGTTGTGCGTAACGAACAAAATGGTGTTGCCGGTTTTGTGAATTTCACTCAAAAGCTCCATGACCAGGCGTGAGCCGTTACTGTCCAGATTGCCGGTCGGCTCATCGGCGATGATGATGCGCGGATTGTTCACCAGTGCCCGGGCGATGGCCGCACTCTGGGCCTGGCCGCCACTTAGATGCCGCGGATAATAATACTCCCGCCCAAGCAGACCGACGCGCTCCAGCATATTAGTCGCCATTTTGATCCGCCGCCGGATACTAATGCCCTTATAAGCCAGCGGCAACGCCACATTTTCCATTACCGTCAGGCGCGGCAACAGATTGAAAAACTGAAACACGAAGCCGATGGTATCGCGCCGGATCTTGGCGCGCTGCCCGGGCCGCAGGCGTTCCACCGGTCGGCCCTGCAGGGTGTACACGCCGTGCGTCGGCCGGTCGAGCAACCCGATCAGATTCATCAGCGTCGACTTGCCGCAGCCGCTCGGTCCCATCACCGCCACAAACTCGCCCTCGTTGATACTCAAATTAATTTCGTCGAGCGCCAAAGTCGTGGCGTCGCCGAAACCATACAATTTACTAACGTCCGTAAGTTCAATGATGGGCATGCTAGATTTTAGTGTACGCTGATGATTATCCGAACGGCAAGGTGTTTTTGTGGTCAAATATACGATATAATGTCCGGGTTGCTCGGGATCTGCATTTGAGATTAGAAACGGTGCAGCGAGGAGGAACGCCCGGAGCCGTACTTCTAGTACGGTGAGGACGTACCGGAGTCGATAAGCCGTTTCTAGGCCAAAAGCATTCGGCAAGACGGGCTTTGCCCGACTTGAGGAATGCGGTGCAGATGCCGAGCGGGGAGAGGTCGCATAGTTGGTCTAGTGCGCCATCTTGGAAAGGTGGTGTAGGGGCAACTCTACCGAGGGTTCGAATCCCTCCCTCTCCGCCAAATTTTTTGATTATGCGAATCATCACTTGCGCGCGACCATTTATCGATATCGACGCTTACGGCTGTATCGTGGCCTACGCCGAACTACTCCAAAAACAGGACATAACCAGCCGGGGCGTCAGTACTAGCATCCTGAACGGCAGTATTACGCCTACGGTGTTGTCGTGGCAGGCCCCGCTGGCGCGCGAGCACACCCTACGCCGCGGCGACACCTTCACGCTCGTGGACATTTCGGACTACAGATCGGCCGATCGGATTGTGGATGCTGAGCTGGTGGACGAAATTATCGACCATCATCCCGGTTTCGAGGAGTTTTGGCGCGGCAAGATCGGCGCCAAGGCCCAGATCGAGCCGGTCGGCGCGGCCTGCACGCTTGTGTACGAACGCTGGCAAACGGCCGGCTTGCTCACAAACATGAGCCAAACCAGCGCCCGCGTGCTAGTCTGCGGCATTCTCGACAACACACTCAACTTTGGGGCCAAACTTACCACCGCGCGCGACCGGCGCGCCTACAAAGCGCTGCTCGGCATCGCCGATCTGCCACCGGATTGGCCGACCCGTTACTTCGGCGAATGTCAGGAGAACTTGCTCAGAGACGTACCGAAAGCCATCGACGACGACTTTAAGCAGCTCCCGCTCGCAGGCTGGGAGCAGCCGGTTGCGGCGGGACAGTTGGCCATCTGGGACGCGAGCACGCTGCTAGGCAAACATTTGCCCGAAATCAAACGGCTCATGGCCAAAAAGGGCGAAGGATGGTTTATGAACATCATCGACATCGGTAAGCGCCGCAGCTACTTTGCCTGCCAGAATCCGGCGCTCAAGTCCTATCTGACAAAACTGCTGGACATACATTTCAAGGATGATGTCGCGACGGCCAGCCGCATGTGGCTGCGCAAAGAAATCTCCGCCCGCGCGCTTGAGCGAGTGTCAAAATAGCCGTAGCCCAGGCCGCTCGCACGTGTTAGAATCCAGGGCATACGACCGCAAACACAGGAGGATACTCATGAAGCTCACTAAATACGGACACGCTTGCGTAGTACTGGAAGAGCAGGGGAAGAAATTGATTATCGACCCGGGCGAGTTTACGCCGGAATTCGGTGACGTCTCGGACGTAGCGGCCGTGGTGGTGACCCACGTGCACGGCGACCATTTTAGCCCAGCGCACTTGCAAATGATTGTAGCTGCTAACCCGGAAGTCAAGGTGTTCACAACCGCCGAGGCAGCCGAAACTCTGGGCGACGCGCATGCCCAAGTCGTTAAGGCCGGCGGCGAGCAGGTTACCGGGCCATTTACCGTGCGCTTCTTCGGCGAACTGCATGCGCTCATTCACTCCATCGCGCCGCAGAACCAAAATACCGGCGTGCTGGTCAATAACAGATTCTACTATCCAGGCGATTCCTTCACGCTGCCGAATACCAAAATTGACATGCTCGCCGTGCCGGCCAACGCACCCTGGGCCAAGGTCGGTGAGTCGATCGATTTTATAAAGACCGTGGCGCCCGCCCAATTCTTCCGCACCCACGATGGCCTGCTTAACGATGCCGGCCTAATGATCGTCGACGCCTGGTTCAATAAAACCAGCGAAGCGTTCGGCCCCGCCTACCACGCCCTTAATCCCGGCGACTCGCTTGAGTTCTAATCTTGCGGTTCATACGAGATCCAGCCGAACGGCGCACAAAACCTGGCGGCAAAGCTGCAAGATCGTTCTTATGATCAACGAGTCAAATGCTAAGAAATGTGGCTGCCGACCAGCTCGCCTTGCACAACCCTCAGGATAGTGTCCGGCTGCATCGGATTGAACACCACCACCGGCATGCCTTGCTCCATGGCCAGACCAAGCGCGGCTTTATCCATCACTTTAATGGAGTCGTTGGCCACCGCCTCATGATAGGTGATTTGGGGCAGGAGCTTGGCCTCGGGGAACTTCTGGGGATCTTTGTCGTACACGCCGTCGACTTTTGTGGCCTTGAGGACGACCTCGCAGCTTAGCTCCAGCGCCAGGTTAACAGCGGCGGTGTCGTGCGTAAAGTACGGCCGGCCGATGCCGCCGGAAATCATGACGACGCGGCCGCGCTCCAGATGTTTCTCGGCCAGGCGGAAGGTGTACGATTCGGCCACCTGGGGTGCAAAAATATTGCTCATGCAGCGGGCGCGGGCGCCATCGCTCTCAAAAATATCAGTCAGCGCCATGGCGTTCATCAGCCCGGAGAGCATGCCCATCTGGTCAGCCGTGACACGCTTAATGCCATGCCCGGCTACCTCAGCGCCGCGCACCATATTACCGCCCCCAACTACTAAAACAAGCTGACAACCAGCTTGCGTAACCTTTTGACATTCCCGGGCCAGGTAATGCCCGACCTCCGGATCGATCCCAACCTCATGCTTGCCGGAGAGCTGCTCGCCCGAGATTTTCAGCAAAATTCGTTTGTACATGTCGCTGCCAGTCTACCAGACGCCGGCGACAAATGCTAGACTAAACAGTATGATTAACCTTTATTCCTGGAACGTCAACGGTATTCGCGCCGTGGTGCGCAAAGAGCAATTTAAACCGTTTATCGAAAAAGAGCAGCCGGACATCGTCTGTCTGCAGGAGACCAAAGCCCAGCAGGGGCAGGCCGAAATCGACTTGCCCGGCTACGAAGAATACTGGAATTCGGCCGAAAAAGCCGGCTACAGCGGCACCGCCATCTTTAGCAAGATCAAGCCGCTTAGCGTCATGAACGGCTTTCCGGAAGATCTGGCCAAGAAATACACGCTTACCGACGGGAGCGACCGCGACTCCTCCAGCGAGGGCCGCATCATCGCCGCCGAGTACGACAAATTCTACGTCGTAACTGTCTACACTCCCAACGCTAAAGACGATCTAAGCCGCATCCCGCTGCGTCACAAGCACTGGGACCCGGCATTTCTAGCCTATTGCAAGCTGCTCGAGAAGAAAAAGCCGGTGATCTTTTGCGGCGATCTAAACGTCGCCCACACCCCGGACGATCTGGCGCGCCCCAAACCCAACGAAGGCAAAAAAGGCTACACCGTGGAAGAGCGCGAGGGCTTCCAAAGCTTCTTGGACGCCGGATTTGTAGACACCTTCCGTCTGTTCACCAAAGGCAACGGCCACTACAGCTGGTGGACACACTGGGGCAATGCCCGCGCCAACAACGTCGGCTGGCGCATCGACTACTTCTTGGCCTCCGAAAGCCTAAAACCGCATATCAAGGCGGCCAAGATCCACGCCGATATCATGGGCTCCGACCACTGCCCAATCAGCCTGACGCTGGACATCTAAACATTCTACTGGTATCTTGAGAGCTTAAAACGATAACCGTAGGAGAGTCATGTACCGTCCCGCATACGCCCGCATACCAGCGGCGGAAGAACAAACCGACATGCGCAAAAGCACACTCTATTGGATAACACAGCTTGAGCCGCCAGGGGGGGAACCGCGGTGGGCAACATGGATGGTGCGCAGCCCGCATAATCCCGATAATCCTTATTGGGGAGGTGTGGAAGTAGACGCAATAGTCGATGAATCACCAAATACAAAGGTAGCGTTTGCGGCAGGCAAGATACTAGGCATAATGCCACGCTTCACCGACCTTGTCGCCGTTTGGCAGCCGCAGGATCATCCGGCCATAGAACACACTACCTTTGTGCATACGGCAGCCGGCCGAGCACCCGGCGATCCAAATAAGCTCACCCTACCGCGGCCCGTGCTAGGTGTGCAACTAGGTATCTTCCCGCTTGATGAGCTTCCTCTGGACGAAATGCGTCCACACGAAGCAGCACTCTTGCCCGAAGTGCTAACCACGGCCGTACAGATCGGTCTGAGTGAATTCCGTGCCGAATACGTTCCTAGCAGGGACCAGAGACACTCTCCGCCTACCGCGTCAAGCTTCTAGCACACGCTCACCTCAACTGGTAGTATTTGTGTATGCGAGTCGTGACTCTACTCTTTCTGAGGCAGGAAGGCCAAATTCTGCTAGC
>Ga0070690_100001749_pt1 | contig 11482 bp, 10 predicted proteins | sample KBSS33HmetaG_FD_64671 | JGI IMG/M metagenome (GOLD analysis project Ga0070690, IMG submission 64671) | Switchgrass rhizosphere microbial communities from Kellogg Biological Station, Michigan, USA - KBS S3-3H metaG | ecosystem: Host-associated > Plants > Roots > Rhizosphere ... | reverse complement strand
GGCGCAAGGAGCGATTTACACCACAAGACTTCTTTTCGGGTCCTCAAATCGAGTCTGCCAAACCCGCAATAATAGTCTTTCCGAAAATAACTGGGGAACCCACGACGCGTTTGGTGAAGTTGAGTTCGTCAGAAACTATGACGCGCTTGTTGAAGTTCTGCCCGTGGGCTTGTTACGACTCGAATTCTGCCGGCGACCACCTCAGTTTGCTGGGTCGCCTGGCGCGGGAAACCGCGGGGTTTGATATCCTTGCCGGAACCGACCTGTTTCGCGATTCAAAATTCGCAGCCGATCTTGTCTACGAGGCGTATTCGAGGGATTAATGCTTCAGCCTGATTTTGAGAGTCCCGACTACGGCCCCCGCCGTTTAAGCGTCGAGCTCACTAACATCTGCAATCTCCATTGCAGTTATTGTGTGCGCGACGAAGACGCTCTCTACCATACGCCTGCAAACTTCTTCTCTCCTGAGTTATTTGAATCGATCGTCGGTCAGGCACGCGAAGCAATTGGGATTACTCACGTGAACTTCACTGGTGGTGAGCCGACGCTTCATCCGCAGTTTGACAAGATTCTTGAAATCGCGGAATCACATCACTTGAAAGTCAGTTTCGTTACGAACGGATGGAACTTCGAAAAGATTTGGCCCAAGCTTCTCACCCACCGAAGCGCAATTGCACACGTCGCGTTCAGTCTTGACGGTCCAACAAGAGAGAAACACGATGAATGGCGAGGTGACGGATCTTTCATACGGCTCGTCCGAGCATTTTCGCGATGCTTCGCAGGTGATCTTCCGTTCATGGTTAAGGTTGTGATCCGCCGTGACACATTTCCACAGCTTGAACAGCTTGCGCTGTTCGCCGCGCGAATGGGTGCTGCTGCTCTCCACTTCGCGCACGTCACGCCAACCTCAGCGGACATTGAGAACACATCTGCACTGAATCTCGATGAACGCACACAGGCGGAAAGAGAGATTGCAGCGCTCGCTCGCATCTTTAAGATGAAGATCGGAATCGACGTGGGGTATTACAACATCGATGAGTCACCCCCTTGCTCGGCGCTCGCGGGCGTTAGTGCAAACGTAGATTATCGCGGACGGCTGTCGCTTTGCTGCAATCTGTCGGGTTATCGCAGTGGTGTTGGCGAAGACGACGTGGCAGCGGATCTAAACAAGCACGACTTCACGAATGCACACGTACTGCTATCGAAGATCGCCGCTGATAAACTGGCCGAGCGTGCACGTCGTTTGCACGACATAACAAGTAATGCCGATCTGTATACCGTCTCACCCTGCCTGTTTTGTCTCGACACTTCCGGAAAATTACCCTGGCGACGCTCGACCGCTGCAGACGCTGCAACGGCTCGTGTACTTCCTGTTTTGGGTGCTGTCTAATTTGCAGCGATGAGCGCATCCAAATCTGACGAACTAAGGTCCTATTTTCCAGTCGATGCTGTAATTCGCGACGGTAAGCCGCAAATCGAATGGCTAAGAATCACGGATACCAGTTTTCGCGAGCCGTTTTTTCATCAAACAGTCGAACGTGCAAGAGAAGAAAATCCTTCCGTGTTCAGTGATCTGGATGTGCTGCTTCAGGTAGCGACAACTGTACCCGCTTTATCGCCTTCTGGATTTATCTTTCATACCTCACGATGTGGCTCAACGGTCGTTGCGAACGCATGCAAAGCCTTGGATTCCACGCGTGTAATCGCTGAAGCTCCTGTCATTGATAAACTGATTTCGCGTCTGTTCACGGACGCCGCAACGGGTTCCACTAAGGAAGCCGTTTATCTGTCGCTCATACGCGCAGCTACAGAATCATTGGCGCGAGATTTAGACGACGGTAGTCGCTATTTCGTCAAATTTGCCTGCACGAGCATTCTGCAAGTCAAGGCACTGCGACGGAGTTGGCCTAACGTCCCATTTCTGATTTTGTTTCGAGATCCAATTGAAGTGACTGTGTCGAATGTACGAAATCGTCCGGAGTGGATGAGCGCTGATTCGAATCCCGCTGCGGCTGCGGCAATCATAGGGGTCGATGTAAACCACCTCCCGGTTATGACCGATGAAGAATTTTGTGCACGTGCGTTGGGAAGATATTATGCCGCGGCTGAAAACTTCGCCGGTGATCGGCGGACCATTCTGGTTAATTACGCCGACCTATCTGTTGAGACGTTAATGAAGATACTGCGATCGTTCGAAGTAGTACCTTCGGCGCATGAAACGACAGCAATAGAACGCTCCCTGCTTTCGCATTCGAAAGATCCGACGCGTTGTTTTCGTCCCGACAGTGCCAATAAAAGGGCGGGGGCTTCGGCCGAAGTGCTTGAGGCTGTTGGAAAATGGGCACTGCCCGCATTTGAAAGCCTGATTAGACATTCCACGCGAAGCAATTCAGACAGATATTAACAATCGATTAGAAGACTAGGTGCATCCAGTGAAAATAACAACGCAACAGGACGTCATATTTACAGATTTCGACAGTCACGAAGGAATACTCGTTGATCTGAATACGAAGCAATACTATCGGCTGAACGAAACAGGCTCGGTTGTCTGGCGCGGGTTGGAGAACGGAAGGACCGTGGACGAAATCGTTTCGGAGATTCAAATGAGCTACGACGTTAGCAGCGAACACGCGCACGCAAGTGTGGAAAAACTTGTCGCGAGTCTCGAAAAGAACAATCTCGTCAAACGCGCGTAGATCCCTCAGGATCTCTTCTTGCGCCGCCTGAACCCAACAAAAATTCGTTGATTTCAACCAAGATTTCGTTGACGGCGAAGGACGTCGGTGCTAATTTTCTCTTCCCCCAACTATCTTGCTTCGAGCTCTCAAGGTCACTCGTTCCAAAGGAGAAAACAAATGCTGAACGTTGCACGTCGCTGTTTTGCTTGTGCTGCAATGATGACTCTGCTTGTTGTTGGAACAGAAGGCACAGTATGGGCTGTTGGTCAGAATGCAGCGACTCGAACCAGTCAATCTAACACTACAAACAAATCTACAAAGAGGACGAAGAAGAAGAGAACGCGGGTTGTTGTTCCGCTCACAGTAATGATCTCACCGAAGAATGTGGTCCAGCCCCCTACGACATCCGTTTTACCTGCGGTGCCAAGCGTTGTGGAATTAGCGGTTCCGGCGGCTCCGTCGATCGGCCGACAGACGTTGTCCGCGTCTCGCTCCTCTACCGGAGTGAGAATTCTACCGACGGGTAGACCAGGCGGAGAAGCAACCGTCGCGACAGCTGGCCAACTACTCATAAGTGAGTTTCGCGTAAGAGGACCAAGTGGTGCTCAGGATGAGTTTATTGAAATTTACAATGCTAGTGGTGCTGATCACACCGTCTCCGCGTTAAGTGGTAGCGGTTACGGAATTGCGGCGTCTGATGGCGTGACCCGTTGTAGCATTCCTAACGGAACCGTTATTCCAAATCGTGGCCACTATCTTTGCGTTAACTCCGGCGCCTATTCACTCGGCTCTTATCCTGCCGGTAACGGTACGACAGCAACAGGTGATGCGACGTACACCACAGACATTCCGGATAACGCTGGCATCGCGTTATTCAATAACAACACCGGCGGCGGCAGTTATATTCTTGCAAACCGGCTCGATGCAGTGGGTTCTACCACTGAGGCGAATACCCTCTATAAAGAAGGCACTGGCTATCCAGCGCTGACTCCATTCTCAATCGACTACTCCTTCTACAGAGATACTTGCGGAAAAGGAGGATCGATTACGACCTTGGGGACGTGCCCCACTGCAGGATTGCCAAAGGATACCGACAACAATGCGGCAGACTTTGTATTCGTCGATACGAATGGAACAAGCGCTGGAGCCGGCCAGAGATTGGGGGCACCGGGGCCCGAGAACCTCTCGTCGCCTATCCAGCGGAATTCAAGTTTCGCGGCGAATCTGTTGGATGCTACTGTTGCTTCAAGCAATCCGCCCAACCGTGTTAGGGACTTCACTAGTGTTCCTGCAAGCAATTCGACGTTTGGTACGTTGTCGATTCGTAGACGCTGGGTCAATCAAACTGGCGGTAATGTGACACGGTTGAGGTTCCGCATTATCGATCAGACCACGTTCCCGGCACCGTCCGGTTTCGCCGACTTGCGGGCCCGGACATCTGGAGCGGTTGTAGTTGCTGGCATCAACGACTCTGCTACCTGCGCTGCAACTGGAGCACCTGCCACTCCGCCGTGTACTACCACCGTGCAGGGCACCACTCTAGAACAACCTCCAACACAACCAAATGGCTCTGCTTTCAACGGGTCACTCTCAGCGGGAACGGTTACACTCGGTACGCCGCTTGGTAATGGCGCTTCGATTAATCTTCAATTCCTATTGGGGATTCAGCAAACTGGGACGTTCAAGTTCTTTATCAACGTAGAAGCTTTGCCATAGTTTCAGGTTGAAAAACGACGATCTGCTGTAAACGCCGGAACGTGATGGTCCAAAGGAGGGATTCGAGTAGCGGATCCCTCTTTTCGTACGTCCTTGGGAAAATTCGTTGACTCGATCTCAAACTGCGTGCTAAGTTTTCCTCCCCTAAGCGATTGACTCAGTTGCTCATGACCCTCCTTTTTCACCGAGAATCAAACGCTAACCTTACTCTTGCTTCTTTTGCCCGACGTCTTGTCCGCTTCCTCGCTCTTGGGTCGAAGTCAAAGCTAACTTTGCGATACCGACTCACCCACAAACCAGCGAACTTAATCCAATAATCTTCTTGTGGCGATACGTTCTAGGAGGAACAGAATGCGTAAGGTTTTCACTTCTTTATTTGTGTTTGGTGTAACGGTTGGGCTCTTTCTTGTTTTGACTGCGAGTACGGCCAATGCACAGTTGGTTATCAGTGAGTTCCGAGTGCGCGGGCCGAACGGTGCGAATGATGAGTTTATAGAGATCGCCAACAACAGTGGCGCGGATCATACAGTTGCTGGTGGCGGAACCGGTTACGCAGTAGCGGCGTCAAACGGTGTCGCACGCTGCGTTATTCCGAATGGTACAGTGATTCCGAATAGAGGACATTACCTGTGCGTCAATTCGGTAGGTTATTCGTTAGCTTCCTATCCTGCCGGCAATGGCACCACTGCAACTGGAGATGCGACCTATACGACCGATATCCCAGACAACGCCGGCATTGCGATCTTCAATACGAGCGTAGCGGCGAATTTCAATCTCGCGAATCGCCTGGACGCAGTGGGCTCAACGGCAGAAGCCAACACTCTGTATAAGGAGGGTACCGGCTATCCAGCGTTGACTCCGTTCTCAATCGACTACTCGTTCTACAGAGACAACTGTGGCAAGGGTGGTTCAATTACCACCTTCGGACCGTGTCCGACGGGTGGCAGCCTTAAAGACACGAATAACAACGCAGCTGATTTTGTGTTCGTCGACACTAATGGTACGTCCGCTGGTGCTGGTCAGCGTTTAGGCGCGCCGGGACCGGAGAACCTTTCGAGTCCAATTGAGAGGAACGCGAGTTTCGCCGTCAACCTGTTAGATGTATGCGTCGCGGCAGCGAGCCCACCGAATCGCGTTCGCGATTTCACCAGCGACCCGGCCAACAACTCGACGTTTGGTACTTTGGATTTCCGGCGAACTATCGTCAACAACACTGGCGGCAACGTTACGCGCCTGCGCTTTCGTATCACCGATCTCACCACTTTCCCGGCTCCGTCTGGTATTGCCGATTTGCGGCCGAGAACGTCTACTGCGGTCGTCGTAACAGTTGATCGCCCACCGTGTGGTTCAGGTACGAGCAACGTGACGGTTCAGGGCACGACACTCGAGCAACCGCCGTCACAACCAAACGGTGGTGGGTTCAATAGCTCGATGTCGGCGGGCGTGGTCACGCTGGCAACACCAATAGCGAATGGGGCGTCGATCGACGTGCGATTCCTGCTTGGCATTCAACAAACCGGCAGCTTCAAATTCTTTTTCAATGTAGAAGCTCTGCCATAAAGCTCGGTTTTACCGGCGCTTTTGCTGTGAAAAGGAAGGATACCGACCGGATCCTTCCTTTTTTGTTTTTGGAAAATGCGTTGACGCGTCTTGAAGCTGCATGGTAGGTTTTAATCCGATTGTGCGTTGTTGAGCATACTCAAGGTCGTAGGTTCACAAGCTCCATAAGTTTTTCCAGTTCAACCCCAGGATCCGTCAGTTTCCAAGGAGAAACCAAATGCTAAAGTTTGCGAGTCGCCCATTCGCTTGCGCGGCTATTTTTGCGCTGCTTGTTGTAGCTACAGGAGGTGTGGTTCGGGCGGGACAGAGTGCCGTTAATCCGGCGAGTAAGTCGCAGGCCAGGAAGACCACTAAAAAACGGAAAAAGGCTCGACACGTCGCTCCGCTAACAATCGTTCTGACACCAGAGAATGTAGCGAGCCCAGCACCGCTGCCGGCGCCATCAGCCACGTCAGCGCCGCTCGTTGGCGACATAGCAGTTCCTACGGCGCCGGTTCCTACAGCACCGGCCATTACGAGAGGTGGTGTTTCAGCCTCGCGCTCGTCTGGTGGAGTGAGAATTCTTCCGACGGGTCGGCCTGGCGGAGAAGCACAAATTGCGGCTACTAGCCTTGTGATAAGCGAGTTCCGCGTGCGAGGACCAAGCGGCGCCAACGACGAGTTCGTTGAAATCATGAACGCATCTAATGCTGATCATACAGTAGCCGCCGCGGTGACGGATGGCTCCGGGGATGGCTACGCGATCGTTGCTTCTGACGGCATTACGCGCTGCGTCATACCGAATGGCACGGTCATTCCAGCGAGAGGTCACTTCCTCTGCGTCAACAACACAGCGTTTTCGCTCTCCAGCTACCCGGCAGGCGCCGGTTCTGTAGGCAGCGGAGATGCCCAGTGGACCGCCGGAAGCGGGGGCGATATTCCGGATAACGCAGGCATCGCATTGTTCAATAACAGTGTCGGCGGCGGAAGCTTTTCATTAGCTAACCGGTTCGATGCTGTAGGTTCAACCGCCGAAGCCAATACGCTTTATAAGGAAGGTACCGGTTATCCCGCATTGACGCCGTTCTCAATTGATTACGCGTTCTATAGAGACTCCTGTGGAAAGAGTGGCTCAATTACGACTTTCGGAAGCTGTCCAGCGGGTGGCCTTCTTCAGGATTCGAACAATAACGCAGCTGATTTTATTTTTGTCGACACCAACGGTACATCCGCAGGTGCAGGTCAGCGTTTAGGTGCACCTGGACCAGAGGGCCTTTCAAGTCCAATAGAACGCAACACGACTTTCACGATCAACTTGCTTGACGCAACTGTCGCAGCAGCGAGTCCACCGAATCGTGTTCGAGACTTTACATCTGATCCGGCTAACAATTCGACTTTCGGAACACTGGACATCCGACGCCGGATTAGAAACAACACCGGAGGTGCCGTCACTCGTTTGCGCTTCCGCGTCATAGATATAACAACCTTTCCAGCACCGTCAGGGATCGCGGACATGCGCCCACGCACTTCGACGCTCGTAGTGGTTTCGGGAATCAATGATGCGGCAACCTGCCTGGCTTCTAATGGAGTTGCAACGACGCCTTGTACAATCAACGTACAGGGAACGACGTTGGAACAACCCCCATCGCAACCAAATGGAGGTGGCTTTAATAGCTCAATGTCGGCGGGTACGGTGACGCTGGGGACGCCAATAGCTAATGGCGCATCTATCAACCTTCGATTCTTGCTCGGCCTCCAACAAACTGGCAGCTTTAAGTTCTATTTCAACGTAGAAACTCTGCCGTAACTATTTCGAAAACCTGAAGCCCTTAACGGGGAGAGGTACGATGTATCTCTCCCTTTTCTTTTTTATTTTTGCTCGTGCGACATGATTGCGAGTTCGGTCGTGCACGGAGCATTGGAAGGAAAGGTATATGTCACCACGTAGTCGAGTGGCTGCGATTCGAGTATCGGCATACCACCGGATTCGAGCCACGCATGTCCTGACACCTTTCCGCTCCGGTCGTTCCGAACTCCAAACAGGATCCGCGAAGTGATGCCTTGTAGGGAAAGGTATCGGCGCAGAACGGCTGCCCGCTTCCAACAGATCGGTTTGAAGACGAACATATCGACCGATAGCACCTGGTCGATCGCACGCGCGAGTTGATTTGCAACTGTGGCATCAAATGTCATGTCTCCAGTCGTCACTGGTTCAGCTCCGGCGACAATTCGTAAGGCACGCGGCAAGGGACGAAGTTCTACAACAATCGACAGCACGCCAACCCACCACGCCATCCGCAGCATTAGAAACGCTTCGCCCGGATGCGATATCACTTTCCGACTGCCGCGCGAGATCAGTCGGGACATTTTACTTATGGTCTGTCGTAAGCTCATTTAAACAGTGACGGATTCTAACGCAGAGGACAGTTCGTCCGCACACACGGTTTGCTAAAACACAATCGACCGACTACTTTAGTCACTCGCGCTCGGTTCACCAACATGACTGGAAGTAAACAGCGGCACAAACAGGTGTCGATATTTTGCGATGGCTCTAGTCTGGGTAATGGCCAGCTCTCGATGCGTGCCGCTGCCGTGGCTTTGCTCGGTTACAAAGGACTCTGGCGGGCGGTTGGTGAGTTTCTCGGCGCTGCGACAAATCAACAGGCCGAGATCGCTGCTGCCGCGTTAGGTTTGGAGTCGCTTCGCGAGCCTTGCCGAGTTCATCTATTTACCGACTCGCGTTACGTCGTCGAAACGATGAATGGCCGTTTTCGCCGTAAGACAAATCTCTCTTGGTGGGAACGCCTCGACAAGGCGCGCGCCGTTCACGACGTAACATGGGAATGGACTAAGGGACACGTTGGTCACGTGCTGCAGGAAGCTGCGGATCGAGCCGCGCGTGGTATTGCTGCAGCAGGTCGTGTTGATGAATCGATTCTTGAAGACGCCGTTGAACGAGTCGGCACTATTGAAGCTGTCAGCTAAAGACTGGCTGATTTGTCCGATTCGCTTTTGCCGCGATTGACCCCTATAATCTCGCTTCTCCCGTTCGATAAAACCACTCAGGTCTCGCTAACGTGTCTGTTGTTGCGTCCAGCCCCACTTTTCCACGCCTGCCGCGGTGTGACTATCGCGCTATTCAACGACATTTCGCTTCGGTGTTGTTCCTCCTGATCGCTGCCGCCGCGGTCGAGGCGCAAGATCCGATGCGTGGCTGGCAATGGCAGAATCCACTCCCTCAGGGAAATTCCATCAATAGCATTCGCTTTACTGCTGACAAGCGACATGGTTGGGCGACCGGTAGTGATGGAGTTGTGCTGCATACGACGAATGGCGGATTTGATTGGGAGCCTCAGGTAACTCCTGCCAACAGCACCCTCTACGCTCTTTACGTCAAAGACAAATCGCGAGTCGTTATCAGCGGTGCGCGCGGCGTGATCCTTACCACGAATAACGGTGGTCGTAAGTGGACGCAACGCGTAACAGGAATACGCGATCATCTTTTCGCAGTTACCTTCGTGCCCGGCGATCCGTTGCATGGCTGGGCAGTTGGAACATTCGGAACAATCATCGTTACGAACGACGGTGGGATTACATGGAAGGCGCAAAACAGTCGAACTACTGCACATCTTTTCTGCGTCACTTTCGCTAATGCAAAGACGGGCGTTGCTGTCGGATCAAGAGGGACACTGCTGGTTACAAATAATGGCGGAGCTGAATGGAAACAGGCGCTTGATGTCGGAGCCGTGCCACTGACGGGAGTCACTTTCACTTCAGAGAAACAGGCGTTTGTCGTCGGATATCGCGGGACGATCATCAAGACAGAAGACGCAGGCGAAACCTGGGAGCAAATCCAATCGCTGGTTACGACGGATCTGTTTTCAGTCTACTTCACTGATCCACTGCACGGTTGGGCCGCTGGTGAAAGCGGCGTCGTTCTGACCACCGGTGATGGTGGAAAGATTTGGTTGCCCGTAAACGTCCGCACCAGTCCTCGACTCGCAACAGTTTACTTCGCAGATGAATCGCTAGGCTGGGCTGCCGGAGCGGACGGTCTAATCGTTCGAACAGACGATGGCGGACTCTCCTGGCGACGTTTGACTGATGGCGGCAGAGAGGATCTGACAAACATTTTCTTCGTCGACAATTCGCATGGATGGGCCGTCGGCGAACGTGGAAGAATCCTCTATACCAGTTCCGGAGGAAAAAATTGGACCGTGAGACCGTCCGGAACAACTGCTTCTCTAAACGCGATAACTTTCGTGAACGATCACACCGGCTGGGTGGTCGGTGACAAGGGCACAATACTTCAATCGACGAACGGCGGTGTCACCTGGAACGTCATAAACACTCCTGCGAAAGAGGATCTGTTTGGTGTCAGCTTCGTCACCCCTGCGATGGGGTGGGTGGTTGGCGCACGCGGAGCTATCTGGTACACGGCTGACGATGGCGCCACGTGGCAATTCCAACATGCCAACGTCATGAGCTGGTTGGAAGATGTCTACTTTCTTGATGAGAAGCATGGCATCGCCATTGGCTCGCACGGCACTATCTTGCGAACCGAAGACGGTGGACAGAATTGGACCAGAGTTGATCGCAACCTGAAGGAGTGGCTCTATAGCGTAACGTTTGCTGACGCGATGCGTGGCTATATTGTTGGCGCTCGTGGTTTGGTGCTGCGCACGGATGACGGTGGAGCAAACTGGAAAGATCTTGAAAGCAACGTCAACGGCAATCTCTTCGCGGTTAGTGTGGTCAGTCGAAACGACGTGCTCGCGGTCGGTGAACAGGGAAAAGTTATTCATAGCAAAGACGCGGGCGAGACCTGGGAATTGCAACCGACAATCACAAGCTCCGCCTTGTTCTCGGTTGCTTATCGCGGCGGAACAAACATCTGGGTTGCGGGAAGAGGGGGAGCGATATTGAGGAGGATTGATCCGATCGCGACCGTTAGCTTGCCTGTCAACAAACTTCCTCCGCTGTTACGTGGGAGCGCCAAAGCTCAATTGACGAACACAAACAGCGAGAGTGACGACGGCGATATTCCGAAAGCGGTCCCACCAAAGAAGCCCTGATCATTTAGGTAAGAGCAAAGAGATAAGGGCTCGTTTACTCTTATCTCCTGGCTCTTCGCGCTTGCCTGAATGACCAATGAACAATGTGAAATGCTATATGGAAAATGATTAGACTCGAACCGGGTGATCCTTCGCGTACGAATAAGCAGTGTAGGCCGCAATGAGGTGGCATATCCAACCAAGCGTCCCACCGGTTCCAATCCAGAAGCCAGGTGTGAAGATCAACCAAAGGATCCCTGCCAGAATCCGGCCGTTGTAAAGTTGACCCACGCCTGGAACAAGTAAACTCAATATGCCTGCTAAAACGGGATCGCGCATTGGTCGAATAGCCTCCTAAAACTGAAAGACCATACGACGAGAGTTTGCAATTTGTTCGGAATGTGAGTTGGGAAGAGCTGTCAGCTAGGCAACTTCTCATTCGCCCCGAGCTTCAGCTGGGGTCTCGTGTCGCGCCTCCACCTCGAAACCGTTTAA
>Ga0070690_100001742_pt1 | contig 11499 bp, 4 predicted proteins | sample KBSS33HmetaG_FD_64671 | JGI IMG/M metagenome (GOLD analysis project Ga0070690, IMG submission 64671) | Switchgrass rhizosphere microbial communities from Kellogg Biological Station, Michigan, USA - KBS S3-3H metaG | ecosystem: Host-associated > Plants > Roots > Rhizosphere ... | reverse complement strand
GGGTGCGCCGGATCGAGCGGCAGGAACGCGCCGCCGGCGTACAGCACGGCGACCAGCGACACGATGAGCTCGCACGAGCGCTCGAGGCAGACGCCGACGATGACGTCCGGGCCGACGCCGTGGTCGCGCAGCCGGCCGGCGAGCCGGCGGGCGCGCCGGTCGAGCTCGCGGTACGACAGCGCCTCGTCGCCATGGACGACGGCGATCGCGTCGGGCATGTGGCCGGCGTGGCCGGCGATCAGCTCGTGGACGCACGGACCGGGGGGCCACGACGGCAGGGACCGGCGAAGCGCGGGCGAGCCGAGCTGGGCGTCGTCGACCAGCGGCAGCTCGGACAGCCGGCGCTCGGGGGTCGCGATCGCCGCGCGCAACAAGTGCTCGAAGTGGCCGATCATGCGCCGGATGGTCTCGGGCTCGAACAGCGTGGTGTCGTACTCGAACGAGCCGCACCAGCCGCGCTTGTCCTCCATGCCCAGGCTGAGATCGAACTGCGACGTGCGGCGCTCGGCGTGGATCTCGTTGCCGCGGTAGATCCCGTCGCCGCCCTCGCCGGGGGCCGCGGCCGACAGGCGCTGCAGGCTCTTCACGCTGAACATGACCTGGAACAGGGGCGAGTGGCCGAGGTGGCGCTCCGGGCGCAGATCTTCGACCAGCTTCTCGAACGGCATCTGCTGGTGGGCGTAGGCGCCGAGCGCGGTCTCGCGGACCCGCTCGAGGTGCTCGACGAACGTCGGATCGCCCGACAGGTCGCCGCACAGCACCAGGGTGTTGACGAAGAACCCGATCAGCTTCTCGAGGTCCTGATCGGTGCGGCCGGCGATCGGGGTCCCGACCGCGATCCGATCCTGGCCCGCGTAGCGGCCGAGCAGGGCCTGGAACCCGGCGAGCAGCAACATGAACATCGTGACGTTGCGGCGGCGCGCGAACGCGACCAGCGCCGCGCTGAGATCGGCCGGCAGCTGGAACGACTCGCTCGCACCGCGCCGGGCTTGCAGGCCGCGGCGCGGGTGATCGAGCGGCAGATCGAGCACCGGGACGTCGTGGAGCTGGTCGCGCCAGTAGCGCAACAGCTCGGCGTGCGGCGGACCGGCGAGCTGGTCGCACTGCTTGCGCGCGTAGTCGGCGTACTGCATCGGCAGCGGCGGCAGCGGCGATGGCGCGCCGGTGGCGAACGCGCGGTACAGCTCGGCCATCTCCTGGAGCACCACGCCCAGCGACCAGCCATCGAACACGATGTGATGGACCGCGAACATGAACACCAGCTCGTGGGGCTGGAGCACCACGACCTGGACGCGGAGCAGCGGCCCGCGCGCGAGATCGAACGCGGTGTCGGCCTCGCAGGTCGCGAGCCGGACGGCCTCGGCCTCACGGGCGTCGCGATCGAGATCGCGCAGATCGACCACCGTGAACGGCACGTCGGCCGCCGCCTCGGCCGGCGCAACCCGCTGGCGCGGCTCGCCGGCTTCGACCACGAACGTCGTGCGCAGCACGTCGTGGCGGCGCACCAGCTCGCGCAGGCACTGACGCAGCACGTCGATCCGGAACGGCTGATCCGCCGGGCCGTGCAGCCGGATCCCCTCGACGATGTTGTACGCGGTGCTGCCGGGCTCGAGCTGGTCGAGGAACCACAGCCGGCGCTGCGCGAATGACAGCACGGGCGATGCCTCGCCTGGCGCGCGGGCGCCGGCGGCGCGGGGTGCGGCGGCCACATCGGCCGATGCGCCGGCCAGGGCGCCGAGCCGCCGCAGCAGCAGCTCCTGCTTCTCGGGCGATAGCCCAGCGAACCGTTGTGCGGTGGTGATCATGGTCGTGGGTCTCCAGTTCGCAAGTCAGGCCACGCTGGAGTTCGTCCGACGCTGGAGCTCGCGGTCGGCTTGCACGAAGCCGCCCAGCATGGCCTTCAGGTATGAAGACTTCGAGAACGGCGCCGGGTGGCCGAGCCGCGCGCCGGTTGCGGCCGACACGCGCTGCGAGAACGCATGGCGCTCGGCGTTCCATTGCGGCGGTGACTCCTGCAAGAACACCTGCAGCAGCTCCATGTACGCGTCCTGCGGCGCCGCCTGGAACGCCGCGTACCACTGCGCGCCCGAGACGCGCCGGATCGGCAGCCCGATGTCCGCGAACGCCTGCTCCACGTCGGCCATCGAGATCACCTGCTCGCGGTAGGCCAGGTTGTAGGCCTGACCGATCGCGTCCGGGCGCTGGGACAGCGCCCAGAGGTCCGCGGCGAGCAGGTCGACCGGGGTGACGGCGAGCTGGGTCTCGCCTTCAGGCATCAGCCGCAGCCGCGCGAACGCGCGCAGGTGGAGCTCCAGCCATCCGCGGAGGTTGCTGGCCCCGTGCCATCCGCCGCTGACGTAGCCCAGGCGATAGATCGCCACCGGAAAGCCTCGCTCGGAAGCCTGCTCCATCAGCCGATCGGACACCCACTTCGACAGCAGATACCCCGGCGCCTGGGCGCCCGGGCCCGCGAGGTTGCGCGACGCCTCGCTGGCTTCGCCGCAGTACCCGCTCCAGTACCCCAGCGACGAGATGTGGTGGATCTGCTTCTGCGCCGTCGTCGCGGATAACCGCAGGAGCTCGTGGACAGCATTGATGTTGGGCCGGCGGAACATCCGGTATGGCGCCACGTGATTGACGAGCGCGCCGACGTGGAAGATCGTGCCGGTGTGCGCCGCGATCTCGGCCCACTCGCTGCCGCTGATGCCGAGGCAGGGCTTGCTCAGGTCACCGAGGACGGGGATCACGCGCGCTCGCCAGGACCGCGGCATCGAGCCCAGGGTGCGTAGGCTCTGCGCCAACCGCTCGTGGCCCTCCTCCACGCTCCGCGCCCTCACGTGGCAATACACGCGTGCGGACGAATGCTCGAGGATCTTCCACAGGATCTCGGCCCCGACGAACCCCGTCGCACCGGTGAGGAACACGTCCGAGCTCGGCGCGCCGACGGGAGCTGGCATGAAGTCCAGCGGAAGCGCGGCGTCCTGTTCCAGCAGCTCCGCGGTGACGGCGGTGTGCAGGGTCGTACTGAAGCCGCGATTCGTTGGTGGGGTGGATTGCGTGCTCGTGGACATGAATGGCTTTCCGGCGCGTGAGCTGGATCCTCGGCGCCGCCGCGGTCGGCGTGGGGTGTGGGGCGAGTCGCCGTGCTGGCGGCGAACGGGAGGCTCAGCGAGCGTGTTCATGGTGTGGCGTTGGAAGATTGCTGGTCTGGATGACTGGCTGGGCGGATAGCGGTTTGCAGGCGCGGCGCGCCGGCGCACGCGGTGCCGGGCGGCGCAGGCGCGGCGGCTTGCAGGTCGGCGAAGCTCTGGCCGACGTAGGTCTGGTCCGACGGGCCGAAGCCGAACGGGGTCTGGATCAGCTGCTCGGGCCGGGCGGGGGCCGCCACGGCAGGCAAGAGGCCGAAGTACTGATCGACGACCCGCAGCGCGACGGGCGCCGAGTCATCGGTCTCGAGCACCAGCTCGAAGCCGCCCTGCGGCGCATCGCTGTAGCTCACGGCCCAGCGCGCGGTCGTCGACGGCTGCTGGTGGTCGAACCGCCGGCCGGCAAGCTCGACGCCGTGCACCCGCGCGCCCGAGGCCAGGTAGACCAGCGTGGCCTCGGCGGGCCCGCCAGCGCGCAGGCACAGCCGCAGCCGGCGCACGCCGGCCTCCACGCGGTTGTCGAGCACGCGCAGGTCGGGCGCGGGCAACTCGGCCGCTGGCGCGGGCGCCTGGTAGAAGGTCCAGTCGGTGAACGGGAAGAACCCGTCGAGCGCGGTGCGGTGCTCGGCGTCGGCGATCAGCCGTGACGTCCACGCATCGTGGGGCCGCTGGTCCGTGATCCAGCGCGCCTGGTGGGCATCGGCATCGAGCGCGTACGCGATGCTATCGCTGGCCGGGTGAGCCGCCGTCGCGCCGCCCGAGCGCAGGCCGACGAGCAGCGCCGCGCCGCCCAGGGCCGCCAGCGCGGCCGGCGCGCGCCAGCCCCAGCCCTCGGTGACCGCGAGCAGCGCCGGCAGCGCGAGGCCGATCACGATCACGGCGACCGCGACGACGACCGCGATCTGGCGGAACGCGAGCAGCACGAACAAGAGATGGATCCACGGCGCGACCAGCCACAGCGCGACCGCCGCGCCGAGCCCGAGCCACAGCGTCCGGCAAGCGGACAGCGCGCGCCCGGCCGGCGCGCCGGTCACCGCCGCGCAGGCAAGCAGCGCGAACAGCGCCGGCCACACCACCAGGTACGCACCACCGGGCGCGACCACGACCAGCGTGGCCGCGATGACCAGCAACGCGCCCAGCGCGCCCAGCGCGAGCTCGCCGGCGCGCGCGAACCTCCGGCCGGCGCCGAACACCGCGAGCGCCCCGGCGAGGGTCAGCGCGACGAACGCGGCGCGGCAAAAGCCGGCGCTCGCCGGCTCGCCCGCCGGCATCGCCGGCACCAGGTACGGCGCGAGCTTGGCCCAGACGACGTGCGCGAGCGCCGGGCACGCCACCAGCGCGCCGGTGAAGCACAGCCCCCCCAGCGCCACGCCGCCGAGCCGCAGCTGGCCGCGCCGGCGACCGCGGGCGATCAGCCACCCGAAGCCCAGCACGGTCACCGCGAGCACGATCGGGTCGACCACGCTCGGGTACCAGATGAGCCAGCTGCGCGTGGCGTTGAACCAGGTCGCGGCCGGAGCCGGCGGGACCGCCAGCTCGCCATCGCCGAAGGCGCGCGCCAGGGCCAGCGCCGTGTCGCCCTGATGCTGCAGGCTCCCCGGATCGAGCGCCGCAGCGGTGTCGCCCTGCGCGTGGTAGCCCGGGTAGTTGTCGAAGTAGGCGAAGTTCATCCCCGGGATCCCGGCGCGCATCAGCTCGCTCAGATCGGTGTCGTTGGGCAGCCGGCGGTAGATGTCGCCGAGCAGCGAGCTGGCGATCGGGTGCGGCGCGGCGCGGCCGAGCGTGCGGGCCAGGCCGCTGCCGCCCGGGCTGATCTGGAACAGGAACGCGGGGCCGCCGGTGCCGCGGGCCTCGAAGTTGAGCGCCAGCGCGACGTCGCCGCGGTGCGGGCTTTCCGCCGCGAACGCGCGCGCGCCGAGCAGGCCCTGCTCCTCGCCGTCGGAGAACAGGAACAGCACGTCGTGCGCGAGCGGCGGGCCGGCCCGGAGCGCGCGCAGGGTCTCGAGCAGCGCCGCGACCGCGTGGCCGTCGTCGCTCGCGCCCGGTCCGGTCGGGACCGAGTCGTAGTGGCCGATCAGCAGCAGCGCGCGCCGCGAGCCGCCGGTGCCCGGCAGCCGGGCGACGATGTTCTCGACGTCGTACAGATCGAGCCGCGCCGAGGTCTCGTGCTGCGATACCGTCGCGCGCTGGATCTCCGGCGTCACTCCGATGCGCGTCAGCTCGGCCACGATGTAGTCGCGCACCGCGTCGTGCTCGACCGAGCCGACCGGATGCGGGGCGCGGGCGACGTGGCGGACATGCGCGAGCGCGCGGGTGGCGGAGAACTCGCCGGCGGGAGCATCGCCGGCCAGCGGGGCCGGTGGCTCGAGCTGCCCGAGTGCGAGCAGCAGTACGGCCCCGGCCGAGAGCAGCACGGCGAGGCGAGATATCCAGGGCAGGGGCGTGGTCATGGTCGAGCTCTCCGCGGCTCGGGCTTCAGCGGAACATCCAGGACAGCTTGAGCTGGAACACGTCGTCCGACGGGCCGTGCAGCAAGCCGGGGATCGCCTGACGGCTCAGCGACGCATCGTGATGGAATATGTCGTTGTTGATCGCGCCGTGGGTATAGACTGCATAGAGCGTCGAGCCCGGGCGGATCTCCCAGCGCACCACGCCGTTCACGTTCAAGTCGTTCTCGGTGAAGTTGGTGGTCGGCGACATCGCGCCCGGGGCGAGCGTGTTGTCGTCGACGTAGCTCGCGAGGTCGCGGTAGTTCCAGCTCGCGAGCAAGAGCTGGGTGTATAGCTGCACGGTGAGGTTCGGGGTGAAGGCGTACGACGTCCGCACGATCTGGCTGAACTGGCGCAGCTTGCGCAGGCCGACGATCGGCATGTCGCCCTGGGTCTCGAGCCAGTGCTGCTCGCCCTCGGCATCGAGCAGGTCGGTGATCAGCTGGAGCTCGAGCCGGCTCGACGGGTGGATCGTCTGGGTCAGCGTGGCCTCGGCCGACGGCCCGCCGACGTAGGCCCCGACCGACAGATCGAGCGCGGCGTTCCATGGGCTGTTGTGCGAGTTGCTGAACCCGCCGGTGAGGTACGGCTCGTTGCCGTGGTGGAGGTACTTCTTGACCGGATCCAGGAACGTCCGCAGCTCGCGGTCGTCGTAGTATGGCAGGTTGTTGCCGCCGCCGATGTAGGCGCTCCAGTCGTTGGTGAACCCGGTCGAGAACCGGCCGTCCACGGTCTTGGTGAACGCGCGCCCGGCCTGGTCCGCGGCGTAGGTACCGCTGGTGTAGAAGTTCCAGTTACGGAACGCGCCGATCGCGCGGTCCCACTGGCTGCCGGTCTCGACCCGCAGCGAGTGCTGGTCGGCGCGGTCGAGGTAACCGAGGTCGTCGGGGTTGAACGTCCGGCCGGCGTAGGTCGCGTTGCTGCTGACGTACCAGCCGGTGTCCCAGCGCTTGATGCCGCGCGCCGTGCCGTAGCCCCCGGTGCCGTTGTCGTCGTTGAGCACGCTCGCCGCGGCCAGGCCGTCGGCCTGCATGCTGCCGTCGTTCGACTTCCACGTCCCGTCGAGCGCGCCGACATAGGCGCGCCGGCCGCCGCCGTCGCCGCGCGCGACGTACATGCTCGAGAACGCGCCGAGATAGCTGCCGTGGCTGCCGATCTGCTCCAGCACCCGGGCCACGGCGCTGTCGGCGGTGGGCGCGACCTGGCGGCTCGAGATCGACCCGTCGGCGGCGCGCACGTGGGCCGAGGCCGACTCGGTCTCGGCGGCGAGCAGGCCGACGTTGAGCCCGTTGTCGTACTTGCCGGTGAACTTGGCGGCGCCGAGGATGTCGAGCGCGAGTGGGCGGCTGACCAGGGTCTCGCCGGGAGCGAGCGTCGGCGACGGCGCGGTCTCGCCGATCCGGCGGCTGTAGAACAGCTGCGGACCGTTGACCCGGAACAGCTCGCTGCCCTCGAGGAAGAACGTCCGCTTCTCAGGCAAGAAGGTCTCGATGGTTGATAGATTGAGGATCACCTGATCGACCTCGGTCTGGCCGAAGTCGGGCAGCGCGCTCAGATCGAGCAGGCTCGACGACCCGAGCCCGATGTGGGCGTCGACGCCGACGCGCTCGTTGAAGCCGCGGTCGTCGAACTGCTGCGAGGTGGCGACCTTGTTGTCGACGGTGGCGTACGGGATGATCTCGAGTCGTCTGCGCGGCCTCAGCCCGGAGAGCCCGACCAGCGCCGGGAAGCTGCTGACGAACGCGTTCTCGCTGCGCGCGGTGACGTGCCAGCGGTCGGTCTCCTGGGGCTCCTGGTCGACGCGCACGAAGTTGACGCCCCAGCTCTGCTCGCCCTCGCTGGACTGCACGCGCAAGAGCGACATCGGGATCCGCAGCTCGGCGGTCCAGCCGTCGGCGTCGGTCGACACGCTGCTATCCCACAGCGCGTCCCAGGTGTCGTCGGTATTGGTGTCGGCGTACATCAGCACGTCGCGCTGGACGCCGGCCGCGTTGACCCGGAACTCGTGGGCGGTGCGGCGGTCGTGCAGCGAGTCGATCGCCACGCCGAACCAGTCGCTGGCGCTGTCGCGGTCGCGGCGGTGAACCAGCGCGGTCACCCGTCCGGTGCTCGGCGGGTGGTGCATGCGCGCGCCGACGTAGAGGTACTGGTCGTCGTACAGCACCCGGACCTCGGTCGGCGAGGTCGGCGCCTTGCCGTAGCTCGGCGATTGCTGGGTGAACGCGCCGGCCGGCCCGGCCTCTTGCCATGCCAGTTCGTCGAGCCGGCCATCGAGGTGCAGCTCGCCGACCAGGCGATGCGCTTGCAGCGAGGCCGTCGTCGCGCCCACGGTGGCCGGCGGCTCGGCGGGGAGCTTCGCAGGAGAGGCCGGTGGATCGGTCGTCGGCGGGACCTCGGGCGGCGGCTCCGCCACCTTGGCGACTGCCGCGCCGACGCCGGCGCACTGCACGATCAGGATGGACAACACGAGGCGGTTCACGGTGTTCATGGTGTTCATGGTGCTCATGGGGCGGCCAGACTGCCCTCGGCGGGCGGCGACGATTGGTCTTCGATCACGACGTGGAGCTCTTGCTCGACGTGGCGGATACGGGGATGCAGGTAGGCCAGCGCCGCGACGGCGATGCTGGCGAGGCCCATCACCACGAACAACAGGCCGAGCCCGCGGTCAGGGCCGGTGCCGAGCACGGTCGCGGCCAGCGTGCCGTCGAGCGAGCCGCCGGCGACCAGCAGCGGCTTGAAGATCCGGTCGGCCATCGGGCCGGCGATCACCAGCGCCAGCGGCAGCGCCGCGTTGCCGACCGCGCCGCGCACCGCGCCGATCCGGCCCTGCATGTGGTGCGGCACCCGGGTCTGCCACAGCGCCTGCTGCGTGCTGCCGAGCAGCGGGAACACGAACATGTAGCCGAACGCGCCCAGCATGATCAGCGGCAGGCTGGGCCGGATGCCGACGACGATCGCGAGCACGCCCTGCAACCCGACCATCAGGAAGAAGAACGGGATCCGGCGCCTGGGGCCGCCCCATGCGCTCATCAGCAGGCTGCCGGCCAGCATGCCGGACGCCGCGATCGACGACGACCAGCCGAGTACCGCGACCGAGCCGGCGCTGAGCACCAGCGGGGTGAACAGGACCTCGACGACGCCGAACAGGAAGTTGTTCAGCGCGCTGAACATCAGCAGCCCGACCAGGCCGGCGCGGCGGTAGACGAACGCCCAGCCCTCGGCGATGTCGTGGACCAGCGATGGCTTGCGCTTGTTGTGGCCAGCCGTGCGCTCGAGCTTCGGGATCCGGATCGCGAGCAGGATCGCGAGGAACACCACGAAGCTCACGGTGTCGAGCACCAGGATGCCGGGCAGGCCGACCAGCACCATCAGGGTGCCGGCGACCAGCGGCGCGATGATGCTCGAGGTGGTCTCGCCGGCCAGCATCAGGCCGTTGGCGCGCGTCAGGTACTCGGGCGGCGTGATCTGGACAATGATCCCGTTCATCGCCGGCCAGCGGAATGAGTTGAACACCGCGCCCGAGACCGTGACGACGTAGATGTGCCAGACCTCGAGCCGGCCGAGCACGAGCAAGGTGGCGAGCGCGAGCGTGTTGAGCGCCATGCCGAGGTCGGAGCACAGCAGCATGCGGCGGCGATCCCAGCGATCCGCGAGCGCGCCCGACACCTGGCCGAGCACCAGCCCCGTGACCACCATGAGCAGCGAGTTCATCGCGAACTGCGTCGCCGAGCCGGTGCGCTGGTAGATCCACACGCTCATGCCGAACCCCGTCAGCGCCGAGCACAGCATCGACTGGAGCTGACCGATCCAGAGGGTCAAGAACGTCCTCATGCGCGGGTCCCGAAAGGCGACCCGAGACGTGGCACTGGTTGGCGTGGGTGCGGACATGATTTCCTCAGGAGCGAGCGGGCCGGAAAACGGCAAGCTCCGGGAGCTGGTGCAGCTCCTGGATCTCCGGCGATAGGCCGGCAAACCGTCGTGCGGTGGTGGTCATGGGTCGCGGTCTTCCTGGGTGCTCAAGGAATAGAGACCCGACCCTGCGTTTGTGAGCGGATTTCCGGATGAGGCCGGGAGCACCCCGGGAGCACCCCGGGAGCACCCGGGAGCACCCCGGGAGCACCCCGGGAGCACCAAAGAGGAGCGCCAGGATCTCCAGGGCTTACACCTCGGGGCTTACACCCCGGGACCCATCGAGACGGCCTAGCGCGCCGCGGCATGGTCAGCCCTGGGCGGCCATGGCCGGCTCGGCCAGGAGCTCGCGCACCTCTTCATCCGACAGGCCCTCGAGCTCTGCCAGCATGTCGGCCACGTCGGCCTGCCCGGCCATCTCGGCCTGCAGCTTGGCGATCCGCTCGGTGAGCCCGACAACCGTCGGCGCCGCGAACAGCTCGCGGAGCGGCAGGTCGACGTGGAACAACTTGCGGATCCGCGACGTGAGCTGGGTGGCGATCAGCGAGTGGCCGCCCAGCGCGAAGAAGTCGTCGTAGATCCCGACCTGGGCGACCCCGAGCACCTCGCGCCAGATCTGCGCGACCTCGCGCTCGAGCTGGTTGCGCGGCGCCACGAAGCCGTCCGCGAGCTCGGCGTGGCTATCGTCCGGCGCCGGCAGCGCGCGCTGGTCGACCTTGCCGTTGGGCAACAGCGGCAGCGACGCCAGCTTCACGAAGCCCGACGGCACCATGTAGTCGGGCAGCTGGTCCTTGACGAACTGCCGCAGGTCGCCGGGGCGCGCCGGCTTGCCGGCGTGCGGCACGAAGTACGCGGCGAGCCGCTTGTCGCCCGGCTGATCCTCGCGGACCACGACGACGCAGGCCGCGATCTCGGCGTGGCGGGCGAGCGTGGCTTCGATCTCGCCCAGCTCGATGCGGTGGCCGCGCAGCTTGATCTGGTTGTCGATCCGGCCGAGGTACTCGATGCTGCCGTCCGCCAGGTAGCGACCGAGGTCGCCGGTGCGGTACAGCTTCGCACCCGGCGTCTTGCGGTACGGATCGTCGAGGAAGCGCTCGGCGCTCAGGGTCGGGTTGTGGAGGTAGCCCAGCCCCACGCCGGCGCCGCCGATGTACAGCTCACCCGGGACGCCGAGCGGCACCGGCTGGCGACGCTCGTCGAGCAGGTAGATCTCGGTGTTGGCGATCGGGCGGCCGATCGGGACCCCGGCCTCGCCGCGCCGGCACACGTGGAACGTCGCGTCGATGCAGGTCTCGGTCGGGCCGTACAGGTTGATCAGCTCGCCGCCGGTGGTGCGGTGGAAGCGATCGCGCAGGTCGGCCGGCAGCGCCTCGCCGCCGCAGAACACGCGGGCCAGGCTGGTGCAGCGTGCGAACCCGGGCTGATCGAGCATCATGCGCAGGAGCGTGGGCACCAGCTGGATGGTCGTGATGCCCTCGCGCTCGATGGTCTCGCACAGGTACTCGGCGTCGCGGTGGCCGCCGGGCCGGGCCATCACCAGCCGTCCGCCGGTGAACAGCGGCGCGTAGAACTCCCACACCGAGGCGTCGAAGCTGAACGGCGTCTTCTGCAGCACGCTGTCGTGCTGGCCGACCGGGAACTCGCGCTGCATCCACTGCATGTGGTTGCACAGCGCGCGGTGCGGGATCATCACGCCCTTGGGATGGCCGGTGGATCCCGAGGTGTAGAGCACGTAGGCCAGGTCCTCGGGGTCGGTGGTGACCTCGGGCGCGGCCTCGTCCTCGCCCGAGATCGACGGCCAGTCGGCATCGATCCGGATCACGGTCGCCGGCGACGAGCCCAGGGTCGCGACCAGGCGATCGTTGGTGACGATCGCCGCCGCCTTGGAGTTGGCGATCATGTAGGCGAGGCGCTCGGCCGGGTACTCGGCGTCGAGCGGGATGTAGGCGCCGCCG
>Ga0070690_100001737_pt1 | contig 11509 bp, 15 predicted proteins | sample KBSS33HmetaG_FD_64671 | JGI IMG/M metagenome (GOLD analysis project Ga0070690, IMG submission 64671) | Switchgrass rhizosphere microbial communities from Kellogg Biological Station, Michigan, USA - KBS S3-3H metaG | ecosystem: Host-associated > Plants > Roots > Rhizosphere ... | reverse complement strand
TTTTTCATTCTCACCCTTGCACGAGCTGAAAATCAAGGTTGCCGGCCGAGCTCTGTCCGGAGGGCACAGTGGAATCGACAGGGACCGCCAGCCTGACCGTAGGGATGTGGAACTTGAGGCGGTGTCAGGGCGAGGTGAGGCGCCCCACAGCCTCGCTCGGGCCGGAGCCGGCGACCGGTTCTGCGGCCCGAGGCAGGCGTTTACTGGACTGAACGTGCGTTGCGCTCCTCGTGCGGCGGACGCACTTCGTAGAACTCGTAGATGACGACCTGCTGGTCGTTGAAATCCGGCCAGTTGTTTTTATCAAACCCGGGGGCGTCCTTCAGATCCTTCTTGTGCAGGTCAAGGGCCAGATGCTTCTTGTCCTGGTCGATGCGCAGAGCTTCGAAGGGAACGGCAAAGTATTTATCCCCGATGCCGGCAAAACCTCCGAAATCCAGCACGGCATACTGAACATCACCCTCTTGGGGATCAATTACAAGATCTTTGATGGTGCCTAAATTTTTCCCGTCCGTCCCTAGCACCTTTGTACCGATCAGGTCGCTGGCCTTGAGCACACCGCTGCGGTCGCGCCCTTCTCCGGCTGCTCCCACCGCGAGAGTCACTATCATCCCGACGAGTAGCACGGCCACCTTGGAACCTGCCTGAGAACGATTCATCATGTCGCCTCCCTTCTTCCCGATCTGGGGGTTGTCTGATGGCTGATGCCTCACTCTTCACCCTAAAAGCAATAGAAGGACCACTCCCGAACGGGCGGAACTCCCGCCAATGACCGCCCATCAAGTGAGAAACATGGACATTCTGTCCGAACCCCGCGATGAGTGGACAACCTGCACTGAAGAAAACGGCCAAGTTGCAGTCGGCGCATGTCTTGCACCTACCAAACCAAACGAAAGCAAGGACCATGACAATGAGCCGCACCTGGACGGACACATTCAAGCCCCGTGGCTTTTGGCAACTCCTCAAAACAGCCGCCGCTGACTGGAGTCACGACCGCGCACCGAGGCTCGGCGCCGCCCTCGCCTACTACACTGTATTCTCTCTTGTCCCTTTTCTCGTCATCGTGATCGCCCTAATCGGGCTGGTGTTCGGAGAGGAAGCAGCGCAGTCCGCCATCCTTCACCAAATCGCCGCCCTCGTCGGTGACCAGAGCGCCGCGGCGATCAAAGATATGATCCAACGCGCGGACCAGCCATCGACCGGTCTGTTCGCAACTGCCATCGCGGTTGGGACCTTGCTGCTGGGCGCCTCCGGTGTCTTCGGACAACTTCAGGATGCGCTAAACACGGTCTGGGGCGTGGAACCGAAGGAAGGCCGGGGGGTGTGGGGCTTCATCAAAGACCGTTTTCTTTCTTTCGTCGCTGTGCTGGGAACGGGATTTCTGCTGCTCGTATCGCTCATTCTCAGCAGCGCATTGGCGGCGCTGGGGAAATGGTTCAGCGGACTGCTGCCGATACCTGAAGCCGTGCTGCAGGTTTTGAATTTCCTTGTCTCATTTGTCGTCATCACGGGGCTGTTTGCCCTGATCTTTAAGCTGCTTCCGGATGCCAAAGTCGCCTGGCGGGATGTCTGGATCGGCGCGGCTCTGACAGCCGCTCTATTTACCATTGGAAAATTCACCTTGGGTGTTTACCTCGGAAAAAGCAACGTCGCCTCGGGGTATGGTGCCGCAGGTTCGCTGGTCCTTGTGTTGCTGTGGGTTTATTATTCAGCACAGATTGTATTGTATGGAGCGGAGTTCACGCAGGCGTACGCGAATCTCGCCGGGGAGCGGATTGTCCCGGCGCCCGATGCGAAAGTCACCGATCCTCACAAAGCGGCAGCGGAGGGGTCTGGTCAAACGCCGTCACACACGTCAGGCCGTGCCGCATAACGGGTCTACCTTCCTCGCCAAATGCTGCACAGCCGTCGGCTGTCGTCACCTTCTTCGCGACGGACGGCCGCTCTCGCTCTGATGTCGCACCTGGCTTGGAGACGGGACATGGCGGCCGGGGTCTGTATCAGTCATGTGCTTGACCGATAGGAGAAGTTGAGCCCGCCGAATTGCATCGAGTAAAGCTTGACGCTCCGGCTCAAGCCGCTTGAGTCTTGGCGTATGATTCACAAAGCGCTCTGCGGCGTTGGTAATCCCTTCAAACGATTCCCATGGATCCTGTGAAGGACGACGTTTCATAAGCCTCCTCTGCTCCCTACCTGCCAACAGCCCGCCAACAAGGGAACTCAAAGGCTCCCTAGTTGAGAAACCGGGTGCTCAAGTCCTTAGCCAATCTTCATACGCGTCCCTTCATACGCGACAGGCGCTCGACGCCTCAAGATTCAGGGGTGTGCCTAGTGGTTGGCTCATGCCTAAGGCTCTAGAGTAAGGGATTGTTACGCCTCGCCGTCTTGACAGCTGAAAGCTCTCGAGCGTTTTCACGGCAATCCAGGCAGATCGATTAGTCTCATCAAATGGAGGTTTCTATGAGGTATGCCAACTGTATGAAGACCGCAATTGGCGGTCTTTCTCTTGTTCTACTCTTGTCGGCCTGTTCCTCCGGATCCAAGTCGAAGAGCACGACCGGTCCTGCATCGGAGGACATTTCGCGGGGGGGCAGAGCTGCTCTTTCCCCGCCCAGCGATCTGCCGCGAAGCGACGTGGTCAGCGATCGTGGCACCACCCCAGGCAAAACGCATGATTCGACCAACCGAGCAGGGCTCTCGGATCGTTCGCCGGAAATCGCGGCAGCCTGCCCGTCGAAAGTCGACGCTGACGGTAAGGTCGTATTCGATGATCCCACCTGTCCGGATCGTTATCGTCGCCAGGCGGGAACCACCGCAGCAGGCGGTGTTGCAGGACTGGCGGCAGCCTGTTCTTCCAAATCCGATGCCAATGGCAAGGTCATTTACGATGATCCGGCGTGTCCGGATCGCTATCGCAGCCAGGTGGGTACCACTTCCGAAAAAGAACGTGCGGGACTGGCGGCAGCCTGTTCTTCCAAATCCGATGCCAATGGCAAGGTCATTTACGATGATCCGGCGTGTCCGGATCGCTATCGCCAACAGAACGCCAGCATGAATGCCATCCGTGAGGCCCGTGTCCGACTCTCGCGGGCAGCTGGCATCAAGACGTGGGATTCCCAGCCTGGCGATAAGCTGGCGAGGCCTGATCCTGTCGGCGTCGGGGGAGATTGTCCTTCGAAAGTCGATACCAACGGCAATGTGATCTATGCTGACTCAAGCTGCGCACACCGGTACTACTATCAGACAAAGGAAAACGCCTATTACGATCGATATGCGGATAAAGCAGCTAAACACGCCCGGGCGGCAGAGATCGCTGCCATCCAGGGTAACGTGCCGGACATGATCCAAAACGCCGAACTGTCATTGGACCATGCAAAGGAGGCGCGGCGCTCCGGCAATAATCCTGATCTGTCTGCAGGCATCGCGGCCCTGAGGCAGTCGATCGCACTGGGACAAAGCAACGAAGTGGCTCGTTCGACGTCGTCCCCAACGAGTACTGCTGCCGCCGCCTCGACGCCGCGCACCTTCAAGGGCGAGTTGTCCCAAAAGAAGGACGTGACGAGAGCCGATGGCGGCGAGTCCTACGTCTTACGGGACCGGGAAAACCGGGAAATGCCCATTACGTTGTCACCCGAAATGAGCCGACAGGTTCAGGTGGGTGATGTCGTGGAAGCACAAGTGGATTCCAGCGGACAGGTCACGTCGATTTCGAAGGCACAATAGAAGACACAAGGCCGGTGGGGCCGTGCCGACACGGCTCCACTCGTTCTCTTTCTTGACTATTTGTCGGCTCCAATCGGCGGCAGATTGATGCCAAATCGCTCCAGGCCCATGATCACGGTCAGAGCTGATGGTGAGTGCTGAACGATTTCTTTCTGCACCTCGATCCTTCGAAGATCCACGAATTCCGGAGCCGTCAGACCGAGCGATTCGCGATAGGCGCGGTCGGCGATGCCGCGCTGCTTCTCGGCTTTTTCACGGGCCTCCTCCGCCTTCTGAAACTCCACCATCGTAATCTTGCGTTGCTCCTGCACGATTGTTTGCGTCGTCTGCTCCACCACGCCCTTCGGCGGCAGGATGCTGCCGACGACGACGCGATTGAGTCTCACAGGGAGGTTCTGCTTTTCGATCAATTTGGTTTGCACTTCCCTGGCGATGGCTTCCTGCAGCTTATTTCGGGTGGTGGGATCGGTGGTCAATTGAAAGAGCGGATACTTCTGCACCTCTTCACGCACGAACGTGCGGAAGGCTTCTTTCACGTTGTTGTGATACCAATTAGGACCATAGCGTGCGATCAACTCCGGCGAGCGTCCTTCGACGACGTTGGCGATCAGGAAGGCGTCGAACGAGACGGGGGCGTTTTCCGCTGAAATGATATCGAAATGCTCCGAGTATTGAACCGGCCGAACATCCACGTCCACCACCCGGGTGGTGGGCGCCACCCACACTCGTCCTGTCTTCGAGGGCACCGGATCCACGCCACCGTGCCCGAAGAAAAACGGCTGTTCCACCAACACGCCTTCGTGGCCCGCGTCGACCGCTGCACACCCCGATAGCCCCAGCAGGTACCCGGCTGCGAGTATGGTGCCCAGCATGCCTTCGATTCGTCTCTTCATAGCACCCCTCCTCCGCGTGTATTCCGATCGAATGGTTGACAGTGTTTGTGGATGATACGATTGGGTTGGGACCCCGTGTCGCCTCGTAGGTTTACCTTACGAAGCGCTCACGAACAAAGTCAAACCGATGGCTGAGGCTTTGAAGGAACTGAATAAGGGGGCTACGAGATTCCGGCCTGCCGCTGGAGCCAACGCACATAGCGAGTGATCTGTTCGACGTCCCCGGAAGACACTGCTTCGATTTTCGGCATGTTGCCGAATTCCCAATGGTGGGCTCTGACACCGAATTCCGCAGCGCGCAGAAAAGCCGCGTCGCCGTGATGATTGGGCTCGTAAATCTTATGGACGAGCGGGGGACCCTGTTGAGTGCCGGTCGCCTGCGGGCCGTGGCAGGCGGCGCAGTGGGCGTTGAACTTGGCCTCGCCCGCCTGGAATTCCGCGGGAACCGCTTCGCCGCCGACAGCGGGCTTCGGCTGAGACGAGTCACAGGCGGTCACTGCGGCAAGGGCGATCGCGAATGCCAACGCGGGCAGTGATGTTGAGCGCCACGCGGGAATCAAGGGCGGTTTCCCGGCCGTTCCGCGTTGGCCTCAAACTGCTCGCGTAACATGTTCTGCGTCCGCCGCAGCGTCAGACGCCGGTACAAGCGAGCGCCGATCGGCGCGATCACGATGAGTCCGATCGTCAGGTACATGAAAAACTCTTCGGGAGAGACGCTCATGCTCCAACCTTCACCAAGAGGAAGTCGTTCGGATCAGACTACTGCATACCTAGTGGGATCCTCAACCCCGGCCTTCGAAAACCCTTCTCGTCGGATCATACAACTATCGCACCGGCCACACGCCACATCGCCGACCGGATCGTAGCAGCTATGGGTGAGATGCAAGGGAGCACCGAGCCGGATGCCTGTTCGAACGATATCGGCCTTGCTCATTTCGAGCAGCGGAGCACACACACGCACGCCGGTCCCTTCGGCCCCTGCCTTCGTCCCCGCTTTGACGGCCGCCTCGAACGCGCGAATGAATTCCGGACGGCAGTCCGGGTACCCGGAATAGTCGAGCACATTGGCCCCGAAATAGATCAGGGACGCGCCTTCGACCTCGGCATGCGCTGCGGCCAGAGAAAGAAAAATCAGATTGCGGCCAGGTACATACGTCACGGGAATGCCCTGACTTCGCTCAGGGTTCTGACGGTTTTTCGGGACCGCCCACTCAGCGGTCAACGCCGATCCGCCTAGGGCCCGCAGATCCACAGAAAGCACAGTGTGTTTGACCGCCCCCATGGCAGCGGCCACTTGGCGGGCCCGTTCAACTTCGATGGCATGACGCTGCCCATAGGCAATCGTCAACCAGAAGAGCTCATGGCCGGCCTCTCTCGCTAGCGCAGCAGCTACAGTCGAATCAAGTCCTCCGCTCGCGAGCACCACCGCGCGGCTGGAGGTTCCGGGAGACACCATCGACGTGAGCCTCGTACAACCATGCCAAGAGGGGGAAGCACCGGCGGACTGGACGACGGTGCGGAGGTGACGCGGAAAGGGCAAGTGGACGCTAGTCGCGCTCTTCTTCTTTTTCGATTTTTTCCAGGAGTTCTTCTCTCGCCTGGCATTCGACGCAGAGCTTCGCGAAGGGCACCGCTTCCAACCGCCGTTCGCTGATCTCGACGCCGCACTCTGCGCAAATCCCGTAGGTCCCTTCGTTGAGCCGTGTCAGCGCTTCGTCGATGGCCTGTCGCCGTCGATTCCGCATCTCCATCAGCGAGATGCCCAACTCTCGGTCCAGATCCATGAGCGCCTGATCACCGACGTCGCGGGCAGACTCGAGCCGCCGTTGCTGATCCTCAGTCAAGGATTGGCCCAGAGTGCCCTCGATCTCCTTCAGGATTTCTTGGCGCTTGCGCATCAGCATCTGCTGCAGCGCGTCACGACGCCGCTCTCGCTCTTCACGTTCTTTGGCGGACTCCTTTGGCTTTGCGGCGAGCGGCGACACGGCCATACTGACCGGTTTTTCGATGACGGCGGCGACGACCGGCTTCGCTTTGGCGACGGGCTTCGTTGTGGTTTTTGGCTTAGTCATGGGTTTCTTGTTCGGACGTGTTTTCGTCGCCATCGCGTTGTCCTCTCTTTGGGTAAACGCCGGACGGCAAAAAAAGTTCGGCATCTATAACACGGCTGCTCCGAGTTGACAAGGGGTTGTAGGACGAGGGCTGGCGCCCCCTAGGGATAGACAATGGTGGAGTGCACAGGATGTCCGGCAAGTTTTTGCCGGCCCTGCAATTCTTTGAGTTCGACCAGGAAATCAAGTCCGACGATTTCTCCGCCCAGCTGTCTGACGAGCGAGACGGTGGCGGCTGCGGTCCCCCCCGTCGCGAGGAGGTCGTCGACGATAAGCACCCGTTCGCCCATACCGATGGCATCCCGGTGGATCGCCAGAGAGTTGGACCCATATTCGAGACTATATTTGACTTCGAAGCAGTCGGCAGGCAGCTTTCCAGGCTTCCGGACCGGCACGAACCCCGCATTGAGCCGTTGCGCCAGGATACCGGCGTAAATGAACCCCCGCGATTCAATGCCCACCACCTTGGCCACCCGCTGCCCTCCATAATAGGTGACAAGATCGTCGGCGATCGCCGCGAAGGCCTTGCTATCCTTCAGCAGGGTTGTGATGTCGTAAAAGAGAATGCCGGGCTTGGGAAAGTCGGGAACCTCGCGGATGAGCGATCGATACTCGGCAGCGGTCATTGGCTCAGAGCAAGTCTGATTGTGTCAGCGTTTTCCGCTCGATCGTATGGCGAAGACGGCTCAAGGCGGCCATTTCAATTTGCCTGACGCGCTCGCGGGTCAATCCCATGTCGCGTCCGATTTCCTCAAGCGTTCTCGCCTCGCTTCCGTCGAGGCCAAACCGTGACACAATAACAGTTTGCTCTTTCTCAGGCAACTCCTTCACCCAGGTCATCATTTCGGCCCGTCGCATCACCCCCTCGGCGGTATCCGCCGGTGAGACGCACATCGGATCCTCAATCACATCGCGGAGGAAGGTGTCGGCCCGGTCGTTGATCGGGCTGTCCAGCGAGGAGGTGGTGCGAACGATCTGTTTCAGATCAAGGACCTCCTCTTCCGTCGTTTTCATTTTCTTCGCGACTTCTTCGGCGGACGGCTCGCGCCCCAGTTCCTGGACAAGCGCTTCGACCTTGTTGAGGTAACGGTTCAATCGCTCGACGACGTGCACCGGCAGACGCACGAGTTTGCCCTGGTTGATGATGGCCCTCTCGATATATTGTCGGATCCACCACGAGGCATAGGTGCTGAACCGAAAACCCCGTTTGTAGTTGAATTTCTCGACTGCCTTGATCAGGCCTAGGTTGCCCTCTTCGACGATGTCTGAAAAGGGAAAGCCTCGATGAATGTACCGCTTGCCGATGCTGATCACGAGGCGCAGATTGGACTCGATCATTTGCTGACGAGCCTGTTCGTCGCCCGCCATGACCCGCTTGCCCAGCTGTTGCTCCTGCTTGAAGGTCAACAACGTCGACCGGCGGATTTCGCGCAGATAGCTTTTGAGCGTATCCAGTCCCTCGGATCGGCCGCGCGATTTGTCCTCGTCGGACGCCTGCTCGAGATCGCCGGACTCCTCGTCGTCGAACTGTTTCCGCGCTTCGCTGTGTTCTGAGAAATCGTTCTGTCTGCTCCCCATTCCGTCCTCAGATCAACATCGGCCCGCTAATACCAGACGGCAAATTCAGACTGACGGCCGGTCGCCCGCACCCATTCCACGCGGACATCAGTCACCCGCGACGCCGGGGGGCCGACCTTGAGGGCCTCAATCAACGACATGATCTTCGCTTTCGCACCTTCGGCTTCCAATTCGACCCGGCCGTCTTCACAATTTCTCACACCGCCGACGAGGCCGCGCTCGGACGCGGCGCGAACGGTGAATGCCCGGTACCCGACACCTTGCACTCGTCCTGAAACGGAAATCCTGACTCGAACGGCGGAAGGTTCACTCGTATCGGTCATCGTTCAGCCATCCGCTCGACGTAAGGGATACTCTCATACCTCAAGAAACGCGTCACGTGATTTGCAATTCCATGCGTGGTAAATCTTGCGTCGATTGTATGTGCCTCGCATGACAGGGAGCAATCACCGGCCGAGCTCTCCGCCGCAGCCTCCACGGAGTGCCTATGTTACAATCGCGGGCGGGTTCCTCCCATCGCCCACTCCTGCAAAGACAGCGGCATGGCACTCAGCGCCACAGAGATTGAAGGTGTGCTCCACGAAATCGCCCCCGTGCTCGTAGGCGGACGCCTTCAAAAAATTTACCAGCCCAACGATCGTGTCCTCGTCTTCGAGTGGCGCGTGCCGGGCGATACCCATCGCTTGCTCGTCTCATGCGAACCCGAAACCGCGCGCCTCCATCTTGTGTCTCGCCCATTACCAAACCCGACGAGCCCACCTTCCTTTTGTCAGTTTTTGAGAGCGCAGGTTCAAGGGTGCCGTCTCGACGACATCCGTCAGTTCGACAATGAGCGCATCGTGAGCTTAGCGGTTTCGACCAGACGGGGGCCAAGGACGATCGTCTGCGAACTGACTGGACAGACCGCCAATATGCTCGTACTCGACGAACAGCAGCTGGTCCTTCGGGATCTCAACGCTCAGCGGCCGCTTGTGGGACATCAGTACGGAGCACCTCTACGTCGATCGGGGCCGCTGCGGCACGTAGCCGCGCGCTTCACGGCCCCAACGACAACTGATCGTTTCCCGGTGTCCCGGGCCGTCGAGGATCACTACCATGACAAAGCTCGGGATCTTGCGGTGAACCGAGCGACACAGGTTCGGCTTCGGATGCTGCGGAAAGCACTCGCGAAGCTGTTGCGGCGGATCGACGCATGGCGGGAGGATCTCGCAAAGGCAGCTGCGTACCGCGATTACGGACGGTATGGGGAGCTCCTCAAGGCGAATTTGACGGCCATCACGCCAGGAATGGAACGCATCTCCCTGGTGGATTATTACGATCCGTCACTTCCCGAAGTCACCATCCCACTCGATCGAACCAAATCAGCTCTCTATAATATGCATGACTACTTCAAGAAGCATCGGAAGTCTCTGGCAGCGGACCGTGAGCTATCTGTTCGAATTGCCCAGGCCGAGCCGGAAGTCGCCGCCTTGCGCCGCGAGATCGCCTCTATCGAGGAGGGAACCTGGACCCCGCCTGCGCTCGGCAGCCCTGTCCCTCAGACTGGGATGATGGACCAGAACCGTCGGCCGTCTGCTCGACGGGGTCCGTTCCGACGGTTTGTCTCCGCAGACGGCCTGCCGATTTTTGTCGGTCGCAATGCGACAGAGAATGAAGAACTGACCTTCCGCATGGCCAAAAGCGACGACTTGTGGCTCCATGCGAGAGGCGCCCCCGGCTCCCACGTCGTCGTGCGGCTTCCCAAAGGCACTGATCCGCCAGTAGACACCTTACGGGATGCGGCAACATTGGCGTTGCTCTACAGTGATCTCAAAAGGAGCGGGAAGGGGGACGTCATCTACACCCGCCGGAAATGGGTGAAGAAGGCTAAGGGACAGGCGTCTGGGGCCGTCACGGTGACCCAGGAACAGTCCATTTCGGTCAAGCTCGACGCCCTGCGATTAGCGGCCCTCAAAGAGCGAAGTCCCTAACCCTGCTCCTGTGGCGTTCGAGCTGTCAAACCCTACTGTCTCAGCGCCAGCGAGTGGATCAAAGACTGCGACGAGTGAGAATTAACTGCCGCCTCGACCGCGCAGCACGATTCCGGTCCTGCCCTCCCATGGCCTGAGGACCCGATCGCGTTCCGAATTCAACTTTCATTTGGCGAATCCTGCTCCGTGGGATATGCTGAGGTCATCGAGTGTTCCACGTAAGAGGAAAGTCTCGATGTCCCACGCACCTGCACCACCATCGGGCACGCCGAGTCCGACCGTACTAGTCGTCGACGATGATGCGGCCGTAGTGACTCTCTGCAAGACAATCCTTCAGCAGGCCGGATGTTCCGTTCTCTCCGCCGCCGGAAGCTCAGAGGCCCTCAAAATCTGCAAGGGGCATAAAGGTTCGATCGATCTCCTGGTCGCCGATCTCGTGTTGCCCCCGCCCGAGTTCAGCTTTGCCTCGAGCGAGAATGAATTCCCGCATGTCCACGGCCATGAACTTGCGTTCCGCGCACTCCGGATGCGGACGGACCTCCGTGTCATTCTGATGTCTGGCAACATCGAAAACGAGTTGGCTGGATACGGGATTCGAACGGGCTCCCTGCCCTTTCTCCCGAAACCGTTTGATCCCTCTGACCTTGTGTCACTGGTGAAGAGCACGCTGGAGGCGCCGGTCCCGACCTTCGAATCACTGCAAAAGGACCATTCGCCCGGCATCAAGGGAGTCGACGAGTGGTTCGATTGACGCTTGTGGTTCTCCCCTTCGGACGCATCAACCGACGATAGGCCAATAAAAAAGGGTGCCATGATTCCATGGCACCCTTGCGACTGTTCGATTAGCGGCTCGATGTTACCAGCGATCGCGCTTTCCCCCGGCACCACGTCCACCACCACCACCCCCACCGAAACCACCGCGGCCGCCGCCTCCTCCACCGCGAGGTTCTTGCGGACGCGCTTCATTGACCGTCAAGGTCCGGCCGCCCATATCTGAGCCGTTGAGCGCCGAGATCGCAGCCTGAGCCTCGGAATCCGAAGACATCTCCACGAACCCAAAGCCTCGGGATTGACCCGTGAACTTGTCCGTGATGATCCTCGCAGAAGCCACTGCGCCATGCGCCCCAAACAAATCGCTCAACTGTTGCTCGGTCGCCGAATAGGGCAACCCACCGACGTAAATCTTCGAACCCATGTGGGGTTCCTCCTTTGAATGTGACATTGTCTTGAACAC
>Ga0070690_100001735_pt1 | contig 11515 bp, 10 predicted proteins | sample KBSS33HmetaG_FD_64671 | JGI IMG/M metagenome (GOLD analysis project Ga0070690, IMG submission 64671) | Switchgrass rhizosphere microbial communities from Kellogg Biological Station, Michigan, USA - KBS S3-3H metaG | ecosystem: Host-associated > Plants > Roots > Rhizosphere ... | reverse complement strand
GCCGCGGTTCCCCTGCTGCCAACCAGCTTCACCGCGCGAATGAGTACCATCGGCAACCACGAGGCCGACCAATCCGCTTCGACCCGCATCGCCGTATGGCAGTGGACGCTCGGCTATGTGAAGGACCACCCGCTTGGTGGCGGGTTCTACGCGTACCTATCGAATCGGCTGGTGATCGAGACGCGCGACGCCGAGACCAGCGGAAGCACCACGGCCATCGCAATCCAGACGGTGACCGATCAAGCGCGGGCTTTCCATTCCAGCTATTTCGAGATGCTGGGCGAGCAGGGCTGGCCGGGGCTGGGGCTGTGGCTGTGGCTGCAATTGTCCGGACTGTGGCAAATGGAGCGGCTGCGACGGCACTGGCGAAAACGCGCGGAGGCCGAGGGCGCTGGACCTGACTGCCAGTGGCAGGCGCCGCTGGCCAATGCCTTGCAGCAGGCGCAATTGATCTACCTGCTGGGCGCCGCCTTCGTTGGAATTGCCTTCCAGCCGTTCATCCTGATGCTGATTGGCCTGCAATGCGGGCTGTGGACCTACCTGAAGCGGGTGGGCGAGCCGCGCCCCTTGGCGAGGCCGCTGCGCCCGGCGGTTGCCTGACGCGACGATCGCAGCCAAGCTCGCCCGGCAAGCCAAGATTTCCGGGAGAGCACATGAGACTGGGAGAACTGCCGGACCACGTCGGCATGACGCTGATCTCGCCGTGGGTGGTGGTCGACCAGGCGCGGATCGACGCCTTCGCCGACTGCACGGAAGACCACACCTTCATTCATGTCGATCCGGTGGCTGCGGCGAGGGTGACCGGGACCGGCGGCACCATTGCCCACGGGTTCCTGTCGCTGTCGCTGCTTGGCGGGCTCGCCACCACGGTGCTCAGGTTCTGGGAGCAGGAATCCGGGGTCAACTACGGGCTGGACAAGGTTCGCCTGCTCGCCCCTGTGCCCGCGGGCAGCCGGGTACGGGGCGTCTACCGGCTGGCGGAGGCCACTGAGCGCAAGCCGCGCCAATGGCGGCTGCGCTTCGACGCCACGCTCGAATGCGAAGGGTTCGACCGGCCGGCCCTTGTCGCCGAGTGGATCATCCAGGCCGTGGATTTCCCCGAGGCCGGTGCGACCTGAGGCTCAGACGCGGGCTTCCTCGCGGGCCCGGTGAGTCTCGATGAATTGTTCGACCACGGGTGCGATCGAATTGCGCCAGCGGGTGCCGTTGAAGATGCCGTAGTGCCCGACTTCGGGAGCAAGGTGGTAGAGCTTGCGGTCCTCGGCCAGGCCGGTGGTCAGCTTGAGCGCGGCGCGGGTCTGCCCGATGCCCGAGATATCGTCGCGCTCTCCTTCGACCGCGAGAATGGCGGTATCGGTGATCGCGCCAAGGTCGATCGGCTTGCCGTGGTGGACGAACTCGCCCTTGGGCAGCGAGTGGCGCTGGAACACGTGCTCGATCGTCTGGAGGTAGAATTCCGCGGTCATGTCGCAGACTGAGCGGTACTCGTCGTAGAACGCCTTCTTGCCATCGGCGCTTTCGCCGTCACCCTCCACCAGGTGCTGGAAGATCTGGTAGTGGCTCTGCAGGTGGGACCGCAGGTTCATCGACATGAACCCGGCCAGCTGGAGAAAGCCGGGGTAAACCTTCCGGCCCGCGCCCGGGTAGCCGAGCGGCACCGTCGCGATGACGTTGTGCTTGAACCACGACAGCGGCCGGGTCACGGCGACGTCGTTGACGCTGGTCGGCGCCTCGCGGGTATCGACCGGGCCGCCCATCATGGTCAGCGAGGCCGGCCGGCAGGGATGCCTGGCCGCGCCCATGACCGCCGTGGCTGCCAGTGCCGGGACCGAGGGCTGGCACACTGCGAGCATGTGGGCGCCCGGGCCGATGTGTTCGAGGAAGCCGACGATGTAGTCGATGTAGTCGTCGACATCGAAGGTGCCTTCCTCGGCGGGAACCAGCTTGGCATCGGCCCAGTCGGTGATGAACACTTCCATGCCTTCGACCAGCCGGGCAACCGTTCCGCGCAGCAGCGTGGCGAAGTGGCCGCTCATGGGCGCGACGATCAGCAGGCGCGGCGCATTGGCGGGGAGGCCCGGGTGGGTGAAGCGCAGCAGGTTGCCGAAGGGCCGGCGCACGACGATCGCTTCGGTGACCGGGTAGGTCGTGCCGTTCACCGTGGCCGTGCCGATCCCGAACTCCGGCTTGCCGCGCGGGGCCGCCGCATGGGCGAAGACATCCAGTGCCGAGGCGAGGATCGGGCCAAGCCCGTTATAGCCCAGCGGCAGGGCGGGGTTGTTGAGCAGCTCGGCAGTGACCGAGGCCCATGCGCTGGCCCCGGTCAGCCAGGCCCGATTCAGTTCGTAGGCATTGTACAGCAAGGCTCGCGATCCTTATCTGCGGTGCGCGGAAGCAACCGGTTGCGATCAAGATGCTACGATGCAGACGTTTTTGCAATGCAGCATCGATAATAACGAGTGTCCGAGCGGAATTCCCCGAAAGCTGATTAATTCTGCGCAATGCGCAATGCGGTGCTTCCGCCGCAGGCCCGCCTGCGCTAGGGCCCGCGCGATGGCTCGCCAACCTTCCGCTGCCGCTGCTGCCGCCGCCGCGCCCGACGAGGCAAAGCCGGCGCGCAATCTCGGCCCGCTTGCCATGATCTGGCAGCTGGGATCGCGCTATCCCAAACAGGTGGGCATCGCCCTGCTTGCGCTGATGACTACGTCGTCGGCCACGATCGCCATCCCGATGCGTTTCAAGATGATCGTCGACAAGGCGTTCGGCAGCGGTGCCCGGGCCGACGATATCGCCCACGCCTTCGAGGGCCTGATAGCCATCGTCCTGGTGCTGGGTCTGGCCACGGCGGTGCGGTTCTACTTCGTTTCCTGGCTGGGCGAACGTGTCGTCGCCGACCTGCGCGAGAAGGTCCAGGCCAATCTCCTGCGCCTTCCTCCCAGCTTCTTCGAGGCGAACAGCCCCAAGGAAATCTCCTCGCGCATGACCAGCGATACCGCGCTGATCGAGGTTGTTGTGGGGACGACCGTGTCGATTGCCCTGCGCAACGCGATCACCGGAATCGGCGGAACCATCTACCTGTTCTTCCTGGCTCCGCGGCTGACGCTGGAGCTGCTGGTGGTGATCCCGCTGGTGATCGTGCCCATCGTCACCTTCGGGCGGCGACTGAAGGGTGCCTCGCGGATCAGCCAGGATCGGATCGCCGATGTCGGCGCCAAGGTCGCCGAGGTGCTCGGCGCGATGCGGGTGGTCCAGTCGTTCAACCAGGAAGGGCGCGAGGCTGAAAATTTCGCGGTTGTGGTGGAGCAAACCTTCGCCGCCGCGAAGCGCCGCATTCTGATTCGCTCAATCATGACCGCGGTGGTCATGGTCCTCGTCTTCGGCTCGATCACCGTGCTGCTGTGGCAGGGGGCGAGCGCCGTGGCCGCCGGGACGATCTCGGGGGGAACCATCGCCGCATTCGTCGTCACCGCAGGGCTGGTCGCCGGAGCCTTCGGGGCGCTGACCGAAGTATATGGCGAGCTGCTGCGCGGCGCGGGAGCGGCGGGCCGGCTCAACGAATTGCTCAATGAAAAGCCGGCGATCGCCCCGCCGGCGCGCCCGCTCGAACTGCCAAACCCGCCGCGCGGGCGGCTGACCTTCGAGAGCGTGACCTTCCGCTATCCGGCACGGCCCGAGCTGCCGGCGATCCAGCAATTCTCGCTCAGCGTGGAGCCGGGCGAAACCGTGGCCATTGTCGGCCCTTCGGGCGCCGGTAAATCCACCGTGTTCCAGCTGGCCCAGCGATTCTACGATCCGCAAACGGGCACGATCAAGCTCGACGGGGTGCCGCTGGTCTCTGCCGATCCCGCCGAGGTCCGCCGCCGGATCGCGCTCGTGCCCCAGGAGGGGGTACTGTTCGCCGCCTCCGCGCGCGACAATCTGCGCTACGGCAACTGGGACGCTTCGGACGAAGCAATCTGGGATGCGGCCCGCGCGGCCAATGCCGAGGAATTCCTGCGTGAATTGCCCGAGGGGCTAGATACTTTCCTCGGTGAGAACGGCTCGCGCCTGTCGGGCGGGCAGCGCCAGCGAATCGCCATTGCCCGCGCTCTCCTTCGCGATGCCCCGATCCTGCTGCTCGACGAGGCGACCTCCGCGCTCGACGCGGAAAGCGAACGCCTGGTCCAGGACGCGCTTGATCGGTTGATGGCCAGCCGCACGACCCTCGTCATCGCCCATCGCCTCGCCACGGTGCGCCAGGCCGACCGGATCGTGGTGATGGACGGCGGGCGGATCGTCGAGGAGGGCCCGCATGACCAGCTGGCCGCTGCCGGCGGGCTCTACGCCCGCCTCGCCTCGCTCCAGTTCGATGACCGCGCCATGGCGGCAGGGTGAAAGACTGCAATCGGCGGTTAAGCTCAATGCGGCATATCTCGGGCCACGCCGTCTTCTGCCAAGGAACAATCCCTTGACCCTGCCCCGCCTGCCGCTGCCCCGCCTGCCGCTTTTCGCCGCTTCCCTCCTCGCCTTGTCCGCAGTACCGGCACTGGCCGGGCCGCCGGCAACCGCGCCGAACCCGGAAGAGGTGTTGACCGGCTGGGGCCGTTCGGGCGTGCAGCAGCAGTGGAATGACCCCGCTATCAGGCCGGGCGACGATTTCTTCCGCTTCGTCAACGGCAAGTGGATCGCCGCGCACGAGATCCCCGCCGACAAGACCAGCTACGGCTCGTTCCAGGTGCTGCGCGACTTGTCGGAAAGGCGGCTGCGCGGGATCGTCGACGAGCTGGTCGCCAGTCGGCCTGCCCCCGGCACGCAGGAGGCGCGGATCGTTGCCACCTGGCAAGCCTTCATGGATGAGGACGCGATCGAACGGGCGGGCCTCGCCCCCGCGCGCCCCTTCCTCGACCGGATCGCGGCGACGCGGACCACGGCTGACCTGTACAGGCTGTTCGCCGAACCGGGCATGCCGAGCCCGATCAACGGCAGTGTCGACCCCGATCCCAAGCAGAGCGCGGTCTATTCGCTGGGCCTGTCGCTGGGCGGGCTGGGCCTGCCCGACCGCGACTATTACCTCTCCGACAATCCGCGCTACCCGGCAATCCGGGCACAGTACAAGGCGCTGCTCGCCCAGCTGCTGGGCGAGGCCGGCTATGCCGATCCAGCGGGCATGGCCCAGCAGGTCTACGACCTTGAAACCGGCATGGCGCGGATCGAATGGGACCGCGAGGTCCTGCGCAACGACGATCTCACTTACCACAAGCTGACCGTGGCCGAGGTAGCCGCCCTCCCGCATGGCGCGGAACTGGCCGGGTTTATCGGGGCCATGGGCCCGGGCGCGGCGAGCGCGCAGGCGGTGCGCCTCGCCGAAATGCCGCTTACGGCCGAGCAACTGGCCGCCGCGCGGATCACGCCCGACGAGGCCAAGGCCAAGATGGGCGGCGGCATTCCCGCCATGCTCGAATACGTGGCCAGCCAGCCGGTGGCCGTGTGGAAGGCCTGGGCGACGGCGCAGTTTCTCGCGGGCAATGCCAGCTACCTGCCCAAGCGGATCGACCAGGCGAGCTTTGCCTTCTTCGGCAAGGTGCTGGGCGGCCAGCCCGAGCAGCGGCCCCGGTGGAAGCGCGGCCTCTCCGTGGTCGAGAACCAGCTCGGCGAGCAGCTCGGCCGGATCTATGCCGCGCGCTATTTCCCCGAAGCCAGCCGCGTGCAGATGGCGGCGCTGGTCGGCAACCTGCGCAAGGCCATGGCGGTGAACCTTGCCGGCCTCAAGTGGATGGGCCCGCAGACGCGCGCCGCCGCCGAGGCCAAGCTCGCCGCCTTCACGCCCAAGATCGGCGCCCCGGCCAGCTTCAAGGACTACGCCGGCATGGTGGTTTCGCCCAGCGATCCGCTGGCCAATGCCATGGCCAGCGCGAAGTGGAAGTCGGACTTTGCCGATGCCCGGGTGGGCAAGGCGGTGGATCGGTCCGAGTGGTTCATGTTCCCGCAGACGGTCAACGCCTACTACAACCCGCCGATGAACGAGATCGTGTTCCCGGCCGCGATTCTCCAGCCGCCGTTCTTCAATCCCACGGTCGATCCGGCGGCGAACTACGGCGCCATCGGTGCGGTGATCGGCCACGAAATGGGCCACGGCTTCGACGACCAGGGCGCCAAGTATGACGGCGCGGGCAATCTCAACGACTGGTGGACGGCGGCCGACAAGGCGCGCTTCGTGGCCCTCACGGATCGGCTGGTGAAGCAGTACAACGGCCTGTGCCCGTTCGACAACGGCCAGACCTGCGTCAACGGGCGGCTGACCCTGGGCGAAAACATCGGCGATCTGGGCGGCCTGAGCCTCGCCTACCGAGCCTATCACCTCTCCCTCAAGGGCCGGCCCGCGCCGGTGATTGACGGGCTGACCGGCGACCAGCGCTTTTTCATGGCCTTTGCCCAGGTCTGGCGTTCGAAGTACCGCGAGGAAACGGCGCGCCAGCTGCTGCTGGTGGATGCCCACAGCCCGGCACAATACCGCGTGAACGGCATCGTGCGGAATTTTGCCGAGTGGCAGAAGGCGTTCGGGGTGAAGCCGGGTGACAAGCTATACCTCAAGCCCGAGGACCAGATCCGCATCTGGTGACGGGGGTCTGCCGCCAGTCGCACCTCCGTCGCCCCCGGCTTCGCAGCGACGACGGACGTCCGTGGCTGGGCGGGGCAGAGTTTGCCCGGATGACAAATCGGCAATCCGCGCCGCGCCGTCTTGCCTCTGCAACCCTGCCCCGGCATGACCTGCGCCCATGACGCTGACCATCACCGCCGTGCTCCTCGGCATCGTCGAGGGGCTGACCGAGTTCCTCCCGGTATCCTCCACCGGCCACCTGATCCTCGCCACCGAACTTTTCGGTTTCGATGCCGATACGTGGAAGGTGTTCAACGTGGTGATCCAGCTCGGCGCGATCCTCGCCGTGGTGGTGCAGTACTGGCGGACTTTCTGGGCCGTGGGCTGGGGCATCCTCAGGCTGGAGAAGATCAGCCTCGCCTTCCTGCGCAACCTGCTCATCGCTTTCCTGCCTTCGGTGGTGATCGGCCTTGCCGCCAAGAAGTACATCGACGTGCTGCTCGGCAGCCCCTTGGTGGTCTGCGCCGCGCTGATCGTCGGCGGGTTCGCCATCCTCTACATCGAGAAGACGGCAAGGACCGGGCCGTACAGCGGCATCGGCCAGCTGCGCACCGGGCAGGCACTGGGGGTTGGGCTGGTTCAGTGCGTGGCGATGATCCCCGGCGTCAGCCGCTCGGGCGCAACGATCATGGGCGCACTCGCCATGGGGATCGAACGCCGCACGGCGGCCGAATTCAGCTTCTTCCTCGCCGTGCCGACCATGCTCGGGGCAACCGTGCTGGAGCTGCACGACAACAAGGACGCGCTGATGCACGGCCTCGGACCCGTCGGCTGGAATGAGATCGCGATCGGCTTCGTGGTCTCGTTCGTCGTGGCGCTGGCCGTGATCAAGGGCTTCGTCGCCTATATCAGCCGCTCGGGCTTCGCGCCGTTTGCGTGGTACCGTATCGTGGCGGGCGCGGTGGCCGGGACGCTGCTTCTGATGCGCTGAGATCTTTGTCTGATGCGGAAAGGGCCTCGGGCCAGTCCCGCAAGCCCCTGACGGATGTCAGGGGCGCACCCGGCAAAGACTCAGGGAACCGACTGCTTTCCCACGATTTCTTTGTGCAGACAGCAGCACAAGGAATTTACCGTCATGGGACTGATCATTCTCATTATCGTGGGCGGCATCCTCGGGTGGCTCGCCAGCATCGTGATGCGCACCGACGCGAGCCAGGGTGTCTTCCTCAACGTCATAGTCGGCATCGTGGGCGCTCTGCTCGCCGGCTTCATTCTTAACCCGCTGATCGGCGGCGGCAACATCATGTCGGGCGACTTCAGCGCCAGTGCGCTGCTCGTGTCGTTCCTCGGCGCGGTGGTGCTTCTTGCCATCGTGAACCTGTTCCGTCGTGGAGCCATGCGCTAAGCGTATGGCCTGACGGCGTCACAAGGGACGGTAGCTTTCGCTGCCGTCCCTTTTTTCTTGAACCAGCAAAAGGGGCTGACCTTATGCGTACGATCTACAAGGCAACGATGATGGCCGCTGTCGCGGCGATGGGGCTGAGCCTCGCAGCTTGCGACAGCAAGAAGGAAAATGCGGCCGAGGACCAGGCCCAGGCCGTGCGCGAATCGGGCGATGCCCAGGCCGATTCGATGGAAGCCACCGGCGAGGCCATGGGCGGCGCGGCCGAGAACACGCTCGATGCCAAGGCCGATGCCGTGCGCGACGCGGCCGACAAGAAGGCCGACCGCATGGAAGACAAGGCCGACAAGATGGACAAGGCGCCGCAATAGGCCTTTCGGCCACACGGTGCCACGCGGCCGGCGGGAGCGCATGCCCGCCGGCCGTTTTGCGTTTGACTGCCGAATGGCGCAGGATGGTCTGTGGAGGCACGCCCATGTCGAAGCTCAAGCGCCGCGAATATGCCGATCTTCTGAAGCCGATCCAGCAGGAGCTGGAAGTGGCCGCGCGCTGGGCCGAGCATTGCGGCGCGCGAATTCTCGTCCTGTTCGAGGGCCGCGATGCCGCCGGCAAGGGCGGAGCCATCCATGCGATTGCCGAACGGCTCAACCCGCGCCAGTGCCGGGTCGTCGCCCTTGGCAAGCCGACCCCGCAGGAAGCCGGGCAGTGGTATTTCCAGCGTTATGTCGCCCACCTGCCCGCCGCGGGCGAAATCGTGTTGTTCGACCGCTCGTGGTACAACCGGGCGGGTGTCGAGAAAGTCATGGGCTTCGCCACCGATGCCCAGGTGCACCAGTTTCTCGAGCAGGTGCCGGAGTTCGAGCGCCAGCTGGTGGACGACGGGATCCTGCTGTTCAAGTACTGGCTCGCCTGCGACCAGGACGAGCAGGAGGAGCGCTTTGCCGAGCGGCTGGGCGACCCGCTCAAACGCTGGAAGCTCTCGCCGATCGATCTGGCCGCGCGGGAGAAATACGAAGCCTATACCAAGGCCCGCGAGGCCATGCTGGCCGCCACCCACAGGCCTGACGCGCCGTGGACCCTGGTGGAATTCAATGACCAGAAGCGCGGCCGGCTGACCTTGATTCGCGACCTGCTGGACCGCTTGCCGGATCGGGAAGTGCCGCCCGATCCGCTCGAGCTGAAGCCGCTGAAGGGCAAGCCGCGCAAGGAGACCTACCGGTTGGTCGAACCGATCGAGCCGTACAAGGGGTGAGAAGCTTCGTCCCGGGAGAGGGTTGTGCTCTCTCATCCTCCCGCCGACTCTCTTCCTTGACTTTCCGGTGATTCCCCCCCACAGGCCGCAACCTTGCCGGGCGGTGCTGTTGCGCCGCTCGATCCGTTTTGAACACCTGTGCTTAGGAAAGCGTCGCCATGGCGAAGCCCGCAACCGTCAAGATCCGGCTGGTCTCCACCGCCGACACCGGCTTCTTCTACGTCACGAAGAAGAACCCGCGCAATTCGACCGAGAAGTTCGTCTTCAAGAAGTACGATCCGGTCGCGCGCAAGCACGTCGAATTCAAGGAAGCCAAGATCAAGTGATCGCTGGCCCGGTTCCGCGGAACCGGGCGGGTTCACTGGTGGTTCAAGGCTTCTCTTTCACAAGCGAGGCATGAACACCTTGATCGGCATTTTCCGCAAGTCGCTGGGCGCCGCGGTTTCCGCGGCGCTTGTCGTGTCGGCTCCCCTCATCGCGGCTGGGCTGACAACGCCTGCCGTGGCGCAGACCGCCAACGATCTCGACCAGGCCGTGGACGCGCTGCGCGCGATCACCACGATGCAGGCCGATTTCCTGCAGACTGACCGCAACGGCCAGCGCGTGGCCGGCAAGCTCACCATCAAGCGGCCGGGCAAGATCCGCTTCCAGTACCAGCAGGGCGTGCCCATGCTCATCGTGGGCGATGGCAAGGCGCTCACCATGGTCGATTACGAGGTCCGCCAGGTCCAGCGCTGGCCCATCGGCAATTCGCCGCTCGGCGCCCTGCTCGACCCCACGCGCGACGTGAAGCGCTTCGGCACGCTGCAGCCGGCGACCGACCCGGGGATCGTGTCGATCGAGGTGCGCGACCGCAAGCATCCCGAATACGGCGTGATCACCCTCATCTTCGCCCGCAAGGCCGGCGCGCCTGGCGGGCTGGAGCTGGTGAGCTGGGTGGCGCTCGATTCGCAGAACCGCAGGACGACCATCCGCCTCGCCAACCAGCGCTACGGGATGGACGTGCCCGATACTATTTTCCGCTATGTCGATCCGCGTCAAACGGGTCGTCGCTGAGAGGCCGCAGTTGGTCGCAGACCTGCCCCATAGGGACGACAAACCGCGACAATCCTGCAGTTTCCGTTCACTTGGGAGCAATGCGGAAGGCCTATAAGGGTCCTCGACAAGGCGGCGCGAGGCGGGTTTCCCCCCTGTTGCCCATGCCTCCCCATCGCTTCCTTGTCACAGCGTGACGAACGCAAAAGGAACCCTCGTGCCATTGCCCCCGGCACGAGGGTTTTCTTGTGTCTGGGTCAGATCGCCGCAAGCCGGGGCTGCGAAAACGGCGTCCCCTGCGGCGTCCGGTGCTCACGACCATCAAAGGTCGCTGCGCGCCGGTCTCGGGGCCATTTCTCGCTCCCGGCTGACGACGATCTGACACAAACACCCAGCGCAACCTCTCATCCTCGTCATGCTGAACCTGGTTCAGCATCATGGGCCGGGACAGCGCCGCGCCCTGCGGCCATGCGTCCGCCTTGCCACTGGCAAAACCTCCGGCGCATGCCTAAAGCCTCCCGCATGGTTTCTATCGCCACCTGGAACATCAATTCGGTTCGCCTGCGCGCCGATCAGGTCGTCCGCTTTCTGGAGCAGGAGCGGCCGGACGTGCTGTGCCTGCAGGAAATCAAGTGCGCCGAGCACCTGTTCCCGCACGAGGTGTTCGAGGCCGCCGGCTACACGCACCGGGTGGTCCATGGGCAGAAGGGCTATCACGGCGTCGCCACGGTCAGCCGCATCCCGCTGCGCGAGATCTCGCGGCATGACTGGCAGGACAATGGCGAGGCGCGGCACATCGGCGTCGAACTGCTGGGTCCCGGGCAAGGCATGGTGCTGGAGAACGTCTACGTTCCCGCCGGCGGCGACATTCCCGACCGCGAGGCCAATCCAAAGTTCGGCCAGAAGCTCGATTTCCTCGGGCGGATGACGCGTTGGGCCGAGCAGCTGGACCGGCCGACGCTGATCGTCGGCGATTTCAACATCGCCCCGCTGGATTGTGATGTCTACGATCACAAGGCCCTGCTCAAGGTCGTCAGCCACACCCCGCTGGAGGTCGAAACCCTCCAGCGCTTCGCCGATGCCCACGGCTGGGTCGATCTCGGCCGCAAGCACATCCCGGCGCCCGAGCGGAACTGGACCTGGTGGTCCTATCGCACCTTCTGGCAGGAGAAGGATCGGGGCCGCCGGCTCGATCACATGTGGGCCTCGCCGGAACTCGCGGCGCAATCGGCCGGCCACCGCCTGGTTG
>Ga0070690_100001730_pt1 | contig 11531 bp, 13 predicted proteins | sample KBSS33HmetaG_FD_64671 | JGI IMG/M metagenome (GOLD analysis project Ga0070690, IMG submission 64671) | Switchgrass rhizosphere microbial communities from Kellogg Biological Station, Michigan, USA - KBS S3-3H metaG | ecosystem: Host-associated > Plants > Roots > Rhizosphere ... | reverse complement strand
GACGATCAGAGCCGGATTTAGATGCAGAAATCGGGGCTGTTGCGATTTTTTTTTCGGATTCAGTTGCGGCCTTATTCAGTTCCCGCCACGTGTGATACATGCGGTGCGCGAAAGTCCAGTAAGAACCGATGGCCAAAACCCACAAAACGGCTGGCATTCGGTTGGCAAAAAAGTTGTCTGATCCTGGATGAGTGCTTAAAGCGCCAATAATAAAGAGAACCACTCGCTCCGGGCGCCGCAGGAAGCCAACGTCACATTTGGGAATTAAACTCTCCGCCCGGGCGCTCGCGTAGCTTACCATAACTGAGCCCATTAGTCCGGCTCCCGCCAGAAAAACGTTTAATGTCGAATGAAACACGGTATCGCGGGCATAAAAGACCATCAGACCCACGAAAACCACCATGTCAGACAGACGGTCCAGAGAGGAATCGAGGAATCCTCCAAACCGCGTCACCCGGCCCGACAGGCGCGCGACCTGACCATCCAGCATGTCAAAGAGATTGGCGACGATCAGGACGATGCCGGCCCAGAAGAACTGGCCAAAGCCAAAAAGTAGGCCGCAACCAACATTCAGAGACACGCCGATCAGGGTCAGTACGTTCGGGTTGATATGTCCGGCAGCGAGCCAACGGACCATCGCGTCGATAATTCTTTGCGCTCCGCGACCGATGCCATCCACGAACATTACGAAAAATCTCCTCAGCCTACTTGCTGCAAAACGCTAATTGAGTCCACTCGGGGAGCGGCGGATTTTAGGGAGGATACTAACGGGGTGTCAAGGTTTTGGCGACGGGGAAGCCTCCGGGTGAACGCAGAACCTGCAAACATTATTCAGTCTTGCCTTTTGCTGCGATCTCGTCGTGCAGCGTGCTCATCCGCCGAATCTCGAAGTTGCGTGCTCCGGCCGGAGTTCTGACGACCACTTCGTCCCCAGCCTGTTTCCCCATCAAACTGCGGCCGACAGGAGAAGTAGTGGAAATGAAGCCCTGCTGTGGATCGCTTTCCTCGGGCGTCACCAGGCGATAGGTCACTTCTTCGTCGCGCTCGCCGTCGTACAGGATCAGTGTCGAACCATAAGACGCCTTGTCCCGTGGAACCTTGCTCACATCGATCGACGCAATCTCACTGATGCGTTGCCGCAGTTCCATGATTCGCGCCTTGACCATGTTCTGCCGGTCGAGGGCAGCGTGATATTCGGAATTCTCGCGCAGATCACCAAACTCGAGTGCCCGCTTGATCTCTTTGGGCAGATGAACGCGTAACTCGGATTCCAGTTCGTCCAGCTCTCCCTGAAGCTTCTGTTTGATATCGATTGCCAACGAGCCTCCCTATCCTGCGTGAATTTGTTCGACGCCCGTATTCTAGACCAAACGGTGGTGTTGCACCTCATCCGGCGCGCCAAATGAGATGCCGATGTCGCGAGCAGTCGTAATCATCTGTCCGGCCGGCGGGACCGTCTTAACATTTGCGACAGCTTCAGAAATTGGCACTGTAACTACGTCCCCAGCTTGCAAGGCGACCATTACGCCGCGCTCGCCTTCAGCCAATGCCTGGACAGCGCAGGCGCCGTACGTTGTTGCCAGCATGCGATCAAAGGCATTCGGGCGGCCGCCTCTTTGTAAGTGGCCCAACACTACGCACCGCGTTTCCTTGCCGGTTAAGGTTTCCAACTCGGTGCGGCAATACTGGGCAATACCGCCAAGGCGAGGGGCATGTTGATGGTCGCCGCTATCCTGAAAGATCTGGGCCCTACCGGTTTCTTTTGCGCCTTCAGCAGTGACGATGATACTGAAATTAGAACCGCCAGCTTCACGCGCGCGTATCTTCGCCGCAACAGCTTCCATCGAGAACGGAATCTCCGGAATCAGAATGACATCGGCGCCGCCCGCGATACCGGAATGAAGTGCAATCCAACCAGTGTTGCGTCCCATCACTTCCAGAATCATTACGCGATCGTGCGACTCCGCAGTCGTATGCAATCGATCTAAAGCTTCGGTGGCGATATCCAGGGCCGTGACGAAACCGAACGTCAATTCGGTGCACGCGAGATCGTTGTCGATCGTTTTAGGCACTCCCACAACCGGAACACCACGTTTGTCAAACTCAGCGGCAATCGTCAACGTCCCTTCGCCGCCAAGCACGAGCAGAGCATCGATTCCGAGGCGTTCAATATTGTGCACTGCTTCCTGGTAGACCGCTTCTGAGGTCGATGAAACTCCCGAAGCGGAATGCTCGACGAACCTGCCGCGATTACGTGTACCTAAGATGGTGCCGCCGCGCGGCAACAGACCGCGGACATCAGAGTGCGCGAGCGGCCTTGTCATCGTGTCGCCCAACAGGCCCTCGAAGCCGTCTTCAATACCGACGACACGCATGCCGTATTCACCGGTTGCAGTTTTCACCACGGCGCGAATCACCGCGTTCAAGCCGGGCGCGTCGCCACCGCCCGTAAGTATTCCAATTGTTTTATGCATCAGTCTTTGAAGCTTTTCTGACACGCGGAGGTTCGTGGTAGTCACCATAGTCGGGATAGTCCCGGGTTACTACCTCGCCTGGCCTGGTATCGATTGTTAACAGCGAAAGCGCATCACGCAACACTGACCGCTGAAGTTCACGCATACCAGGTTTGCCGAGACTATTGCCGTTCTTAAAGCCGTTGGGATAGAGAGCTCGAGGGGGACGCATCTGCGCCGATACTTCCGGACTCACCGTAATCAAGACTGTGGGAATTCCTTTCATCTCAATCTCTCTTTGAACCGCGACGACCGTGCGGTGACAGACATTTGGTCAACCCCCAGTCAAGACAACTGCATCAGCGCGAGAGCCTTTATCAATCTCGTTGGCGATTTCCCTCGCGGTTCCTTCATACATCGCTTTGAGCTGCATCGTGTAGCCCATGTAACCGACATGCTTCCTCGCTATCCCGCCAATGAATTCCTCGGTTTGCAGATCTCGTAACACGTCGATCGGAAAGACCACGTTGATATCTTTATCAGCGTCGCTGTGGTCGTAATGATGATGAGTGACTTTGAGGTCTGAAGAGTTCACCTCGTTAGTGAAGACGCGATAGCTGAGGTCGCCGAGTTCGTCGGCAATATTAAAAGGTTCTTGATCCTTGAGGTGCACACCGCCGGCTGAGACGATCGCAATTGTGCTCTTCGACAGATTGCCTTCAAAAGGCGTGAAGGGGACGCATTTTCGCGAGAGGGTCATAGGTGTAAGTGCTGGCTAACAGGTAGCAGTTGAATGTTCTTGGGGTTCGCTGCAGAACTCAGCACCGGCCTAACCGACACCCAACACCTATTACCCGATCCCGGTTTTACAACTTTCGCAGCGCCTCTAATATTTCTTCGTTGTCCGGCTGATCTGAGATGTCGTGGATGTCCTTGAAAGCAATCCTGCCTTCCTTGTCAACGACGAATATCGCTCGTTCACTGATGCCGTCTTTCTGACGGTAAGCTCCAAAAAGTCTCGCTACGTCACCCTTGGGTTCAAAGTCGCTGAGTAAATCATACGTCAGACCTCCCAGACTCTTCGCCCACGCTGTATTACACGGAACGCTGTCAACTGATATGCCCAGGACCTGGGCATCATAGCCTTCAAAGCGTTCGAGGTCGGCCTCGTACGCAGGCATTTGCGCGGTTCAGACCGGTGTCCAGGCCAGCGGGTAAAAAGCCATCACCACGTTTTTCTTGCCCCTAAAATCTGAGAGCTTCACCTTCTTCCCTTTTTCAAGGTTGCTCGGCAGCTCGAAATCCGGAGCCATATCTCCAACTTCAGGCATAGAGAATCCTCCCTTATAGTCTCAATTTGCTTAATTCGAAATTTGGGGGTGAAACAAAGATAGTTGAGCGGACATGTGATTTCAAGCCGACGAAGATGCAGGAACATCGCAGTTGACCGCGTTTAGTGCCTCGCGTAGCATGCCGACGCTTAGAGGAATTGCTTTACTTGACGGTTATCAGAAGGGGTAGTGACTTGGAAATTGATGACGAAGCCAAAGAGATTGTTCGTGATATTGGGACGGCAATCAATGAGTCGGTAGAGAGCTCCACGAAAGTTGCCGAAGCCATTGAGCGATTGCGTGAAGCCGGCTATGAAATGGAGTTAACGTTGCGTCTTGAAATCGGCCTCCGCCCACATGTTGAGGACGACCGCGAAGCGCCGCTGGACCTCACCGCTGAAGACGTGCAGATTTTGCAGCGAATGAAAATCCGCATCGATTCGGAAGAAGAGAAATGAAGTTCTTCACTACGCTGAGACCTTACCGTTTTAACCGGAATTTGGCGCAACTTTAGTCAATATGTTATCTTGACTGGCTTTTATCCAACCCAATTTTTGCCCTGATCGGGCGCGCAAGAGGAGTTCAAAGATAGTATGGCTACGCCCAGCGAAAATGTGACCAGCGGCCAGTCAGCCGGCCGTGTTGTACAGATCATCGGTCCGGTAGTTGACGTGGAATTTGAGGAGAAACATCTTCCGCCAATCTATCAGGCATTGCGGATCGTTTCCGACGGCTTCGACGTACCCACTCCGATTGACGTGATCGCGGAAGTGCAACAGCACCTGGGCGAGGGTCGAGTCCGCACGGTCTCGATGGTCGCGACGGACGGCATGGTGCGCGGAATGAAAGCGATTGACACCGGTGGCCCGATCACGATGCCGGTAGGCGAGGGGACCCTCGGTCGCGTGCTAAACGTGATTGGCCAGCCTGTAGATACGCTCGGCGATGTGGTTCACACCGAGCGCTATCCCATACATCGTCATGCACCCAGCTTCGACGAACAGTCGACCGAGTTGCAGATGTTTGAAACGGGCATCAAGGTCATCGATCTGATTCAGCCATTCGTGCGCGGCGGAAAGATTGGTCTCTTCGGCGGCGCGGGAGTCGGCAAAACCGTCATCGTGATGGAGTTGATTAATAACATCGCGAAAGCCCGCTCCGGCTATTCGGTCTTCGCAGGCGTGGGCGAACGAACCCGTGAGGGAAACGACCTACTGCGCGAAATGGTTGAATCGCAGGTCATACAGTTTGGAGACGCTTTCAATAAGCACATGCACGACACCGGCGAGTTCGACTTGAGCAAAGTCGATATGAAGACGCTGGGACAATCGAAGGTAGCATTGATCTATGGACAGATGACGGAGCCGCCAGGAGCTCGTCTACGCGTAGCACTTTCAGGATTAACTGTCGCTGAATACTTCCGCGATAAGGGCATGGATGTGTTGCTGTTCATCGACAATATTTTCAGGTTTACACAGGCCGGCTCGGAAGTGTCAGCACTGCTTGGTCGCATGCCGTCCGCTGTGGGATACCAGCCGAACCTTGCATCGGAAATGGGCGAAATGCAGGAACGCATTACTTCGACCAAGACCGGATCGATTACGTCGATCCAGGCCGTTTACGTTCCCGCAGACGACTACACCGACCCTGCGCCTGCAACTACCTTTGCCCACCTTGACGCTGTTACCGCACTTTCGCGACAAATCGTCGAGCTGGGAATCTACCCTGCTGTTGATCCACTCACGTCGTCTTCACGCATTCTCGATCCGCGAATCATCGGCGAGGAGCACTACAACACCGCGCAGGACGTCAAGCGCATTCTCCAGCGCTACAAAGACCTTCAGGACATCATTGCGATTCTCGGTCTTGATGAACTTTCGGACGATGACAAGCTGATCGTCGCGCGTGCACGCAAGATTCAACGCTTCTTCTCGCAGCCGTTCTTCGTTGCGGCGCAGTTCACCGGATTGGAAGGAAAATACGTGAAGCTTGAAGACACGATTCGAGGCTTCCAGGAGATCGTACAGGGCAAGCATGACGACCTGCCCGAGCAAGCGTTTTATATGGTAGGCACGATTGAGGAAGCTATCGAGAAGGCGAAGACGGTCGCAGCGGGATAGTTGGAATGATGAATGCGGAATGATGAATGATGAATGTGTAGTGGCGAGAGTCCGCATTCATCGATCCGCATTCAGCATTCATCATTTAGGAATATGGCTCAACAATTAAAACTCGATGTCGTAACGCCCGAACGGCGAGTGCTTTCCGAGTCGGTGGACACGACTACTATTCCCGGCCTAAACGGTGAGTTGGGAATCCTGCCGGGACATACACCCCTCATCTCCCAACTCAAGACGGGGATCCTTTCTTATACGAAAGATGGCAAAACCTCGCAGTTGCATGTTTCGGGCGGCTTCGTTGAGGTGAGGGACGATCTGGTTTCAGTGCTTGCTGATATCGCTGAACGGCCGGAAGAGATTGATGGCGCACAGGCGCGCGCTGCTCGTGAACGGGTTGAAAAACAGTTGAGCGGCTGGACGGGAACGGAAGAGGATATGGAGAAGATGCGCGTTGATCTCGAACGCGCCCAGGTCAGAGCGCAACTCGCCGGCGGCAAGGCAAACTAATCAAACTTTCCCGCCACACCCTTATTCAGGAACCAATCAGATAGAGTCCGACCTCGCACCGTTCCGCAAACTTCCATCGGCAATTGCCTTGCGCATCTCACGAACCGCGCCATCAAGCCCGACAAAAATTGCGCGCGCAATAATGTTGTGTCCGATATTGAACTCCGTGATCTCGGGAATGCCCGCCACCGCCCCTACGTTTCGATACGTCAACCCATGACCCGCCGCGACGCGCAATCCATATTGCGCCGCCAGGCCCGCCGCTTCCCGGAGTCGCCTCAATTCCCTGGATGCGGCGCGAGCACCTTCGCCGTGAATGCTGTGTCCACCTAGCGTTGCTTCCGCATATGCAGCCGTACACAACTCAACCTGCTGTGCTCCGACTTCGTGCGCCGACTCGATCTGCCGCGAATCCGGATCAATGAAAAGACTTGCAAGGATCTCCGCCTGTCGAAGACGGCCTACTGCCGCCCGCACGATCGCGATATTTCCGCGAACATCCAGTCCGCCTTCAGTTGTTATCTCATTCGGATTCTCCTCAACGACACTAACGGCGTCAGGTCGCGTATCAAGTGCGACCTTCAACATCTCTTCAGTCGCGGCCATCTCCATGTTTAGGTAGGTTGTGACCGAGTCGCGGAGAACTTTCAGGTCGTTGTCCTGAATGTGTCGTCGGTCCCCGCGCAGGTGAACAGTAATTCCGTCAGCCCCGGCCTGTTCACAGATCATGGCAGCCGCGACCACACTTGGTTCGGGCGCGCGCCGCGCTTGTCGTACGGTTGCGACGTGATCGATGTTGACGTTTAAGCGAGCCATGTGAATCAGTAGACAGTAGTCAGTAGTCAGTAGATAACACCTTCGGCGCGAGTTCCACTATCGGGACGCCAAAGCCAATCTGCCCGAACCAAGGACCGAAAACCAAAGACCCACGGGCAATGCCAGGAAAAACGCTAAACTCTACCGTTTGTTTCGTTCCCGCGCGGCTTTGATTGCCTGATCGTAAACCCCACGTCGCGCCTGTTGCCGAATCAATCCTACCTCATTCAACATTTTGAAGCTGTCGGTGAAGAGGCTTATTTTGCTTCCTTCGTTGTGGTCCCAGCGAACCGGCACCTCGCGGAGACGGAGCCCGGCTCGGTAAGCGAGATAGATAAGTTCCACGTCAAAGCCGAATCGATCAATGGTTGCGCCCTCAATGAGCGGTCGGCAAACATCCATCCGAAAGGCTTTAAAACCGCACTGCGTGTCCCAAAACGGCAAGCCCGTCGCCAAGCGGACCGCCAGATTGAACACTCTTCCACCTTGTTCACGACGCCACGGCTGATGGACTCCTATCAACTTTCGATCAAGCGCGCGTGAGCCAAAGGCGAGATCACAATCACCGCTCGTGATTGGTTCCACGAGTTTAGGTGTCTCGGTGATCGGCGTCGACAGATCAGCGTCCGTGAACAACGCCACATCCCCTCGCGAAGCCTGCAATCCCAGTCGCACAGCCCGGCCCTTGCCGAGATTTGACTGGTAACTGACGACTGACGCTCGCACCCGCCCGGAGTTGGCAAGAATCTCACGAGCTACATCGGCAGTATTGTCGCTGGAGCCATCGTCAACGACGATCAGCTCCGAATCGGATGTCTCACGATTGAGATAGTCAAGAATCTCGGGTAATGAATTCCTCAACCGGGTTGCTTCGTTGTAGGCGGGTACCACGATTGACAGGGTTGAAGCCATTCACACGCTCTCTCCGACGGGATGTCGCAATATACCATAGCGGGAGCGGCCCTTCGGCCAGAGGGCTTGGCGGGTCAGTGTGCTATATTTTGCATGTGGGAGCGTCGCTGGAGGCCGAATCCAGCATCAAACTCCACTGATTCGAAAATGGCTAAGAGATTCATCATCATTGCCGGCGCGTTCGTGCTAATCGCCGCGGTTATTGGGGGCACGATTGGCAGCTCCAAGCGCCTCCGCCGAACCGTGTCAATAGGCGGTCCGACAACTGACCGTCCCGCCGAAGAGATCGAGAAAGACTACAACGAGGCCATTTCGACAGTTTCCTCAAACTACGTGGGCGAGATCGATTACGAGAAGGCTACCCAGGCGGCAGTACAGGGAATGCTGACCACGCTGGATCCCCACTCAATGTATTTCCCGTTCAGCGAATTCAAGAAGCTGAGGGAAGACCAGGACTCGCGTTTTTACGGAATCGGCGTGACGATCGTGCAACACCGCGACGGTGTCTACATTCAGTCTGCGGTAGAAAATACGCCGGCCGCTCGATTGGGACTGCGCTACGGTGATCGCATCATTGAAATTGACGGCAAAGACGCGCGCGACTGGACTAGTGAACAGGTTTCTAAAAATGTCCGCGGAGCCCTTGGCAAGCCAGTCACGATCAAGGTTGACCGAGCGGGTTCGGAAGGGCCGTTGGATTTCACTCTGGTGCGCGACGCTGTTCCACTGCCCTCGATTCGCAATGCTTACATGGTTCGTCCAGGAACGGGTTACATCGGACTGACTGGCGGTTTCCAACACACCACAGACGAAGAACTCCGCGAGGCATTGACCAAGCTTAACGGTCAGGGAATGCGCCAACTCATTTTGGATCTGCGCGGCAACCCGGGCGGATTGCTCGATCAGGCAATCGACGTCTCCAGCGAATTTCTGCCGCGCGGGCAGGTAGTGGTGTCGGTAAGAGGGCGGGGCGATTACAACGAGCCGATAGTCTACAAATCAAGTGGAACTGAGCCTGAGGATGTACCACTCGTGGTGCTGATCAATCGAGGCACTGCGTCAGCTTCTGAAATCGTGGCGGGCGCGATTCAGGATCACGGGCGCGGTCTGGTCGTGGGTGAAACGAGTTTCGGCAAGGGCCTCGTACAACGCGTCTATCAGTTGCCATTCAACACGGGTTTGACGCTCACGACTGCTCGTTACTACACGCCTTACGGGCGCTCGCTGCAACGCGACTATTCCAGCGGTTCGTTCTACGACTACTACGTCAAACACAACGAAGATGATGCGAAGCCGCAGGCCTCACCGGCTCCCGGTTCAGGGCGCGTTGAATCGCCTTTGGCTAAAGTCGTGCCCCCACCGGTGCCGCAAACGGGTCCGGCAGTTAAGACGGCGGCTGGACGTGTTTTCTATGGTGGAGGAGGAATCACTCCTGACATAGATCAAAAACCTCTCAACTTCACTCCACTGCGACAGAAAATCGCTGAGTCCGCATTTCAGTTTACGCGGCAACTCGCAGCTGGTTTGCTTCCAGGACTGGAGTCGTACAAGGTTGAGAAAGTTCAGTATGGAAAAAGTGCCAAGCCGGGTGATTTCCCAATCACAGATAGAGTCTTGGAAGTGTTTCGCGCCTGGGTGCGTGCAGATGCGGAATCGCAACTGGCGCCCGCGCAGCTCGATGAGGAATTGGAGTTCGTGAAGTTACGACTGCGAGAAGAGATCATTACCGCCGCATTTTCCAATGATGCCGGCGCCCGCGTTTTGCTCGACAGCGATCCCCAGGTTTTGCGGGCACTCGAAGCGCTGCCAGATGCCAAGCGTTTGGCGGAGAGTGTTCGTAGCGGCAGCTACCAGAGTTAACTCCTCACTCAACTACCCGCAGCAAGACACACTTCAAATAATAAGTTTCCGGCATTCCCAGCAATATAGGGTGATCGCTTGACTGTGTTCGCTTCTCGACGATCTGCACGCGACGACGAGCATCGTTTGCAGCTTCAGCAAGAAGATCGAGAAACATCTCTTCAGACATGTGATAGGAACAGGTGCACGTCACCAACACTCCACCGGGATTGAGCAATTTCAAGGCGCGCAGATTGATTTCTTTGTAACCGCGGGCAGCGGGCTTCACGCTGGCGCGGTTTTTTGCGAACGCCGGTGGGTCTAGCACGATCGTATCAAACCGTTCGCCGGCCTGTTCCAATTCACGCAACGCGTCGAAGACATTCGCCTCCCGAAACTCGACATTCGATATCTGGTTAAGTTCTGCGTTTCGCTGCGCAATGGCAATTGCGTCGGAGGAGATGTCTATGCCAGTAACGGTTTCGCAAACTCCCGCAAGGTGGAGGGCGAAGGCACCGTTGAAGGTAAAACAATCGAGCGCGCGTCCGTGTGCGAGCTCGCGTGCAGCAAGACGATTCTCGCGTTGATCGAGAAACGAGCCAGTCTTTTGACCGGCGAGTGGGGCCACAAGAAAACGAATGCCTTGCTGAAGGATCTCCAACTCATCAGGCGCCGAGCCGTAGAGCAAACCCGAGGCGAGCTCCAGGCCTTCCAACGAGCGCACCTTCACATCGTTTCGCTCAATCACTGCGCGCGGCGCAAATTCTTCAACCAGAAGTTCAACCAGCAGCGACTTAACGGCTTCCGTGCCTTGAGAGAGATTCTGCATCACGAACACATCGTTGTAACGGTCGATGATCAGCGACGGAATCAAGTCGCCTTCTGAATAGACGACGCGATAAGCATTTGTTTCCGGATCGATTGGCTGGCGTCGAGCCGCCGCCGCCAGAATGCGCTTACGCCACCACTCGCGATCAATCGGCTCGTCTGTCAGGGTCAGCAGTCTTAGTGTTATTTCCGAAGCGTCACTAAACAGGGCCTGGCCGACAAAATTGCCTTGCTGATCTCGGACCGTGACGACAGACCCGCCACTGGCGTCATTCACATCGACCACATCGCTGCGATAGATCCACAGATGGCCTTTGCGAATCCGGTTCGCACCGCGTTTGTTGACTGTAATGGTTGGCATCGACGTACTGAATCTATCATAGGAGGTCTCGACAACTGGTTTTGCTCTCATTCACACCGCGCTTCAGCGCGGGTCTCACGCGCCAATATTGCAGGAAACTGTTTAAACGGTTTCGATTGGTATCCTGACACTAATCACCGGGCTGAAGCCACGGTGTGAATAAGATCAAGAACTACCGACAACTCAAAATTGCGACGCCCACACTGCTATGTTAGGCTTCGAAGCCATGGCAATTAAGAGCGATATTGAACGTCGTGACCGGTTTGCCACCACCTCCGAAATTGCATTGCCGGTCGATTTCAATCCCGACAACACCAAGGCAATTGACTACGAAAACGATCTTGGAGCGCCTGGAACGTTTCCG
>Ga0070690_100001729_pt1 | contig 11533 bp, 10 predicted proteins | sample KBSS33HmetaG_FD_64671 | JGI IMG/M metagenome (GOLD analysis project Ga0070690, IMG submission 64671) | Switchgrass rhizosphere microbial communities from Kellogg Biological Station, Michigan, USA - KBS S3-3H metaG | ecosystem: Host-associated > Plants > Roots > Rhizosphere ... | reverse complement strand
CATGACTTCTACAACTTTGGATTGGGTTTCGCAGACCCAGTCGTACCCGGTGACGCCAAGATCGATGAGGCCGTCCTGAACATAGCGCGGCTGTTCCTGCGGACGCACCAGCAGGCATTCAATTTCGTCATCGGCGACGATGGGGTAATAGGACCGCCCCCCAATTTTCATGTTGTAACCCGCACGGCAGAACAAATCGACAGTGGGTTCCTGCAAGCTGCCATTAGGAATCGCCAGCCGCAGAGTTTTTTTATCAGGCATGCCCCAACATCCTCGCACAATTCCACCGGAATTCGGTCGGGCAAAGCCCATCGGACCCCGCATCGTCGCGCTTAAAGGCATGAGCCCGCACGCCCTTAAAGTGACCTTCGAGTGCCACCTCGATGGAGTCGGAGTTCGGACTTAAGTGGCTGGCGTCCACGCTTTAGCCTGTAAGGACTCCAGCGTGCTCCTTGTACATAGAGGTCGCCATTTGATTCTTTCAAAACGGTCTAGGGCAGTTCCGACGCCGCATTTTGACGGCCCTTATCCCCCAGTAAGGAGGACTGACATGAGACGCGTACTTACCGCAGTGACAATTGGATTTTTGCTTTCGGCGGGGGTGCTGGCATGCACCAGGGCGACCACATCCGACCATGATGCCTCGACGCAACCGGCAAAGCTCACAGTACCGTCCGGCACGTACATAACAGTCGAATTACAGGACGGAATCAGCACGGAAAAGAGCTCTCCCGGAGACTCATTCACCGGGACGGTGAGCAAGGATGTCATCGTTGATGGTCTTACCACTTTTAAAAAGGGCTCTGTTGTTCACGGTCTCGTGGTGGATGCTCAGGAACCGGGCCATGAAAAGGGTCGGGCTCAGCTTAGCCTGGTTCTGACGTCGGTGGAGCACAATGGCAAGGACGTTCCTGTCCAGACCCAGCTGTATGTGGGAATCGGGCACCATATCCACAAAAGAGATGCAAAGGTGGATGGCGACGCTGCCGGAAGCGGACGCTCTGCGGGCGCCTCGACAACAGGAGACGCGGTCACCGACACGGTGCTGATGACTAAAGGCAAACAGCTGCAGTATCCACCTGAAACCCGGCTACTCTTCACGCTCGCCAGCCCGGTGGAAATTTAGAGACAGGGACTCTACCGCGTCGTATCGACCGTACTTGCCATTACAGAAACGCATGGATGCGCTCGGCATACGCCATCGACCGATCTCGAATTCCTTGCAATTGTGCGGGCCTTCCTGACTTCTGAGGGCGACTTTCCTGAACCAGCTGTCACAACTCGCAACCGGTCTACACCATTTCTAATTTACTGACGGCGACTCCGAAGAAATCGAAGGAGCGCTGCACTCTCAACAGCATCCAGTTCCCCATCGCCGTTGGCATCAAACAGATTGAAAGCCAGCGTCAGGCTCTGACGCTGTTGACCGGTCAATTCCGGTGGAACATCGGCGAGCGTTGCTCCGGGACTTAGTATTGCGGCCACATATTCACCCTGCATCTCCTGCTGAAATGCTGCCACTTCAGACGGCGGGACATTCACAGTGAGAAATGCGAGGGCCATCTCATTGGTGGTCTGTTCTCCCCATCGCACGCGGACGGGCGGATGTGCGGGATTGCGCGGATTCGCTTCCGAGTTGTCGTAGATGTATTCCAGATCCACCCGTGTTCCTTTCGGCAGTGGAATTGGCTTCGCATAGCGATACGATCCCTGCCAGTTGAAGTCCCAGTCCTTGATCCATATCAACGGTTTTTCCGTGCCGTCGGGAAGGTGCGCAGAGATCTTCATGTCCTTGCATAGGTAGTGGGCATGGGGCGCGATGCCGGACACCTCCACATCACGCGGGATTTCCAGAGACGCTTTGACGACGTAGTGAGAGTCGTTCGGCGCAATGTCGATTCGTCGATTTACGAGAATCACCGCCATGCGGCCCTGCTTGCCCGGAAGATCGGCCAGCCGGATTCCGAGCGAGGATTGATCGATCTCCGTTTTACCTGAGGGATGGTAGTGGATCTGAACGACGAGATCGGAGTCCCTGGGAATTGGACGTGTTCCCGGTTCCGCGCTCGCGTCGGGAACCGAGCCTGGAGCCCACCCGCCGATGAGACTTGCACCCTGGAATTTGGGTCCGCCGAAGCAGGAGTAAGAACCATCCGGTGACGCCAGCCGCCGAGCCGCGTGGTTCGGATCGAGGAATACAAGGGCGTGATGCACCACCCGGCGATTTCCCGGCCTGAACTCCAAACCGCTGAAATAGACATCATGGTCCACATTGGACGGCAGGACGAAGCACTCGAACTGATCCGGCCCGTCCGGGGCGAGCGAGTATTTCGTGGGCATCGTCAGCACTTTGTCGGGCTTTCCGCCGAGCCAGCCATCGGCGAATACCGGCGCCGGCGGCTTGTCTCGCGGGTCTCCTTCGGGCGCTCCGGCATCTGCCCATGCGCGAATCAGAGAGATCTGCCCATCGGTAAGACGCCGTTCGTTTGCGAATTCCCCGTAACCATGCTCCGCTTTCCATGGCGGCATGTATCGTTTTTCCGTCACCGTCGAAATCAGCTTTGCACGCTTTGCGGCGTCCGAATAGGTCAGCAGTGAAAACGGCGCAACTTCTCCCGGGCGATGACAGATCGCACAATTTTGATAAAGGATCGGCGCAATGTCTTTGTTGAAAGAGGGCACCTGCGCCATCGGCATCGCGGCAGCGACGAGAAGAAGAGGAACGACTAAGGAGATTTTCACAACTAATTCCTTTCCGTCATCGTGCCCTGCGTTTTACCGGAATCGCGCAGCCGACAATTTTCGTCGAGGCGGGCGGAACCGTCCGACCTGCCAGCACGGCATCGAGTGCATTACGCAGATCGTGTTCGGTGATGACGTTACGATGCTGGTCAAAGTCTTCGACTCGGTTATCGATTCGGCCGATATACAGCAGCGCTCCTTTGTTCGATAAGACCGCGACTTCAGGGGTCGCCGTCGCGCCGGTAAGGCGAACCAGGGTTTGCTGCTTGTCGATCAATACCGGATATGCAATCGCAAAATCCTTCGCGTGGTTGCGGACGTCACGGTCCGCAATGGTGGTGTCCACCTCCACTGCGTAAAACGCGACGTTTCGAGCGGCATATTCCTTCTGCAGCCGATTCATCTCGGGAATGTATCCGTTGCTGAGCGGGCACTCGGTGGTCGTGAAGAAGATGACAACCGCGCGCTTGCTCTCCCATTCGGTCTGCCGATGTTCGACACCATCGACATCGCGAAGATTTATCGTCTGACTGACCGCCGAGCGTCCGCCCAATAAGGCAATCATGGAAACGATGATCAGCCCGTTCCGAAAAGTCATATAGAAGTCGCTCGACGGACATTATAAAGGATTCCCGGCTCGGCATACGGATTGGTCACGCGCGAAACCAGATTCCATGTGGTCCCCCCTGCCGCTTCGCGACACCTGTCCAGACTGACAGGAACGATCGCTGCTCCGGGTAACTACAATCTTCAAATCCGAACCACACGAAAGGGAGACCAATATGGAAATCAAACCGCAGGCGATGGCCATGCCAAAGGATACCGACAAGCTCGAGAAGGGGAAGTACGGCCCCATCTATCCAAAGAGCCCGGCCTGCCACGGGTTCACCCTCATTGCGAAAATTATTCCAGGCCGCGAACCGGTCTTTTACGAGTACGCACAGAACATCGAGAAAGCGGTGGCGGCCCAGCCCAACTGTCTCGCCCCCCTCATGCTGCATTACCTGCGTTGGGTGCTGTTCCCCATCAATGGCGTAACGTATTTCATGTACCAGGGAATCTTCGACACCGACTTCGATAAATACACCGAAGATGCCGTGATGCTCTTCACCAACCTTGGAGTCAAGACAGTGTTTGAGAATCTGGAAGGCTTTCCGATGGATTGGCAGACGAATGCACCGGCATTCATCAAGTTTGTCCGGGAACATCAATGTCCCAGCTTTCTGGAATATGGAGAATATCCGTTTGTCAGTGCAGACGAGATCAAGAAGGCCCTGAATGTCAAAAACTCATTCTCGGCAATGCTCGATCAGATGCAGTAAGGAAACACCATGAGTGAGATGCCGATCGCCCGCACTTATAACCAGAGCCATGTGACGCGCAAGTACACACCCGGCAAACGCCGAATCAGTATCTACTGGTCGTGGAACTATCCCTGGGAGGCGCAACGCGACCCCGCCGGAATTGAGAATCGTTTTTCGACGATGACCGAAGTTCGCAACGTCGTCTGGCCTGCCTATGAAACACCGGACTGGAACAAGGACCAGTTCTTGCAGGGTATCGCGGGTACTCTGGAACTTTTTCATCGATCGGCGCTCCGGTTTCAGCAAATCGCCGGGGAAGTCACAGGCCATCCGGTAGCGGTTTTTCAACGCGTGGATCAGGCCGGATACTCATTGCCAATTGACGAAAGAATCCTCGCAGACACAGACACGCTTCTGGTGTTTGGTCTGGATCATCTGCCTGCAGGACTGGAGGCGACACCCGCGGAAATCGACGCGATTCGGAATTGGCTGAAACGAGAAGGCACCTGCCTCCTGATCGCGCCTCATCATGACGTCGGGTTCACCGATGACTTGAAGCAGCGTCAGATGGAATACGAGCATCACGGCGACAGGCTGGTTCCACGCCAGCAGCGTTTCAGCCAATATACGCGTTCGCTGATCAAGGCCCTCGATATTCCTGTGATCAATCAGTGGGGACTGCGTCCCGCGCTCGTCAAGGGAACAAAGAATATCGCGCCCCTCACCGCTTTTCGCGATCTGGACAAACCCGGCTTGCTGAACAAAGTCCCCACCCTGAACTTTCATCCGCATCTTCCGCACTACGCGTTGACGCAGGACGATGGCAAGACCGTAATGCTTCTGGCACGCCAGCCCATAGATCTCGATCGGCCGCATCCGTTCACTGCGGCGGGCAACACGGAATTCAACTGTCTGCTCTGGCTGCCGCCAAACGACAAACGCGCCGGCGACATCCTGATGGTCGACTCCACGAACTTCACCACGCTCTTTGGAGGAACCGAGAGCCTGGAGAATTTCTGGAAGAATATTGCAACGGCGAAGTGATCTGAAACAAGGGAAGGAGAGAGCTGTGGCGGAAAGCGCAGAGGTCAAACTCGAACTGGACGACATTCAAAGCGGAGTTCTTCGTCCACGGCCGACTCCTTATGCTTCCACGTATATCGGTTTCCGCATTGATGATGCCAAAGCCGGCCGGGACTTGATCGGCCGTATCCGCAAAGTCGTGACTTCGTCGGCCAATCCAACGAGCCCCCTGGCGGATACATGGGTGAGCGTGGCTCTGACCTATCCCGGTCTCAAAGCACTGGCTGTACCCCAAAGTTCTCTCGACAGCCTGGCCTGGGAATTTCGTCAGGGTATGGCCGCACGTGCAAAGGAACTGGGGGATACCGGTGAAAGCGCACCCGAGAACTGGGAAGCGCCGCTTGGAGCAACGGACCTGCATGTTGTGCTGGTGGCGGTCTCACCGGATGAGAAACGGCTTGAGGAAGTTCTCGCGCGTGCTCGAACAGCTTACGCCGACATGCGGGGAATCAAAGCAATCTGGCGACAGGATTGCCACGCGTTGCCAACGGAGAAAGAACCGTTTGGATTCCGCGACGGGATCAGCCATCCCGCAATCGAAGGAAGCGGAATCCCGGGAACGAATCCCAGGGAGCGTCCGTTAAAGGCCGGCGAGTTCGTCATCGGCTATATCGATGAGATGGGCACCGTTCAGAAAACGGAGCCCGAACTTCTCGGACGCAATGGCACATATGTCGTCTTCCGCAAGCTGCATCAGCGCGTCGCGGAATTCCGCCGATATCTCAAGGCGAATTCGACAAACGCAGACGACGAGGAATTACTGGCGGCGAAGATGATGGGGCGCTGGCGAAGCGGAGCACCCCTGGCTTTGTGTCCGCTTCACGATAATCCGGAACTCGGCGCCGACTCGCATCGCAACAATGATTTTCTGTACGAAGCCGATGACGCCGCAGGCTTCCACACTCCCGGAGGCTCGCACATCCGCCGGACGAATCCTCGCGATGCATCGATTGCCGGTGTAGCGAGAATTCATCGCATGATCCGGCGTGGCACCGCTTATGGCCCGATGCTTCCGGAAGGAACTCTGGAAGACGACGGCGTCGATCGAGGCTTGATGTTCGCTTTTGTCGGTGCACATCCCGGACGACAGTTTGAGTTCGTTCAGACTCAGTGGATCAACGATGGCGTGTTTTTTGGCGCCGGAAAAGATAAAGATCCGGTAATCGGCTCCAATGAGAGTGACAGTTCTTACACGGTGCCCCGCAAACCCGTTCGCAGGCGGCTTCAAGGTCTTCCGCGATTTGTCGTTACGCGTGGAGGCGAATACTGCTTCATGCCCGGGCTGAAGGCGCTGCAGTGGCTTGCGGAACTGGAGACATAAAAATCGATTGGTCGGCAGAACTTCAATCGCGCAGAGACTTTTCTCTATTGTGCTGGCTTTCATGGTTTCTTTTTCTATGGACGCAAAACCAGCCGTGGCGCAGGTCCGTGGCGTTTATCCGCTGGGCATGAGTGCGACCAATTCCGGAGTCACGCCCGAATCCGGATTCAGTTATGCCAATCAGTTTCTCACGTACTCCCGCAGCCAGCTGAAGGATGCGGAAGGCGCAACACAGACGACGGGAAATAATTCGGTAGTCATGGATATGAATTCCATCGTGTGGGTCAGCCCAAAGGAAATCCTGGCGGGCGCGAAACTTTCACTTTCGGCCACCCTGCCCGTTGCGAAGAACTCGCTCACGTCGGACGTGACCGGGCCGATCAGCGGTGGCAGTGGATTCGCGGATTCCTACTATCAGCCGTTCATCCTGGCATGGGAGACGAAGAGCGCTGCCATTCGAGCCGCCTATGGATTTCTTGCCCCGACGGGCAGTTTTGACGCGACAGCGAACGATAACGTCGGCTCGGGCTATTGGACACACGTCGTGTCCTCCGGCCAGACGTTTTTTCTGTCAGGCGACAAAGCGACAGCGGTTTCCATTTTTCAAATGTACGAATTCCACACGGCTCAGAACGGCACGGATATTCATCCAGGCCAGAACCTGGACCTCGACTATTCCGTCACGAGGACGATTCCAGCGGGAAATGACGTGCGCGTCCAGGTCGGGCTGGTTGGATATGGTCAGTGGCAGACGACGGATAAGTCCGGGCATGCGGGCGATCACTACAAGGTCAATGCGGTGGGCTTCGCATCCAACCTGGTTCTGCCTCCGCAGAAACTAAGCGTCGGGTTCAAGTACTTCCAGGAATTTTCAAATCGTTCGACGTTTCAAGGGCACTCGATTCAGATTTCGGGCTCGATCAAGTTTTAGGATTCGTGGAAGCGGAGAGAGTGGGAGATCAAGTGTGGGGGCTCCACAATGATTTTTTTCAGTGGTACGCCTCAACCGGCGCTTCGCACCACCCTCTCCGTTCGGGAGAGGGGAGAACATGACAGATGTCGTCGTCATTGGTGCCGGTCCCGCCGGCATGCTGGCCGCATTGCGCGCCGGAGACCTTGGTTCCAAAACAGCGTTGGTGACTTCGGGCGATTTCGGCGGCATGGCCGCCAACGATGGCCCCGTGCCGGTGCGCGCGCTGGCGCACGCCGCCCGATTGATCCGGGACGCTCGGCAGCTGGGGCGTTACGGCATTGGCGTGAGCGAGCCATCGCTCGATTATTCGCGCCTGCTGGCACGCGTCGGTGAGGTGGTTCATGAAGTACGCGAACAGTCGACATTCCGCAGCCAGATCGAATCGACTGGAGTGACCATTCACGAACAGACAGGCACGGCCCGGTTTGTGGATCCGCACACCATCGAAACCGAAAGCGGACTTCGTCTGCAGGCGGACAAATTCATCATCTGCACCGGAGGTGTGAGTCGACGCTTCTCCGTTCCAGGCTCGGAATTCACCTCAACCCACAGCGATGCCTGGCGCCTGACCTCGGTACCGCCCGCAATTATCGTGGTCGGTGCAGGTGCGACCGGAGCGCAGGTTGCGTCGGTGTTCAATGCATTCGGTTCGCGAATCCACTTATTTCAGGCGGGCCCGCGTATCCTGCCCACCGAGGACGAAGACGTGTCAGCTGAAGTCGCTGCGGCCTTCCGGGAATCGGGCATCCTGGTGCGTGAGAACTTCGGGACAGTCGATTCGTTTGAGAAGACGGCCGATGGCGTGCGCATGTTTTTCTCCAGTAGCGGCCACCAGGAAAATGTCGAAGCAACCATTGCGGTTGCAGCAATCGGCTGGGCGGCCAACACTGCCGAATTGGATCCTGGGAAAGCGGGCGTCGAAATCAACGACAGAGGATTCATTCGCGTCGATGAATTTCTTCGAACCTCCGCTTCGCACGTGTTCGCGGCAGGTGACGTGACCGGCCGCTTCATGCTGGTCCCTCAGGCGATTCAAGGCGGATTCGTGGCCGCCACCAATGCGGTCCGCGGTGCTGCAATGAAGTTTCTCGATCAGCGGGCTGCACCAGTGGGCAGTTTCACGGATCCCGAGTATGCACAAGTCGGACTGACGGAGACAAAGGCCCGGGCCGACGGCGATGCTCTGGTGGCTGTCGTCCGATTCGACTCGACGACACGAACCATCATTGACGGGCGGACTCGCGGATTTTGTAAGCTGATCGTCGACCGGCAGACTCACAGAATTCTCGGTTGCCATGTTGTGGGGGAACGAGCCGTCGAGATCACCCAGCTTGCCGCAATCGCAATGACGGCCAACATGGGTGTCGATGAATTGTCTCAGGTGGCGTTGTCGTTTCCGACTTACGCCGGCGTGCTTGGCCGAGTCGCCGCAACGGCCACGCGCCAGCTCAATTTAAAGATGGAGTGGCAGGGCAACATGCTGGAAGGAGCCTGATTACTGCGCTGATATGTGGAGGGCTGGCGCGCACGCCTACAGGCAGCCAACCGAGAGCCTGGGACATCACTACTGCGGCAGCGCGAAGACCCAGATCATGCCGGAACCCAGCGGAATGTCAGTGTGCGTTAATGCTGCGTACGAAGTCGTCATCGCAATACGGCCGCCGGATCCGACGGCGACATACTGATGGCCACCGACCTCAAAGCTGATAGGCGCGCCGGAAATATCTCCGTTGAGGCGGGTCTGCCACAGCAGCTTTCCGTTTTCAGAGTTGAGTGCAAATAGATAACGGTCTGCCGTTCCACCAAACACGACGCCTCCGGCGGTTGCCAGTGCCGACGCCGTCATTGCGGCACCGCTTTTGGTGTGGTATTCCCATCGGCGTTTCCCCGTCGCGGGATCGAAAGCCACGAACTCACCGATAAAGTCATACCCGGGCGCGAAGTTCGCTTTCAGCAGATTCATTCCCTGATAGGCCTGACCGAGTTCGTATTTCTGCGTGATGAATTGAACGTCCATACAGGAGTTGTTGACACCGAGGTAGTAGAGATGGGTGAGTGGACTGAAGCTCGGCGAGTTCAGATTGCGCGCGCCGTGATAATGCGGACAAACTGTAAACACTTTGCCCGAATCGACATCCTTCGCGGCCGGAACCACAGCCGGATTGAAGGAGGGTCTGCCCGCCGCGCTCCATCCCGTAATGATGTTGTCGTACGCCGTTTTGAAAGACTGAATGAACTGCCCGTTCGTTCGGTCCAGTACGATACCCCAGCCAATTTTGCTGGTTTGGACCAGGGCCTTGCGCGTTACACCGTTGATTGGAAGATCGACAAGAGTGCTTTCGAACGGCGAGTCCATGTCCCAGTTATCGGAAGGCACGACCTGGAAATGCCATTTCATCTTTCCAGTCTTGACATCGAGTGCGATGACCGAGTTCGTATACAGCGCATCGCCATCACCACGCAACGTGGAAGCCCACGGCGCCGGCTGACCGACACCCGCGTAGACCAATCCGAGTTCGGGATCAAAACTGAACGTACCCCACGTCGGCCCACCCAACGGAGGCATCTCACTCCGAGCCCAGCTTTCCGAACCAGGCTCACCGCGCGCCGGGACTGTGTAGGTTCTCCACATGAACTCACCAGTCTTCGCATCATATGCGGCGACCGCGCCGCGCACCTCGCGTTCACCGCCAATAAATCCAATGATCACCTTGCCGTCGGCAATCAACGGTGGATGAGAGTGGCCAACTCCCTTTTTATAATCCGCGGTTTTTACTTCCCACAGCTGTTTGCCGGTACGGGCGTCAAGTGCGACCAGGTACGAATCCGCAGTTCCCCAATAAATCTTGTCGTCGTAGATGGCGACACCACGTGCGCGGAGATAGGCCTGGGATGCTCGGATATCTTCGGGATAATCACGTTTGTGGATCCACCGGATCTCCCCGCTCAGCACGTCGAAAGCGAGCACGCGGCCATGGCCCTCGGCGACATACATGATCCCGTTAGCGACGATGGGAGTTGGAACCCAGCGGCTGTCGTCCTGAACCGGATAGGACCACACCGGCCGTAGATTCTTCACGTTGTTCCGATTGATCTCCGTCAAGGGGCTGAAACCGTACACGTCATCTGTTCGACGGTAGCTCAGCCAATCACCAGCCTTGGGATGTCGCAGGCGTTCTTCGCTGATCGGCTCCCAGGGGGAAGTGCCGGATTGAGAAAAGGTCACACTGGAAGCAACCATCAGGGCCACGAGAAGAAACAAAAGTATGCGTGCATTCGTCATAGGATGCGGTGGAGTTAACTACATATCGAAATTACAAAGCAAGGAGTTGTATGCTCACAGCCACAAAGATCTATACTGCTAGCCCTTGGAGGTCACACCAATGAAACTCGTCACCATAGTTATCGCAATCGTCGCGGCGCTTGCCGTCAGCGCTTTTGCCCAGACGTCCCCGGAAATTGATAAAGCCTTGTCGGCTGCGCCGGCTCAAATGAAAGACGGCGCCACCGTCATTCACTGGAAGAGCGACTTTACTTACGACACCCTGAAGAAAGGGACGAACCGCCTGGTTTGCTATGACCGGCCCATCCAACCCGGCGACCAGCCATTCTCCGTGGAATGCACCAGCATCGCCAATTTGGACCGTGTTGCGGTGAGCCTGAAGACGGAGGCAAGCACGACTCCAGCGACTCGGCGCGCCGCTTTCGAAGAGCTGGAAAAAGCCGGCAAGTGGCCGAAGCCCGAGATGGGATCCATATTCTACAATTTCACGGGACCCAGCCAGGCTCAGGCTCGTTCGCATGCAACAATCTGCGTTCCGGGTGCAACCACAGCGACACTCGGTCTGCCAGATAATGGCAACCAGGGCGGCGCGTGGATCATGAATGCCGGCTCGTCTGCGGCGCACCTCATGATGCCAGGGCACTAAACGCCGCGAGAGGACCAGCTCGATGATTGCCGTAAAGCCGGTGATTCTCAGCGTTCTTGTTGCCGCAGTAGTCATTGCGCCTCAGGGCACGCAGAGATTCACCGGAACCATCACAGACAGCATGTGCCCCGCCGGTGATCATTCCCAGATGCGCATGGGCCCGACCAACGCCGAATGCACC
>Ga0070690_100001728_pt1 | contig 11534 bp, 10 predicted proteins | sample KBSS33HmetaG_FD_64671 | JGI IMG/M metagenome (GOLD analysis project Ga0070690, IMG submission 64671) | Switchgrass rhizosphere microbial communities from Kellogg Biological Station, Michigan, USA - KBS S3-3H metaG | ecosystem: Host-associated > Plants > Roots > Rhizosphere ... | reverse complement strand
TGATATTGCAGAGCTTCGATCAGCTCGCTATCGACAAATTCGAGCAGGCGCGGCCGTCGTTCGACCAGCACTACTGGGATTCCCAAGGTTGCGAGGATCGAAGCGTACTCGCAACCGATCACCCCGCCACCGACAATCGTCAAGGATTTGGGTAGTTGTTTAAGAGATAACAATCCATCACTGTCGATGATCGACTCGTCGTCGAACGGAATTTCAGCCGGGCGAGCCGGCTCGCTGCCGACGGCAATGACGATATATTCGGCGGTGTGCTCGTTGGTCTCTGATTCCTGCTTGATCGAAAGCCGATGTGGATCGAGAAATGACGCCGTGCCAATGATGAAATCGACAGAATTTCGCATCAACTGGTTTTGAATCACTTCCTGTTCGGCTTTGATCACGTGATCGCATCGTTGAGCCAGATCCTCGAAGGTAATGTCTTTCTTGACGCGGTAGCTGGCGCCGTAAAGGTTGCGCTGGCGAAACCCCGATAAAAACAAGACGGCCTCGCGCAGCGATTTGCTCGGAATCGTTCCAGTGTTGATGCAGATTCCGCCAGCGACTTTCTTGCGTTCGATGACGGCGACCTTTTTGCCGATTTTGGCGGCTTGGATTGCCGCCTTTTGTCCGGCCGGCCCCGAGCCAATCACCAACATCTCGTAATGAGCCATCGTTTGCGTCCTGAATCTCTGCTGCTAAAGCCGTTGGGCGAGATTGCCGTTCTTAATTTTTTCGTAGGCGCAAAGGCCGACGGCAACATCCATGATGCCCGTCCCTTGGAGCTTGAAAAGCGTAATCTGCCGTTCATCCGTGCGCCCCGAAACCTTTCCGAGAAGCACATGCGAGATTTCGTGCACCTGTTCCCAGGAGATCACTCCATCTTTGACAGCACGAAAAATGTCGCTCTCATTGGCGCATACGGTCGTCTTCGACGTAATAAAAACAGGCGCGGCTCGGCGCAGCGTGACTTCGTCAATCTCCTGACGAATTCGGGTCTTGTCGCCGTTCGCAATCGATGTCACGTGCGTACCCTCCTGAAGTAATCTTCCATCAAATACCGGCGTGGTGGAATTGGTTGCCGTAATCACGATATCGGCCGTTCCCAAAGCTTCCTCAGCGCTCGAAGCCGGTAGGACCGCGAGTTCAAGCTCGCGGCCGAGTTTTTCCGCAAAGGCGGCTCGGCGTGCGGCGTTCGGACTGAAAACCCGCGCGCTTGTCAATTTTCTAACCGCCGCAAGCGCCTTGAGCTGCGTTTCGGCATGAACCTGGCTACCGAAAACGGCCACGCGGCTGGCATTTTTCCGTGCCAACCATTTGGCACCGACTGCCCCTGCTGCGGCGGTGCGATTTTCATTGATCGCACAATCTTGAAAGAAAATAAGCGGCGCACCGGTCTCGACGCTGTACAAAATCACAGTTTCGTGATGAATCCGCCGGTCGAGATCGGTTTGTAAATAAGCGCCCATCACGCCGTGCACCGAACCCGGCAAGAGTCCGAAAATCATCCGATTGGGGTGATGAATACGCCGCCGTGGCAGCTCATGACCGCGGCCGAGAGCGACTTCTTTAAGAGTTTCTTCGATCGCGCCAATCATCTCGTTCATCGAGAGAATTTGATGGATCGGCGTATCTTTCAAAAACAGCATTGGCTAGCAATGAAAACCGGCGGTCGTCTACGATCGTAGCAATGCGCGCTTACCTCGGCAACCTTGAAAATCGCTGCGGTGCCGACCGGCGTTCTCTTTCATCGCTGATCCGATAGGATTGTTAGGGAATACTTGGATTCATCCGGCGTTCACAATGGCGAGCTAATTGGGACATGCCGTAACTGGAGACCCAGTAGACGACCGCGATAAATAGATAGAGCTCGAACGGACGAATTTCGCGGTTATTGACGATTTGCGCCGCTTTGGTGAGATCGACGTAACCGATAATTGACGCCAAGGAGGTATCTTTGAGCAGCACGATAAACTGGGTGACCAGTGCCGGAATCATATTGCGCAGGGCTTGCGGCAAGATCACAAGACGCATCGTCTGATTGCGCGTCAGACCAGTCGCGATCGCGGCCTCGCCTTGACCGCGCGCCACCGATTGTATCCCGGAGCGAACGATTTCTGCCAAGTAAGCCGCTTCGAATATCACAAACGCGGTCAGCGCGACGCTATACTCCGGCAGCGATTTGCCGACGATTGTGGGAATCATGAACCAAAACCAAAAAATCACCATGACGAGTGGCACACCGCGAAAGAACTCAACATAGACTGCCGCCGGTACATGGATCCAACGCGAACGCGCCAAACGTGCGAGGCCAATCAGCGTTCCGAGTATGAATCCTAAAAGAATCGCTGGAATCGCAAGGCGCAGCGTCCCGCCGGCGAACGCGCCTACGCCAATAAAGCCTTGAACGATCAGAAAGCCGAAGTTGTCGCCAATCACGCGGAGATCCATGTCGTTTAAGATTCTCCTGTGCCACGCGCGATCATACCAGGAATGGCCGTGCGTCGTTCGATCTGTGACATCAATAAAGCAATGGTCAGGCAGAGGACGAGATAGATCATCGTTCCCGCCGCCAGCGCTTCGAATGCCTTGGCTGTATAGGTTTCGATCTGGCGGGTTTGAAACGTCAACTCGGCTACGCCAATGGTCAATGCCACAGATGAATTTTTCAGCAGGTTGAGCGTCTCGTTTGTCGCAGGGGGCACGATCAAACGCAGGGCAACGGGAATAATGATCAATCGGTAAGTCTGTACCATCGTAAGCCCAGTCGATAGCGCCGCTTCAAATTGGGTCTTTGGTATTGCCTGGATCCCGGAACGGATCACCTCAGAAAAGCGCGCGCCGTGATATACGCCGAGCGCTACCACTCCCGCCCAAAACTCAGCGCCGTGCTCGAGCAGCCAATCCTGCAACACTTGCGGCAACAACGGCGGAACCGCGAAATACCAGAAGAACATCCAGACCAGCAGAGGGACGTTGCGGAAAAATTCAACGTAGGCGGCGCCGATCCACCGTAGAGGCAAAGCCGGCGCGGTGCGTAGAGCGCCCGAGAGTAAACCAAGCGCAAGCGCAAGCAGCCAGGCAATTGCAGAAATCTCCAGGGTGGTTATGACACCCTGGAGCAACCAGCCGGCGGTTTGACCGCTCCATAGAATGTTCCAAGTGAACCGATAGGTCATTTTAAGAGACGCACGAGAAACGAGGCGAAAACAACAGCGAAAAACGGAATGTGAAAATCGGCCTCATGCCTGAGCTTATTTGGGCACGACTTGCATCTCCAAGAAACGCTTCGTTTCAGCGGAGAGCGGATAGGGCACTTCGCCTTTGACGCCGAACCATTTGTCGTACAACTGAAAGTAGAGACCGGAGGAGACCGCGTCCATCAAGCCGACGTTCACCACTTGACGAAAATCGGAGTCGTTTTTCCGCAGGGCCATGCCGTAGGGCTCGTAAGAAAAGAATTCACCCACCACACTCCATTCATCGGGTCGCGGTGCTTTTGCGCGCAAGCCGGCGAGCTGAACTCCGTCGTTGGTGTACGCCTGCACCTGTCCCTGCGCCAGGGCTTGAAATGCGGCCGGTTGATCGGGAAATTCGAGCAACTTCGCTGTGGGAACCCGCTCGCGGATAATCTTCGCGTTGGTGGATCCTTGTTGAGCGGCGATTCGTTTGCCCGCGACGCTCTGGATGTTTTTGATCGGCGTGCCTTTCTTCACGAGAAATTGAGCCCCCGTGACAAAGAACGTCAAGCTAAAATCGACTTGATCACGTCGGGACTGCGTATCCGTCATGGTTTCGGCGATGAGATCCACCGCGTTCGAGGTGAGCAGCGGAATCCGGGTCTGCGGCGCCGATTCTTTTTTTTCAAGCCTGATTTGCTTGTTGAGCTTCTTGGCAAGCGCGGGAACGACGGCCTTTTCCACCAGCTCGATCGAAAAGCCGACCCATTCATTGTTTTTATTGACATAGGCGAACGGCGGTGATCCCGTCCGGGTGCCGATGATAAGAACGCCGCTCTTATCAATTTTCTCCAGAGTCGGTTGAGCGCTAGTAGAGCCAACAGATGCAAGTAAAATCGAAATGACCCAAACGCTGAAGCATCGAGCGCGTATCATAGTGAACTCCTAGTGAGAAAGAATCTTGCTTAGGAACTGTTGAGCGCGCGCCGATTGAGGCGCGGCGAAGAAACTCGCGGGCTCACCGGTTTCAACGATGCGTCCCTGATCCATAAATACGATTCGGTGCGCGACACGCCGTGCAAAACCCATCTCGTGGGTGACGACCATCATCGTCATGCCATCCCGGGCGAGCCCGGTCATCACTTCGAGAACCTCGTTGATCATCTCAGGATCCAGTGCCGAGGTCGGCTCGTCGAACAGCATAATTTTCGGCTGCATCGCTAGCGCTCGCGCGATCGCCACGCGCTGCTGCTGTCCCCCGGAAAGGTGCGCCGGAAAGGCATCCGCTTTATCGGGTATGCCGACTCGCTCCAAAAGATCTATGGCAATTTTCTTGGCTTCGGCTTGCGCAAGGCCTTTCACTTTGATCGGCGCCAGGGTGATATTACGAAGCACGGTCATGTGCGGATACAAATTGAAAGACTGGAACACCATGCCGACATTGGCGCGCAATCGTACCGGGTCGAATTGTGCATCCGCTAAAGACAGCCCATCAACAGTAAGAGAACCGGATTGAAAGGTTTCCAGTCGATTGATGCAACGAATCAGAGTACTTTTACCGCTGCCGCTCGGACCACAAACGACAAAGACCTTGCTCGCTTCAACCGAGAGGTCGATGTCCTTGAGGACGTGAAGCGAGCCGAACCATTTATTCACTTTGCGAAACTCGATCACAGCGGACGAACCGGATGGGAGAGAAGATTGCAAATTGTTGAGCGGCATACTATACGAACAACGATCTTTTTCAACTGCGACGAGCGAACAGGGCGCCGATTTATTGGAGCGCCGTATTGGCGTCAGCTGGATCTCTTATCTAAACTTCACCAAGGTAAGCCTGATCGTGCACGCATTTCTGGTTCGGCATGGCAATGCTGTCGCTGAAGCGGATAATCCCAAACGCCCGCTCTCGGTGAACGGACGACAAAACGTTCACCGGATGGCGCACTGGGCGCTCCGTCGCAACTTTCAAATCTCGGCGATCTATCATTCAGGAATTCTACGAGCCTTCGAGACCGCGCAGATCCTCGCCGAGGTTTTAGCGCCGCCGCTCGGCTTGCATTTGCATGCTGGCCTCTTACCCGAAGATGATCCGGCGATAGTGAAAGCCGAGCTTGACCTGATGGATCATCCCGTTGCACTGGTGGGTCACTTACCCCATCTCAATCGGCTCGCGGCGTTGCTGACAAGCGGCGATCCGGAACGTGCTGTGGTTGAGTTTCTTCCAGCCATGATGGTCGGCTTTGAAAAGCAAAATCACCAATGGAAAATTGCGTGCAGATCGGAGGAGCCAGCAGTCTGACGCGTGGTTGACCGGCGCATAGGGATAGTCTAAAAGGAAATTGAAAGGTAGGCGCGATGGCTTCAGAGACTTTGACGATTATTGATAACCGGACCGGGAAGCAGTACGAAGTTCCGATTAAAAATGGCGCGGTGAAAGCGACCGACCTTTTTCAAATCAGAGTCACTGAGGACGATGGCATTGTCAGTTATGATCCGGGGTTCATGAACACGGCGTCATGCCAGAGCAAAATCACCTACATTGATGGCGACAAAGGGATCTTACGTTACCGCGGTTATCCCATCGAGCAACTGGCCGAAAAAAGCTCGTATTTAGAAACCGCGTATTTAATCCTTCACGGCGAACTGCCGACCTCATCACAGCTCCAAGACTGGACCCACAATATTACGTATCATTCCATTATTCATGAGAACATAAAGAAAGTCATCGATAGTTTTCATCATGAGGCCCATCCCATGGGCGTGCTGATCAGCACGGTGGGGGCGCTTTCGACTTTTTATCCCGAGGCGAAAAAAATCTTCAACATCAAATCGCGGCAAGATCAAACTTACCGTCTGATCAGCAAAATGCCGACCCTGGCCGCATTCGCCTATCGCCATAGTCTCGGGCTGCCGTATTCTTACCCGGATAACGATTTGAGCTACACCGGCAATTTTTTGAACATGATGTTTAAGATGACGGAGCTCAAATACAAGCCGAATCCGGTGCTCGAGCGCGCGCTCGATGTGCTGTTCATTCTGCATGCGGATCACGAGCAAAATTGCAGCACCAATGCGATGCGCGGTGTCGGCAGTTCGCAGGTCGATCCCTATTCGGCGGTCGCAGCTGCGGCTGCCGCTCTGTACGGACCGTTGCACGGTGGTGCAAACGAAGCGGTGCTCCGAATGCTGATGGAAATCGGCTCAAAAGATCATGTGGCCGAGTTTATAAAGAAGGTAAAGGGCGGCGAGGGCAGATTGATGGGCTTTGGCCACCGAGTGTATAAAAATTACGATCCGCGCGCCAAGATCATCAAAGAGGTCGCCGACCAAGTCTTCGAAGTTAGGGGGCGCAATCCTTTGCTGGACATCGCTCTCGAGCTTGAACGGATCGCGCTTTCAGACGACTACTTCATCAAGCGCAAGCTTTATCCCAACGTGGACTTCTATTCAGGATTGATTTACCAATCGATGGGGCTTCCGATGGACATGTTCCCGGTGCTGTTTGCGATTCCACGGACGTCGGGATGGATCGCTCAGTGGGAAGAGATGTTGACGGATGCCGATCAGAAACTGGCGCGTCCGAAACAAGTTTATCTCGGGCCGCAAGTACGCGATTACCTTCCGATGGCAAAGCGTTCCTGAACCAGCGGGTACCGCGAATTTCTGAAAAGATCATTAACTTCTCTCCAATCTCTAAACGTGTATCGCAAGCCGTTTAAATTCATGAGCGTGCAAGAGCGCTGCCACTGATGCAGTGTCTGCGCGGGTTGTAAAGCGGAATAGCTTGACAACTCTTCTGCAAAACTCACTAAGTTCCAAATCGTTTTCCAACGCATTTTGCCGAATTTTTTTTGGATGGTCCTCGAAGGAGCATGCTATTGTCTGAACAGCAAAAATATTTCGTTTGTCTGCGAATCATTGCCAGCATGGTTTTGATGCTGGCCTTCGCTTCCGTCGGCGAAACGCAGACCACGCAGTGGCAACAAATCGTTGCCGCCGCCAAGAAGGAGGGCAAAGTCGTTGTTTCGATACCGGCTGGCGCTGAGTTGAGGAAGAGCTTAAAGGATCGTTTTGAGAAGCGTTACGGGATCGAATTGGAGCTCTTTACCGGTCGAGGCGCGGCGGTCGCCAAGAAAATTGCCGACGAATTTAGAGCTGGACTTCGGCTTACCGATATTTACACGGGAGGGTCAGGGCCAATCATTTTTGCTTTGACGGATATGCTCGAGCCAGTCGAGTCGCAATTTATTCTTCCCGATGGTCGTTCCATGGTTGTCGTCCGTGAAGGCATCGACCTATACCACTATTAAGCTGCTGCCTTCGGACGCGTTGACCTCAACCGCGCGATGATGGACAAGTACCGCCCAGCGATGCGCAAGTTGTATCTGCATAAAAAGGCGGAGTTCAAATAGGCGACGCTCGCATACAATCACATTCACGGTTCAATCATTGAGGAAGTCCAATATTAATTTCGTCGTCTCTGCGGGTTTTTCCACATGAACGCTGTGGCCGGCGCCGGGGACGATCTTCATTTGCGCATTCGGGATTAGCTCTGCATATGTCTCAGCGTGGGAGCGCGGCACGAATTTGTCGTTTTCTCCCCAGATAATTTGTGTTGGAGATGCGATACGATGCAGACGATTGCGCAGCGCGTAATTATAAAAATAAGGCGGTTTGAAGCCGATGCGCGAGCTCAATCGTAGCATCTGATAGCGTCGCACTTCGTCTTCCAATTCACCTTTGCCGTCGGGAAACATTTCCAACGCGTTGGCGTCGTCGGCTCGCGAAAATAACATCTCGCGCAACGAGGCATAGCTGGAGCCGAATTCCGGCTGAGCCATCATGAACACGTCGCCGATCAGAGCGCCTGGAACGAAGAGTCCTGCAGCGCCGATCAACACAAGCTTGCGAATTTTTTCTGGATGACGAACAGCGAGCTCCGCGGCGATCCAGCCGCCGACGCACGTTCCGATCAGATCAAAGGTTGTCAGCTTGAGGGCATCGAGGACTTCCAAATAGTGAAAGACCACGTCCTCAATCGTATCTATATCTTTGTTCTCGTCGGTGCGTGCGCAGCCAGGGTGCGCGGGAGCGATGAACCGCGCGCGCTGCGCAAGTTTTTCATGAAATGGCAACCAAATTTCTTTTACCGAATGCACATCGGCAAAGCCATGCAGATAAAGCAGCGGGGCACCCTCACCACTTTCGAGGAGATCAACTTGACGACCACAAACATCAATGACCGCGCGACTCATGCACTCCCTCCGCCGCGACCGGCTCGACTTTGAGGTCGGCATACTCTTCGCTGAATTGTTTCAATGAAGCGTGACGCAGCGCCGGTGCGACTTGTTCGGAAAAAAGTTTCATGCTCTTACGGGCGAGGTGATCGGGCATATTGCCGAGTTGGAACTGAATCAACAGGTTGCCCACTTTCGCTTTTTCGATCAAATTTTGAATACGGCGAGTAACGGTCTCGGGGCTGCCAACAATGATGGATTGAGAGGCTTCGAGCTCGTCCCAGTTTTCGACATCGCCCAAGAGTTTTCGTCCGGGTGTATAGCCCTTCAGATATTCCCGCCAGGCGGCGGCAGGAATGTATGGCACTCCAGGGCCGTAAGTGAGTTGACGTCCCTCGCGGCGGAGGTGGCCCTTCAAGCAGTTTTTTAGGAAATACCAAACTCCTTCTTCACACTCTTCGCGCGCTTGCCGGTCGGTCTCGGCGACATAGGTCGACATCAAAATGCCGAAGCGAAACGGCTGATACTTATCGCCGTGTTTTTCCAAGACCGCCGCGAATTCCTGTTGCGCTCGATGGGTTTCGCCGCCGTGGCTGCGTGAGGAAAGAAAATAACAATAACCACGTTTCGCCACTTCGGTCATAGTCGAAGGGCTGCGGGATCCGGGAATCCAGACCGGCGGAAATGGCTTTTGCAATGGCTTGGGCCACAGATTCACGTAGCGCAATGGAAAATATCGGCCTTCGTGCGCAAATGGCCCGTCTTCGGTCCACGACCGTACGATCAAGTCTGCGGCTTCCCAAAACTTCTCACGGGTATTCGCTGACGGTACGTCATAATTGAAAGTCTCCGGTCCGCCGCCGGGTGCAAAGCCGGCGATCAGCCTGCCGTTGCTCATTTGATCGAGCATCGCGTACTCCTCCGCAACACGCATGGGATTCAGATGCAGCGGCAGGAGATTTCCGAGGATGACGATTTTACCGTGGGAGGTTTTCTGTGTCAGGGCGGCGGCAATAAGGTTCGGCGAAGGCATCAAGCCGTATATATTCTGATGGTGCTCGTTCAAGACCATCCCGTCAAAACCAAGCTGATCGGCATAGACGAGCTGATCAATATACTCCTGGTAAAGTCCGCGGGATTTGTTATCGTCCCACAAGCGGTTGGGCACGGTTACCCACCCGCTGGATACTTTCTCGTCGAAGTCTTTGGCGAGATATGGATAGGCCATAAAATGCCAGCAAAAAAGTTGAACGGGCTTCATCGTTACCTCAGCCTCGAGACGTGCTGCGATTCGGTTTTAAAGATATAGCTTCAACGCTTGGCTTAACGCAACTGCAGGCGAAACCGGCGCGGAAGCAGACATTCTGTGCTCGGAGCAAAAGCGGCCGGGTAAAATTTGCTGAGCCTCGGAAATACTCGTGAAAAATTTCTGCAAACACATCGGCATAATTTTCTGTTTGCTTGCCGTGATCGCGTGCGGAAGTGGCGCCGAAGTGGACTTTGCCCGCTCGCTCGCGGTGAAGGCTCCTGCAGAGCTAGTGCTACGTGGCGGTAAAATAATCACAGTGGATGGTGATTTTTCCATTCGCGAGGCCGTGGCGATCCGCGACCGGCACTTCATTGCGGTGGGCACCGATCGGGAAATGCGGCCACTGATTGGCCGGCAAACGCGCGTCATTGAGCTTGCCGGCCGAACGGTAATTCCCGGACTCATCGATGGACATATTTATGCGACGCTGGCAGGCCTGAGCTGGGACGCGGAAATACATTGGGAGCGCGCGCATTCCCTTGCCGAGGCGATGAAGCAAGTGGCGGCGGCGACCAAGGCCAAGCCAGCAGGCAATTGGATCGTTGTCGCCGGGGGTTGGGCGCCGACGCAATTTGCCGAGCGACGTTTTCCGTCGCGCGCCGAGCTCGATCAGGTGGCGCCCGATCATCCGGTGTATGTTCAGTATTTGCGTGAAGGGGCGCTGCTCAACAGCGCTGCGCTCCGCGCAGCCGGTATTCAGTCCGCGACTGCGGATCCGCCGGGCGGAAAATTTGAACGCAATCCAAAAACCGGAGAGCTGACCGGATGGCTCCAGGGAGTGCCGGCCTGGAAGCACGTCTACGATGAAATTCCCCGGCTCTCTCTCGATCAAATGCGCCAGAGCTTAAGAAATTGTTTTTATGAATTAAGTCGCTTCGGAGTTACGTCGATCAGCGATTTCCAGACGTCCGAGGTGAGCTTTGCACATCGCAGATTGCTGAGTGACATGGCGCGCACTGGCGAGTTGCCGCTGCGAATGAACTTTTACCTTGTCCCCGGTTCGGTTGATCTGGATTATTTTAGGAACGCTGTGGATGAAATAAAGGGTCTCATGCAAAACGACAGCTTTCGGTTTGCCGGTTTCGCGGGATCGGGGCTTTCTCCCTCCGACGGCTATGACAGGCCGGCTTCATCGGATGCTTCTTCCATCACGCCGGAACGCGAAGAGAGCTTCCGGAAAACGGCGAGCTTTGTTCTAGAATCGAAATACTACTTTCAGGTGGACGTCAGCGGCGATCAAGCGGCGGATCGTTGGCTCGATGTTCTGGAGCAGATAAACGCATCGACGCCGTTGGCGCAGCGCCGGATCGGTTTCACGGGCGTGGAAACGGCGACGCCAGAGGCTCTTGCGAGAATCAAAAAAATGGCAGGTGGAATTATTGTGGACGATGGTTTGGTTCTAGCCGGTGAGCGTTACTCCGAGCAGTGGGGCCTGGACAAAGCGCGGCGTGCGCCGCCGTTGCGGACGATTGTAGACTCGGGTATTCCGCTGGGCGCTGGCACGAGTGCTTTTCAAACCAGCCAATTCTCGCCGATGCTGTCGCTCTGGTGGCTCATTACCGGTAAGACGGTGGCCGGCTCGCCTTTGCGCGCGGCACCGGCGAAGCTCACGCGTTCGGAGGCGCTGCGCGCGCACACCATCGGCAACGCTTGGTTCGCCTTCGAGGAAGGACGCAAAGGCTCCATCGAAGTCGGTAAGCTTGCCGATTTGGCCGTGTTGAGCGGCGATTATCTGACGATTGCGGAGGATCAAATTCCCGCACTCGAATCCATCTTGACGATTGTTGGTGGGCAATTAATGTACGCGGCTGGTCC
>Ga0070690_100001720_pt1 | contig 11551 bp, 7 predicted proteins | sample KBSS33HmetaG_FD_64671 | JGI IMG/M metagenome (GOLD analysis project Ga0070690, IMG submission 64671) | Switchgrass rhizosphere microbial communities from Kellogg Biological Station, Michigan, USA - KBS S3-3H metaG | ecosystem: Host-associated > Plants > Roots > Rhizosphere ... | reverse complement strand
TTGGTAATGTCAGCAAGCGCAATCGTCACTTCGCCTGCCAAATCAGTCTTAAGAACCAGTGTTTTGCCATCGGATCTGACAATCGAGCCCGTGAGTCGATCGCCGTTCTTTAAAGTCACCTGATCGGCGACAATCAACCGAGAGCAATACAATAAGAGTACGATCGCAAGAACAACTGAGTGCGTCTTCATTTCTTATCCTCCGCGAACAGGTGGCGACAGACTATTAATCAGGAGGGTTAATGGGCTGTCAGTTTTGACAGGCGGCGTCGACGCCAGTACGACCCCGCCGCTGTCAGAATTACCAGTTACTACCGCGAAATCTCGTCAATATCATTCCATGTTTCTTGAAATTTTTAGTCCAGGGGTGATGGCTATGAAACTCCCGATAATCCTGACGGTTCTAACTCTAGTGGGATTTGCCACAGTGGGATTGCAGGACGAGAAAATTACACCTGACGCAGCTCTGGCAGAACTAAAGACCGGTAACGACCATCACGTACAGCACAGATACCAACATCCACATGAAACCGTCGAACGACAACGCGAGTTAGTTAAAGGGCAGCACCCGCATGCTGAGATTCTCAGCTGTGCAGATTCTCGCGTCCCTCCGGAAATAATCTTCGATCAAGGCCTCGGAGATTTGTTCGTCGTACGCGTCGCCGGCAACATTGCTACCGATGCTGAACTGGCAAGTCTTGAATATGGGGCTGCACACCTCCAGATTCCCTTGCTGGTAGTAATGGGTCACGAACACTGCGGCGCAGTTACAGCGGCGGTTGAAGGTGGCAATCCGGAGGGTCACATCGGCACACTTGTTGAGCTCCTTCGACCTGCAGTCGAAAACAGTCGAAGTCTAACGGGCGATCGGGTTGAGAATGCCGTGCGTGCCAATGTTGAGTTAGTCGTGAAACAGTTGCGCAATTCAACACCCCTGCTTTCGGAGTTGGTCGCTCACAACAAACTCAAGATCGTGGGTGCCGTCTATTCACTGGACACAGGTAAAGTCAACTGGTTGCCAGAAACAAAGTGACGGCATTCTTTTGGGAAGAACCCTTTAGTCTGGTTTTGCTTTTTCTTCCGCTTAATTCCCGCCGATTTTCCCTGGTCCCCACAATGCTCGTCCGGGTTTCGCACCTGTGTGTTCTCCGTTCTTCAGCACGTGTACGCCATTCACAAAAACATCTCTGACACCGACCGAGTATTGATGCGGCTGCTCGAAGGTCGCGCGGTCGGCGATGGTTTCGGGATCGAAAATAACGACGTCAGCAAACATCCCCGGCTTAAGAGACCCTCGATCTTTGAGACCAAGATTAGTTGCCGGCAAGCTCGTGAGTCGGCGAATAGCTTCAGTCAACGAGATGACCTTCTCATCACGCACATACTTACCGAGGAGCCGCGCGAAATTGCCATAAGTGCGCGGGTGTGCTGATGATTTCAAGAACACACCTTCAGCAGCAATGGAAGCTGCGTCAGACCCAAACGAAACCCACGGCTGCCGAATCTGCTTCTTGATGTTGTCTTCGCTCATCAGGAAATAGATCGTGCCAATTCGCGAACGATCTTCCAGCAGCAGATCCATGATTGTTTCTACCGGATCTTTGCCGCGCATCTTTGCGACCTCAGCCAGAGTCTTTCCCGTCAAGGGTTTCAGACTATCGTTTCTGAAGCTTGCCAGTAGAATTCTTTCGGGAGAACCGGACAACAGGTAAAGGTTCTCCCATTCGTTTGTCGGCGTGCGGACAGCCTCAGCGATCTTCTGACGCGTCGCCGGATCCTGAAGACGTTTGTAAGCAGCTTCCCGCCCGCCATCAAAAACCCACGGCGGCAATGAGGCGTCCAACCCGGTGCCACCAGCAGGATACGTATACATATCCGCAGTTATCTTCACGCCTTGCTTGCGCGCATCCTCGATCAACTTGATCGCCTGATCCATCTTCGGCCAATTGGCCTCACCCGAAGCCTTGAGGTGGTAGATTTCAGCCGGCAGACCAGCTTCTTTGCTGATACGAATCGTCTCTTGCACAGCTTCGAGCAACTGTGCTCCTTCACTACGCATGTGTGCCGTGTATTTGCCTTTGTACTTCGCTGCAACTTTGCATAACTCGATCAACTCATCGGTCTTAGCAAAGAACGCTGGCGGATAGATCAATGCGGTAGTGATGCCGAGTGCACCCGCTTCCATTTCACGCCGGACCAGCTCCCGCATTTGGTCCAGTTGCGCAGGCGTCGGTGGTTTGTCTTCAAGTCCGATGACGTATTCGCGGATCGTTGGGGCGCCGATGAAGGATGCAACATTTTGCGAGATGCCCTGTTTCTCAAGATAGGCCAGATATTCAGCCAACGTTGTCCAGGGAATGACGAACTTCACATCCCCCTGAGACTCAGTTCGACGCTTTTTCATTTCATCGCTGAGCGGCCCCATTGAGCTTTCACCAAATATCTGAGTCGTGACACCTTGCCGAAGCTCGCTTAAGGAACGGTAATCTTGCAGCCAGGAACTTTCTGAGTGAGACAGCATGTTGATAAAACCCGGCGCAACGGCAAGCCCTTTGGCATCGACGATTGTCGGAGCAGTCGCACGACTCAGATTTCCAACCGCGGCGATGCGGTCACCCTTTATCCCGACGTCGGCTTTAACAGGACTGCGACCACTTCCGTCATACACGGTGCCGTTCCGGATGATGATGTCGAATGATTGTTGTTGAGCCACTCCCTGCACATACACCATGAGTGTCAGCGCAAGGATCAGCGTCAGCGATAGAAGCTTCTGCAGATTGTTTTTCATAGACTAGGTTTTGGAATTAACGGTTCAGATTTGCGGCGAATTATGTCTTGCTCGCGGATCGCTTGTCACGTGTGGGAGGAGATTACACAACTAGAGAGCGGCAGCGAACTACATAGATCGTGTATCCTCGGCAGCTCGGTCCATAAAGATTAGCTCGGAGTCTGCGTGAATCTTCAACCCCCAAGAGAACTTTGCCGTTACGAGATTGCTGGTATTTGTGTGCTGCTTATCTTCATAAGCCTTCAGCTGTTCTTTTCGGTACGACGGGAATCTCAAACGTGGGACGAGGCGAATCACATCTTCGCCGGCTATCGAACGTGGACCGACGGTGACTTTGGTCTTAATCCTGAACACCCACCGCTCGTAAAACTGCTTGCGACGACGCCGCTATTGTGGTCGCAGCTCAAGAATCCGCCACTCGAAGAACGATTTTTCAAGGAAGATGCATTTCTTCGAGGGAAGGAATTCCTTTATCAAAACGATCCCGACAAGATCCTCGCGCGCACTCGCACCGCAGCCGCAATCCTAACCCTACTCACGGCTTTAACTCTCTTTTTCGGAACCAAAGAGATGTTTGGAACCGGCGCTGCGTTCATCGCTCTCACGCTCCTTGCTTTCGATCCAAATCTCCTGGCGCATGGCGCACTGGTCACAACCGACGTGGGACTCGCGTGCTTCATGTTTCTCAGCGTGTATATGTTCTATCGCTTCGTCAAGGCTCCGTCCGCTTTACGATTGGCTGTCGCGGGCGTAGCGACCGGACTCGCGTTGGCAGTCAAACACACAGGCCTGCTGGTTCTTCCAATTCTATTTTTGCTCGCGGCTTGCGAACTTATCTTTTCCAAGTTTGGAACCCATCGCGAGAAGGTGGACCGTCATGCAATCAAACTCTTCGGGTCGGTGGCACTTATCGGGTTGATTGGATGGGCCGTGTTGTGGTCCTTTTACGGATTCCGTTATCACGCACGTCCAAACAACCTCCAGATGAATCCCCCGCTGGCGGAGTACGTGCAAGGATTGAAACCTCACGAAGCATGGCCCGTCTCGATGATGGCGCGTTTGCGGATATTGCCTGAGTCGTATCTCTACGGTTTGGTCGATGTCCGACTCACTGCCCAGTACTACACGAGCTATTTGCTTGGGAAGGTGTATGCGCATGGCATCTGGTACTACTTCCCGGTTGCTTTTCTAATTAAATCAACCCTGGCTGTACTGGTGCTCCTAGTCTTAACTCTCGGGGTGATTTTTGTTCGGCGTCTGAATCAGTGGCGAGAAATCCTCTTTCTGATCGTTCCTGTGATCTTCTATTTCATCGTTGCGTTGACGGTGGGAATGAACATTGGGGTTCGACACATTCTGAACGTCTACGTTTTTCTTTATGTGCTTATCGGAGGCGCGGCGTCAGCGCTGATTCGACGGAATCGAAAGTGGGCGTACGGCATTGGCGCGTTGCTGGTTGTGCACGCCGCCTCGTCACTACTGGCATTTCCGAACTACATGGCTTACTCAAATGAACTCTGGGGCGGACCATCTCAGACCTATAGATATCTGACAGATTCAAATTCTGATTGGGCTCAACAACTAAAGAGTGTGAAGAAGTATCTCGATCAGCGGGGCGTCAAAGATTGCTGGTTCCTCTACTTCGCAGAAGGCGTCGCTGAACCAACTTACTACGGAATTCCTTGTAAGCCTTTGCCGACAGTTAGCACTCTGTGGCTAAACGATCAAATTGATGTGCCAACGTCAATCAACGGACCCGTGTTAATTAGCGCTGGTAACCTATCAGGGTTCGAATTCGGACCTGGCGCGCTTGATCCATACGCCCAATTCAAATCGCTTACACCCACCGCCGAAATCGATCACAGTGTGTTCGTGTTCGATGGAAACTTTGAATTACCGCTCGCCTCAGCTCTCAGCCGCGTACAGAAAGCACAGAACTTCGCTCAAAACAAACAACTCGAGCAAGCCTTGCACGAAGCTCAAGCCGCAGTCGCATTGGCACCCAACGCGATACAAACAAACCTTGCGTTAGCTGACGTTCTTGTTGAGATGGATCAACCTCAACAAGCTCGCGCGAGCTATGAAAAGGCGCTTCAGCTCGCAAAGACGGTTGAACCAGAATTTCAGATTCGATCGGTTCCCGATATCGAGCGGAGGTTGCAGTCGCTGGGGCAGTAGCCCGACTGTCAAGGAGGGCCGGGTCCGGTAGCTAATAGCCCTCCTTGACAGTCGGGCTGCTGCCCCGACAACTTTGACGATCATGATTTAGAGGAGAGAAGGAGCCAGAGCAGTGCTAACACGGACCGCGTTCTTCGTGCGTGCCGTGAACAAATCGATCGGTTTGCGGAATTGATGATGGAGTAAGCTCATGCCGTATTTCTTTCTGTTTCTAATCTTGAGTCGCGAAATGTCAAACGCGAAGACTTATGTTGGTACGCAACTTCGAATGATCATCGCATTCACCAAGAACAGATCTGCCTCAATAGTTTCTCAGCAGATTCGGAATTTCCATTGTTGCCCAACTAACACCTCAAGCTCACAGTGCGCTTCATTAAGTAAGCCGACCTTCCCAAAGAACGACCCAATCGCGAGTTGGGAGCGAACGCGCTCTAGCTGATTCAGTTGCATCTCAGTTTGTGGATAAGCAAAAATCGGATGAAGCTGTTCGTATTTTTGGACGGTTTTCGCAGAATTTTTCTTGGCTCAGATTGGAAATAGAGTCTAAACTCGCGCCACTATGCTGACCGACTTCTCCTACGCGTTTCGCACGCTACGCAAAAGCCCCATATTCACAATCACAGTCGTTGTTACTATCGCACTTGCTATCGGTGCAAGCACTGCTATCTTCAGTGTCACCAACGGCGTGTTGCTGCGAAGGCTTCCTTACAAAGATCCAGAGCGACTGGTCCTGGCCCGTTGTGATCTTCAGCAACGAAACGTAAAAGACTTTCCGGTTTCGAACGCTGACTATCTCGACCTGAAGAACGGAGCGACAAAGACATTCGAAGATTTCGTTGCGCTGAATACCGGGCGTATCACTCTTCCATCCCTGGACGGAACACCTGAGCGCGTGCGCGTAGCAGGAGTGTCGACCAACTTCTTCAAGATGATGGGTGGTTCAATCATCGCAGGCCGAGACTTTGATGATTCCGATGGCAAGCCCCAACCACCTCCTCCGCAGCCGGCGGCAGGCAACGCACCAGCCGCCAACGCAGCAGCAGGTCCACCCGACTCGGTTATCCTCGGCAACGAATACTTTCAACAGCGGTTTGGCGGCGATCGATCCATGATCGGCAAGACGCTGCCGGTCAACGCCGCATTTGGACCATCGCCGGTGATCGTCGGCGTGCTGGCGCCCGGTTTTGAATTGCTGTTTCCGCCAAAAGCAAACATCGAACAATTTCCGAGTGTGTGGTTTGCCGCGCGAATTCCTTACGACGTCGAGAACCGGAGCAACGTGCAGTGGCGTGTTGTTGGACGTATGAAGCCAGGCGTGACATTGGCCCAGGCACAAGCCGAAGCGGAAACGATCGCGCAGAAGATTCGCAGCGAAAACACAATCTCGAAGACAGCCGGTCAATTTTTCCAGCTCGTGCCAATGAAGCAGCACCTCGTTGACGAAGTCAGACCGACGATTCTAGCGCTCATGGGAGCGGTAATCTTCTTGCTACTTATTGCGTGTGCAAATGTCGCGAACCTGATGTTGGTTCGAGCTTCTTCTCGTCAACGCGAGCTGGCAGTTCGCGCGGCGTTAGGCGCAGGCTGGTGGCAGCTCGTACGACAAACACTGGCCGAGGCTCTCGTGTTAGCAGGACTCGGAACAGTTATTGGCATTGGGCTCGCATACTTGGGTATTCGCCAACTGCTGGCGATCGCACCGGAGAATCTGCCGCGCTTGAACTCGATCGCGATTGACGTGCGGGTGCTGGGCTTTTCCATCTTGGCAGGTCTCTTATCTGCCATGATCTTTGGAGTGATTCCTGCTCTTCGCACTGCCAAGCCCAATCTTATGGATACGTTGCGAGCTTCCGGCAGAACGAGTGCACTCGGCGCCGCCGGTCTGCGTAATGGTGTCGTAGTTGTGGAGGTTGCGCTTGCATTCGTATTACTGATTGGCTCGGGTTTGATGTTCCGGACCTTTCTTAACGTTCAGCGTGTCAATCTAGGATTTGAGCCGCGCGGACTGTTGACTTTTCAACTTCTCGGTAACGTCGGCGCCACACCTCAGGAACGTGACAACTTCAAGCGCCAACTTCGCGAACAACTCGATGCGATCCCTGGAGTGAACAGCGTCACAGCATCATTCCCATTACCGCTGGCCACGGCTTTTAGTCCGGTACGATGGGGCAAAGAAGACGCGCTGCAGGACCCCACAAAGTTTCAAGCTGCCGACCTCCAGATAGTCTTGCCTGGCTACTTCGAAGCGATGGGTACGCGACTGTTGGAAGGACGGACTTTCACGCAAGAAGACAGCACGCCTGATCGGAATATCCTCATCATCGATCAAGCTCTCGCAGCAAAAGCATTTCCCAACGAATCTGCTGTGGGTAAGAAGATCCTGTTTCGCGTTCGCACGAATGAGGCCCAATGGGGCGACATTGTGGGAGTAGTGGCGCACCAACGCAACACGTCTCTGATCGACCCAGGTCGCGAACAACTGTACGTAACGGACGGCTATATTAACCACCAGGCCGCGTCATGGTGGGCGCTGCGTACAGATGGCGATCCTTCTGCGATCGCCGGCGCGGTACGGGAGGTCGTGAAGAGACAAGGCAAGGAAACCCTCATCAATCAGCTCCAGTCGATGGATTCGCTGGTAACCAAGGCGCAAGCACAAACGCGGTTCTCATTGTTACTCATCGGAGTCTTCTCCGGTATTGCAGCATTGCTAGCGGGCGTCGGTCTGTATGGCGTACTCGCTACACTCGTACGTCAACGAACTGCGGAGATTGGCGTGCGGATGGCGTTGGGCGCTGCGCCAACCCGAATCTTTCGTTTGATGGTTGGAAAAGGACTCTACTTAAGTGTTATTGGAATCGCGATCGGTGCGATCGGTGCTTTTGCTCTCACACGAGTGCTGGCAAGTATGCTGCTCGAGGTCAAACCTACAGATCCTGTCACCTTCGTCGCTGTGGCCGGACTGTTTTTGGTGATTGCTTTTCTTGCGTCGTGGCTGCCCGCCCTGAGGGCCGCAGGACTTGATCCAACTACAGCTCTGCGGAACGAATAGATACTCACTCAGTTACTTCGAGGAGCATTCCATGAAGCGAGATGATAGGGAGGACACCACGATCTACAAGGTCGTCGTGAATCATGAGGAGCAGTATTCCATTTGGCCAGCCAACAAAGAGAATGCACTGGGCTGGACCGACGCGGGAAAGACTGGCACCAAGGATGAATGTCTTGCCTACATTAAAAAGATCTGGACCGACATGCGTCCGATCAGTTTACGCAAGAAAATGGAAGAGATGGCCAGGGCAATGGAAGAGGACCCAACACGCGAGCTCTGAAGCGACTGTTATGGTCGATACACGGTGTTGAATCCTGGCGATCCGCTACCGCGAACCGTATTGAATGGCGAGCACTTAATCAAAGCCTCCTAAAGCGTATCGGACATTCCTTGACGATTCGTCTTGACCGACAACAATCAATGAAAAGACTCCTGTTCATCTCATTACTCCTCGTCATACTCCCGTCCGTCTCAGTTCGCGCACAACAGATTGCCAACACAAATTCTGAGAGACGCATGGCACTGGTGATTGGAAACGGCGGCTATGCAGCGGGGCCGTTGAAGAACCCTGTCAATGATGCACTTGACATCGCACACGCTCTACGCGATGTCGGGTTCGAAGTCATTGATAAGGAGAACATCGACCAGAACGACATGAAGCGGGCGATTCGGGAATTTGGGACGAAGAGTCGGAACAGCGACGTTGCGCTGTTCTACTATGCTGGTCACGCTATTCAAGTTAACGGCGCGAACTACCTGGTTCCAATTGGAGCGACCATTGAGAAGGAAGAAGAAGTCGAATATGAGAGCGTCGATGTCGGGTTCGTGCTTGCTCAAATGACAAGTGCCGGGAGCCGAATCAATATCGTGATCCTCGATGCATGTCGAAACGATCCGTTCGCGCGCAGCTTTCGATCAGCGACACGCGGGCTCGCTTTGATGAACGCGCCAAGCGGAACTCTAATCGCATATGCCACATCGCCGGGTTCAGTTGCCAGCGATGGAATTGGCAGAAACGGCCTCTACACGCAAGAGCTATTGCAGAACCTGCGCGTCCCAGGCTTGGGTGTGGAGGAAGTGTTCAAGCGTGTACGCGTCGGTGTCCGGGAAAAAACTAAAGGTCAACAGACCCCTTGGGAATCGTCGTCTTTGGTAGGGAACTTCTATTTCAGACAACCAAACGCTCACGTCATTTTTGAAGAGCACTTTGATAACAACAATCGGGCATGGCTTGAAATCGATAATGACCATGCACTAATCGCTGTCGCTGATGGTGGTTATGCATGGGAGGGAAAAATTGTTGGACGGAATCTGGTCTATAAGTCAATGGCGATCGATCAAAAGCAGGATTTCAGAATTGAATGCAAAGTAACTCACGTGTCTGGCGTCAATGACTTCGGCTACGGTCTGGTATGGGGAGCGAAAGACACCGATAACTTGTACTCCTTTCTGATATCGAACGATGGCAGATTTTCAGTAACGAGAGTTACCGAAGCTGCCCCCACTCGCCTGATACCGTGGGCTACTCCCAATTCAATTAACCGTCTTAATGGAACCAACAAACTAGCGATCGAGAAGAAAGGCAGCGAGCTTCAGTTTTTCATCAACGACACCTTCGCAGCCAAAGTCCCGTTCGAATCTTTCTTTGGCGATCGCGTGGGTTTTGCTGTTTGGAATAAGCAGCAGGTTGTTTTTGACGACCTGCTAGTCACTGCGCCACAAAAGTGACGGTCGAGATTGGCATGCAGAAACAGGAATGATTCAACGAATGTCCGATCCGCTTTATTAGCTTGTCGTTGACGTTCTCTACTCTCTACGCGGCAGAAGCTTACGAAACGATGAGTGGTTTCAGTGGTGGTTGAGAATACTGAACGTCAACGACAAGCTAAAGCGTATCGGACAATCGTGTTCCTTTGAGGTTGCGATTGAACTCAAATGCTCACTTGTGCCGGCACTTACTCGCGGGTCCCTGCAAGCCTCACTCAACCGCATACAGCGAGCCATCCGTACTGCCAAAATAGACAACGCCATTATCTACCACCGGTGAAGACCAGATCGCCCCCACCGAGAACACACGATAAAACGCAAGCACCATGTCCTGGTAATCACCGAAATACCGCGCATAGATCTTCTCGTTGTTCAGACCACCGTCCGGCTTCAACATCTTCATTGGATCTTGTTTCGATCCTTCAGTCTGAAAGTCCCAAGCTAGCTTACCGTATTTCACATCAACCGCCAGCAGTCGGCCATTCGACACGCCGACGTAAGCCAGACCACCAGCAAGCGCCGGCGAAGAGAACACGGCCCCTTTCGCATCTAGCGTAAATTTCAACCGACCCGTTTTTGCATCTAGTGCGAAAAACCGATAGCCATCAGAGGTGCCGGCGTAAACGACGCCGCCACGCACAGCCGGCGTGCTGTTCACCCAACCTTTATTCGTTGGATAGTCCCAACGCTTACGGCCCGTCGTAGCGTCAACCGCATAAAGGTGTCCATCGCGACAGCCGACATACACAATGCCGTCCGCGACAGCCGGTGAAGATTGAAATCCCTGTTGATTGTGAATGTAGCTGTCTTCACCTGTCTTGAAGCGCCACTTCTCCTGGCCCGTATCGGCGTCGAGTGCGTACAGGTAACTGTCCCAGCTGCCGATGTAGACGGTGTTGTTCGCGATTGCGGGTGAAGCGTGGACGATGTCGCCAGTCGCAAACTTCCATTGCAGAATTCCTGTTTGTGCGTCGACACAGTATACGTTGCCATCACCACTGCCGATATAGACTCGCCCGTTAAAGACAGCGGGCGAAGATGTATAGATGTCCCACGAATCCGGAATCGTTTGGAAGCCTGAAGGATACCCATGCAACCGCTTTCCCTCGAAGCGACGTTCGTATTCGGAGACGAAGGTCCACTTCATCGTGCCTGTCTCGGCGTCGACCGCGTAGAGAATTCCATCAAAGCCGCCGAAGTAGACCAGACCATTGGCGACGGTTGGTGAAGACGTCACTTGTCGAGACGCAACTGTTTTGAATTTCCACTTCTGCTTCCCTGTTTCCTGATCCACTGCGTAAACATTTCCATCGATGCTGCCGATGTAGACGGTGCCCTTGGCAATCGCCGGAGACCCGATGATTGGTCCCTCAGTTTGGAACGTCCACTTTGTGCCTTTGAGTTGCGTTGGTCCAGCTGTTGGATAAACTCCAGTTCTTGCCGCGTCACCGTGAAAGGTCGGCTCAGCCATTGCGGTGGTGACGATCAGTAGCAACAGCATCATTATTCGGATCATGATCTCAGTCCTCGTACTGTCTTCCGATGAGTTGTATATGAATTCCGAAATTGCAGATGTGCAATTCAGAATTGCGGATCAGTTTGTAGATTCTGATCCTGTGAAAATATTACGGTCGCTTTTGTGAGATGGTTTCAACGAATCGTTCAACTCGGGTTAGACATGCTTTGGGAAGCTCTGATCAATACGCTATTCAGTACCGTTCGCGGTAGCGGATGGCCAGGACTCAAGAGACGACACAGGGAATTGCT
>Ga0070690_100001717_pt1 | contig 11554 bp, 6 predicted proteins | sample KBSS33HmetaG_FD_64671 | JGI IMG/M metagenome (GOLD analysis project Ga0070690, IMG submission 64671) | Switchgrass rhizosphere microbial communities from Kellogg Biological Station, Michigan, USA - KBS S3-3H metaG | ecosystem: Host-associated > Plants > Roots > Rhizosphere ... | reverse complement strand
TATTGGTACTGAGAGAGGGCGCAAGAAGTTCTATTACGTGTCAGAGAAGGCCCGAACCGAACTAGAGTTACCTTATTGGCATGATCAGCTCGGTTCGTTTGATAAGAATCACATCACGACGTCGCTTGGTAACGAAGTGACGCCATACATCATCGACGCCGATGTCGAATGTCTCCCCCTGCAAGACGTTTTGGATCGAAACCAGGTTAAGGCAATCGACCTGCTTCACATTGACACCGAAGGTTTTGACTATCAGGTGCTGTCGCAAGTCGATTTCCACCGCTATAAGCCTCGAGTGGTTTTATTCGAGCATCATTTACTCCCTGACGAAGAGTTTTCGAACGCACAAAAACTTCTTCGCGGAGCCGGCTACCGATGGTTCGAATTTGGTCAAGACATCCTTGCCATAAGAAAACGCTGAGGCGAGTGACACCGATAACGATTGATGGCGACTAGCTTAAGACATCGCGCCAATTGGACGTTTGGGCTACCTAAGACTCTTCACGCCTTTGGTGTAAACATTTTCCTTCTCCCTCTGGGTATCGTCACTAGTGTTTTAATCGGGCGTACTGTCGGTCCAAGCGGTAAAGGCACTCTTGACCTCATCGTAGCCACTTCGGCCTTGCTCGCAATGATTCTCAGTTTCTCGCTGCCCCAGGGGATCACGTATGTGGTAGCGCAGGGTAAAGTCGCTCGGAATGTGATTGCGTCACAACTCCTCGTTGTGTCTATAGCACAGGCTTTACTCGCATTCATCGTGATGAGTCTGTTGCAGCTGACAGGCTACCTGGAAGTCTTCCTGCCTGATTGGGGGACGTGGATTATCGCTGGCGTTGTCATCTACGTGTGGATTGAGTTGACTTCCAAGTTCTATGCTGCGGTTCTTACCGGACAGCAACAGATCGCAATCGTCAACAACGCCGAACTACTGGGCAGGCTCGCCCAGTTTTTACTTCTGTTTGTCCTGGCTGGCGTACTCTACTTTTCGGGAAAGCGACTGTCAGTTGGGTGGCTGTTTATTGTTACGTTGTCAGCAAGCCTTCTCATCAGCGTTATGTTGTTGATCTCCCTGCGATTCAAGTTCGAGCTTTCGCGGGACCTCAGCGGCCTCAAGGCAGCAGCCGCTTTTGCGCTGCCTTGTTACGCAGCTAACGCAGCGCAGTTTCTAAACTATAAGCTGGATGTATTTGTTGTCGGCTTCTTTGCTGGAAAGGCATCAGTAGGTCGTTACACGCTTGCTGTATCCCTGGCTCAATTGCTGTGGCTCATGTCTAACTCGGTTGCGAGTGTGCTCTTACCTAAGATCGCTGCGACGGATGACGCAGCTGCAACTGTTCAGCACACCACGCGGGTTACTCGCCTGGCGCTGTGGGGGACAGCCCTCTCAGCAATCGCACTGGCCTTGCTGGCGACTCAAGCAATACCCTGGTTGTATGGCGAACCATTTCGCCCGAGTGTTTCGGCACTGCTCTGGCTGCTGCCAGGCATAGTGATTTTTAGTGTTGCCAACGTCTTGGCAGCTTACATTGCCGGCATTGGCAAACCTCGATTGAACTTATACGTGTCAGGCGTTTCACTGATCATTACCGTGACCTTGGATCTAGTTTTGATTCCAAGGTTGAACATCGTCGGCGCTGCGATCGCGAGCACGGCTTCGTACTCAGTAGCTGCGTTCCTCTTGGTATTCTTTTTTATTCGCGAAACCGGTGTCTCTTTGCGCGAGGTGCTGCTGCCAAGTTCGGAAGATCTCGGGCTTGCAGTGCAATTGGCGGAGCCGCTGCTGAAACGCTTGCGTGCACAAAGGGCTGTTTGATGCGAAAGAAAGTTCTATTCATACCTTCGTGGTTTCCTAATCCGGAAGATCCGATCAGCGGTGTGTTTATTCAAGAACAGGCCGTGGCTCTCTCGAAGTACCACGACGTGGTGGTTCTGATTCCGGGAATGGCGGCCTGGCGGAATGTTGCTAACCGCAAAGCCACTGATCGATCAAGCAAAGAATCGCAAGTTGGTCTAACCGTGTACCGCGAGTTCGCACGACCTTTGATCCCGCATGGTCCAGAATCGATCGACTACGGAACGTTCGCTCGGGCTGCCGAAAACGGGTTCAAGAAAATAGTGAAGGAATGGGGCACGCCTGACATAATCCACACGCACGTGGTTTTACCCGCAGGATGGTCTGCGATGAAGGTCGCGAAGCGATACGGAATTCCAATTGTGCTGACAGAACACTCGGGTCCGTTTTCGATGCACCTGGGTACAGAGCTGAGTCGCAAACTCGCGCGTGAGACGCTCACGGGCGTCGACGGGATCATCGCAATCAGTCCGAATATGGCCAAACAGCTTTTAGATTTTCAACCGGGACTTCAGATACAAGTCATCGGCGAGTCAGTGAAGACCGACTTCTTCGTGCCCGTAAACGGAGCGGCTCGTCAGAATGCGACCAGCAAGCGCTTTTTCGTCGCCGCGAGGCTGGCAGAACAGAAGGGGCTCGAACACCTCATCGAGGCTGTCCATCTGTTGCAACAGAAGGGTCTCAACTCCTTCGAATTGGTAATCGGTGGCGAAGGGCCCGATCGACGGAAGCTCGAAGATTTGGCCACCAGTTTGGGCGTCGCGCCTCGGTGTAAATTTCTTGGTTTACTCAACCGCGAGCAGGTTCGACACGAAATGCAGCAATGCGACGTTTTTGTTTTGTCGAGTTTATGGGAGACCTTCGGTGTTGTTGTCGGTGAGGCAATGGCCTGCGGCAAACCAGTGATCTCCACACGTTGTGGTGGACCGGAGTTCATAGTGACAGAGGAGAACGGAGTTTTGGTTGATGTAGCCAATGCGCAGGCGCTCGCTGACGCCATGTCAGACTTCATCGCAGGCCGCAAACATTTCGATTCACAAACCGTGCGAGACTCCGTTGTGAACAGGTTCAGCCCAGAAATGTTCGCCAAGAACGCGTCTGCCGTTTACGAACAACTCTGGTAGTTAGTCGAAGCTATGTGCGGAATTTTTGGAATTTGGAATTTAGACCAGCGACCGCTGGATGTCACCGGCCTGCATCGTGCTACCGAAGCCATCATCCATCGTGGTCCCGATGACGAAGGCTACCTGCTGGTCGACTCCCGCAGTACAGGCGCGGTTTCGTGCGCCGGCCGCGATACAGATCGTCGCCTCAACCTCCCGCAGCTTGATAGATTCCATGCTGAACAATTCGATCTGGGCTTCGGATTTCGACGTCTCGCGATTCTCGATCTCTCTGAAGCCGGCCATCAGCCAATGGCGAGCCATGATCGCAAGTTTTGGATCGTCTTCAACGGCGAGATCTACAACTTCAAAGAACTGCGCGACGAGCTCGCGGCCGGCGGTCACGGCTTCGAAACCACTTCCGATACCGAAGTCATTCTTGCAGCCTATCAGCAGTGGGGCGAGTCGTGCGTCGAGCACTTCAATGGCATGTTTGCGCTGGCGATCTGGGACACGATTGCGAAGAAGATGTTCATCGCTCGCGACCGGTTCGGCGAGAAACCGTTTCATTACGTTTTCATTCCCCATCGTCTGTTTGCATTTGCCTCTGAGATCAAATCGCTATGGGCGGCGGATGTTGCGAGTCGCGACATTCACGAAGAGACACTCGCGCTGTTTACGGAGTACGACCAGGTTGAGGCCGGTGAACAAACTATTTATCAAAGCGTCTCACGTCTGCCGCAAGCGCATTGCATGACAGTCACCGCTGATGGTCAGCTTCGGAAGTGGCGCTATTGGGACATCGATCCACGCGACAACGTCGACAATTGGAGTGATGAGCGATATGTCGAACGTTTTCGCGATCTGATGATTAATTCCGTGCGTCTGCGCCTGCGAGCAGACGTTCCTGTCGGCTCAAGTCTTTCAGGCGGGCTCGACTCCAGCACAGTAGTTGGTGTGATCAATAACCTGTTGCCCGAAACCGCAGTGCAGAAGACCTTCTCGGCCCGCTTCGATGATGCTGCGCGAGACGAAGGCAAGTGGATGGATCTCGTCACTAGTAAGAATCGGGTTGAACGTCACGACGTGTGGCCCACGGCGGAACAATTCTTTGAAGAGCTGAGTAATCTGTTCTGGCATCAGGAAGAGCCTTTCACGTCTACGAGTGTGTATGCACAGTGGTGCGTAATGCGGCTCGCGAAACAGAATGGCGTCACGGTATTGTTGGATGGCCAGGGCGCTGATGAGATGCTCGCTGGTTACCATTCCTACTTCAACGAGATTACAGACGATCTGCTGAATTCATTCGATCTTGCCGGCTATCTGAAATGGCGACGGGATTGTTTCTCTCTCCATGGTGTGAATCCTGGTGGGTTCGGTCGCGTGCTGAGACAGAAGACGCCGGCACCAGTCAAACGGGTTCTCAAGAAGCGTCTGCGTCAAAACGGGGCCTTGCCAAAGGTCGAACCAGCGGATCCTATTTTCCCCCGCGAGTTCAACAAGGTCTCTAGTTTGCGAAAACTACTTTGGTGGAATACGACGAGGCAGGGCTTGGTAGAGTTACTTCGGTATGCCGATCGAAATAGTATGGCGCACAGCCGGGAGGTCCGACTTCCGTTTTTGGATCATAACCTGGTGGAATTTGTATTCAAGTTACCAGATAGACTGCTGATTCGGAATGGATGGACGAAGTGGATTCTAAGAGCGGCCTTCAGCGATTTCGTTCCTGGCGAAATAACGTGGCGCACTGACAAGCTGGGTTATATGCCGCCGCAGGCACGTTGGTTGGAGGGACGTGTCTGGAAGGACGTAATGGCCCAACAACTATCAGAACTGAGCAATGGACACGCCGTCACAAGCAAGAACGGCGGACCTTTGGAACTGGTGTCACGCCCAGCCTAACGACATTAATTATGGTTACTAGTAAAAGAATAACTGAAGGGGTCTTTCGTCGTTACAAGCGAGCGAAACGTAAGTTGGTTCGGCTTGATGAGGCGAAAATTCTTGCAGCTCTTAAAAGCTGCGGCACCTTTGACTCTGACTTGCTCTTCGTCCACAGCTCCCTCTCAGCGTGTGGATCGATCGACGGCGGACCAGCAACAATCGTGAAGGCTCTGAACTCGTGGATCTCAGACGCCGCGGCGCTGGCCATGCCCACACACACGTGGAGTTATCCCGATGCAAACGGGGTGGCACCCGTCTATGATTACCAATCAACTCCAAGCGTCGTTGGAACGATTACGAACTATTACTGGCGACAACCTGGTATCGTGCGAAGTCTTCATCCCAGTCATTCATTCGCCTGTAGCGGTTCGCACGCAGAGCAGCTGGCCGCCGGACACGAGTGTTTTGAAACACCCTGCGGTGTGGGGACGCCTTATCATCGGATCGCTCAGGGTAAGTCGAGTGTTCTGATGTTTGGCGCAACGATGGATTCATACACGTTGTTTCACACCGCTGAAGACGAAGCGCAGGTTCCATACCTGTACGCTCCTGAACAAGTAACCCTGCGAACGAAAGACAAAGATGGTTCTGTTCGACCAATTCGGATGTGGCGACAAGATATGAGTATTAGTCGTCGGTTTGCTGCTACGGCTGATTGGTTAGTGGAGAGAGGATTGTTGGTTAAACGTAAACTGGGATTGAGTGAATTATTATTTGTTCCAAGTACTGGTGCTCTCCATGAAACGATCGTGAAGAAGTTACGTGAAGATCCGCTCTTTTTAGTTGATGAGAGTGCTCGAGCCGAGGCGCGCAGTCGTACCTGGCCTGCATGACGCGATTGTCCTTTGTTCAAATTCGATTGTTGAGAAAGTCAAAATATGGCAAAGATTAAGAAAATCGCTCGGAAATCGGTGAAGCTCGCGGCAAAAAGCGTTATCCAAACATTGCCCACACTTCCCGGACGACCTGGGCGGCTTACCGGCAAATTAGCTAAAGAAGGTGGACTGCCAGTACGTGATACGCGGTTTCGACCGTGGCCCTCGTCTCCATCAACGTCACTGGTTGAATGGACAACTAAACTTAGTCCGAAGTTCTTACAGATTTTTCTAAGCGGCGTCGAAGGATTGCCCCAGCCGCTGGCGAATCAATTCTGTAGTGAGTGGGCGAGTTACTGTGGCGCGCGACACGCTCTCCTTTTGCCACACGGCACCGACGCATTGCGAGTTGCGATAACAGCTGCGATGGATCACGATGCGATGGAGTATGGCGGCGAAATCGTTGTGCCCAATCTATCGTTTATTGCCAGCGCGACTACAGCGCTCGACAGGCGATTTGGTGTGGTGCTCGTCGACGTAGATCCCGAGACCTATCTAATCGATCCAAAGCGTGTGGAAGAGGCCATCGTTCCAGGAAAGACCCGCGCGATCATGGCCGTTCATCTGTTTGGCCAACCGGCAGACATGACCGCACTCGCGGATATTGCCAAACGTCATTCTCTCGTTTTGCTCGAAGACGCAGCGCAAGCTCATGGAGCGATCCACGAATTAGGCCGAGTCGGTGCTATCGGCGCCGCAGCGGGTTTCAGTTTCCAATCGTCTAAGAACTTATCGGCAGGTGAAGGCGGTGCGTTTACGACGAATGATCCTGAGATCTTTGAACGTGCGTATTCTTTCCATAACGTTGGCCGCGCTCGTCAGGGTGGACAGCGTTGGGGACACAATTCGCTGGGCTTCAATATGAGGGCCAGTGAATATCTGGCAGCGATACTGCTGCACCGGCTACAGAAGTTTGAAGCTCAGCAGCAGCGACGCGCTGAGAACTTCATGAAGTTGCGCGAATACGTTTCCGAAGTTTCTTGTGTTACGCCATTGGGTATAGGCCAAGGCGTTGTGCGACATGGTATTCACATGTTCGTGCTGAAGTATCATGCGGAAGAATGCGACGGTTTAGCCATCGGCGACTTCATTCGCGCACTGCAGGCCGAGGGGTTGCCAGTCAATCGTGGATACGAGGCGACGATGGCCCAACAACCTGCGTTGCAATTGATCGCAGAGAAGCATCCTTCGTATTTGCGATTGATGTCGACTCCGGTAGCGGATGCTGCGGTCAGCAATATGCTTTTCCTGCCACACGATATCTTCCTTGGCACAGATGCTGACATGCGAGAGGTCGCTGCGGCTTTCGATAAAGTGCAGACGCGCTATCAACCAAAAGGTCAGAAGCGTAAGGCCCAGCCCATTGAGGCCGGCACACCGCTGTCACAGCCACAAGCCACTCAAGCGGATGTTGCGCCCGTCGTCAGATCTCACGCTGCACGAACACGTTTTGGCATCATCGGTCTCGGCATCATGGGTCAAGAACACGCTCGAGCGATCGGTGCGAACCCTCTCCTCAAGCTGGCGGCCGTGTCAGACATCCAATCAAAGACGGGACGCCAACTCGCTGCGGATCTTAACTGCAAGTGGTTTGACAATGCAGAGGAGATGATTCAAAGCGGAGACGTCGATGCGGTTGTAATCGCCACGCCACACTGGCAGCATGGCGAGCTTGCGATCAGTGCTCTTAAAGCGGGCTTGCACGTGCTCTGTGAAAAGCCATTGACCGTTACGGTTGATCAAGCGGATGAAGTACTCAAGGTAGCAAGCCAAAGCCGTGGCATGTTCGTGGTGGTCCACCAGAAACGGTTCGAGCCGGCATATCTATACGCCAAACAGTTGCTCGATAGTGGTGAATTAGGAGCGATAATTCGTTGTTCAATGATCGAATCGGCCTGGCGTTCAGAGGCTTACTATCGTAGTAGTCCCTGGCGTGGTACGTGGAAGGGAGAGGGTGGTGGTGTGTTGTTGAATCAGGCGCCACACATTCTTGACCGATATGCGTGGTTGTGCGGTATGCCTGAAAGTTTGACGGCGCGCTGCGATACGACCTTGCATGACATTGAAGTAGAAGATACGGCGAGTGCGATTCTCCATCACGCGAATGGAGCCCACGGTTACATTCACATAAGCACGGTGGAAGCGCCCGCGACGGCGCGTACTGTGATCTCGTGTGATCGCGGTCGCATCGCGATTGAAAATGGCCAGGTGCAGATAACAAGACTGAGAGATTCGATTCGGGACAGCACGGCGCACTCCGCGCAACTTATGGGTGATCTCGAAAGCGATACTAGAACGATGCAAATTCCGGCCGGGGGAGACGTGCTGAGCATGTTCTATGAAGATTTCGCTTCAGCAGTTAACGGGAATGGCGCTCTGACCTGTCCGGGCGATGAAGGTCGAAACGCAGTGGAACTAGCCAATGCGATGTTGTTGAGTTCAGCCCAGGGAACAACAGTGCAACTGCCGTTGGATCGTGAGCAGTACAGCCATTTCATCGAAAAGATGATAAGCAGAGAACCTCAACTTGTGTGATACGGGTTTCGTCCCGGCAGTACAAAGAATTAGATGTGCGGTATAGCAGGATTAGTAGGCGTCACCGACCGCGATACGGCCAAGCATCGCGTTCGTCAGATGATGTCTACCCTCACTCGCAGAGGGCCCGACGGGGAGGGATTGAAGTCGTGGGCTTCCGCAGTACTCGGCCACCGGCGCCTTGCGATTTTTGATCTGAGCGAGTCGGGTGCACAGCCAATGCTTTCGCCTGACTCTTCAGTCGGAATCGTCTTCAACGGCGCGATCTATAACTTCCGCGAACTCAGATCAGAGTTAGAAACTCAGGGCTACCACTTCAAGAGTCACACGGACACAGAAGTCCTCTTACACGGCTACGACTTCTGGGGACTCGACAAACTTCTAGAGAAGATTCGCGGCATGTTTGCGATTGCTTTATGGGACGATCGCAAACGTACACTTTTCCTGGTTCGCGATCGGCTCGGGGTGAAGCCGCTGATTTATACAGTTCAGAACGGACACATTGCTTTTGCCTCGACGGTGCGTGCCTTACGTGCCGCAGGCTTTGTCGATCAAATCGACGACTTGGCTGTTGCTGAATTTCTAGAGTTCGGTTACGTAACGGATCAACGCGCGATTTATCGTGGCGCTCAAAAGGTCGCGGCAGCGAACATTGTTGAATGGTGCGAGGGCAAGGTGCGGACACGCGAATACTGGCACCCACCTACTCCGACCAGCACCCAACCGTCATTTTCAGAGGCAGTGGAAGAGACGGAACGTCTGTTTGTTAGCGCCGTCGAAAAGCGGCTATTCGCTGACGTTCCGGTCGGTGCTCTCTTGAGTGGAGGTGTCGACTCGAGTCTGGTTTGTTGGGCCATTCAGAAACTTGGCGGTGACATTACTGCTTTTACGATTGGGACAGCCGGTGATCCATCGGATGAAACTGCCGATGCGTCCGAAACAGCACGCCATTTGGGAATTCGTCACCAGGTGCTTCAGCTTGCCGGTGACACGGACCCAAACGTGGAAGAGTTGGTCTCAGCGTATGCCGAACCTTTCGCATGCGCATCGGCGCTAGGGATGTTGCGGGTGTCAAAAGCCGTAAGGGATTCTGCGACGGTCCTGCTCACGGGCGACGGCGGTGATGATGTGTTCCTCGGTTACCCGGAACACCGTCATCTGTGGTGGGCGCAAAAGATGGCCCGCTCTTTACCTGGATTTGTATCGGGCGGATGGCTCGCCAGCCGCGAGCTGATTCCGCAAGTAGGTTCACTTAAACGCTTGTCTTCATTTCTTAATTATTCAACCGGTGGTTTAGGCGCAGTAGCATCTGCTCATGATGGCTTACCGTCATATCAGCGACACGGAATGCTTGGCGAGAAGTTACGTGGGATCTCCGTGTCGGCTAGAAGCATCAAGTGGTCTGGCGAATCAGCAAGGAATATTCTGTCTCAGTTTTTGCAATACGATCGTGAGGGTAGATTCGTTGGCGAATATATGACGAAGGTTGACGGCGCTACGATGTTTCATTCACTTGAAGCGCGATCGCCTTTTCTAGACCAGGAGCTGTGGGAATTTGCTTCTTCATTATCGTTCGAACTACGGTTGCAGGGAGGTCAGCTGAAGTCTGTCTTGCGCGAGTTGGCGCGACAGAAACTGGGTGAGCGTGTAGCCCGCGGCCGTAAACGCGGCTTTACTATCCCGGTTCAACGCTGGCTGGTTGGTCGCTGGCGGAACGCCCTCGTGGAGTTGCTACGCGCATCTATATTGGATCGCGAAGGCTTCATCGATGCTCGCGCTGTTCTTGACCGGTTAACCGCTGCCACGCAAGAGGGCAAGGCGCCAAATCAACTGTGGTACATCTTCGTGCTTGAATCGTGGCTTCGACACGAACGGGACCAGGAAGTCGACACCGAGGCGTGCAGTTTTGATCCCGAGGGTGCAACGGTTGTCGGATGAGATCGATCATGCGCAAATCAGTTGTCTTCGTCGTATTGTTGGTGGTCGTTTTGATCGCAGGAGCCGGCATCGCGTTTATGCAACGAACCCGACGAGTTGGGACACCGGCTCAACGAAACGGTTCGGTATTACAACTTGATCGTAACGGCGATCTCCAGGGAGCAATCGATCAGGCCCGTGCCGGCGACACGATCGTTCTCGAGGCAGGCGCAGTTTACAAAGGTCCTATATCGTTGCCAGTCAAGTCTGGCAATGACTTCATCACGATTCAGAGTTCTCGCATCGGTGACTTGCCCGAAGGTGTCCGTGTCTCGCCTGCACAGTCGGCATTATTTGCGAAAGTGCAGGCTGCGACGAACGGGGAACCAGCTGTAAAAACACAACCCGGAGCTCATCACTACAAGTTTCTAGGGATCGAGTTCTCTAGCACGGACGCGAACATAAAACTTTACGATCTCGTGAGACTTGGCGACGGGCAAACACAAACCACGATTGATTCCGTTCCACATCACTTCATAATCGATCGCAGCTACATTCACGGTTTCAAGACGCAAGACGTTCAACGCGCGATCGCCCTGAACAGTGCTGAGACAAACATCAGTAACTCGTACATCTCTGATATTCATGGTAAGGGTTATGACACTCAGGCGATTTGCGGCTGGAACGGTCCCGGTCCATACAAGATCATCAATAACTACTTAGAAGGCGCGGGCGAGAATGTGATGTTTGGTGGCGCGACTGCGATCATCCCGAACCTTGTACCTACCGACATCGAGGTGCGAAACAACTACTTTTTCAAACCGCTCAGTTGGAAGGCCGATGATCCTAGTTATGCGGGGAATCACTGGTCGGTGAAGAATCTATTCGAGTTGAAGAACGCCCGAAAGGTAATCGTCGACGGGAATATCTTTGAGAACAATTGGACCGACGCTCAAGCAGGACGAGCGATTGTGTTCACGCCTCGACCAAGCGATTCCGGGACGTGGGCCGTCGTTGAAGATGTTCAGTTTACGAATAACATCGTACGCAATGTCGGATCTGGAATGCTTATTCTCGGAGCAGATGAACCGCCAGCTCCCACTGAAACACGCCTTCGCCGTGTGCGGGTAGCTAACAACCTGTTTGAGAACATCAATGGCCCACGATTTGGGAGCAATGGTTTCTTCCTGACAGTCATCAACAAGACAGAGGACGTGACTATTGAGCACAACACGGCGATTCAGACGGGAAATATCATCAGTACGGACTACGCTCCAAATACCCGGTTTATTTACCGAGACAACATCACACGTCACAACGAGTATGGG
>Ga0070690_100001714_pt1 | contig 11562 bp, 4 predicted proteins | sample KBSS33HmetaG_FD_64671 | JGI IMG/M metagenome (GOLD analysis project Ga0070690, IMG submission 64671) | Switchgrass rhizosphere microbial communities from Kellogg Biological Station, Michigan, USA - KBS S3-3H metaG | ecosystem: Host-associated > Plants > Roots > Rhizosphere ... | reverse complement strand
CGCATTAATTTATGGTCTGCATGACTGAGCTCCCATTTGTGGTGCCCTACAAATTTAACTTTCAATAAATCTGCTTTAGATTCATCGTAGTTTCCAGAAAATTTCCCAAAACCCGTGACGGATTCACCATTGGTTAAAATAGCATCACCGGACGAGCTAATTTCCAACAGTTTGCGCACTGCTCGATGTTGACGGAGGGAAATTGGACTTTGGAGTGTAATAGTGGGCAGAATGTTGACGTGTCCGCTGCGCCCAATCAGCATTTCACCAGCGGTTGTGGCCTGCTCATAAGTGAGAGATGAAATATAATTGCAGGAAGCAAATAAACCATAGAGGCCACCTATCCCACCTCCGGCAAAAACAGGAGCTTCCATAAGACGATCACCAGCTTTTCTCAATATTTCGTCTCTTTCCGCCCCGTCCCAATCTGCGACATATTCAGGTTCTGGAACATTTAAAGAGCGCCGACACCCTTCTAGAAACAATCTCGCAACAGATTCTGTTAACGATGCAGGCACTTGATACCGTTCATCTGCATAAACTTTTGGCAATTTGTAGTGAGTGATTCCGTGGATATGACCGACCCGAAGGATTACACCAACATCATAGTCCGCCACAGGCATAAAGCCCGAGAAAAAAAATTCGGCCGGCGTATGATGAAAGCGATCCTCTACCGCCTTCATAACGGCCTGCCTTTCTGCGCGGCGTCTTTTCCGATTGTCTATAGACTGCTGGTGTGACGGATGACTCGCGATCAAATTTCGGTCGGGGTCAATCGCTAAAAAATGTTTCGCATCCTCACGAATCGAAGTGAAATGACGCGGTTCAAAACCACAGTCTTCAGGCTCAAGGCAAATCTCATGATTCGTGGGAGAAGGTTTTCGAACCAAACCTAAAAGAAATATTTCAACTTCAAAACCGGGATCAAGTTTCTTAAAAAGCTCTTCAGCGGTAACTTTAAGACTTATTTGAAAATGCCTTTGAAACCCCCACATGAAAAGTCTGATTGTGTCCATAAGATAAATAGAAATCATTCCCACTGCTAATCGTGGCGGATTTTTGCGGCATTTATTTTAGATTCCGCACCGCCAACTTTTCTGCAAGCAGTTAATCAAATGCGAGCGTCAATGACAATGGACGTGATGGATTTATCCGTGGACGATAAAATTTTGGCTTGGCGCTCAAGTTGGCCACGCATTTCTCCAATTCCCATTCTGCTCGCGCCTGATAATTTCCGGCCGTCTTTTGTTCGATTCCAAAGATCGCAAGTAAAGTATCCCACAACATAAATTCCAAAGTCATATTCATTGTTGCGTAAGTATCGCGCATAAAGTTGACGTTCCATATCCTCAAAAACTCCGTTATTCCAAGCGCATTTGACTTCAACAACCACCGATACGGGGTCCCCGAAGCCTCCCGCATCCGCGATGGGAACCGCAGTTACGAGTATGTCAACTAATTGAGCAGCGTCCTCGCCAAACCGACGGCGAATTTGAACTTCACGGTTTGCAATTATTCCACGACGTTCCAATTCACGATCAAAAAACCGTTTCAAACAGTCTGAAAAATTATTTTCATCCTTTGGGTCCCAGGTTTTTGATTTTCCGTCTGCGACTGAATTCCATAATTCGGTAGACGGTGGCGCTCCATGCAGAGTCTTCTCATATTCGACTAGCGATTTCATCAATAGCGAATGCAAATCTCCGGCCGTTTTAATTAATATCTTCGATGAATCTGCAAATAGGTTTAATAACGCTTTAGGTTCTGCTTTAGTCCACGCTCCTCGTCGCACTCCTTTTCGCATATTTGCCAATATGCTTCCCATCCAAAATGCGGCTGGCCGTTTGTTCATTAAATAAACCATTGCATCACACGCCTCCCGAGTTTCGGTTTTCGCTAACAAATTGAAAATCCCGAGCTTAAAATGATACAGGGTGTGTGCAATGGTGACAGTTCCGCCGCCATCGCCTTTTTCGTATGGATCGCCTTCAAAATGCGTTTCGAGGAAATCCCAAAGCCTCGCTAAGAAGAGCGGCTTCAATTTACTAACCCAGTCGTGCGGCCTATTGAACCCGCGCACTAATTGCAATGCAATGCGCTTTCCAAGTTCTCTGTCCGCATCAAAAACATTCAACATATATTCGACTTGTCCTTCCGGCCAATTTTCTAAAAGTAATGCTCCCGCTAAAGGCGCCAGTAAATCGCAGGTGTTTTCGCTGTCGCGAGTTTCGAAAATATCTTGAAGAATTTTTCTTGTGTCGTCAGGTTCGTTATCAATCAGGATTTGGAGCAAGTCATGCGCTGCCGTTTCCGTTATCGTCCGCTTTTGAAAGGCATTGATCAATTCGGCGTGCACCTCGCGACTCCAGACTTCATCCAAACACCAAAGAATTCGTCGTTTATTGTCGTGATTGATGTTCAGGTCGATGAAACGTTTCAGAGCGTTGATCGCTTCGGCGGGAACGGCTGTAAAGATCAGCGAAAGAATCCGCTTTAACCCATCTTCATGGCTTCCATTATTCCAGTCATGGTATTCAAATATAACTGGCGACCATTTTAGCCATCTTTCTTTAGAGAAACTGTCTAACACTGTTGGCGCTTCATCGTATAAAAGTAAGAGAGATGGCAACGCAACGATGTATGCCCGTTTACCGCTAGAACCAGCACCCCATACATCGGTCTCCACAACGTCTTGAGCATCAAAATATCGGTCAACTGCGGCTAAGATTCGCTTTTGCATTTCGATGGGCAATGATTTCCATCCATCACCCTTCGAGATTCTCATGATCGGCGAGTGAAAATCTCCAATCTTTTCAGGATCAGCTTGTAGGAATTCAAGCAACGACCAAAAGGCATATAATATCGTACCGGTTTCAAATGCTCTGAGTGCCCCGGAGATTGTTTCAAGATACGAAGGTCGCTTGCGTTCGTTTTTGCTTTCTTCGTTATGTTTTGATCGTAAATAGCTTTTTTTCAACCAGTTTTCCCCATCGGGAAGTAGCGGGCATGAGGTTCGTTGAGTCAGTTGTTCTGCGGTCGCATTATCGTTTGCCGCAAGGTCGCACACGCATTCCAACGCAGTGTCGCTTAAGTCAAAAACCAAAAAGACCAAATCCCTCCATTTCTGCTTCAACGCTTCATCAGTTTCGGTCGCGATATTGTCAGCGAAATACTTGAGGTCATCACGAGACAGGATGCCCACTTCTGTAACATCACCAAGCGTTACCAAATGTCGGATGTCAATTTGCGAGCCAACTACCGCCGTCCAAAATGCTCGCCTCTCGATTGCATTGAGTTCGACCTTTTCTGCGCTACCTCTAAAAATGCGATATAATCGATTTTCTTGTTTTTTTATCAGCTCCATTAGAGCGCGACAGACTTCAATATTTGAAAGGTGCTTTAATGCTCGGCAAACAATTTTTGTCGGGAAATATCCAAAGGGCTCTAAAATATCGAACCCTATGTTTTTCTCCCCGAGCCAATTCAGGACCGTGGATAATTCATCTTCAGAAACAGATGGAGTAAAATCATATTCAATGAACGTCTTGTAAGAGCCGTGATAACTTCGTTTCTTGGGAGGGGTTAAGATGGCAAGAACGTCGGCGACGGAAAGATGGGTCGGCCACAATATCTTTAGATAGTATCCCTTAATTTCGTCCTGAAAATCGTCCAGGTTTATCGGGGTGGCTTTTTGCTTTAGCAGAATTCTTGCCTCCGGAGTTGCAACACGCTCAAGAGCCATGCCCGCGTGCTGCCTCATTCGATAAACGTCCTTTGAATCAAGAAAGACCTCTAATAAAGCGTTTGACAAGCCAGCACACCCACAAAACGCCGCTATGTCTATTGCTGTTTCGCGCACCAAACCATTTTCGATTCGGTTTAAAATGATTCCCGTCAATTGGTTGGCAAGGTCTGAATGGTTTAAATGAGAAAGCTGATGTTTTAGTTGCCAGTCTAAATTCGGGGACTCATGCTTCCTAATTAAATCCAGGTAACAAGCAGCATAGTCCTTTTTTTGAGCATCACTCAACCATTCGGCGTCACATCGAATAAACGCATCAATGTTTGCCGGTCCTAAAACGTGGAATAATTTTGGGTCCATCTCTACCAGCCAACACGCCGTTTCCTCTAATTGAGGAATTAACTTCTGTGCGTTATTTGAAGTGTCCGTCATTAGCGCTGCAATTTGCTCGCCCGGCAGATTCGATTTAGCAAGATACCTAGCCGCCAAAAATTCAGCATAAGATTGATGATTCCACGTTTGAGCGCTCTCGATCTGTTCGCTGAAAAGAGCTGTCTGTAAGGTTTCTGTCACCGTTTCTCGATTTATCTCAATTTCTTCTCCGCCATTTTTTTCTTTGAAAAACCCAAAAAAAGACGCCGCATCAAGTGTGTCCTGCCGCAGCAGCGGGCGTTCGGTATCACCATTTATTAGATAACGATTGCTTAACACTGAAATCGCCGCAATTCGCGCTCCAATTGCCAATCTCTGGGAAGAAGTCGTAACACCCCTTGCTTTCGAGGCGAATTCAGAATGTGGGTCTGAACATAAATGAAGGCAGCCACGTTCGTATAACTCGATTCGCGACGCGGGCAATGATCCGCCAGCAAGATAAATTTGAAGCAACATCTTAAAAGTCATCGGATGCGCCGCGAGTGGTTGCGCCCCTTTCTCTTCAACTTGTTCTAAAAAGCGGTCGCCGTCCTGACCATTTGCTGAAAGAGCCTTGCGAATATTTTCGACCGAAAGCGAGGCCAAGGTGAAAGTTTGAACTCCGCCCTTGTCCTTAAAAAGTTCTTTTAGAGCATCACCAACAGACCCGCGCCATTCAGCAGACCGGCAAGTTAATCTGAGAAAAAACGGCTGAAGCTTTTCGCTTATTCGTAACTTTAATTCGCCAACTAAAATTGATTCCAATTCATCAATTCTTCGCCAGCATTCATCTAGGCTATCCAAGAAAACCGTTAGAGCGTACTCGCCTCGCATCCAGCCCATCATTTTTGGAGCTTCAAAGATCTGTTTTACAATTTGCGTTTCGGTCAACCGCTTTAAATCACAATACAAGACCTGATGCTTTTCTCCTTTCAGCAACACCGATAACTCGTGTGCTGCCTCGCGCGTCGCCGTGCTCTTCCCCATTCCAACCGCTCCTAATAGAATCAAACATGGAACACTTTTTAGCGAAGAAAGAGCGACACCGTTTGATTGTTCGAGATACCATCTGTCTTCGCTTGCGGGATCAAGGAAATAGCTGTTCCTCACCGTTGGGCTTTGATCCTGAGGAACCCAGAAACGCTTCCAATCATATTTCTGCTCCGACATCGCGCGAAATTATAAGATTCGCGCCTTACGTTCGAGAAGGTTTAAATTGAAAGAAACAGGCTCTTATTAGCAGGTCTTCCAGCTAATGATTCCATCCGGTGCAATCATTAACCATGACGCAAAACGCCCGTCGGCCAACAGCGCTTTATAGGCAGCCGTTTGACTAAAGCCATGCCTTTGCAACTCCGCAACAGCTTCGACGCGGTATAGCGAACGGCTGCCATTATTAAAGATTGCTGCCATATCTTCGCGTAACACAATATTCCGTTTTTGCGATTGTCGTTCTTTTGGGAAATCATCTGAAAGAGGTGCGGTGGAGACCGCTATTGGTTCTGGCGGCTTCGGCGCAACTGGAACCGGCATTGGCGGAAGAATCATCGGAACCATCGGCGGAATTGGGTTTGGCGGTGTTACGCTTGCCGGTTTGGTTTCCGGCTTCTGTTCAGGCTTCTCGCCAAAGAAAAGCGCTTTAATGACGATGCCCGCTAACAAGACCAACGCCAAAGGCGGTGCAATCCTGGCAGCGGTGGAGATGGCTTGGTTGTTCATATTTGGATTAGGGTTGTTGTGTTGGATTTAAAGTGGCGCGGATTAGCATAAGAATGGCTTGCCGCGTATTGGTTGACAGCTTTGGCCAAGATTGGAAGACTTCTGACAGTTCGGGGCTGTCATTGACCGGCTTTTATGAAGCTGTAAGTGAAGCCGTAACCGTAGGATCACTAGGATTGGCCGGTGGATTGGGCGATTCTGAATTTGGCTTTAATGGTTCGAATCCCCCTCTCTCCGCCAGTTTTATCCCCTACCCGATACTCTTTCGACCCGATGGACCACAGTTTCCCGGGCTGTCCCGGAAAAGTTCTTGGCAACGATTGATAACAGGCGTAAAAGCGGTGGCGATCAGAATGAAACTTTGGCCCGTAATCTTGCTGTCCGCCTCCCTGGCAATGTGCCTCGACGCGCAAAACGCCAGCGGCGAATTCAAGGCGACCAAAACCCGAAAGGTGTGGGCCGATCACACCAATATCGTATGGATGGCTTCCGGGCAATCTCGGGCGGTGATGACAAAGGAAAACGCCGTCCGGTTCGCGACGACGCCGAAGGATTCATTCGACATCCCGATCGTGGCCGTCGCGGACAATGTCACCGGGAACGTGTGGGTCGGCAAAAAGTCAGACCTTTACGTGGAGACCGGTTCCGGGATCGTCGGCATATCCCTGCCCTATTCAGGCGTGCTGATCTGGGACCGCGGATTGATGACCTCGATGCGGTCGAAGGAAACGGTGGATGACCTGGTCAAACGGTTTGAAACCAAAGCCGACCTCACCCAACTCATCAAAATTTACGACCCGGTCACCGACCTGCGGCCGGCGCTGGATCCAACCTTCTTTTCCACCCTCCCCGGTTCAGCCGCCGATGTCAAAGGTGCCAGGATCAAGAGCTACCAAATAGCGGACGGTGAACTTGAACTGGAGATGGAAAATCCAGCCCGGGTACACACCGCGACCCTGTGGATCGACCTGGCCCAGCGAACGATCGTCAAAGTCATCCAGGACGGGGAGCAAGTGATCCCGAAAACTGCGACGCCGGTTTCCTCCGGCACCGATACCAATTCATCGCCCGCACCTCGCGAACGAAATTGACGGCGTTACGGCCGTTCTCATCAGTCACCGGATAGTTTCAGATCTTCCGGATCAAATCCGACGCTTCGAAACGCACCTTGGGAGCGGATGCATATTTATCGTCGCCTCCGCGGAATCCGAGGGCGCAGGCCACCACCGTTGCATAGCCGCTATCTTTCAATCCCAGGACGCGGTCGTATTCCAGCGGCACCAACCCTTCCATCGGGCAGGCATCGATGCCCAGCATCGCCGCGCTGGTCATCAGGTTGCCCAGGGCGATGTAGACCTGCCGCGTGGCCCATTCGTGCCCGGTCTTTCCGCGCGAACCATGGACGACATCGCCCAACATCATGCCGCGATACGCGGCGAGCGATTCGACGGGTGTCTTCCTGACTTCAGCCGTGCGCTGGATCAGATGATCAACGTCCGCTTCGGTCATCTTTGTCCTGGCGGTGAACACGACGTAGTGTGAACAGTCCACCACCTGGCGCTGGTTCCATGAATGCGCCAGCAGTTCGGCGCGCTTTGCCGGGTCGGTCATGACGATGAATCTGTACGGCTGCAGGCCATAGGAGGTCGGTGTCAGGATCAACGCGCGTTCGAGCGCTGCCCAGGCGTCGGCCGGGATCTTTTTCGCCGCATCAAAACGTTTGGTGGCGTAGCGCCAGTTCAACGCTTCCAGAAGTTGTTGGGTCGAAACGGGATTCATACCAGTTGAATAAAGTTTACCTGCTCCGCGTCTGAAAATACCGGCGAATCCCGGAAAGTCAAAATCCTTGCGCCGGCCATCGGGCTCTCCGCGAGCGCAAGTGCTGTTTATTCACGGTCATTTGCAGGAAATCGGGGCGAAAATAGGATCATCGGCTGGTATTATGATGACCGTCGTGTCGCCATCGGCCATTGCCTAAAGAAAACAAATCGTTGATAAAAAAAATCAATGTCATAACCGGTCATCGGCCTGACGTTTGAAGTAGCCCTAAACACATGAAGTCGTCGTTCCGTATCAGTATCTTTCTCCTGCTCGTGTCCTGCGCCGGCGTCCTGGCGCAACTGCAGCGCGTACCCAACACCACCATGGGCGCGGTCCCGGCGAATGCCCCGACGTTCGGGTACACGTCGACCAACGCTTTTCCCGGCATGGTCTTCACCAATCCCATCTGCATCGTTTCGCCGCCGGGCGAGACCAACCGCCTGTTCATCGTCGGCAAGAACGGGGTCATCTCGGTGATCACGAACCTGGCCGCGCCCACCGGCGCCACATTCATGGACCTGACGCCGCAGGTCTCCAGCCAGACCGCCAACAACGGCACGGCCGGTGAACGCGGATTGATCGGCATGACGTTCCATCCCGGCTTCGCCACCAACGGATATTTTTTCATCCTCTACATGCCCACCAACAGCGCCACCGGCGGTTATTTCGACCGCCTCGCGCGTTTCAAGGTCTCCGCGGTCAACCCGAACCAGGGCGACACCAATTCCCAGGTCGTTTTCTATGACCAGGCGGATCGTGATCCAAACCACAATGCCGGCGATATCCATTTCGGGGCCGACGGTTACCTGTACATCTCGGTCGGTGACGAAGGCGCCGAGCATGACGGCCGCAATTGCGCGCAGATCATCACCAACAGCCTGTTCGCCGGCATGTTGCGCATCGACGTCGACAAACGTCCCGGCAACCTCGCGCCGGCTCCCGGCACCTCCGCCCTCACGGTCTCGACCAATTACCTCGTCCCGGCCGACAACCCGTTCGTCGGCATCAGCAGTTACAACGGCATCGCGATCAACGCCGGCATGGTGCGCACGGAATTTTATGCCACCGGGCTGCGCAATCCCTGGCGATGGAACTTCGACTTCTACACCAATTCCTTTGGCACCAACGTGATCTATTGCGGCGACGTCGGGCAGGATCATTACGAAGAAGTCGATGTCATCCAGCGCGGCGACAACCTGGGCTGGGCGTATTGGGAAGGCACGAATGCTTCCTCCGGCGGCACCCTGCCCCACACCACCTACCTCACCACGCAAGGAACGCAGGTGCGCTGGCCGATCGTCCATTACACGCACGGCTCGCTGACCAACCAGGGCAATTGCGTGATCGGTGGCGTGGTCTACCGGGGCGCCAATCTGCCGCAGCTTTACGGCAACTATGTCTATTGCGATTACGTCAGCGGCAACGTCTGGACGCTCGTCGCCTCCAATTACACCGCCGGCGCGACCAGTGTCAGCGGCGCTGCGGGGCCGTCCTACCCGATCATCCAGGACAGCACCCTCAACATCACCGCGTTCGGCACGGATCCGCGGAACAGCGATATCCTGTTTTGCGCCACGAAGACCACAGGCTTCGCCAACGCCGCCACCATCAATCGCCTCATCTATAACACCAATACGACGGCCGCGTTGCCCGCGACACTCTACGATGCCGGGGTCTTCACCAACCTGCTTTCATTGACGGGACCGCCGGATGCGCTGAAGCCGGCTCCCGGCATCCTGCCGTACACGATCAACCTGCCGTTCTGGTCGGACAACGCCATCAAATCACGCTGGTTTTCCGTGCCCAACACGAACCTCACGATCGGCTTCAATGCCACCGGCAATTGGTCGTTCCCCACCGGCACCGTCTGGGTCAAACATTTCAATCTCCAGCGGACGAACGGCGATCCGGCCTCCGAGATCCGCCTGGAAACCCGCCTGCTGGTCAAGACGGCCTCCGGCGTCTATGGCATGACGTATCGCTGGGGCGGATCGAAGACCAACGCGACACTCGTCAGCGCCGCCGGCATGGATGAATCGTTCGTCATCAACGACGGCGGCATCCTGCGCACCCAGGTCTGGCATTATCCATCGCAGAACGAATGTGTCACCTGTCATACCGCCGCCGGCGGCTTCGGGCTGGGCATGCGCACCGAGCAGGTCAACCACGACTTCGATTACGGCTACGGTTCGACCAATGAACTCCAGGCGTTGAGCGGCGCCGGCTATTTCAGTTCACCCCTGACAAACGATGTCCACACGCTGCCCGTCCTCGCGGCGGCGACCAATACGGCGTACAGCCTCGAATTCCGCGCGCGATCGTTCCTGATGGCGAACTGTTCGCAATGCCATCAGCCGGGCGGCACGGTGACACTGGCCAATTGGGATGCGCGCATCACCACGCCCACCGCCCTCGCCGGCCTCATCGACGGCGCGCTCGTCAACAACCTCGGCAACGCCACCAACGCCGTCGTCGCGCCGCATCTGCCGGGCAATTCCGTCCTGCTCACCCGCGCCGCCACGCGCGGGGTCAATTCCATCCAGATGCCCCCGCTCGATTCCAGCGTGGTCGACATCGAAGCCACGAACCTGCTGACGCAATGGATCCTGAGTTTGACCAACCAGTTCTGGATCGGCGCCGCGCCGGATCCTCAGACCACGACCCCCGGCAGCAGCGCGATGTACACGGTCACCTATGTGGCCACCGACGATTTCACCAACGACGTCGCGCTGAGCATTAGCGGCCTGCCGTCGGGCGCCGGCGCATCGTTCAGTCCGGCGACCGTCAACAATGCGACGACCAACTCTGCGTTGACCGTGACGACGTCCGCCGGCACGCCGACCGGCAACTACACATTGACGATCACCGGGATCGGCGGCGGGATGACCAACACCGACACCCTCACCCTGACGATCGTCGGCAGCATCGTGTCCCCGGGACCATTGCAATGGACCGACGCCACGATCACCGACACCAACTGGTCGAGCGCTTTCAACTGGACCAACCTCACCGCCGGGGGTTATGGGCCGCCGACGCCGGCGAACAGCGTTTTGTTCACCAACACCGCCCTCGCCGCTTCGGCCGGCGCGACCAACAACGTCGTCGATGCCAGCACCACCATCGTCTCGCTGCAATACGCCAACAACGCAGCCGCGCCGAATTATCACGTGACCTTGATCCAGAACGGCCGGACCCTGACCGCCACCAATGGCCTGTTCGTCGGCACCGGTACCGACGCGGGGGCCAACAACGTCGTCAATACGGTCATCACCGGCGCCGGCGGAACGCTGGTGGTCGGCAATAATTTTTCTGTCCAACAGGGCAGCGCCGCCGATGGGCCGCACCTGGCGACACTCGACATGTCAGGCCTGGGAACATTCAGCGCCAATGTCGCGAAATTCGGCGTCGGCGTTTATCAACTCCCGGTCGGGCAGCCTCGCGCTGCCGGCATCCTCTCCCTCGCCCGGACCAATTTCATCACCACGACCTCGACCGGCATCACCAACGGCGTCCTGATCAACAACAACCCGAACAGCGGCGGCGCCGGCACTGCCAACCGGGGAACCATTGTTTATCTCGGACAGACCAATGTGTTCCACATCGATGGTATCACCGTCGGCGCGGTAAAATCATGGAACGGCACCCTGCTCGCCTTCAATCCGTCCGGCCTGAACAACCCGGTCGCCTTTTTCCGCGGCATGGCGGGCGATGCCAGCCGGGTTTCGCTTTGGGCCGTCGGGGCCGATTTCCCGCTCAATGGCAGCAACCAAAACGCTTCCGGCACCAACGACTTCACCGGGGGCGTGGTCGATGCGCTCGTGAACAATCTCGTCATCGGCCAGACCTCTACCGGCGCGTCCGGCGGGGGC
>Ga0070690_100001712_pt1 | contig 11567 bp, 11 predicted proteins | sample KBSS33HmetaG_FD_64671 | JGI IMG/M metagenome (GOLD analysis project Ga0070690, IMG submission 64671) | Switchgrass rhizosphere microbial communities from Kellogg Biological Station, Michigan, USA - KBS S3-3H metaG | ecosystem: Host-associated > Plants > Roots > Rhizosphere ... | reverse complement strand
CAGCGCGTGTATCACCAGCCCGGCGCGGCGACCACGATCGACCTGCCGATCGCGCCGTAGCGCGCGGGACCCGCTCCATCCGACCGTAACCGCTCAGCGCCATGGATCGATCACGTCGATCCCGCAGTGATCGAAATCGTCAACGTTCCGGGTAACAAGATCGGCGTCGTGCACGCGTGCGATCGCCGCGATCTGCGCATCGAACCCGGAGATCGGGCGCCCGGCGCGCCGACGAGTAGCGGCGATCTCGGCGTACGCGATCGCTGCATCGCTGCCGAAGGGCAGGATGCGTCCGGCGAAGTCCTGTTCGAACATCGCGCTGGCGGCGGCAGCGATCGCGTCTCGCCGCTTGCCTCGAGCCAGCAACTGGATGCCATGAAGGATCTCAGCCTGCGTGATGCTCGTGATGTACAGGCTCACCGCCGGCTTGGCGTTCACCCACCGCACCACCGCAGGAGCAGGAGTCCCACGCATGAGCTCCGAGATCACGTTCGTGTCGAGGATGATCATCGCGGTCTTGGCGGCTCGCGTATCGGCTCACGGGACGGCAGCTCGAGGTCGACACCTTTCAGGGCTTCGAAGCGGCGATGGATCGTGGTTCCCAACCGCCCCGGAACGGACACACGCTCGGCGAGCGTCGAGCGAAGGATCACACGAACTTCCTCCTCCATCGATCGCCCGTGGCGCGCGGCCCGGATCCTCAACCGATCCTTCATCTCGGGATCGAGGTCACGGATCGTGAGGCTTGCCATGCAACCAGTGATATCATTGCCATCATTGATGTCAAGCATCGCCGACGGTGGCCGCAGGGCGGGACCTGCGATCGCGCCGTAGAGCGCCCCGCCGATCCGCCGCTCGGCGGCTACCAGCTCGGCGTCGCGATGGACATCTTCCGCGGCCGCTACCGCGACAGCTTCGAGCACCCGGCCGCGATCGCGCCGGGGCTGCAGGCGGACATCATCGCGCGGGACGCCGGCGCGATCGGCGGCACTGGCGACCAGCGGCTACGGTACGACCGCTTCAACCATGATCTCGACGAGGTAGCCTGGGCCGGCCAGGCGCGCCTCGACGGTGGCGCGCGCCGGTGGGCTGCCCTTGGGGACCCACGCCTCCCAGGCCGCGTTCATCTCGTCGAACCGGCGGATATCGCTGAGCCAGATGTTCGCCTTGAGGATCTGGGTCTTGTCGCTCCCGACGGTCGCCAGGAGGCGATCGATCTTGGCCAGGATCTGCTGGGTCTGCTCGCCGACCGACGGCACCAGGTCATCGGCGACGATGCCCGCCAGGTACGCGATGCCGCGGTGCACGACGGCCTGGCTCATGCGCGGGCCTACCTCGTAGCGTTCGATGGTCATCGCCAATGCGTAGGCTTGGAGGCTCGCGGCTGCAAGACACACACGCGTTGGCCGCCATGCAGCACAGCGACCTGCCGCAGATCATCGACCACAGGATGGATCAGACATGGTATACAGATAATCCGTCGGTGACCCGCCGGGCCACCATGACCAGACGCACCGCTTCCGTTCCCACCACGGCCCAGGCCGCCGCTGCCAGAGCAGCCGCAGCGCCGCTGATCGCCGCAAAGCTGCACTCGTCGCGCCATCGCGATGCGCTCGAGGCCAGCACGCGGTGCGCCTGCTTCTTCTGCTTCCGTGCGTTCGCGACCTCCGAGATCAAGGCGTGGATCGACGCCGATACGACCGCGCTGTGTCCCGGCTGCGGCGTTGATGCCGTGCTCGGAAATGCCTCGTGCCCGTCGATCTCCGACGGCTTCCTGCGCAAGATGCACCAGCACTACTTCGCGTATCGCTCGAAGTAGCGGCTACTTCGCATCGACGCGCTGCGCGACGACCGCGCGGCCGCCGAGGCTGAACACCACGCGCGCGACCTTGTCGCCGTCCTTCTCGAACACCGCGACGGTCTGCAGCCCCTCGAGCCAGAACTCGTGATCGGAGATCGGCGCCATGCGGCGCCGCGGCTCGCCGGCGCTCTCGAGGTAGAGCCGCTTGCCGCTGGCCACGACCTGGAGCTTGATGTTGCTCACCTCGTAGGTCCCGGCGAACGCCGCGAGGTCGGCGGCGGTGGCGAGCTTGGCCGCTGGCGGCGAGGCGTTGTCGAGGATCTGGTACAGCGCCTCGGGCAGCCGGTCGATGGCCGAGGTCGCCGTCGACGCGAGCAGCACGACGCCGCGCTTGGTCTTGAGATCGAAGCCGACGAAGGCGTGACATCCGCCGGTGCTGCCGTTGTGCCAGTAGCGGCCGGTGCTGTCGATCGTCCAGCCGAGGCTCACGTTGTCGCCGGTGCGATCGAGCTGGGGCTCCTGCGTGAGCTTCATCGCGTGGCGCAGGGGGAGCGAGCTGCCGGTCGCGGCGTCGAGCTCGACCTCGATGAGCCGGAGCTGATCGTGCGCCGTGGACACCAGCGCCGCGGCGCCGGCGAGCGCGTCGAACGTCCAGGGGGCCACCTTGGCGAGATCGTCATTCGTGCCGGCCGCACGGCGGGCGCTCTGCGCGGGCGGGACGACGACGAACGTGTCCTTGAGCTCGAGCGGACGCAGCACGCGATCCGCGAGCGCCTTGGCGTAGCCGCCGCCGACCTTGCGGCCGAGCGCGAAGCCGAGCAGGCCCGCGCCATACGTCGAGTACGAGATCTGGGTTCCCGGCGCGGCCCCGAGCTCGGTCCTGATCAGATCGTTGTAGAGCGCGTCCTCGCCATAGGTCGCGTAGGGGTTCGGATCGGCGCTGTGAGCGACCAGGCTCGGCGGCAGGCGCGGCAGGCCCGAGCCGTGCAGCGCGAGGTGCCTGAGCGTGATCAGCACCTTGCCCTGGACCGGCACGGTCACGCCCGGCGGCAGGAGCTCGGCGACCGGGGTGTCGAGCTCGACCTCGCGGCGCTGGACCGCGTCGGCGAGGAGCAGCGAGGTATAGATCTTGGTGATCGGCCCGAGCTCGAACAGCGTCGTGCCGTCGGGCGCGGCGTTGTTGGGGCCGCTGCCAAAACCGTAGACCTCGGTCTTGCCGTCGTCGTACAGCCCGACGACCAGACCGCTCACCAGCTCGGCGTCGAACAACGGCTTGACCACCGCCTCGACCTGCTCGTGATGGCGTCCGCTGTCGGACGCGATCACCGGCGGCGGCGCGATGGCATGCGACGAATGGCTGCAGGCAGCGGCGGCGAGCACGGCGAACACGATCGACCAGCGCGGCATGTGGGACGTGCGTAGCCTGCCCCGGCTACGCACCGCGCGCAATCACCCACGCGAGCCGATCCGGCGTGCGGTGCTGCCAAGATCCTCACACCCCGCGGCCCCGTGCTCGTGCTCGCCCGACACCGGCGGCGGCTGTAACAGCCGCGGCCGCGGAGGCGGTGCGATTCCGCTCACGATCGGCGTGCTCGCGGTCCTCCTACGCCGCCGTCGGTGAGCTAGGCTGTCGGTATGGCCGAGACCTGGCTCCTGTGCAGCGCCTGCCGGACCGAGATCACGTTCGGCTCGAAGTATTATCAATGCAGCGTCTCGACCTGTAACCGCACCCGGATGCGCCTGGTGTTCTGCTCGGTCGCCTGCTGGGACAGCCACGTCGCCACCCTGCGCCACCGCGACGCGTGGGCCGAGGACCGGATCGCGCCGACCCGGATCGCGTGGGAGCGCGAGCTGAACAGCCAGCCCCCCGAGCCGGCGCGGCCCGCCTCGGCCCCACCGCGACCCGACACCCCGGCGTCCTCGCTCCCCCGGCCGTCGCCGCCAGGCACCCCGGCCGCCGTACCCTCGACGACCAAGTCGTCATCGACGGGCCCCGTGTCCGTGTCCTCGATGGTCAAGTCTTCGTCGACAGGCCCCGGGCCCGCGTCCTCGATCACCCGGCCACCGCCGATGAGCTCCTCTCTACCGGCCGCCGTGCCCACCCGCCGGTTCGCCAGCGAACCGGCGCCGGCCGCGACCGCGACCGCCTCGCCCAGCACCGGCCCCGTCCACCTGAGCGACATCGTCGACCGCGACATGCTGATCGTCGTGTCGAAGCTCAAGAAGTACATCAAGGATCGGTCCGGGATGAACTGCTCCGATGCCGTCGCCGAGGTGCTCTCGGATCACGTCCGGATCTTGTGCGACGACTCGATCCGCGCCGCGGGGCGCGACGAGCGCAAGACCGTCCTCGATCGCGACGTCCCTCGCCCGCGCCGTGCCTGAACCGGCACGCCGGCCTGGCAGCCCGAGTCGATCGGCGAAGCCGAATCGCGGGGGGTGGGGCCCCGACGGCTTTGCCGGCGGGGCGGGGGGGCTCCCCCGTGGGATCGGTCGGCGCCCTGGGTCGCTCGAGGGCTGTTCACGTCCGGTCGGGTGGAGGGGCGGGTGATACCCGCGCCGTCGCAAGCCAGTAGCCGGCGTACTCGCGCCAGGTAGCCTCGATCGCAAACGGCAGCGCGGTGGTGACGGTGACGGCGTCCCCGTCGAAGTCGAGCTCGACCTCGGTGAAGCCGACATAGCGCCGCACGTACGGATCGATCGCCTTGTAGATCGCTTCCTTGATCGAGAAGCGCAGCGTGACGGCGCGGCCGCGGTCGGGCAGCGCGTCCTGTTCTCGTGGGGTCAGGACGCGGCGCGCGATGTCTTGCCGCGACGGCGCCGCGTCCTCGAGATCGACCCCGATGTGACCGCATCCCGCCGGCGCGACCAGCGCCGCGGCGCAGGTGGCCTTGTGCGATATGGAGCCGACCCAGCCGGCCGGCAGGATCGGCGCGCCGCGATCGTCGGACAGGATCGGCGCATCGGTCGCCAGCGCGAGGTGCAGCGCGGTTCGGCCGGCGACGTACGAGCCGCGGCGAACCGGCGCCATGGCCCTGGCGCGGTCCTGCTCGGCGGGCGCCAGGCTCGCGAGGGCGACGTCGGGATCGCCCAGCTCGACGATCACGCACGCGCCGTGCGCGAGCGCGAGCCGCTCAGTGCTTCGCAGCGTCACTTCCGACCGCGCCGGTCTTCGGCCGCGTGATCATCAGGTGGTTGTGGTTCGCGTTGTCGGGATACCCGAACCGGAACGGCAGCTCGCGGTGCGGCTGCGCCTTCCACAGCTTCACGAACTCGGCGCGCGTGTTCTTGTCGTCGATGATGAAGTACGGCCCGGTGAACTCGCCGTACGTGAGCTGCTCGAAGCCGGCCGGCCCGGCGTAGCTCGGCGGGATGCCCGAGGCGTCCGAGATCATCCACGCGAGGTTGTGCAAGAGGTAATCGCGGATCTGCGTGAAGTCGTCGTACCACAGCAAGAAGCTCGCGGCCTTGGTCACCACCGAGACCCTGCCCTTGCCGCGCAGGTGCCGCAGCACCCGATCGTCGGCGGTCATGTGGCTGTCGTCGAGGTTCGCGACGATATGGCGATACGTCCGCACCGGGGCCGCGGCATCGCCGCGCGGGCGGAACTGGATCTCGACGTTGGCGAACGCCGAGATCTGCTCGTACCAGTAGTGCGTGATCTTCTTCGGCGGGTCCTTGCCCAGCTTCTTGGCGACGAACTCGGCCGCGCGATCCTCGAGCTGCCCGCCCGTCAGGTAGGTCAACGAGCCATCGGGCTCGATGTCGAAGTAGCGCAGCGTGACCGGCTCCATGCCGTGCACGGCGAGGCCCGCGAGCGCGAACATGATCGTGCCCGGCAGCTCGAAGTGCGCGACGGCCTGCAGGCTCTTCGTCGTCGAGTGCGCCGAGCGGTACAGCCGGCGGATCTCGTTGCCGATGCTGTCGACGGCGTCGTCGAGCTTGGCGCTCTTGATCGTGTCGATGACCCGGATGTCGCCGGCGGCCTCGAGCGAGATCGTCGTCAGCTCGGTCGCGTCGGGGTAGACCACCAGCGCCGACGATAGATCGCCGCCGCCGAACGGGTACACCACCGTCCGTGGCAGGTCCCTGGGGCGCAGCTCCGCGATGAACGCCTTCGCGGCATCGGCCCATGCCTTCCGGTACGACGTGTAGATCCCCGCCATCTCCTTGCAGTGCGCGGTGATCGCCTTGGCCGAGAACCGCTCGGGGATCGCCTCCTCGTTGCCGCACGCCGCGACCCGGAACATCACGCGCGCCTGCGGACCAAAGTCGGTGCCGGTGGAGGGCTCGGCGCGCGCCGATCCCAACAGCGCAGCGATCCACAAGATCGTTGTAACGTACAAGATTCGCATCGGGGCTCCGAGATTCTCACAGTGGACGTATCATGGTCGCGGTTTGTTCGCTTCGCGTGGGCAAGCACCGGCGACCGTGAGCCCTTCCTGCGCTCGCGAGGCAACGAGGAACCGAGCACGTCCGACCCTGTGGCGCCGCCCGAAAGCTCGGCCAAAGAAGTCAGGGAATTACAAGTCGCTAGTTGTCTTTGTTGGAAGCGTCCCCGCCGAGCTGGGTGAGCGCCGCGGCGAACCCGGGGTACGACGTCGCGACGTTGTCGGCATCGTCGATCGTGGTCGGGCCATCGGCGACCAGCGCGGCGACTGCGGCCGCCATCGCGATCCGGTGATCGCCATCGGCCTGGACGTGCGCAGCGGCCAGCGGGCGATCGGGGCGGCCTTCGACGACGAAGCCATCATCGCGCGCCTCGCAGGTCACGCCGAACGCGCGGAGCATCGCGCACGTCGTCGCGATCCGATCGCTCTCCTTGACGCGCAGCTCCTCGGCATTGCGGATCGTCGTCGTGCCGTGCGCGCGAGCCGCGAGGACCCCCAGGATCGGCAGCTCGTCGATCGATCGCACGGCGAGATCGCCGGCGATCTCGGTCGCCCGGAGCCCCGGTGCGAGGCCACGCACGACGAGATCAGCCACCGGCTCGGGGCCGGCCGTGCGCGGAGCTTCTTGTGCGACGGCGCCGCCCATCGCGGCGATCGCGTCGAGGAAGCCGGTCCGCGTCGGGTTGACGCAGATGTTCGGCAGCCGGACCTCGTGCGCGCCGGCGAGCAGGGCCGCGACGACGAGGAACGCCGCCGAGGACGGATCGCCGGGGACCTCGAAGCCGTCTCCAGCGAGCCGGCGGTTCCAGCCGCGGGTGTCGATCACCGTGCGGCAGCCGCTGGTCGCGAGCGGTGCGCCCAGGTAGGCGAGCATGCGCTCGGAGTGATCGCGGCTGGGGCCGGGCTCGGTGACCGCGGTCGCGCCATCGGCGGAAAGGCCGGCGAGCAGGATCGCCGTCTTGACCTGCGCCGAGGCCATCGGCAACACGTAGTCGATCGCGCCGAGCGGCGTGGTCGCCGGGCCGATGACGAGCGGCGGCGTGACGTCGAGCGCGTCGGCTTGGCTCCCGGCCTGGCTCCCGGCCTGGGCGACGCTCTGGCCGGTGATCGTCGCGCCCATCTTTGCGAGCGGCTCGATCACGCGGCGCATCGGCCGCTTCGACAGCGACTCGTCGCCGAACAGCGTGGTCTGAAACCGCTGGCCGGCGAGCAGGCCGCACAGGAGGCGGATCGTCGTGCCGGAGTTGCCGCAATCGATCGCCGCGGCCGGGGCGCGCATCCCGTCGAGGCCGGTCCCGCCGATCACGAGCGCGGCGCCGTCCCGGGTGATCGAGCCACCGAGCGCGGTGATCGCCTTCGCGGAGCGGCCGTTGTCGGCCCCGTCGCCGAGCCCGAGCACGCGGATCGGCGTCGCCGACAAGAGCGAGAACAGGAGCGCGCGATGACCGATCGACTTGTCGCCCGGGATCGCGACCGTTCCGGACAGCAGGTGGGTTGCGGGCTTCACGATCAGCTTCATGACGCGTGGTCTCCTCGCGGCGAGGCCGCAGGCGGTGGGATCGGCGCCGCGGGCGCGGCGGCACCCAAGAGCGCCGTGGCGCGCTCGACGATGCGGTGCAGGTGCGCCGGCCCGATCGCGATGATCGTGCGGACCCACGCTCCCTGCTCGACCAGCCTTGCCCCGGCGAGCGACGACGCAAGGCCGAGCGCGCGCACGGTCGACTCGTCGGACACCGCGGCGAGCATGCCGCGCATCGAGGCCAGGAGCCGCCGGGAAGCGTCGGAGCCGCGCCCGGCGCCGTGGGGCGCCCCCGCCGGCCGATTGCCCGGATCGCTGGCGTCGCAATCGACGACGAGCGCGAGGTCATCGGCGACGTCGGCCCACGCCGACAGCTGCGCCGGCGCGGCATCGAGCCCGGTCTGCCGCGCGAGCGCGATCCGCGCATCGAACGGCAGGCGCGCGGTGACCCGCAGCGACGCCCCCGGCGCATGCTCGGGCATCGCATGCCGGCGGAGCTCGAGCAGCTCGGGCGCCGCGCTGATCGCGAACTTCGCCTCACCGGTGGTCGCGAGCGCGACCCGCTGCTGGACCTGCTCGACCCACTCCGGCGGGCCGACCGCGTAGAACCCGTCGGCGAGCTTCGTCGTCCCCGCCAGCTCGTGCCCCGAGGCCAGCACGGTCAGCATCGCGGCCTGCGCGGTGCCCACGCCATACGCCGCGAGCACCACCTGATCGGCCGCCGCGAGCGGCGAGGCCGGCACCCCCGCGGGCAGCTCCGCCGTGCGCTCGGCCAGCGCCCGGGTCACGACCTCACCGACCGCCGGGTTCGCCCGCAACCGCGCGAGATCGAGCTCGACGACCACCTGGGCGCCTTGCGGCAACATCGCGAGCATGCGCTCGGTCACCGTGCTCGGGGCCGCGGCGGGCGTCGCCGGGAGCTTGGCCCGCGGCTCGCCGCCGCAGGCGATCATCGCCACCGCGCACACGATGTGAGCCGGCCGCGGCATCAATGAACCGTGATGTAGCCGTCCAGCCAGATCGAGGTGCCGTCGGTCATGCGGCCAGCACGTCGTTGAGCGCCGCGATCACGCGCGGCATGTCTTCGTCGCGCGCGGCCGAGAGCCGGAGGTGATTGGCCAGGCCCCACGCGGCCATCGGCCGCACGATCACGCCGCGCCGGAGCAGCGCCTCGTAGAGCGGCGTCGAGGGCCGCCCGCAATCGATCAACACGAAGTTGCCGAGCGAGGGATAGATCCGGACGCCCGGCCCGCGAAGCTCCGCCGCGTAGCGCTCGAGCGTGCGGCGCGCATGCTGGGCGCTGCGCACGACGTGCTCGGTGTCGTCGAGCGCCGCCAGCGCGCCGATCAGCGCGAGGCTGCTGACATGAAACGTCCGGCCGACCCGGCCGAGCACGTCGATCACGGCCTTGTCGGCCACCGCGAACCCCACGCGCAACCCCGCAAGCCCATAGATCTTCGAGAACGTGCGCAGCACGATCACGCGAGGATCGCCGCGCAACGCGGCCAGGCCGTCTGCGTGATCGATCTCCGGCCACATCGCCGCGTACTCGATGTACGCCTCATCGATCACGAGCAGCGCGCGCTCGGGCAACGCCGCGAGCAGCCGGTCGATCCCCGCGCGCGCGATCACCGAGCCGGTCGGGTTGTTCGGCGTCCCGACGACGACGAGCTTCGTGCGCGGCGTGATCGCCGCGATCAACGCCTCGAGATCGCACGCGAGCTCCGGCGTCACAGGCGCCGCGATGAACCGCCGGCCCACCACCTGCGCCGCCAGCCGGTACGACAGGAACGCATACTCGTGCGACAGCACCTCGTCGGTTGCCTCGCAGGTCGCGAGCACGAGCTGATACAAGAGGTCGTTCGAGCCGTTGCCGAGCGCGAGCTGCCCCAGCTCGCAGCCGAGCCGGGTCGCCAGGGCGCGCCGCAGCGCGAAGCCCCCGGCGTCGGGGTACAGGTGCAAGAACGGCAGCGCCGCCGGGATCGCCGCGAGCGCCCTGGGCGACGGCCCGAGCGGATTTTCGTTCGATGCGACCTTGATGGCCCCGGTGATCCCCAGCTCGCGCTCGAGCTCGTCGATCGGCTTCCCCGCTTGATACACGTCGAGACGCTCGACGTGCGGGGGAACGAATGCTCTCGAAGAAGCGGCTAGCACGGCTCGCACCCTACAACGCCCATGACCTCGGGGGAATGCCCCTCCCTCCTGGTCCAGTCTATAGTAGCACCTCATGCGCCGCTTGGTTATCTGGCCCGTCGTGGCCATCGGGCTCACCGTTCTCTTCCTACCAGGCGTCGCCCACGCGGCGTGCGATCCATTCAACGAGTACCAGCAGCGAGGCTGGGTGTGGATGTACCTCGGCTCGTTCTGGTTCGGCTTCCTCACCTCGCTCACCCCCTGCGTCTATCCGATGATCCCGATCACCCTCGGGATCTTCGGCGCGCGCGGCAAGGACGTCAGCCGAGGCAAAGCCCTCCTCCTGGCCACCGCCTACGTGGTCGGAATGGGCCTCACCTACGCCACGCTGGGTGTAATTATCGCCCTGGTCGGCGGCCAGTTCGGCACCCTCCTCGCCAACCCCTACGTCGTCGTTCCGATCGTCCTCTTGTTCGCCGCGCTCGCGGCCTCGATGTTCGGCGCGTTCGAGCTCAACCTACCGGCGTCCTGGCAGAACCGGCTCAACCAGGTCGGCGGTCACGGGTTTCGCGGCGCCTTCGCGATGGGCATGGTCGGCGGCCTCATCGCCGCGCCGTGCACCGGCCCGTTCCTCCTGGGCCTGCTCACCTTCGTCGCGACCACCCGCAGCGTCGTCGGCGGTGGCTCGCTGCTGTTTATCTACGCCATCGGCATGGGCGTCCTGTTCTGGGTGCTCGCCGCGTTCGCGATGTCGCTCCCCAGGAGCGGCCGCTGGATGGAGTGGGTCAAGTCGGGCGGTGGCATCCTGCTCCTCCTCGGCGGCATCTACTTCCTGAAGCCGCTCCTGCCGTTCATGCGCCACATCGCCATCCCGGAGACCTGGTTCCTCCTGGCCTCGATCGGCCTCATCGTCGTCGGCGTCGTCATCGGAGCGATCCACCTGTCGTTTCACGGCGGAGGCTTCGAGAAGCTGCGCAAGGGCCTCGGCATCGCCCTCGTGCTCGCCGGCGCGTTCGCCACCTGGAGCTACAAGCTGACCCCCAAGCTGAAGCTCCCCTACGTCTACGACAACGAGGAGGCCGCGTTCGCTCAGGCGCGCACCGAGGGCAAGGGCGTCATGGTCGACTTCTCCGCCACCTGGTGCGTCCCCTGCGGCGAGCTCGAGCTGACCTTCGGCGACGACGACGTCTACGATCTCATCACCAAGAACTTCGTGCCGCTCAAGTTCGACGTCTCGGACGCTAACGCGATCAACAAAGAGCGCCAGGACCGCTACAAGGCCGGCACGCTCCCCGCCGTCATCTACCTCTCGACCGATGGCCACACCGTCGGCCGCGTCGATCACATGATGGAGCCCGACGAACTCACGCCCAAGCTCGAGTCCGCGATCACGAACCTGCACTCGGGGGGCGCGCTCGCCGCTGGCGAGCCCTGCAAGTAGCGAGCAAAGGACGAGTGAGGGTGAACGCTCTACTGGATCGAGCGCACGATGCCAGCCGGAGTGAGGAACTCGACGAGACGACGCGCCGCGCGCTCGATCAGCCGCGAGTCGATCACGCGACGGTCATGACCGCGATGGAATGAACCCAGCAGCGCCACATGGTAACCTGATGCTTGTGGCGCGCGTTGCCGAACGTTTTGGAATGAGCCCCGACGAGTACCTCGCTTGGGAACGCGAGCAGCCGGTCCGCCACGAGTACTTCCGCGGCGAGGTGTTCGCGAT
>Ga0070690_100001706_pt1 | contig 11590 bp, 6 predicted proteins | sample KBSS33HmetaG_FD_64671 | JGI IMG/M metagenome (GOLD analysis project Ga0070690, IMG submission 64671) | Switchgrass rhizosphere microbial communities from Kellogg Biological Station, Michigan, USA - KBS S3-3H metaG | ecosystem: Host-associated > Plants > Roots > Rhizosphere ... | reverse complement strand
CGCACCACGATGATCGTGACCGAGCGGATCGCCTCCGCCGCGCGCTCCAGCCGTTCACGCGTTTCCGTGGGAAGCCGCGTGGCCGCCACCGCGAACATCAGCGTCGCCACGATGATCGGGAGCATCGCCCCCGCGGACATCGCGGCCACCAGGTTGTTGGGCATCAGCCCCACCAGCCAGTCCCGAAACGAGGGCACGGCGTCATGAGGCGCCGTGCTCGCGGTACGAAGCGTGAGCGCCGCGTCAGGGTCGAAGGGGAATCGCTCGAAGATCGCCGGCGCCACCACCAGGGTGAAGGCCGCCACCGCCGACAGCGTGATCGCGAAGAAGACGATCCCCTTGCCGCCAAGCACGCCGAGGCCCGCCCCGCCCGAGGTCACCCCGGTGAAGAGGAGCGTCGTCACCAGCGGAATCACCATGAGCTGGAGCGCCCGCGTCCAGATCGTGCCGATCGGTTCGATCCATCCGGCCAGCGGTTGCCAGGAGGGAGGAAGCCACGAGGCCAGGGCGATGCCCAGTGCGAGACCCGCGAGCAACCCCAGCAACACCCGAGTGGTCAAGGACATGGCCGTCAATATTCCACGCCTCGGTCTCCATGAGGACCGGGCACGGCCGTCGAAACGCGCGCATTCGGCCAGGTCAGGAACGTAGCCAGCCGCGACGCCAACCAACTACGTTTCAGCGTGGCTCCAAACGAGAGCTGCGACCCGCCGTGTTCAGTCGACGGGTTCGCCTTCTCGATGCGGGCCACGTGAGCGACGGGAATGCGCGCTAACACTTCCGCCATGGCCATGTCGACCATGCGCGTGTTGCCGTGCCCCAGCAGGTTCGCGGGGGCGTTCAACGACGCGCCCAGGTTGACGATCCAGCGCGAAACGATACGGCTCCCGCCGGGATGATACGGAGGGCGCTTCGTTGCAGAATCGCGTGAGCCCCAACGTATCGAAAGAGGTGCCCATGACCACCGATGCTCCGTATCCCGACACCCGCCTGCTCATCGACAACCAATGGCAGGACGCCGCGGGCGGCAAGACGCTCGACGTGCTGAACCCGGCCACCGGCGAACGCATCGGTCGCGTCGCCCACGCGTCGATCGCCGATCTCGACCGCGCGCTGGCCGCCGCGCAGCGCGGCTTCGACGCATGGCGCTGGGTGCCGGCGAACGAGCGTGCCGCGGTCATGCGCAAGGCGGCGGGCCTGGTGCGCGAACGCGTCGACGCGATCGCGCGGCTCCTGACGATGGAGCAAGGCAAGCCGCTCGTCGAAGCGCGCACCGAAGTGCTCGCCGGCGCCGATATCATCGAGTGGTTCGCCGATGAGGGAAGGCGGGTGTACGGCCGTATCGTGCCGTCGCGCAATATCGCGGTGCAGCAGCACGTGCTCAAGGAGCCGGTCGGACCGGTGGCGGCGTTCACGCCATGGAACTTCCCGATCAACCAGATCGTGCGCAAGCTCGGCGCCGCGCTGGCGAGCGGCTGCTCCTTCCTGGTGAAGGCCCCGGAGGAAACCCCGGCGTCGCCGGCCGCGTTGCTGGCCACGTTCGTCGACGCGGGCGTGCCGCCGGGGACCATCGGCCTGGTGTTCGGCAATCCGGCCGAGATCTCGAGCTACCTGATTCCACACCCGACGATCCGCAAGGTGACGTTCACCGGCTCGACCCCCGTCGGCAAGGAGCTGGCCGCGCTCGCAGGGCGGCACATGAAGCGCGTCACGATGGAGCTCGGAGGCCACGCGCCGGTGATCGTCGCGGAGGACGCCGACATCGCGCTCGCCGCCAAGGCCACCGGCGCGGCGAAGTTCCGCAACGCGGGGCAGGTGTGCATTTCACCGACACGCTTTCTCGTGCATCGCAGTGTGCGCGACGACTTCGTGCGGGCCCTGGTGGGACATGCGGAGAAGCTCAAGCTCGGCAACGGCCTGGCCGAAGACACGACGCTCGGGCCCCTGGCCAACGCACGGCGGCTGACTGCCATGGGCAAGGTGGTGAACGATGCGCGCCAGCGGGGCGCCAAGGTGTTGTTCGGCGGCGAGCGTGTGGGCAATGCCGGCAACTTCTTCGCGCCCACCGTGTTGAACGATGTGCCGCTGGACGCCGATGTATTCAACAATGAGCCGTTCGGTCCGGTGGCCGCGGTGCGGGCATTTGACACGCTGGACGAGGCCATCGCCGAATCGAACCGTCTGCCGTACGGCCTCGCCGGCTATGCGTTCACGCGATCGATCCGCAACGCCCACCTGCTCGCACAGCGCCTCGAGCTGGGCATGCTGTGGATCAACCAGCCGGCCACGCCGTCGGCCGAAATGCCGTTCGGCGGCGTGAAAGACTCCGGCTACGGCTCGGAAGGCGGGCCGGAGGCGATGGAGGCCTATCTGGTCACGAAGACCGTGTCGATCACGACCGGTTGAGTTGTTGCGTGGCCGCCTCGAGCGTCAGATCTTCCTAGCCGTCACGCCAACGCCAGACATTGACTTCACGATCTGCCTCCCATAACGATGCGGTCCGAAGGAGACCTCATGAATCACATCGTTAAGACAGTGGTCTTGTCGGGCGCCCTGGCGCTGTGCGTGATGCTGTTCGGTTGCGGCAACCTCTCACGCCCCGGTGACCCCGAGCCCGAGGGGCAGACCTCGTCCGCGGTCAATGGGACGTGCGACGCATTTTGCCAAAATGACGGAGGCTCGTTCTTTCGCGGGACGTCCGCCACCTCCCAGAGCGCGTGTACGCTACAGGGTGGCTCCTGGTTCACGGCCAACGAGGGCTACACCGGGCCTCCTCCGGGATGCTGCTGCAAGTGCACACTGGCGAACGGCAACTGCTTGTAGGGCGAGGCACTACCGGTACACCCAGAGGCGCACCGAGGAGCATGCGCCGTGGGCATGACGGCGCACCGGCAGCTGCGGCTATCTAGCCACGAGCTTGTCGAACGCCGCCGCGATCCACGCGATGATCGACGCATGCCGCGGCGTCCTCGGCCAGACAGCCTGGTTCACATCGAATAGTTGAGCCAGAGCTGGACCGTACGAAAATCCGTTCCCGTCGGAAGTTGAACGGTGTGGCTGGTATCGGGCGAGGCGACACCGGCGACGCCGGTCGCGCCGAACAGCTTACCGAACACGAACGTCGCACCGACGGCGAAATGCGGGTTGATCGTATACTGCGCGATCACGCCGGCTGGAACGGTCCATTGCTCTTTGGGCTTGAACAAGTTGACAGTGGTACCCGGCATGGCCGTACCGTTGATCGTCACCGTTGCCTTGGTGTCGGGGCCATCGAGCGGCGCCTTGAAACCGGTTCCGAACCCGAACAGGAGATCCGGGGTCGCCTTGGCCCATATGCTCACTGGAAGCCACAGGTAATCGTTGCCGCTACCGCCGATCGCCGCGCCGCGACCGCTGACCGAAACGTCATCGCGCTTGGCCAGTCCGATCCAGACGCTCGGATTGAACAGCGCGTAGAACCTCTTGTTGATTGTGTACTTGCTCTTGAACCCGACCTTGGCATCGATGACCATCTCCGACAGGTCGCGCGCCAGGACACCGGCGCTGACGCCCACTGCGAACGGACCTTTGACGAGGCTGTAAACGCCCTCGAGCCCGATATCGCGGAACACGCGCTTGTTGGCATCGTTGAGGCAGCTGGCGCCGGCGGGATCGGTCTGCGCAACGCAAAGGCCGTAGCCCTGCGCGCCGCGGAAGCCATTGGTGGCCGCCGACGACGTGATGAGCGATACCGTCAGGTCCTCCGTGAGGCCATAGAAGATATCCGGTGCGATCGAGAACGGCTTGAACGGCCGGTTGAGATTGCTCCCGGCCATGTTGGTGAGTGTCGAATCGACCGATGCTTCGAGGTTGACCTGTATGAACAGCATGCCCTTCTTGAGCGTCACGCTCGGTGCTGGGGGGGACGCAGACAGCCAGGGCGGGCTCGCCGCGTCCGTCGTCGCCGGCGTGGCCGCCTGGCGGGTCGCTGGCAGTGCGGCTGCGTCGCTGGCCGGCTTTGCATCGTCTCCGGCTGGCGCCACTGGATCGGCTGCTTGCTCCCGAGCAAGCGCAGCCCTCGACCACGTGCCACACGCCAAGCACAGCAGACTGGTCAACGCAGCTCGTTTCATGAGCACCCCCCTTTGTCATCAGGCTACACCCCGGGCGATCATCCGGACAATCCGGTGGTAGGGTGAGCCCCACATCACGAACATGGCAGTCGCCTGGCTATCTCCAGCGCCGCAAGGCGTAGCCTGCGGTGGTGCTGGCGTCGGCGCCTACCTGCAAAAATCAATGATTCTATTTACATGACGAGCGTCTAACTGGCGTGCGACCTATTTTTCACCAGGAAGCCCAGCGATCGTGGCCTCGTATTCAGTCGATCGACACGGCTGTAGACGAGATCCACGCTGCGCGTGCTCGTGCGGCCCATCATGTTGGCTATCACCAGTTACCCTGTGATGAATTCGTGCGGCGACACGGCGGCTCGCGCGTTCACGACTCGTCGTCATTCTCGACCAAGCCGGCCGGCGGCCACCAATCGGCGACGTCCGGTGGCAGGGCCTCGAGATCGGCGAGCGTGGCGGGCTTGAACCTGGGCTTCGTGGTGGTCATGGCCCCAGGGATAAGTTACCAGCTTCGTGAGACCTGATCGCGGACATCGGAGGCGCCCGGGTCAGGTTCCCAAAACGTGCTCGGGCTCGGCGAGGGCCCGCTCGATGGCCCACCGCCACATCGGCATGACGCGGATCGTCCCCTCCGGAACGCGGAGCTCCTCGTCCGTCGCGAGGGTCACGATCGTCGCGCTGTTCTGTCCGAGCGTCGCCATCGCCTCGCGGAGCGCACGCACCTCGCGCTCGCGCGTCGCGGGATCCGCGATCGACGCACACGCCTGAACCAGCCCCGAAGCCGTCACGAAGTCGATCTCGTAGCCGGACTTCGTCCGCGCGTACGACAGCTCCGGCGACGTGCGCCGCAGCTCGACGAACACGGCCGTCTCGAGGAGCTGGCCGAGGTCCGCGCTGCCGCGCCGCGCGCACGCCGTGACCAGCCCCGGATCGACCGCATAGATTTTGCGCGGGTTGCTCTGTCGAGCGCGCTCCGAACTCGTGTGGATCGGGATCGCGAAGAACACGAACGCGTCCTGGACGTGGTCCAGCCACGCGTGCAACGAGTCCTTGCTGACGGTGGTGCCCTGGGACTTGAGGTCGTCGTACAGCTTGTGGACGCTGAACAGGCCGGCGGGCGTATTCATGAGCTGGCGCACGAACCGCCGGAGCGCGACCGGGTTCGTGATCGCGTGACGTTCGATCAGATCGCGGAGGATCGCGACGTCGAGGTAGTCCTGCAGCACCCGGACCCGCGTTGGTTCATCGAGCGTCTGGACTTCAGGAAAGCCGCCGCGGCGCAGGTATTCATTCGCCGCGTGCTCGATGACCGAGCGGACCTGGGCGGGCGGGCGCGCCTCGGCGCGAACCCCTCGAGACGCGAGCGCCTCGACGAGGTTGAACGGAAACAACTCGGTGGCCAGCGAGCGCCCTCGCAGGCTGGTCGCGATCTCGCGGCTCAGGAGCTTCGCCGAAGACCCGGTCACGCAGACGTGCGTGGTCTCCGTATCGACGAGGCGGCGGATGAACCGCTCCCAACCTTTGACCAGCTGGATCTCGTCGAAGAACACCGCACCCGGACGAGACCGCCCCGCCGGATTGCGCCGGTAGTGCGCCTCCATGATCTTCGACAGCTCAGCCGCGGTGACCTCCCCCAGGCGCTCGTCCTCGAAGTTGATGTAGAGCAGGTCCTCGCGGGGCGCGCCGGCCTCGACCAGCTCACGCATCCGCTGAAACATCAGCCAGGTCTTCCCGGACCGCCTCATCCCGACGATGGCATCAGCCTTTCGCGGCAACCACGGGAGCTTCACGCGCCGGTGGGTCAGCGCCGGCAAAGGCCGTGCATGCGCATCGGCAACGACTTCGTCGAGGAGTAGGTCGTCCATGGTCCTTCCAGGAAGCCTGGCGGGAACCATGATACCGGTATGCATCCTTTTGGGAAGGACAGCTTCTTCAGATCCTGGACTTTCAAGAAGGAAAGGTTTTTAGAATCTCGTCCTTTCTAGAAGGACAGATGCCCAAGATCCTGTCCTTTTGGGAAGCAAAGATCTTCATCTCGCTGTAATTCATTGACTTTTGGTAAGAGTAAAGCTTCCGGCCGCACCGACTTGGCCCCCCCTTCAAGCGCCGCCCATCGAGCGCGACGCTAAGCAGACCGTCCATGCTGCGCGCTTTCGAGCGGCGACCTCCACGCAGCTCCTTCAGCCCGGCAGCAGCAGGCGCACCACCGCCGCCGGATCGGCGATCCGCTCACGCCGCATGGCGGCCTCGGCCTCGTCGGCTCCGCTGCCGCCGCACCATTGCCCGCGGCGGTAGCGAGCGGCGTGGGCGACGAGGTGCATGTCGGCGGCGGTCGCGGCGGCCTCGACGCCCTCGAGCAACGCCGGCAGATCGCGCGCGCCGCCCTGGTGAGCGGCGCCGGCGCGAACCGCAGCGGCGATCACGTGCGCCCACGGCAACGGCTCGGCCCCCAGGCTCCGCGCAGCGCGCCGCGCGACCTCGATCAGCTGCACGCGATCGCGACCGCCTTCCGTTGCCGCGGCCAGCGCGCTGCGCGCCCGCAGGAACAGCAACTCGATCCGCATCGGCCGATAGCGCCGCAAGAGCGAGCGCTGGAACGCCGGCCACACCCGATCGATGCGCTCGTGCGCCGCGCGCCCCGCGCCTTCGTAGAGATCGATCTGCACGTGCGCCTGCAGGTGCAGGTAGTCGCGCATGTGAAAGGCATCGACCCCATCGTGCCGCGCGCCGGTGGTGGCCATCGCGCGAGCTTCCTCCGGCCGCCCCAGGACCAACCAGTACACGTTGCCGCGGCTGCCCCGGAGCAGCTCCAGCGTGTGCGCGTCGCCGAGCTCCTCCGCCTCGGCGAGGTAGCGCGGCATGAGCTCGACGACCGAGCGGGTCTCGCCCAGGTACCAGCTCGCGGCGATCCGGTGAACCTGGACCACCGACAGCATCCAGCGCTGCGGGACGTGATCGCGCACCAGCCGCTCGGCGCGGGTGGCGTGGCCGACCGAGTCGCGCCAGCGACCGAGCAGGTGGACCGTGTAGCACAGGCTGGCCTCGAGCGTCGCGGTCAGCTCGGGGGCATCGACCTCGGCAACGAGCGCACGAGCCTGCTCGGCCGCCGCCGCGAGCCGCGCCTCACCGCGATCGGTCGCCAGGCGCGGCAGCTCGAAGCATAGCGCGCGGGCGACGCGAGTCAGCTCGCCGGCGTCCAGCGCGGCACGCAGGTGATGCACGTGCACGAGCCGGCCGATCGGAGGGACGACGTAGATGACCCCCAGCGTCAGCGCCCACAGCGCGTCGATCCGCTCGAGCGCCTCGGCCGGGAGCTCGGCGGCCGCGCGCCGGGTGAAGCGCTGCCCGCGCAGGCGCAAGCGAACCTGCTGCGCGATCGTCGCGGCGATGATCGCAGCGCGCCCCCTCGGAATGTGCACCCCGAATTCGCCGAGCAAGGCGCGGGTCTCTGCCAGGCCGTGCACGTAGTCGCCGCACCGCAGGCGGCACTCGATCTCCAGGCGCTTGAGCTCGCGGCGCTCGGCTCCCTCGGCGCCGGCGGCGGCCTCGGCGAGGACCTCGATCGCCTCGGCGAGCCGGCCGGTGTTGACCAGGCACTCGGCGTGGCGCCGAGCCAGGGCGCGCCGCTCGGCGTCGGCCAGCCCGGTGGTCTCGAGCGCAAGCCGGTACAGATCCACCGCGCGGTGGAACGCGAACGCCACCTCGGCGTCGGCCGCGGCGGTCAGGGCGTGCACGCGGGCGCGCTCGATCTCGCCGGCGGCGAGCCGGTGCGCGACGAGCTGTGCGGCGGTGGTGCCGGCGCGCCCCTCGAGCGCATCGGCGAGCCGGGCGTGAATGCCGCGGGCGGCGTCGGGCGAGAGCTGCGCGATCGCGGCGCCGCGGACCCGGTCATGGTACGGCTCGATCCACAGCTCGGCACCGTGGGGCGCGACCCGGATCAGGCGATCGACGCGCAGCCGGTTCATCGCCGCGGCGGGATCGTCGCAGCGTGATGCGGCGGCGGCGAGCTCGAGCGCCAGCGGGCGGGCGGCGACCGCGCACACCTCGAGGAGCGCGCGGGTAGGCCCCGGCAGCTCGCGGATCCGTTCGTCGATCAGCTCCTCGAGCGTCAGCGGCGAGAGCGAGCTGATCGAGCGCGCGGGATCGCTCAGATCTCCACGCGAGACCGCCTTGCTCGGAAGCAGCTGAGCGGCTCGGCGCGGATCGGCGGCACGGGCGCCCGCGCCGGTCGCGCGCGCGAGCTCGACCAGAAATCCCGGCACGCCGCTGGACTCCTGGGCGATCGTGGTCGCGAACCGGCTGGCCAGGCGCTTGCTGGCGAGCACGGCACCCGCCAGGCTCGCGGCGTCGTCCGCCGGCATCGCCTCCACCGGCAGCTCGATCAGGCGGCCCGGCAAGGCGCCCGGCGGGTGAGCCGACCAGCTCGCGGACGCCCCGGGCGGTGGCCCGGCGAGCGCCTCCGGCGCGCTGCGGCTGGCCGCCACGAACAACACGCCGACGGCGGCGAGCTGGCGGAGCACGTCGGCGAGGGCACCGGTGCTGTCGTGATCCCTCCACTGCAGATCATCGACGAACAAGACCGGCGTGCGCCGGCCGGCGAGCCGCCAGACCAGCTCGGCGAACGCGCCGAGCCCGCGGCGACGCTGCTCGCTCGGATCGCGGGGTAAGAGGGCGCGGGCCCGCGCGACCGCGGGCACCCGGTCGAGCGCCGGAAACTGGCGGGCGAGCACCGCGAGATCGGGCGGCAGGAGCGCGTCGAGTCGCTCGGCGGGCTCCTGCAAGAGCGCGCCGGTCAGCGCGTCGACCAGGCCGTCGATCGCCTGACAGGCCACGGTCTCGCGCTCGTAGCAGCGGCCGCGCAGCACCAATGCAGCCTCATCTGCAAGGCTGTCGAGGAAGCCCTGGATCAGCGTCGTCTTGCCGATACCGGACGGACCGGTCACCAGGACGCAGACGTTGCCTCCGCCGCGCGCCTCGTCGAACGCGCCGCCCAGGATCGCGAGCTCCTCGCGCCGGCCGACGAACAGCGGAGGAGCGGCGCCTTGCTCGGCCGCCAGCGTCGCGGCCGACGGCGATCGCCCGAGCACCTCGAGCACCTCGCGCGCACCGGCGCGCTTGCCGGGATCGCGCGAAAGGAGCGCCATGCACAACGCCTCGAGGTCGGCGTCGACGTCGGGCGCGTGACCGCGCGGAGGCTCCGGCGCCTCGATGACGCGCCGGCTCAAGACCACCTGCACCGGGCCCTCGAACGGGCGCACCCCGGTCAGCGCCTCGTAGAGCACGACGCCGAGGCTGTACCAGTCGCTGGCCGGGCCGAGCGGCTCGTCGAGCGCCTGCTCGGGCGACATATACGCCGGGGTCCCGACCGCGGCGGTCTGGTGCGTTCGGTCCGCCCCCGTGACCCGGACGTCGGTGACCAACCCGTAATCCAGCACGACGACACGGCCGCTCGCCTCGACGAGGATGTTCGACGGCTTGATGTCGCGATGCACCTTGCCAAGGCGGTGGATCGCCGACAGCGCGTCCGCGGTCTGGTACAGCGCCTCGCGCAGCCGCGCCAGATCGAACGCCGGCGCGCGCACGTACTGATCGAACGGCACGCCGCGGACCAGCTCCATGCTGAAGAACCACTGCGCGTCGTCGGCGAACAGCTCGTACAGCCGCACCAGGTTGGGGTGGAGCACCCCCGAGAACGCGCGGAACTCGCGCTTGAACCGGTAGACGTCGAGCCCCTCGGTCCGGGCGAGGATCTTGATCGCGACCTCGATGCCCAGCGCGGTGTCGCGCGCGCGGTGCACCGTCCCGTTGCCGCCCGAGCCAAGCTGCTCGAGGAGCTCGAAGCGCTCCGCGGAGGTCAGCCGCGCTGGCGCCGATGCTCCCATCCGGTCCAGTGTCGCTCCGGGCGCGCTCGCGGATCAACCACGGCGGGGTCCGACCGTTTCGCCGACGGTACCGCCAGCGTCGGAATCGCTGCGACCCCTCGGACCGCGCATGATCATGGCCATCGATCGCGGGAACGTTCCTCGCGCCGGATCGCGACCGCGAGCACCCGGTTCATGGACAGCAAGGCGACCGTCCCACGACCAATCGCGGTTAGCCCCAGGATCTCGCCCGAGGCATCCGCACCGAAATGGTCGCTCCACACGTGGAACCTCGGATGGAATAGCTGCGTCGAATCGCCGGTGTCCGGATCGACCGCTGTGGTACGTGCGCCTTTCCGCAGCGAACACGAAACGCAGGCGAGCGCCAGGTTCTCGAGCGATGTAACGCCGTCGAGCGCCCGAGGAACGACGTGGTCGACGTGGAACGTCGCTTCCTGACCGACCTACGCGATCCGACAGTACTCGCACCGCTCGCTCGCTCGCAGCCGCACTCGGCGTTGCAACGAGGCTGGGACGTGGCCGGCGCTCATCCCGCCGTCGGGATGCCCTTGGAAGAGCGCAGGCGCAGCAGCGTCAATAGATCAGCCAGGTCGACGAGACCCTCAGCTTCCGCTTGCTCATCCGGGCTGAGCAGTGTTCCGCCGTCTTGCTTGTCGAGCAGCGCCTGCAAGCGCCGGTCAACCCCTTCGGGCAGGTGCAGCCGCGCCAGATCCGCGGGTACCTCGATCTCGAAGTCAACCTTCGCTCTCGTGTTCACACGGCGAGCCTACCGCAGCCACCACGTCGTCGCTACCAAACGATCCGTCGGGAAGGCCCTGTCCGGGGGAAGCCCCTGATCGGAGGAGACCTGTCCGGGATTAGATCGGCGCCGGAAGATCCCGAGGATCTGTACCCGAGTCCGACATCGAGCACTGCCGCCGCACCCGCTTCCGCGGAATCGCCGCTCCGGCTATCATGGGCATCCGAGGGATCGGGTCGCCGGTCTCCAAGCCCGCCAAAGCCCGCCAAGCCCACCCCGAGGCCGCAGAGCCACTCCCGAGCCGGACGAGGTCCCGATCGCGACCTGCGGTCACCTCACCGAAGACCATCGACGGTCGCCAGATGTCCAACGATCGTGCCGTAGTCGACTGGCCTGCCATCCCACTCGCAAGCGATCGTGTCCGCGTCGATCGCGAGCGACTCGTTCACCGCGCGGATCGTTGGCCAGCCGAGATCCGCCACCGCAGCAGGTGACGGCACGACGGCTACCGGCCGACCCTGAGCATCGCGGAATTGAGGCCGCTGATCGTCCCCGAGCTCGATCGTATATCCATACTCGTGGACATGACGATGATGCAGACTGCACAACAATGCGAGGTTATTCAAACTGGTCTCACCTCCGTCAGCCCAGTGCTTGATATGGTGACCTTCCAGAAAGATCCGGTGAGTACATCCCGGGTAGGTGCATATCCTATCGCGCTTGTGCAGCGCACGTTTGAGCGCACCCGCGATCGTGCGGCGCTTGCGTCCGACCGACAGCGGCGTGCCGTGTTCGTCCTCGACGACCTCGACCACACCGGCATCACAGCTGAGCCGGCGCGCGGCCTCTGCGGACACGAA
>Ga0070690_100001702_pt1 | contig 11604 bp, 12 predicted proteins | sample KBSS33HmetaG_FD_64671 | JGI IMG/M metagenome (GOLD analysis project Ga0070690, IMG submission 64671) | Switchgrass rhizosphere microbial communities from Kellogg Biological Station, Michigan, USA - KBS S3-3H metaG | ecosystem: Host-associated > Plants > Roots > Rhizosphere ... | reverse complement strand
GGCGCGGACATCTACCCCGGTGGCTTCGCCGATCCGGCGAAGTCTGCGCGCAAGGCATGGTCGGCGGGCGGCGGCTGCGATTGGTTCCTCAACCAGAACTTCCGGTTCATGCTCGACGTCGAGCAAACCTGGTACGAGCGCGGCGCGAGCGGCGGCGGCAACAAGCCGGCCGAGACCTCGATCGTCGGCCGCCTCCAGACCGCGTTCTAGCTCGCCAGTTCGAACACGACCTGTGGACCAACCCCGCCGATCGCGGGATGCGCTACTCCGCGCCCCCCGCACAGCGGAACCCGACGACGATGTAGCGTGCGGTCTTGGTGCGCTTGTCCAGAAACGCCCCGCGGCCGATCCCGGCGAACTCCTCCCACGCCGAGCCCTTGACGATCATCTGGTCGCCACCACCCGGCGTCGCGGTCCATTGAAACACGTTGCCCGCCATGTCGAGCACCCCGTAGGGGCTCGCGCCGATCGTGTAGCTGCCGACCGGCGTGGTATCGCCGGGTCCCTGGATCGCGCTGTTGAGCTTGTCGGGCTCGTACACGTTGCCCCACGGATACGACATCCCGCCCTCGCCGCGCGCGGCCTTCTCGAACTCGTCCGCCGTCGGCAGCCGCCGCATCACACCGCGCAGCCGGCCGCGCCACGTACAGTACCGCTCGGCGTCGCTCCACGACACCAGGACGACGGGGTGATCCTCGCGGCCGTTCGGGGGACGGCCGTCGCTCCACACGAACCGGGCAGCGGTCGCGAAGTCCGGCGAAACTCCCTGCGCCTGCCACCCGGCCTCGTCGATCGCGGGTGCGGCGACGTGTTCTGACGCGGCGAACTCGGCGAACTGCGCCTGGGTCACCGGCATCAGATCGATGCGGAACGCGGGCAGCGTCGCGACGTGGCGATCGGCTTCGCGCTCGAACCACGCTTGCGTTCGCGCGTCATCCCGACCGGCCGTGCGGAAGTAATCGTCGCAGGCGGCGCTGCGCTCCTCGGGCGTCGAGCCGGCGACGTAACGGCCCGCCGGGATCGTGATCATGCGATCGTCGGCCGCGAGCGAGAGCTGCGCGCGCGCGGCGCGGGCGGACGTGGCTTCTAGCGCCGCCGTCGGCCCCGTCGAGCACGCGGCCATGACGATCACGAGGTGCCTCACGGCGTGGCCTCGCGCTGCTGCTCGATCTGCTGCTCGATCGCTCGGCTCATGATGCGCGCCAGCTCGGGAAGGTACTCCGGATTGCCGTGCAATGCCGCGGCATCGAGCGGCGTGGCCGTCACCGCGGGGGTCAAGCGCACGATCGGGCCGACGCGATCCTCGAGGATCCGCGCGACCGGCGGCGCTTCGCGGAGGTCGATATGAATGATCGACGAAAACACCACCTTGCCGTCGGCGCCGCGCAGCACCGAGGTCGCGAACACGAAGCGCCCGTCGCGCGACCACACCGGGCCGCTCTCGTCGGTGAGCGGCAGATCGACGACCGGCGTGATCGCGCCGGTGGCGCGCACCAGCAGCCAGAGCTCGGAGTCGGGCTTGCCGTCGTGGATCTGCGGGCGGGCGAACACCAGCCGCGAGCCGTCGGGGGACAGCGCCGGGGACGAATCCGCCGGCCCCTCGGTCAGCGCGCGGATCGTCCCGTCGGGGGCGCGCTCCTCGAGGTGGGTCTCGATGTCGCGGCGCGCCTCGTTGGGCGTCACCGCGGCGTAGATGATCGTCCCGTCGGCCGCGACCGCCGGGGTGACTTCATGCCCCGCGCCGTGGGTGAGCCGGGTCAACTCGCCGGGCGTGCCACCCTGCATCGCGAGCCGCCACAGATCGAACGTGCCCCCGTCGCGGGTCGACGCGAACACGATCGCGCGGCCGTCGGGAACCCACACGGGATACGCGTCGATCGCGGTACCGTCGGTGAGCCGGCGCGGCGGCATCGCGATGCCTCCGGGGACGATCCACAAGCTCGTCTGATCGAGCGTGCGGCCCCGGCTCGACGCGAAGACGATCCACTTGCCGTCCGGCGATACCGCCGGATGGGTATCGCGCACCATCGCGGCCGCCGGCTGGACGATCTCGAACTGGCGATCGCCGTGCTCGTCGATCGCCACCAGGCGCGCGCCCTCGGGGCCCCGCTCGGACGCGACGATCGCCATCCGATCCCGCGCCGGCGGGGGATGCGCCACCGGCCGCGCGCCGCAGGCGGCAAGCGCGGTCCCGAGCCCAAGCCAGAGCCCAGGCCAGAGCCAGTCGATCGAGCGCGGCGGCACCGCGCAGCAGTCTACTGCTTGGGCGCGGCAGGCGCAGGCGCAGGCGGGTCCGGCTTGGGAGCCTCGGCCGGCGCGGCCGAATCGGGCTTGGCCGCCGGGGCCGCGGCGTGCTTCTTCGTCAGGTTGGACATGTTCATGTCCTTCGAGACGTCCTTCCGCTCCGGTGCGACCCCGAAGTAGACCCCGGTCACGAAGATCGTGAGGACCACGGCACCGACCAGGCTGATCAGCCACGCCCGCGAATTCGACATCGAGCCGCGGCGTTCATACGCGGCGAACGAGGCCTCCTTGTCGGACGTCCACGAGGTGACGAGCGGGCGATTGGAGAACACGGCGCCGACCGCCATCAGGATGCCCATGCCGAACAGCGTCAATGTCGAGACCGTCAGGACGATGAAGACAAGGATCGAGGCGACAAAATCGAGGGTGGTTGGGGCTGTGCTCATCATGGGGATCCTCCCAGTGCTCGATCTCTAAGGGGAATCGGGGTGCGTTGCAATTGTCGGATAGTTTCGTTGTCTCGTGCGTTTGAAACGAGACCCTAGCTTCGACAGGGCTTGATCGGCCGTATGACACCACCCATCGCGATGCGTTCCGGATTTGTGTGCGAGCTGGCAGCCTTGGCATCTTGCTCAATCATTTTGAGCGGTTGCGGGACCAGCACCGAGGCTGACACCGGCGCCAAGCAGACCACACCGGCGCCCGATCGGCACGAGGTTCCCGCGGCCGCGGCACCCGTCCCAACGCCGGCACCGGCGCCGGTATCGCCACCCGAGACCTGCCTGGGGGTCACCGACAAGGGCATCTGGCCTGATCTCGATGACAAGGTCCAGCTCACGTTGCCCGGCAGCGTCACCGCTGACCATGTCAGCGCGCGGCTCGACGACAAGCACCACGTGCTCGTGCTGTCGATCGACGGTGTCTCGCGCAAGGTGTATCCGCTCGGGGGGCCCGCCAACCTCGCGATCGGCGAGCGCACGCTGGAGCTCCGGCCCGGCGATCGCGCCGAGCTGGCGAAGCTCGTGGTCGCCGACCGCCTCACCACCGGCACCTCCGGCCATGACCGCGACGACGACGGGATCCCCGATCCGCTCGATCTCTTGATCGGCGCCAAGAAGACGGTCGCCAACGCCGATGCCTACACGCCCGAGGCCGAGGGTTACATCTCGCTTCCGTACCCGATGGGCGACGTGCCGCGCACGATCGGCGTGTGCACCGACGTGATCATCCGCGCGGTCCGCAACGCCGGCATCGACATCCAGAAGGAGCTCCACGAGGACATCCGGCGCGCCCGCGCGGCGTACCCGATGGTCAAGGGCGCCGGCGATCCGAGCATCGATCAGCGCCGGGTCGGCACCCTCGTGCCGTACTTCAAGCGCCACTGGGAGCTCCACACCGCCAGGCTCGACGACCCCGACGATCCCCTGCGGCCCGGCGACATCATCCTCATGGACACGTTCCCGAGCCGCCCCGGCCCCGACCATATCGGCATCCTGTCGGATCGGCTCGACGATCAGGGCCTGCCGCTGGTGATCAACAACTGGACGGACGGAACCGTGACGGCGGAGATGGATCTGCTCACCTTCGTGCCCGTGCTGTACCGGTTCCGCCTCCCGTCGTAGCAGTGAGGTAATGTTGCCCGCATGACGGCTCGCCGCCTGGTCTCTGTTCTGAGCGTTACCCTCTTCGCCTCGGGGGCCGTCGTGGTCGCCCAGCCGCAGCCGCCCGCGCCCAAGAAGGCTGCTCCTACCAAGGGTGCCGGCAAGGACGCCAAGAAAGCGCCGGCCGCGCCTGCGAAGGACACGGGCACGCCTGCGAAGGCCGGCAGCGCCTCGGGTTCGGCGGCCGGCGGGGGAGAAGGCTCGGCGGTCCAGATGACCGAGGATCCGCCGCCGTCGGACATGAACGGTGTCGACGAGAACCCGGATGCCCCGAAGTCGGCGATCGACGGCGAGAGCCCCACCGTCGTCAAGACCGCGCCGGCCAAGAGGACCGGCTATCCGATCGAGGTGGCCGCGCGTCCGATCACGCTGCCGATGAACCTGTCGGAGGTCGCGCTCGCTCCGCACATGATGGTCTCGCCGTATGCTGCTGCGACCGCGCTGCGGGCGCGCTACGGCATCACGTCCAAGGTGCAGCTCGGCTTGACCTACATGCTCGGCGGCATCTTCGACGATCCGTCGACGCCCACGTCCAGCCAGGCGTTTCACCCCGGCAAGGCCGTCGGGCTCGACGTCACCGTGATGCTGCAAGACTGGATCGGCGTGCAGGTCGGCGTGCCGGTGTACATCAGCCCGCTCGCCCTCTCGCTCTCCCTCGGCGCGCCGATCAAGTTCACGTTCGGCGACAAGTTCGCGATCGGCGGGCTCGACGATTTCTTGAACATCCGGGTCAAGCGGTTCGCGCCGACGTTCTATCAGGAGCTCCAGAACGCCACCAACGCCAACGCCACCATGATCAACACGATCAACTCGGCGGGCGAGCTCCGCATCTCGCTCTACGGCGTGTATCAGTACCAGCCCAACTTCGCGATCATCGGCCGGACCGGCATCCAGATGGAGGACTTCGCGTCCGGCAAGACCGACGGCTGCTCCGGCGAGTGCCTCACCACCTTCATCTACGCCGGCTTCAACTACAGCCCGCGCAAGTACCTCGACCTGGGCCTCTCGATCGGCTTCGACGACCTCGCCCACGGCGGCTCGTTCGCGCCGGCCGGCTTCCTCGCGTTCCGCATCTGAGGTTCACCGCAACGCGCCAACCCGGCTGACGTCATCGACCGCCAATAGGAAGTCGAGGCTGTCAAGGGCGTGGGAGAGCGTTGGTCCTCCTGATCGCTTCGCTTCTTGGCGACGTTTCGCATGGTCTCGTACGATGATGTTCTTTCCCCAACCGTCCGGCTCCGTATCCGCGATCGGGTCGTGAAACACGGAACCATCGCGCGTCTTCTTATGAAACTGTGGCCCGGCGACGAGGCGTAGGTCAGGTGCGAGCGCAAAAGCATCCGGCGAGGCCAACCATTCGGCGGCGTACTCGAACGCGGCGCTCTCTCGCGCGCCCTGGGAGTTGTGGTGGATGACGCCCACGTGCGCGGGCCTCTCGCCCAGGAAGACTTGGATGGTACGTCTCATGATGGCGTCGGAGTCTTCTTCGCGCGGATGCGTTTCGGCACACGCTCGACATCGAGCAGAAGTCCTTGGTCGTCCTTGCGAGGATCGATCAATTCAGCAAAGGCGTCGCCGAAGCCAAGGACGAACAGCACCATCGCGTACACACCTAGCGATACCGTCGGGTCGCCTTTCTCGGCTCGTAGGTACGTGCTCTCGGCAACCCCGACACGTTCAGCCATCATGGCAACGGTGAGGCGCCTCTTGCGTCGGGCGAGGCCGACGTCTTCGCCGAGCTTCTTCAACCCGCGGCGCAGTTTGGAGGGCAGGATGTCTACCACAGCGGAACGCATATAAGACCTCATCCATGAGTTTTTGATGGCCGTAAGATAGCATGGATGAATGCTTATGCGAACAAGCTGCCGTAGTGGCGACCGTGCCTGGTGCCTGGTGTCAGCAGATACGGTGCTGGTGACCTCGAGCTCCTGGACCTGGCCGAACGCGTCGTAGCCGTGTCGTCCGCGGCTTCACCAGCCGATCGGCTGACCGTCGCGGAAGAACCCGCCGGTCGCGCGCGGCTCGAGGACCGTCGCCACGATCGAGGCGGCGCCCTCGCCGACGTCGCGCGGCGCGCGCGGTCCGCCGAGGTCGGTGCGCACCCAGCCCGGGCACACCGCGTTGACGCGGATCCGGCGGCCCGCCAGCTCGCGCGCGAGCACGCGGGTCGCCGCGTTGAGCAGGGCCTTCGAGACCGAGTACGCGCTCGACGGCCAGCCGGCGGCCTCGTGCTTGCCCGCGCGCACGCCGGCGACGAACTCGGCGGCCAGCGCACGGGCCTCCGCGAGGCTCGCGGCACGCTCGACCCGGCCGCGCGCCGGCGGCCGCAGCGCCGAGAGCTCGCCCATGCCGCTCGACACCATCACGATCGTGCCGCCGTCGGCGACGCGCGGCGTGAGTGCGGCCGTGACCTGGAGCGTGCCAAGCAGGTTGACCGCGAGCGTGCGCTCGGCGACGTGCGTGTCGAAGCCGCGCATCGAGATCGCGGCGTTGTTGACGAGCGCGTCGAGCGTGATGCCCTCGCCGACGAGCACGCTCGCGAGCGCTGCGATGCTCGCGGCGTCGCCGAGATCGATCGCGCGGACGTCCGCGCCGGGCACGAGGCCGCGCGCCTTGGCCGGATCGCGGCTGCCGAGGATGACCCGCCAGTCGCGCGCCGCGAGCTGGCGCGCCGTCTCGAGTCCGAGCCCGCGGTTGCCACCGGTGATCAGCGCCGTGCGTTGCATGGTCACGAAGATAGCAAGCATCGGCGACAATTCACGCGGGGCCGCCGCGATGACGCCCCCCACAACTGCCGCTGGCGACGACGCATTCGCGCCGTTGTTTGGCGCGCTCGGCCACGTCGCCAGGTCCCTTGGTTCGGGTTCGATGAGCGACTACGGCGAGGCGCCGTCGTGCGCGGGGGCATCCGTGCCGGCGTCCATCAGCCCGGCGGTGCCGACGTTGCTCGCCGGTGGCGCGGCCTCGTCGATCGACTTGCCGTTCGACTTGCCGTTCGACTTGCCGTTCGACTTACCATCGGGCGTGACGATCTCGAACTTGCGAACGCCGACGAGCTGACCGCCGACCGTCATCGTCGTGCAGGCCCACCGGCCGGTCGGATCGGACGGCATCTCTCCGATCGGGAACATGCTGCGAAACACCTCGCCGTCGCCGTCGTCGCAGCGCATGTGCTCCGGCGTCACCCGCGCCAGCTCGTGGCCACGCCAGCTCCAGATGTGGATCACGTCCTCTTTGAGGCCACCCGGCTCGCGCAGCATCGCGCCGCAGCGCAGGCCGTCGGTCTGGTCGGTGCGGATCTGATGCTTCGACCCGGGCAGGCACTCGTAGCTGCCCATCGTGCCGTGGCCGACGGCGGTCTCGAGCATCGCGAGCGGCGCGGGCGGCACGAACTTGCGGCCGAACCACACGGCCGAGAGCAGGCCGCCGGTCGCGGCGACGATGAGCAGCACGCCGCTCGGCGCCAGCACCTGGCGAAACGAGAACGACAGGAGCGCGACCGAGACCGGGGTCGCCGCGGCGGCGATGACGAGGCCGGTCCGGTGATCGAGCCCGGCGACCAGCGGCAGCAGCACGTTGAGCACGCCGAACATCGCCAGGCCGTACATCGCCGAGGCGAGCAGCCGGCGCTCCATCACGAAGTTGTCGAACACGATATCCATCGTCGAGACAACGGCGCAGACCAGGAGCAGCGGCGCCAGCCACCAGTTCCACGATGTCAGCGACCACGTCGCGCTCGAGGCATAGAGCGGCGTCAGGAAGAAGAACATCTGTTGATAGAACTGCTTGATGAGGTAGTTGGTCGCGACGCGAACGCCGCGCCGCGCGATCGTCTCGTGGTCGCGGCGGTTCGCCGGTCCGACGATGAACCGGAGCGCGATGAACATCACGAGCCACGACGCGAACAGCGCGATCATGATCTTGTCGGCGTGCGCGAGCCCCGCGCGCGCGAACAACATGACGCCGGCCCCGGACGACAGCGCGAAGCACGAGTGCACCCACCAGAGCCGGCGCAGGAGCCGGCGCAGGCGCGACGGCGGCCGCGCGTCGGAACTTGCGTCGGAACTCGCCTCCGATGGGCCGGGCATCAGGTTGCGGTGGTGATGAGCTCTTTGAACCGGTCGAGCGCGAGCTCGAGGCGCGCAAGCGGCGGGCCGAACGAAAACCGCAGGTGGCGGCGGAACCGCGACGCGCGGCTGCCGCGGCGCTTGCCCGGGTCGACGTCGAAGAACTCGCCCGGCACCGTGATCACGTTGCGATCGAGCGCGGCGCGGAAGAACGCCATGCCGTCACGGAGCGACGGCGGCAGGTGCTCGGTCGACGCCCACACGTAGAACGTGCCTTCGGGCGGCAGATCGACCGTGAAGCCCAGGTCCCGCAGGCCGTTGAGCAGCCGGCCGCGCTTCTTGCCGAACGCCTGGTGGATCGCCTTGGTCTCCGCCATCGCCGCGGTCGGCGCGAGCAGATCGATCGCCTTGCGCTGCAGCGGCCGCGAGCCGCCGCCGTCGAGGAACGAGCCGGCCGAGACGACGCCCTCGATCACGCGCCGGGGGCCCACCGCCCAGGTCACGCGCCAGCCGGGATACCGCCAGTTCTTGGTCAGGCCGTCGAGGATCACGACCGGATCGCGGTCGACGTCCTCGACGTAGCGCGCCGCGGTCTCGATCCCGCCCTGGGCGACCAGATCGGGGCGCCAGATGTAGTGCGCGTAGAACTCGTCGAAGATCAGCGCGCAGTCGAGCTCGCGCGCGACCGCGACCCAGCCGGCGAGATCGCTGCCGCCGATCACCTTGCCGGTCGGGTTCGACGGGTTCGACGCCAGGATCGCCGACAGCCCGCGGCCCATCACCTCGCGGCGCAGATCGGCCGCGGAGAACGCGTAGCCGCGCTCGCTCTCGAGCAGGATCGGGATCGGCGAGAACAGCCGGAACACGTCGAGCAGCTCCTCGTACGCCGTGTAGTCGGGCAGGAAGTGGCCGAGGTTGACGTGGCCCAGCGACGCCGCGACGCGGGTCAGCGCCGAGCGCCCCCCGCCGGACACCGCGACGTTCTCCGCGCTGTACTTCTTACCCAGGCCGCGGCGGAACAGCTCGTTGTAGAACCCGGCGATCGCCTCGCGCAGCTCCCACAGCCCCGCCACCGGCGCGTACTCGTGGTCGCCTTCGCGGATCGGCAGCTCCGAGATCCGCGGGGGCGCGCCAGGCAACGCCTCGCTCTCAGGCATGCCCTGGCCCAGGTTGCACCAGTCCTCCGAGCTTGGGGAATAGCCGCGGCGCTGCGCCTCGGTGGTCACGAAGATCACACCGGTGCGCGGCACCTCGCGAAACGCCGCGAAGCTCGGGCTGTCCGCGGGCTCGGGGCCGGCGGCGGCCTTGATACGGGGGAGCGTCACCGCGGCAGCCTAACACGTGGCGTCGGCCTACCCGCGGGTCCGCCCGGGGAGCCGCGGCATCGTCAAACCATCGCCCGCGCGTGGTGAGTTTTCGGGGATCGACGCGGTGAGCCGCGGCACGTGTGCTAGCGTGAGGCGTGTCCGTCTGGCAGGGCCTAGAGGCCCAGGAGCGTGCCGTCGCGCAGCTGCGTCGATCGATCGAGCGCGGCCGCGTGCCCCACGCGTACTTGTTCTCGGGGCCGCCCGGCGCGCCGCTCGTCGACGCCGCGCGCGCGCTCGCGATGGCGCTGTCGTGCCAGCGTACGCCCGGCGAGGGCTGCGATCTCGATCCGGACGCCGGACAGGGCATGTGCGATGCGTGCGCGAAGATCGCGTCCGGCATCCATCCCGATGTCGTCACGCTCGTCCGCGAGGGCGCTGCCCAGATCGTGCCGATCGAGAGCGTGCGCAACCAGGTGATCGCGCGGGTCGGGTTCCCGCCCCACGAGGGCCTGGTCCGGGTCTTCATCGTGGAAGAAGCCACCGCGATGGCGCCGCCGGCCGCCAACGCGCTCTTGAAGACGCTGGAGGAGCCGCCGAGCCGCACGCTGTTCGTGCTGTGCACCACGGCCCCCGACCAGCTGCTACCGACGATCCGCAGCCGCTGCCAGCGCGTCCGGTTTGGCGCCGGCACCGCGCTGCCCGGCGATGCCGATCCGGCGCGCGCCGAACGGGTGGCCGCGCTCGGCGCCGAGCTCGCGCGCGACGTCCACGATCCGGCGCTGCCGGTCCGGATCGCCGAGGCCAAGGGCGACGCCGCGCCGGTGCTGGTGGCCGCCGCCCGCGCGCTGCACGTCCGCGCCCATGCGGCGGCGACCGGCGGCAACGTCGAGGTCGCCCACCGCGCCGGGACCCGCGCGCAGGCGATCCTGTCGTGGCACACCGCGGTCGCGATCCACAACGCGAACCCGCAGCTCGCGATCGAGGCGCTGATCGCCCAGCTGCGCGGGCTCCCCGAGGTCGGCGCGCCATGACCTCCAACGACGATTCGCCGGACGCACGGCCCGAGCGGGAGGCGCCCCACGCCGAGCCCGACGAGCATGCCGAGCATGCCGAGGGCACCGACGAGCCAGGCGCGAGTGAGGCAGACGCTGGCCAGCCCGGCCCCGGCGAGGCAGGTGCCAGCGCGGAGCCGCGACGCCGCCGGCGCCGCCGACGACATCGTTCCGAACCGACCACGGCCGACGGCCCACCGGGCGCCACGGCCGGCGAACCGGGTGCGGAGGCCTCCCCGACCACGCCGGGCGGGCGCACGCCGTCACCGCGACGCGGCGGTGAGCCACGCCGTGACGGTCGTGACGACCGATCGCACGGGGATGCCGATCGCGGGCGCGGCAACGTCGATCGATCGCGTGGCGACGCCGATCGATCGCAGCGCGTCACCGCGCGTTCCGGTGGCGACGCGGCGCAGCCACCCGGCGCACCGGATCGCCGCCACGATAGCAGCGCGGGCATCGATCCGCACGCACGCGGCCGCGACGAGCGTGGTCCAGGACGCGGTCGGGGCGACCCGCGCGGCGAGCGGACCGCTCGCGGCGAACAACGCGGCGAACAACGCGGCGGCGATCCGCGCCGCGGCGACCCGCGGGGCGAGCGGACCGCACGCGGTGAGCAGCGCGGCGGCGACCCGCGCGGCGAGCGTGGTGGCGAGGGGCGGCCCCGCGGCGGTGAAGCGCCGCAGGCTCGCGGTGCCGAGCAAGATGCGCAGCAAGAGCGCTACGCCGTCTTGAGCTCGACGTTGGAGGGGCCAACGCTCCGGCTCGATCCGCGCCGGCCGGTCACACCGACCGACGATCTCGACCTCGATAGCTCGACGACCCCGTCGATTCCGTGGGGCAAGGACGACGATGGACCGCCCGCGGACGTCGTCCTCGCCCCCGATCTACCGGTCGACTCGCCCCCCGATGACCTCGATCCGCTGACCTACCCGCTGCTCGAGCTGCCGAGCGCGACGCTGGGCGATGACGTCGCGAGCATCGCGGGAATTCGCTTCGTGCCCGGCGGGCGCGTGCAATGGTGCGACGCTGGCGATGCCAACTACGCCCAGGGCGAGCGCGTGGTGGTCGACAGCGAGCGCGGCGCCCGCCTCGCGTGGATCGCCGTGCCGCCCGAGCGCCACCCGACCCGCGAGCGCGGCCTGCGCCGGGTGATCCGCCGCGCCAGCGAGCAAGATCTGCGCGGCGAGCGCGAGGGCGAGACGGACCGCGCCCAGGCGCTGCGGATCGCGAAGGACAAGGCCGCCGCGCTGCGCCTGCCGCTCAAGGTGTT